>ORMF010278339.1_pt1 | contig 13416 bp, 6 predicted proteins | sample 1779871 | NCBI WGS metagenome assembly ORMF01 (sample SAMEA104232316, study PRJEB22302) | groundwater metagenome | biome: forest; feature: aquifer; material: groundwater | place: USA | collected 2011-08-07 | depth 5.4 m | reverse complement strand
GGGCGGGTGTGCGCGGGTCCCTGGTTGGGCTCGCTGGACGGCGCTACACCCGGGCAATGAGCGAGTCCGTGGTGCGAATACCAACGGATGACCAGGAGTTCGGCGGGGAACACAAAAGCATGAAGAACCAAAAAGCCCTCTGGGCCAGCGGTGTCGTCGAGATCATCCGGTCCCCAGTGTTCCCCATCCTTGGGAATAAGCTCTTCGAGCCGCTTGGCGATCGGTTCGCTCATCCATACAACTGTTGATCCTTCTCAGTGGCGTTTGGTCCGGGATGCCCGCCCTGGGTCCCGAGATCGTTTCGATGTCATCGAAGAAGTATAGATCATCGCGGCTGAGCAGGACGCTCCGCCTGCATCCTCGCTGAGCCTCAGGGGCTTGCTCTGGGAGGTGAGGGCATCTCATTCGACTGCTCTCCATTTGAAACACTCGCCACCTTTGCGTGCCGGACTTGGTCCGGTGGCCCTGACCGTCACCGGCCCCGCCTCGTTCGGCTTGGTGGCGAGGTAACGGTGATTGACCAGCGACATGAACATGGTGTCGCCGCGCATGAGGTTGACCCATTGGAACGATTCGGCATCGCTCGGGTTGTTGCCGGCGAGGTCTCTCAATACAACGGCCTCTTGATCGGCCGAGGCGCATTTTCCATTGGATGCCTTAAGCGCCACACGCCCTTTGCCGAGATCAATGACCTGGAAACGGGTGTCCCGCGCCACGAAGTTCGTTGCACCGGCGGAGATACTGGCCAAGGTGTCGTTCCGCGTGTCGGCAGACAGGAAGCTACCATCTGCACTGCTGCTCAACGTGATAGTCTTGCCCACCGGAATCGTGCGTTCGATGCCACGGGCGCGTGGCTCCTCCACGGTGTAGTTGTCAAAGTCAGCATACCCACCGGGCTGTCCTGAGGTGTTGAAGTTAAACAGCGCGGGCCGAACGCCTTGGAAGGTCGTCAACTGGAACGTCATGATGAAAGGTCCGCCCAGAGGCGTGAATTCCTTGCCGTCGGCGCTCCAGGCGAAGATGGCTTGGTCGGTGTCAAAATTGCACGCGACGCGCAACCACAACCGGCCGGGTGGATTAGCCGGTCCCACCGCCGGTGGATTGGCGGCAGCACCACTGCCACTACGACGGCCGCCACCCGTGGCCTGGACCATTTGGAGCGTCGTGCCCTCCGCGGTCTTCACCAGGCCAATCCAAGCGTAAGGAGTGCTCAGCAGCGCCAAACCCGCGGTGTCGCCGGCAACTAGACTCGACGTTTCCACCTCAACGGTCATGATGGACTCAGGTCCAGGCGGCCGCTGGCAGAGGCTGTTACGGGCTGTCCAGAAGTCACTGGCGGGCAGTGAACGCAGGCGGAGCACACCGGGCTTCTCGGTAATGGACCACTTGCTGTCATCGGGCACATGATTCCATTGCCAGTGGGGGTTCATCTTGCCGCCGTCGAAGGTGTCGTCGTGAACGAACGCCGGCGTGGGTTCCTGGGAATAGCCGGTGTTGGGTTTGATCCACGTGTTGGGCGCCTTGCGCAAATTGCCCGGCAGGCCGATGAGTGGAAAGCCGTTGTCCCAAGTGACCGGCACCAAGGAAACCATGCGTCCCGCGCTGCCATGATCGGACATAATAATGCTCCACCATTCACCGGAGGGAGTATCCACAATGCCGCCCTGATGCAGCCAGAGGCCGCGATCGTTGGGAAGGGCACGAACAGGCGCGGCGGCCGTCACACCCAGCGACTCACCCTGAACCATGCGCTCGACCCTCCACGGGCCCTCAATGGAATCAGCGGTCGCCACCATCTGATCCACTGGTCCGCCGGGGATGGCTGACACATCCACATACCTGCCGTTGATCTTGTAGAGGTGGTGTCCTTCGCCCATCCTGGCGGCGAGTTGGTGGCGGACGCCGGGGACGAGGGCTGTGAGATCTGGTGTGAGCTCTTCGATGGGATACGGGCTGCCGCCGCCGGAGATGATGTAGATCTTGCCGTCGTCATCGAAGAGGACCGACAGGTCATGCCTTCCGGGTAGCTGGTTGCGCTCCCAAGGACCGCGAATCGACTTGGAGCGAAACACCTGGAGACCGACGCCGTTGACGTTCGAGAAAATGAAGAACGTGCCTTTGTGATAGCGGATGCAGGGCGCCCAGATCCCGCGACCGTAGATGTTCCCAGCTTCGAGTCGAAAGGCCGGGCCGAGGTCCAGCCTGTCCATGCAATAGCCGACGAGGTCCCAGTTCACCAAATCCTTTGAATGCATGATCTGCACCGCCGGGTTCATGTGCATGGTGGTGCCTGCGAGGTAATAGTCTCCGCCCACACGGATGATGTCGGGGTCCTCGAACTCCTCGTAGAACAGCGGATTCGAGAAGGTGCCGTTGCCGTTATCGGCAGTCCAATGCCGTTGCGCCGCGGGAGGAAGACTCGCGGAATCCGATGGGGCTGCCAGGCTCACCAGAGTGGCGGCCGCCAGCAACATGAATGCGCAACAGCAGGACCAGGTCGAGTTGTTCATGCTAATCGTTTCAAAAATCGCACGCGCAGCGAGCACGTTTTGCGCGGCACCGAACGGAAATCGCAAACGCAGGTTGGCCGGTGTACCGGCACGAAGGCGTTATTTCGTTTTCAGTTTCAGGATCGTAACGGAGTAGGGCGGAAACTCACGAGAGAAACTCGAACCGATGCCGACCACCGTTTCCGTGTGCGGGATGACGTTTTCCGGCTTGTCGATCGAGTTCGTGTCGTCCAGCGCTTTTCCGGCCAACACGACCGCTTCGCCCTTTGCTTTGAGCTTCGGCGCCCCGTCGACCCGGATCTGGATCGGCTTCATGGAGCCCGAGGTATTCACCACCTTCAAGTAGACCACCCCACTCCTGGCCTCGCGAGTGGCCACAAAGAAGACCTCCTTCAGTTGCGCCGGAGGCGGAGTGGCGCCATCGCGGCGCGCCGGACGCTGCCAGGTACGGGTCGGTATATTCTGCGAATCGGTCACCAGGATCTCGTCGCCGTGCAAGGGGCTGAACATCTTCTGGGCATAGTAGGCGGGCGAGCCATAGCTCTTCAGCGCGTCATAGCCGATGAGATCCGAGCTCCATTGCATCGAACGGCCGTTGCCATTGAGCTGGCTGACATTCACGAACAGCGGAGCGTAGCAGGAGAGGAGAACCATGTCCGAGTTGCGCTCCATGCACGACATCCACGCGCTGTCGCCGAGCGCACCCGACATATTCGGTGTGGGCGAACCCACGCGCGTGGCCCATTCGCCGCAGAAGATGTTCGGACCGTTGGGGCGCCCGTACGCGTCATACCTGAACGCCTGCGCCATCATTTCTTCCATATTGCGATAGAAGTGTTCGTCTACAAGGTCAGGTGTGCGGCTTTTAACCGCCCCTTTGGCGGGTTGTTCATACCCCCACGAGGAAATGACCTTGAGCTGCGGATACTTCTTCTTAATGGCATCGTAAAACTGCGCAAACCGACCGTCATAGCTGCCGCTGCGATCGAACCAGTCCTCGTTCCCGACCTCCACATAGGACATTTTGAAGGGCTTGGGATGCCCATCCTTAGCGCGCTGCGCGCCCCATCTAGTAGTCTTGGCGTCGCCCATCAGATACTCGATCTCCTCGAGAGCCTCCTGAACGTAAGGCTCGAGTTTCGGACCGGCCTCGGTGAGACCACCGTTGCCGAGGCAGTAGCCGGCAAAGACCCCGAGCAGAGGTTCCATGTTCAGGTCCTCGCACCACTCGGCGAATTCGAGCAGCCCAAAACCATCGGTAGACCAGTAACCCCACGGACTGGGATGGCCGGGCCGCCGTTCGAGCGGGCCAATGGTCTCCTTCCAATTGAAGCGCTGATTGAACCCGTTACCCTCAAGATAATTGCCGCCAGGGAACCGAAGGAACTTGGGCTTCATGGCGGCCAGCAGTTCCATGATATCCACGCGGCTGCCGTTCTCGCGATGCTTGTAAGTGGGCGGGAAAAGCGACACATTTTGCAGCCGGAACGATCCTGGGACCCGAGTGGTGAGCTTGAACACGTTTTCCTTGGAGGCGGGAACGTCCTTGGTCTTTAGCTTCGCCTGGAACTTCTTCCACGCGGTGGTCAACCCGGAGATATTGGCGTTGGCAAAAGTCGTCTTGCCATCGGCGCTTTCGATGCTGACGGTCAGGGGGCCGGTGAAGCCGGCGTCCGCCTTCGCAAAGAAGGACAAACTGTAGGTCGTGTTTGGCTTGACGGGAATGCCCCAGTAACCGCCGTTGGCAATGCCGGCAGGAGATGTGGCGTTGGCTGACGAGGCGTCGAGCTTAAGGCTGACATTCAGGAATTCGTTCAACGGGGTGTTCGTATCGAGAACCATCGATGCGCCGCCTACAACCGTCCAGTACCGGGGCTTGGTGTCGGGCTTGAAAGTGACCGGAAGGTATTTTCCTGCCTCGTAAGTGTCGGGAGAGACACGCGGAACCACCGCATCCGCTTTGAAAGAGCGGTTGCGGATGAGTTCACCGTAAAGGCCGCCTTCGTAGGCGAAGTTGATTTCCTCGGTCATCAACCCGTACAGCATCGGGCTGACCTTGCCGGTGACCTTGCCCTCGTCAATTTTCAGAATCGTGGGTCCTGTCGGCGGGGTTGGAGCCGGCGTAGTGTCGGCGGGAGCGGAAGGGGCGGTTGGGGCAGGAGCAGGAACCACGGCGCTGGTTTCACCGCCCGATTGCGGGATGATCTCAATCGCGCAAATCTGGGGGTTCTCCACTTTAGGCGTGAACGTCACCTTTAGCTTGCCGTCAGTCACCTCGACGGGAGCCGTCTCCACGTAAGCTTTAAGGGGCCCGCCCGCCTTAACCCAAACATCGAAGTCCTTGAACTCGCGCCCATGGACGTTGAAAGAGAATACGCGTTGGCCCGGCCCGGTGATGCCCTCGAAGGTTTCCGCAAAATGCAGTTTCACCACGTACTTCCCGTTGGGCACCGGCCACGAGAAGGAATCCATGCTGTAGCGTTCCGCCCGGTACAGGTCGGGACTCTTGGTGTTGGCGATCTGGATGTCGGGGCGTTCGATGGTTTGGCCACCCTCGAATCCCTGGTCGGCCAGCCAGACACTGCCCTCGGCATCTTTGACCGGCTCGGACTTGCCGGCTTTGATCCGGATGATCTTCGCAGCCGATGCAGTTACAGCCTGAGCAGTTCCCTCGCGCTTGGCCAGGATTTCGGTTTTGGCAAAATCGCCGACTTCGCGGGTGAACTTGATTTCGTTGCCGTTGGCCGAGAGCTTGCCGGTGTAGGTGATCCGAATCTCGCGATCCTGGATACTGAGCGTCTCGACGAACGAAACTGTTTCGCCGTCCACCTTGCCTTCCTTCAGTTCGGCTTCGCGCTTCCGGTCGCCGGCTTCGGAGTTGGCTTTCCCGGTTAACTTGGAGCCGTCCTGCTGGAGGGTGAAGGTGTAAACCTGCTGCCCAATCTGGGAATCAAACTCGGAGTGCCACGTGCCGGTGACGTCGGCCGCGATCACGTTGTTTATACAACCAGTGATTAGGATAGCACACGCAATGATGGCGTGTGATAGTTGTTTCCTCATAGGTTTCTGGGGTTATGGGGGACGGTTACTTTTTCAAAACTTCCAGGTTGCTTGGCATAACGCAGACAAATTCGCGGACCGATTGGGTGTCTATTTGAAGAGGTGTTGGGCATAGAGGTAGAGATTGCTAGACCATTCCAAGTCGTCATGGGCATTCGAATCCACGTGCCAGACGTGCGGCACACCTTTCTCTTTGAGCATGTTGTGGACGCCTTGGCTGACACGGATTAGCCCGTCCCTGTTCCCGCAACCGAGCCATAGCACTTTGAGCTTCTCCTTGGCAGCCTGCGGATCGGGCAGGAGCTTGGTATTGGGTGTGATGCCGCCGAACTCATAAGTATTGGGAGCGGAAGAGAAGCCGCCGACGTGCGCAAACGTCTCGATGTGCGCGAGGCCGATGTTCAAGGATTGGCCGCCGCCCATCGAGAGTCCCGCCAAGGCGCGATGTTCGCGGTCGGCGAATGCGGAATAATGGGACTCGACGTAGGGAATGATATCTTTCAGCAAGTCGTTTTCGAAAGGCGCTCCATAGCCTTCAAAACCGCCACGTCTGCCTCCCTCACCGGGACGCGCACTGGGTGCGGCGTTGGTTGCGTTGATATTGGCATCGCAATTGGGAAAGACCATGACCAAGGGCTGAATCTTGCTGTCGGCCAGCAGGTTGTCGATGACGTTAGCGGCGCGGCAACCATCCAGCCATTGGCGGTTGTTGGCGCCAATGCCGTGCAGGAGGTAGAGCACTGGATACTTCCGGTCGGACGAATAACCGGGCGGCGTATAGACACGGATCTGCCGGCGCGTGCCGAGGGTCTTGGAATCATACTCGGCGACGTTCACGCTGCCGTGAGGAACGTTGTCCCGCCTGGAGTTGAACCCGGCCGGCGGATCGGGAAACGCCGGCTTGTCGTCAGGTCCTAACTCGATCGGGCCGCCGAATCCGCCGCCTCCACCACCTCTGCGCGCGCTGGATCCCGCGGTTGGTTGCGTTGAGGCAGGTTGCGTCGGAGCATCTGCCCGCTCCCGTTTGGCCACGATTTCCTCTTTGGCGAAGTCGCCGACCTCGCGCGTGAACTTGATTTCGTCACCGCCGGCCGAGACCTTGCCGCTGTAGGCGATGCGAATGTCGTTGTCCTGGAAATTGAGCATCTCGACGAACGAAACCCCATCGCCATCGATCTTGCCTTCTTTCAGTTCCGTTTCACGCTTCCGGTCGCCGATTTCCGAGTGGGCAACCCCGGTCCGCTTCGCGCCGTCCTGCTTGAACGTGAACGTGTATTTCTGGAGGCCGACCTGTGAGTCGAATTCGGATTTCCAACGGCCGGTGACATTGGTTGCGAGCGTCGCCAGGGCAGGCGCGGCTGCGGCCGCACCGTTCTCGGCTGCCGTTTGGGGACTAAGTTCAATCGCGTTGATTTGCGGGTTCTCGACCTTCGGAGTGAAGGTGACCTTGATCACGCCGTTGGTGGCTTCGACATTGACCGTCTCCACATACGCGCGCAGAGGGCCGCCCGCCTTGACCCACACGTCGAAGTCCTTGAACTCGTGTCCCTGCACGTGGTAGGAAAACACGCGCTGACCCGGACCCGTAATGCCCTCGAACGTCTCGGCGAAGTGCAGTTTCAGCACGTAATTCCCGTTAGGCACCGGCCACGAGAAGGAATCCATGCCGTAACGTTCCGCGCGGTAGAGGTCCGGGCTCTTGGTGTTGGCTATCTGGATGTCGGGTCTTTCGATTGTCTGGCCGCCTTCGAAGCCCTGGTCGGCCAGCCAGACATTGCCCTCGGCGTCTTTGACGGGTTGGGATTTTCCGGCCTTGATCCGGACCGTCGTGGTGGCGGGCGCCGCCTGAGCCGGGGCGGTCGCTGACGCCCGTTTGGCAACGGCCTCCGTGGTGGCGAAGTCGCCGACCTGACGGCTGAACTTGATCTCGTCGATCGAGACCCTGCCGGTATAGGTAATGCGAAGGTCGTTGCCTTGGATGCTGATCGGCTCGACAAAGGAGACGGTGTCGCCTTCGATCCTGCCTTCCTTCAGCTCGGACTCGCGTTTCGCGCCATTCACCTCGGCACTGGAATGGCCTGCGACCGTTGTGCCGTCCTGCCGGAGCGTGAAGGTGTACTTTTGCAGGCCGCGCTGCGTTTCGAACTGCGCTTTCCACACGCCGGTGACATCGGCTGCCCAGACGGAGCACACCGAGAGCGCAAGGGGCAGAAGCATAAGTCGGGTTTTCATGTTCAGTGGATTCGTGGGATTGGAGTGGTTCTCGATAAAGGCAGCCGGGTGTATTAGTCCTTAAACAGCAGCGGTGCGAATTGACAAAGGCTTCGCCGCCAAGTCTGCCACTCGTGGCCGGTATTGGGGGATTCGTAGAAGACACTGTGGATGCCGGCTTGGTTCAGGGCGTCAACGTTGCTCTTGCCAGCGGCGCCGTTTTCGCGGCTTCCGTAGCTGACAAACACGACTTTGACCTTCTCCTTGAAGGCGGCCATATCGGTGATGTTGGTCAGAGCGACGCTGCCTCCGCTGAAGATGCCGATATGGGAGAACTTGTCGAGGTTGGCCAGGGCGATCTGCCGGGTCTGCATGCCGCCCATGGAGAGGCCGGCCATGCCCCGATGGGGTTGATCAGGGGTGGTGCGGTAGTTGGCATCAACGAAGGGGATCAGATCGTCGATGAGGACTCGGGAGAACGCACTGAAGTCAAACCGGCGTCCACCGGGACCGGTGACACCTCGAGATCCTGGGGCGGTGGTCGCGCCAGCAGCAGCCGGCGCCCCTGGACCAGGGCTGGCAGTGCCGGGGACATAGCTGTTCGCCATCACGATGATGAGGGGCTTGGCCTTGCCGTCGGCAATCAGGTTGTCCATGATCAGACCGCTGTGACCCTGGCTGCCCCAGCCGGTTTCATCCTCTCCGCCACCGTGCTGCAAGTACAGCACGGGATAGCGTTTGGCCGGCTCTTTTTCATATTCCGGCGGGGTGTAAACGAAGCAGCGGAGATTGGCATTGGCGCTCTTGGAATAGTAGAGGGTCTGTCGCAGATCGCCGTGAGGGACGTTCTTGACCGTATAAAAGTCCTGGTCCTGGGCGGGGACTTCGAGACCGCTGCCCCAGCGGCTCCCACCGTAGAAGTACAAAGTGCCGGGGTCGGGCACTTGGGCGCCATCAACAACGAGCTGGTAGTAGTGAAAACCTTCGTCCTGAGGCCGCGTGATGCCGAACCAGGCGCCGTCCTCGCCCCTGGCGAGGGGGTACTTTGTACCACCCAGGAATTCGAACGTGAAGCTCTGGGCCTGCGGCGCGACGACGCGGACGCGGACGCGACGTTCTGAGTTGACCTCGGGATACTGTTTTCCGGGCTGATTCAGCGATGACGGCTTGAAATCCTCGACCGCGGGTTGGTTTGTCTGAGCCGTGCAAAGCTGGCCTGTCAGTATCGAAAGCAGTGCGAGCAATGAGATGGTCGTTTTCATAAGGTGTTTGAGTTGTTCGCCTCTTACGGCTTGGGCGAATCCGCCGTTGACTGTAGGTCGCGATCGAGGGCCGCCCCGTCGAAGGGGACTACGATGACCTTGCTGCCATGACCGTCTTTGCCTTGGTCCTGTTCCTTTTCGACATCAATCACGGCCAGAGTCATGGCAGCGACATGGCCGTTTTCGATATAAACTGAGGGCCGTTCGGCTTTGTTCCAGTGGTTCACGGTGCCGTCGGGGTAGCGGACAATCGCCCCCCGGGGGTCGTATGCCGTGCCGCGGTTGGTCCAGTTATGGATGCCATCGTGGGACGTGAGGTGATACGCCAGGCGGGTGGACCAGGAGTTGACCACGATGTGATAGAGGCCGCCGGAATACCAAATGCAGGGGTCTTCCAGGTTCGGGATCTCCTTGGGGAAAACCGAGTCGCCCTGCGGCCGGTAAGGCCCGAGGATGCCTCTGCCGCTCAAGAAGATTCTGCCGTCGCGGGGGACGAACTCGAAGTCGCCATCGGGGCGCGCCATGATAGAGACGTTGGAGGCATGCCATTTCGGATCGCCCTCGACTGTAACGGTGCCGAGGTGCTCCCAAGGGCCGTCGAGCGAGTTGGAAGCATAGACCTCGCAGGGGCGAGTTTCACTGATCACGACGGCGTAGCGGCCATCGGGCAAGGTGAGGGCGGTGACATTGTGCCCCTTGCCGCCCCGGTCGTTGGGCCAGCAGAGGCCCTTATCAACGTACGGTCCGGTGAGAGCCTCGGAAACCGCGTGCACCGCGACCGAGCCGAACCAGCCGTCGTGGCCTCTCGATTCATCCCAGCGGCTGGCGAACATGGGGTACCGGCCGGGGGGCGCCTTGATGATCTGGCCGTCCCAGTAGCAATAGTCTTTTATCGTGGGGTCCTCCAGCCCGTTCCGGGTGTCTCGCGGGAGGACGTTGGTTGCACCCCAGGCCTCACCGACCAGCTCGCCGTGAGGGGGAGTGGGGAGAAAATAGCTGATGAAAGGTTTCGACGGAAAACCGAGCAATGAAAGCATGGTCTCTCCGTATCGCTTTCCCAACTCTCTGTAACCTGCCGGAGTGAAATGCAGGTGGTCTGGCTGGCTGGTGCAACCCGCCGAGGAAACAACGCGCGCCGTAGGGATTGTCTTGGGCAAATCGTCGATGAACTTGTTCATGCTCGCACATGCGCCTTGCTGATCCGCATTCACGAGTTCGCCAGCGAGCAACGGGACTTCTTCGGCCTTGAGATTCAAGTCTTTGATCAGGTTGTCGTAAATGCCCTTGACCTTTCTCGGCCATTCTTTGTCGTTGGTATTCGACTCGCCCTGGTGCAGCAGGATTCCTTTTATGACCCCGTTTTTCTGCGCCAGCTTTGCCATCTTGAGGAGATGCTGATAAGGGTTGCCGCCGTAGGCGGCAATGGCGTTGGCCATCCACGCCGGCGCGGTCGCGGCATAGGACTGAAACGTGTCCTTTTCGAACAACTCGATCCTGCAACCCCCGATGGAGACGTTGACGATGCCCACCTTGATGTGAGGCGGAAGGTTGGAAACCAGCGTTCGGCCGAAATAATCCGCTGGGCAAAGTCCAGCCAAGGGGCGACACAACGGCGGGAGGGCCGGATACCAATGCGCCTTGGTTCGGCCTTGTGTCGGGAAATCCACCGCGGCGAGCACTTGAAAGCGTTCATCCACCGGCCCTTTGTCCTGCTGTTCAACGCCCGGAAACCCCTCCATGTTCGACTGGCCGAAGCAGAGGAACACGAAGCGATTCGTGTCCTGTGAGAACACGTTCAAGCTGAACGAGAGCAGACCGGCCAGAACGAGCAGTCGTGCAGTTGGTTTCATGACGGTCTGAGATGTTGGGCTGCTACTTTGCTGCTGTTGCCTTTTTCGCTTCAGCGATGACGGCGTCGAAGGCGGGCTTCGGCTGACTGTTGCCGTCGAACAACAGCGGCTTGCCATTGGCCCGCCAGGAGTTCGCGTCATTTGGCCCCCAAAACGTGACAACCTTCACGGATTTGTCGTGCTTCAAGAATGCTCTGAAAAGACCCGCATATGCCTCCGCCAGTTTCCGGTTGGCGTCGCTGACCAATCCGCCTTGCGTGGTCGCAGCGTTGTCAGCGATGTCCGCCCCGAAACCGCGCTGGCCGCCCTGCGCGCCGTTGACGTCGAGTTCGGTAATGTGGATGGGCAAGCCGAGCGTCGCGATTTCCGTCAGCGCCTCATCCATGGCCTCAAAGCTCGTCGAAACGTTGAGGTGAGCTTGCGACCCAATGGCCATGACCGGGACGTGTTGTGCCTGCAGTGACTTGATCAGAGTGATGAGTTTGCCGCGTTTCTCCGGGTTCTCCAACCCGTAGTCGTTGTAGCGGAGGATCGCATCAGGATCGGCTTCGTGAGCGTATTCGAACGCCTTGGCAATGAAGTCCGGCCCGATGATTTCCAGCCAAAGCGAGTTCCGCAGGAGGTTCGTGCCGCCGTCGGCGATGGCTTCGTTTACGACGTCCCACGCCTTGATCTTGCCCTTGTAGCGACCGACGACGGTGTGAATGTGATCACGCATGCGCTGGAGCAACTCCTCGCGTGACGCGCGCGGCCCGGTGAAACGGCCAAGACCGAAACCGCCGCCGAAACCACGGCCAAAGTCGCCGCGGTCGAAGGCATTTGTTCCGGACGTAGTGCTGTCCAGGACGGGGGCGGGAGGGCGGTTAGTCACTCCCGGCGGTGGGTTCGTGCCCGCGAACACCCAGTTGGGCGTCTGAGCGTGCCAGACGAGCGTGTGTCCGACGATATACATGTTGTTGCTCAGGCCGAAATTCACAAACGCGTCGGCCGGGGCAAAATTGTAGCCGTCCGCGCCTTCCCGCGGATGGATGAGCGCCCACTTCAGGTCGTTTTCAGGAGCAACCTGGTTGAACTGCTCCTTGACGAGGGCGATGTCGTTGTGGAGTTGTTCCGACGTGCGGCGGAACGCGGTGCCCGTCGCGATGCCGCGGTTAATGGCCGCGCCAAGGTAGAAATGGTCCTTGTAGGCGTCCCTGAGGGTGGGCGTGTCGGCCGACCGTGCGGTTCCCGCCAGGATGGCGAACAGTGCCGCGGTCAGCAGGCCCTTGCACGTCTTGAGTTTCATCATGTGGGCTTTCATGCCGCGCACTTTGTGGCTATTTGAAAATGCGCTGCGAGAACAGCCACAAGTTGTTTCTCCAGTGTGTTGCGTCGTGGCCGTTGCCGTCCACGTGCCAGACGTGCGGCACGTTATGTTCCTTGAGATACGCATGAACGCCCTGGCTGATTCGGATCAATCCATCTTTGTTACCGGAGGATAACCACAGCAGCTTCAATTGTTGAGCCGCGGCCGCGGGATCGTGCACGAGTTGCTCAGGCGGTTTTGTGTTCGGCGCCGACGAGAAGCCTCCTACCCACGCGAAGGTGTCGAGGTGAGCCAAACCGAAGTTCAGCGATTGGCCACCTCCCATGGATAACCCGGCGAGCGCCCGGTGTTCGCGATCTGCCTGCACCGAATAGCGCGCCTCGATGGTGGGGATCACGTCCTTGAGCAGGTCCTGTTCAAAGACCGCAAAGGCCGGGGCCGCCGCGAAAACGTTGCCCTCCGCACGGTCGTTCTTCTGCGCCCGGCCATTGGGCATCACGATGACCATCGGAACGGCTTTGCCCTCGGCGATGAGGTTGTCCAGCAGGGCGTCTGGCGTCGCAAACCGCTGCCATTCCGTTTCATCTCCACCGATGCCGTGCAGGAGGTAGAGCACGGGGTATGTCTTGTCCTTCGAATAGCCGGGTGGGGTATAGACCTGCATCTTGCGCGTTGCGCCCACCGTCTTGGATTCGTATTCGATCATCTCTAACTTGCCGTGCGGAATGTCGTCGCGCTTCTTGTCAAATCCGGCCGGCGGATCGTCGAAAGCCGGTTTGTCGTCCGGTTTCAGTTCAATCGGTCCGCCAAACCCGCCCGGCCCGCGCCTGCCCGGGTTGCCAGCCGCCGCAGGAGCGGCCTTTGCCGCCCCAGGATTCGCCCTCCCGGGCTCCAGCCGAGTGGCCTTGAACTCCGCCTTGCCGAAGTCGCCCACTTCGCGCGTGAAGGCAATTTCGTCCCCACTAATCTTGCCGGTGTACCGAATGCGCACCTCGTTGCCTTGGAAGTTCAGGATCTCCACAAAGTTGATTGTGTCCCCTGTGATTTTGCCTGCCATCAATTCCGCTTCCCGCTTCCGCTCGCCGACCTCCGAGACGGCTTTGCCGGTCAACCTCTCGCCGTCAGGTTGAAAGGTGAACAGGTACTTCTGCGGGCCTCGTGGGCTTTCAATTTCCGAGCGCCCATGGCCCGCCAAGTCAGCCGCGGGCACAGATGCC
>ORMF011592564.1_pt1 | contig 13419 bp, 12 predicted proteins | sample 1779871 | NCBI WGS metagenome assembly ORMF01 (sample SAMEA104232316, study PRJEB22302) | groundwater metagenome | biome: forest; feature: aquifer; material: groundwater | place: USA | collected 2011-08-07 | depth 5.4 m | reverse complement strand
TGCCTGCCGTAGAGGGCGGCATCTTGCCGTCCGGATCGGCACTGGAATCTTGAACGCGCGTTAAATTGTTTGGCGTTTTTCCGCCGGGCGGGACGCCCAGCTCCACGGCAGGTAGGATGCCCGCCACTACCGCCAGCGACACGCCACAAAACTTTTCGAGATCCACGGCCAGCGAAGCAAACCGGGCGGCATGGGCAAATTCATCCGGCAACGTGAATTGCCGCCATAGTTCCGCGCGCCACGGCGGGAAAACCTTCTCCGCCGTTGCGCTGGCGCTCTGCAATGCCGCGCACGTTGGCAGTACGACACGCTGCCATTCCGTTTCAATGGTCTGGCGGCTGGCGTCCCGCGCGGCGTTGAGCCGGGCGAGGCTTTCATTGAAACCGGTTTCGAGTTGTTCCAGCGCGGTTGTGGTTTGTTCCTGCCGTTGTGCCATCAGTTCATCGGACTGCTCGTTGATGGTTTTAAGCCATAATCGCCGGCGCTCTTCGTTCGCGAGAATGAGTTTGCGGGCCTGATCGGTGAGACGATCGGTCCAGTCGCCGCGTAGAATCCGGGCTTCGGCCCGCACCTGCTTCCAGTGGTCGTTGAGTCTTTGCATCGTGCTGGCGTGAACGGCCTGGATGCGCGTGGTTTCCACCTGGAAATTTGCGTCCGCCTTTTGCGCGCAGACATCCGCGAGTTGGCGGGCGGAATGTAGGGCAATGGCGGCGGCTTTCGCGTGGGGCGTGGCGAGGCGCCTGCCGAGAAAGTGGAGACTCCAAACCGCTGCCAAACTCGCGCCCACCACGAACCAGACGATCGCAGGCACCGCTTGAAAATCAAAGCGCCGGAGTTCGGGCACAAAAGCGAACGGCACGAGCAGAATCAACGGCAGGCAAAGCCAGAGCCGGAAGAACCGGAAAAAGAGCGGCAGTCCGATGGTATTGCAGCGCGCCAGGGCGCTACCGGCCTGATCGCGATGTGCGCGGACCTGTTCCAGGAGTTGGTTCTCGGACGCTGATGTGTCGAGGGGTGGCGAGTTGGGTGGATTCGTGATCAGGCGCGCGAGGGATCGGTAGCCGGCCAGGGTGGCGCGGGCACGGGCGCCAAGCTGGTCGAGCGCGGCGGACTCGTTGGCGAGCTGGTTGGTGAACGACGCATGGTTGGCCTGATTCTTCTGTTTGTCGGCGTCGCGCACGCGTTCCGCCTCCAGGAGTCCGCCCTGGTTTTCGAGTATGTGTTTGCTTTCTTCCCCTTCGATTTCCGCCAGCCGGAACTTCCGCGCGCTCTCCGACGCTCGGGCAATGCGCGTCTTGCGGGCGGCGAAAGACGCTTCAACCCGCTCTCGTTTTCCGGCCGCGTCAACGTTCGCCGCTTCGGACTCTGCCGACCAGCGCGCCCGTTCATTCGCCCGGGCCTGATCGAACTGGGCGCGTAGTTTGTGCGAGCGCGTGCCGAAATCCCGCTCCAACTCGTCAGCCCGATGGACGGCGTCGCCCACGCTTTGGCGGAGGCGTTCAAGCAGGGCCAACGTGTCGGCGGTGCTCGGCAGCTTACTCGCAGTCGGCGCGGATTTTGTTGAGGATTCGTTCAAGGGATTCAATGTTGGTGACGGCCTGGTTGACGCCGGTAAAGAGTTCGTCGAGAAAACGTCGCTCGAACTCCCGGCTCTTGGCGTCGCTCCAGGATTGTTTCGTGTTGGCCCATTCGGCGGCGAGTTCTTTCGTCAGACCCACCAGGCGATTTTGACTGGCGCTCATGGAGTGGCGGCCCCTTCCGGTGCCGGCGGATTTTCCGCAACCCTTTCGCCCGACGCCGGCGCGAGGGTTGCGGACGCGTTGCCGGGCGACAACTCGGCGTACTCGCCAAGCGTTTTTGTCATTTCGTTCAGCCACGCTACAGCCTGGCCGAGATCGTGACCCAGCGTGTGCCGAAGTTTCTCCACCTGCCGGCCCAGTGGTTCAACGCGCTGATCATACTGGCGATGCCATTGCTTCGTCGTTTTGAGTTTTTCCTCGGCGTCGCGAATGGCGCGGCGGGCCTTCTGCACCGCGGCCTGCTGCGCATACGAGGAGTCGCGCAGGCCGGCGAGCTGGGCGCTGAACAGTTCCTGCTGGCGCTGCTCCAGTTCGTGGGTGAGACGGCGGATTTGATTTTGCCAGTGGGCGGGGCGGTCGGATTGCAGCCAGAGGCGGGTGCGCGTCACGTCGTCGTTGACTTCGTCGAGCACGCGCCCGGCTTTGTCGCGGTAGATGATGAGTTTCGCCCGGAAGTTTTCGATGGCTTCCAGCGAAATGACCCTGGCGCGTTCAGGCATGGCTCAATGTTGGTCCAGATATTCTTCGATCCGCTGGGCTTTGCGCAGCAGGAAGGGGGTGTGCTGGTTCGACGACTCGATGAATTTCTTCAGCACCTTCATGGTATCGCGAAATTCCTCGGAAAATTTGGTGTGCTCCTGATCCTGCCAGGTGTCGCCCAACGCCGAGAAGCGCGCTTGCAGGAGCGACATCCGGTTTTGCAGTTCGACGTTGAACCGCTTGAGTTCTTCCGCGAAGCGCCGGACTTCGCCGGGATCCATGACGGCCTGTGGCATGTGCGTTCCTCTCGTTTCGGATTGTTTGCTGAGGGGAAGCTAACAGAGAAGGCGACCGGCTTCCAATCGGAATTACGGCGGCGGCAGGATTTCAACGATTTCAGAGAGCGGCCGGCCCTGCAGATCGCAAATCACGGCTTTGCGGCCGTAAAGCGTGACGGGCTGGGGCAGATCGAAGGCGCGGTTGATGACTTCGTCCGATTCCACGCGCAGGAAAAATTTCGCCTCCGTGCGATGTTTCACCCCGCAATCTTTCAGGATCCGGCCCAGCGGGATTTCCTCCTGCAAGATCAAATCCTGCGCCTCTTCGGAAAAGCGGCCGAGGTAAATCTTGTTCGCGCCGAACTCGATCGGCCGGTCGTTACCGTTCAAACGCAACACGACTTCGCGGAAATAAAAATCCCCACGCCGTTCGCGGCTGACGATTTCAAGATGAACGTCCGACTTGTGAAATGCTTCCAGCGTCGGCGTCATGTCGTTGTGATGGACGAGCAACGACCGGTACGGCTCGGGCACGGCGTCACCGGCGATCGTTTCAATACGCGGCAGCGGCAGTTTGGCTCGCACGTAGAATTCCGAGAGCGGAAAGGTGAAGGCGTCAGGCATAACGTCCGGTTTTGTGTTCTGGTTTGAAAAACTCGTGCAGCAGGCGGTCAATTTGGAGCAACCCTTCGCGGGTGACCCCGATGCGGTCGCCGCCATTCGTGAGGAAGCCCCACTCTTTCAAGGTCGCGAGCGGCGCGGCGAACTGGCCGTGCGGGTCAGCGCCAAATTTCTTCGTGTAATGGTCCGCCCGCACGCTGCCCAGCTTGAGGCCCAGCATGAATTCGCGGATGTAACGCTCCTCCGCCGACGGGGCAAGGGCGCGATAGACCGGCAATTTGCCCGCATTCACCGCATCCACGTACGGCTGGAACTCGTGGTGATTCTGATAATGCATACCGTTGAGATGGCCGAAGCTCGCCACGCCAATGGATAGAATATCCGCGCCGGAAAACAAGCCTTCGCGGTAGATAAACTTCACCTGCTCCGGATCACGCACGACGGTAGTCCCGCTCGTGACCGTGTAGCCGACCTGCTCGAACTCACGATAGGCGTAGTCCACCCAGGCGCGTTTCGTTTCCCAATCGGCCACGGGCGCGACAAGCTTGCCGCCGGCCTTCATCTGCTGATAGATACCGGTGTTGAACGGCACTTCCATCTGATAAATCGTCACCGAGTCCGGACGCAACGCCACGGCCTTTGCCACCGTTTCGCGCCATTTGTCCTCCGTCTCCTCGACCATGCCGGCGATGAGGTCAATGTTGATCTGCGGAAAACCGATTTCACGGGCGTAGGCATAGGCGCGGGCGATTTCCTTTGAGCGATGCGCGCGACCGTTGATCTCCAGAATGTGATCGTCGAAGTGCTCGATGCCCAGGCTTAAGCGTGTAACCCCGAGATCGCGGATCGCCTTCAGCTTGTGATCCGTGAGCGTGCCCGGCTCGGCCTCGAACGTGACTTCCTCGACGTCGTCCCACGGCAGCAGGCGCTTCATGCCGTCGGTGAGAAACTTCAACTGGTCGGGCGAAAGATAACTCGGCGTGCCGCCGCCAAAGTAAATGAACTTGGGTTTACGTCCGCCAATCACGGGCTTGCCCGCGTAAACCGTCAACTCCGCCAACAGCGCATCCAGGTAGCCGCGCACTTCGGCGGAATCCTTGTCCGTGTAAACCTTGAAATAACAAAAGTGGCAGCGCTTGCGGCAAAACGGGATGTGGGTGTAGAGGCCCAACGAAGTCGAGGGTTGAGAGTTGAGAGTCGAGGGCGGGCGTTCGAGCGCGGCCTCGAACGCCGGCACGAACTCCGGCTTCCAGAACGCGAACGGCGGGTAGTTCGCGACGAAGTAATTGCCGGCGGTGGTTTCGTGCCGCAGCGGTGGCGCCGCGGTGGTTGGAACATCACTCATTTCTTTTCAAGCTTTGCGCCAAAACAATAAACACTGCCATCATCGCTGCCGATCACAATTTTTCCATCCGCTACGGCGGGTGAACTGCCGACCGGTTGGCCGATTTCATACGACCATAGTTCCTTGCCATTGCTCAGGCTAACCAGATACACGCGCCCGTCATCAGAACCGACTACGACTTTGTCGCCGCAGACAACTGGCGAACTGTCCACCCGCCCGCGCGTCGCGAAGCTCCAGACGCGCTGCCCATCGGCACGATTCACACAGTGCAGCATTTTATCGCGCCCGCCGAACAGCACGCGATCTTTCGTGACCGCCGGCGAGGAAAAATACGGAAACTGCCGGTCGCGAAACGCCCACACGTTCGATCCCGACTTCAGGTCCGCGCAGAGAAACTGGTTTTCATAGTGGCCGAAGTAGGCCCGCCCGTCCGCCAACGCCACGGACGCCGCGATGGGCGCGCCAATTTCATTGCTCTGCGATTGCGATCCGTCGGCCAGCGCAATGACGTACAAAAGGCCATCGCAGCCGCCAAACACCGTGTGCCCGTCCGCCACGGCGGGGGAGCCGTTGATGTAGTTGGCCGATGCGTACACCCAGTTGCTCTTGCCCGTGGCGGCGGCGAGGCAGTGGAGTTTGAAATCGTAACTGCCAATGAGCACGTTGGTCTGGCCGCCGGAAACAAACCAGTTGGGCGCCCCGAGGATTTTGTCGCCGGTGGTGTATTTCCAAAGTTGTTTGCCGGTGACCGCATCCAGCGCGTAGAGGTTGGCATCGCTGGAGCCCACGAAAACTTTTCCGTCCAGCACGAGGGGCGAGGATTCAATCGCGTCGCTGTTGGTAAAGGCCCAGATTTTCTTGCCGGTCGCGAAGTCGAGCGCGTACAGGTTACGATCATCCGAGCCAACGAAGACGCGATTCCCGACGACGGCTGCGGAAGATTTCACCGGCCCGGCGGTTTTGAAGGTCCACAGCAACACGGGTTTTTCCGGCAGTTGTCCCGGCGCGATGCCGGTGAGCGCGGGCTGGCCGCGAAACATGGGCCAGTCCGCCGACCAGCCGGTTGTTAAGGATAGCCAGCTCAACGACACCCCCAGCCATGCGGTATTTGCGATTGTCACTTTCACCCGGAAACTATGAAGCAGAGTTCGACGCTTGGCCAAATTAGAATTGTCCGGCGAATGGCGCCGCGCCGTCAGGGTTTGGGCGTGAAACCCATCTGCGCCACGATCTCCTGGCCGCGTGGGGAGAGAACGAACTGAAGGAAATCTTTCGTTGGCGGGGATTCTTTAGCCTTGTTGGTGTAGAACCGGAGAACGCGGGCGTACGGATACCTGCCACTGTTCACGGATGACGTGCTGGCTTCCACGCCTTCGATGGCCACCGCTTTGACGCCGACAGTCTTGGCCTGTTCAATGCCGGCGTAGCCGATGCCGATCGTGTCTCCCGCCACGGCCTGGACCAAGCCGGCGTAATTCGTGTGCAGGGTCGAATGCGCGGCGTAAGGCTCGTTGCTCATGGCGAGTTCCTTGAAGCCCAGATGCGTTCCCGAGATCGGGTCGCGGATGTAAAGGTGGATGGGCGCGTCCGGGCCGCCCACGTCCTTCCAATTCTGGATACGACCAGTGAAAATCCCGCGGACCTGATCCTTCGTCAGGTTCGCCACCGGATTGTTCGCGTTGACCACCACCGCGACACTGTAGGCACCGAGGACATGGTCGTTCAACTCAATGCCACTGGCGGTGGTCAAATCCAGTTCTTCCTTGATCGCCGGACGGGACGCGGCCGCGATGTCGCATTGGCCGGCCCGCACGGCCGCCAAACCGTACCCGGTGGCCTTGGCTTCGAGATCAAACCTTACGGCCGGATGCTCCTTTTTGAATTCCGCGATCAGCCGGGGTGCGAGTTCCTCGCCGATCGTGTTCGAGCCGCGGATGACCACTTTCTCCCCGGCGGCGGAAGTGACCGGCATGTCCGCGCCCGACGAGTCCGACGACGGTTTCCCCGCCGGGCAACCGGCCAGGAGCAGGCTGAACGACAACAGGGCGAAGTTTCTCCCCAGCCCCGTGCGTGCGAGGCTGGAACGTTTGGCGCGAAAAAAAGCTTTCATGGCGAATGGTGGAGAAGTGATTTCGTCACCACGTTTAACCCTCCAGGCCGTCATGGCAAGGCAAAAATCCAATGCCATGCGGGCGGCGATTGCCGGTGATCCGTTCCGGCCATTGCACGCGGGCGGGCGGTTTGTGTCGGATTTTGGCCGACCTAAGCCGTCGGGATTTTGCCCCAATCCGTCACTAAAATGTTAATAACTTCTACACATTAACGCTTGCTATTTTCGGAGTGCATCTTATAGAGTCGAATTCAAGTTAACTAGAACAAGCCCGGAGCGGCCCAAGATGAACCGCTTCATTTGAAGCAGCGGGAAGAATAAATATATGCCTACCCCACGGTTCAGTGTCGTTCGTCGCAACCAACTTCTTTCCGCGTTCACCCTCATCGAACTGCTGGTCGTCATTGCCATCATCGCCATTTTGGCGGCGATGTTGTTGCCGGCGCTCTCCAAGGCGAAGGCCAAGGCCCAGTCTATTGCCTGCTTGAGCAACATGAAACAATGGGGGCTGGGGTTCCGTATGTACGCGGACGAATACAATGATTATGTGCCGGAAGAAGGTAACGTGGGCTCTTCCATTATTGACCCTCGGAACGTGGACGCTTGGTACAACTCGGTCCCGCCCACTTTCAGCTCGCAGACCCTCTCGAACCTTTACCGGGCCAATCCCCCGACACCGCCACTGCCCGGCAGTCGGAGCATTTTTTCCTGTCCCAGTTGCCCTGCTCCCAACAATCCTTCTTACCCCTACAGCAGCCCGCCGGGAATTGGGAAGGCTTTCTTTATGTATGGTGAAAACGGACGCTTGTGCATCAACAAGGGCGGCGATGTTCGCACGGTGCAAAACACAAAACTAAGCAGTGTCAGGAATCCTACCGACACGATTTTCATGGCGGAGGTGGATCCGAACTCGTCCGACAACAAAAACGCAGCCCAATCCAACGTCACGGGACAATACGCCGTGGGACGTCATGATAACCGGGGAAATTTTTCCATGTGCGACGGCAGCGCCCGGGCGGCCAAGACTAATGACTTTCTCCGCATCTCAGCCGAATCTAACGATGCCGCCACAGAATGGAGTGTTGTTCGCAAACTGTACTGGTATCCGTCGGCAACGACAATCAATTGATTTGATATTTCCTGATTGAATTCTAGTTAGAACCATAGCCATCACATAACCAGAATAAGATGACAACACTTGAAACTACCAGCCGTGCAACATAGCGCATGGCTAGCACGCCAAGCTCACAAACAGAAAAAAAACCATAGAACCCAAAGGACCCAAAACATGAAAAAAATGTTCCTAACCCTCATCGGGCTCGTCGCCTTGGCGGCGAGCAGTCGCGCAACTCTTAACTTTAACGACTCTTTCACTTACCCCGACGGTGGGATTGTCACAAATTCGGCTGGCCTCTGGGTGCCAAACACCGGAACGGCCAACTCCATGCTCGTCTCCAACCAGCAGTTGGTCGTTTCGACCTCCCGAACAGAAGATATCGCGGCATCCCTTGGTACGACCTACATGACGAACGGAGCGACGCCCGCTGTTTACGCCAGTTTTACACTAAAATGTACCGGTTTGCCCACCTCATCCGGCACTTATTTTGCCCACTTCACTGGTTCGAATGCATTTGGGGCTTTGACTGGTCACCGGGCGCGCGTTTGGTCCACCGTAACAAATTATGCAACCGGGCTGAAAGCAGCCACGGGTAATTTTCTCCTCAGTATATTGAATACCACAAACAACCCTATTGGATTTGCCCAGTGGCCGACTGAACTGGCGACCAACGTGACGTACACCATCATCGTCAAGTATGCGGTCGCTACCATGACCTCCACCCTCTGGGTTGATCCTGTCACCGAGTTGAGCCCGAGCGTTACCGGAACCGACTTTCCGGCTGACATCAACGACACGGCAAATGGCCTCGTCAACATATCTACCTACGGTTTCCGGCAGGCCACGGGCGAAGGCACGATGTGGATTGATAATCTGAAAGTCGGCAGCACTTTCGCAGATGCGGCTGGCCTCTCGCCACTCATTTCTGCGATCCCCAATCAAACCACCGCGATGAATACCCCCGTCGGCCCCATTGGATTCACTGTTCAGGACGGTCAAACGATCCCGGCTTCCGGTCTGACCGTCGCTTCCAATTCCTCGAATGTGCTTCTCGTTCCGAACGCCAATATTGCCCTCGCCACCGTCGGTGGCACCGGCGGCACCAACCGCACCGTGACCATCACCCCGGCCCCCGGTCAGCAGGGCCAGGCGACGATCACCCTTACGGTAAGCGATGGGACCTACGCGTCTCCGACTTCATTTCAGGTTACCGTTGGTGCGCCAAGCATTTCCGCGATCCCTAATCAGATTACCTCCGTCAACACGCCCACAACCGCGATTCCATTCACGGTAACCGATGCCGAAGGAGACACTCTTGTCGTGAGCAGTAATTCTTCCAACCCGACGCTGATCACTGCCGCCAACATCTCGATCCTTGGTAGCGGGGTCAACCGCACTGTAACGATCACGCCCGAACCCAGCCAGACAGGGATCTCGACGATCACCCTAAGTGTCACGGATGGTTTTAACACGAAAAGTCAGAGCTTCATTGTAACGGTGGCTCCGTCATTGGGATTGATTTTCTCGGACGCCTTTAGTTACGCGGATGGTACACTGCTTGGCAATGGCACATGGTCCACGCACAGTGGCACCCCGGGTCAGATGCTGGTCACCAATCAAACGGTCCAGATTAGTGAAGCTCTCACCGAAGATATGAACACCTTCACCGGATTTGGCGGCGGCTCCCCCTTCGCACCCGCGAGCGGGGTGGTCCTGTATTCCGGTTTCACCTTCAGCGTGACAAAACTACCGAGCAGCAGCGGCGATTACTTCGCTCACTTCAAAGATAGTGGTAGTAATTTCCGCGCGAAGATCTTCGCCAGCACCGCGAATGCCGCAGCGGGACAATTCCGTATCGGCATCGCCAACGGTGCCAATGCGGTGTCCGCGCAAGTGGCCAACGATCTGGCCACAAACACAACCTACCTGGTTGTCTCCCGCTACAACGTGGGCACCGGTGATAGTGTAGTCTGGGTCAACCCGACTTCCACTTCAAGTGTGGGTGCGGCGGCCACTGATGCTCTCAGCACCGCCACCATCGCCCAGTATGGTCTGCGTCAGACGACCGGGGAGGGCATTCTCTATCTCGACAACCTCAAAGTCGGCACCTCCCTCGCCGATGTGGCGATAATTCCGGCGCTTAGCCAGACATTGACCAGCCAGGTAATCAACGGCGAGCTAGTTCTGAGCTGGGGCGCTCCCTTGTTTGCTCTTCAATCCGCGTCGGTTGTAACCGGGCCTTACACCACCATTCCGGGAGCAACCAGTCCCTACACCAATGCACCCACCGCCAGCGAACAGTATTTCCGTTTGAAATACTGATTTATCGGAATTAAATAATTTTCAGGAAGGGCGGCTTCGGCCGCCCTTTTTTTTGTTTTGCTCCGGCCCGGTCGCCCGCACAATGCGCCCGCAACGAATGAACCGCGCCATTTTCCTCGACCGCGACGGGACGATTATCAAGGAGAAGGAATATCTCCGCGACCCGGCGCACGTCGAAGTTTTCCCGGAAGCGTTCGCCAGCCTGAAACGTCTGGCCGCCGCCGGGTTCACTTTGTTCATCGTCACCAACCAGTCCGGCGTGGGTCGCGGCTATTTCACGATGGCGGACGTGGCCCTGGTCAATGCCCGCGTCGTCCAGGAGTTCCAGCACCACGGCATCACCTTTCAGAAAATCTACATCGCCCCCGAAGCGCCGGACCAACCGAGTCGCGGGCGCAAGCCTTCGCCCCAGTTTTTGTTCGCGGCGCGGGATGAGTTCGGCCTGGACCTTGCCGCCAGTTTCATGATCGGTGACAAGCTGATTGATCTCGAATGTGGCTGGAACGCGGGCGTGCGCGCCAGCTTGCTCGTCCGCACCGGTTACGGCCGGAACGTGGAACGCGAAGCCGCATCCCAACTCGCCCGCGCCACGGTGGTGGATGATTTGTCCGCGGCCGCAGACTGGATATTGAAACAGAAATAAACACACCATGTGTGGCATCATTGGCTACGTTGGCAAGAAAGCGGCCGCGCCGGTTCTGCTCGAAGGACTGCGCCGGCTGGAATATCGCGGCTACGACAGCGCCGGGGTGGCAATCTTGCAGGAAGGCGCTCTGCTCGTTCGCAAGAAAACGGGCAAGATTGATGAGGGGATTGCCCGCGAACTGCTCGCCCGTCCGGCGCCCGGAGAAATCGGCATCGCCCACACCCGCTGGGCCACGCACGGGCCGCCGAGTGACGAGAATTCCCATCCGCATCTCGATCAGTCCGGCAAGATCGCGGTCGTCCATAACGGCGTTATTGAAAACTACGATCCGCTCAAACAACGCCTGCTCAAGGCCGGGCATCAATTCCATTCCAGCACCGACACGGAAGTTCTCGCGCACCTGATCGGGGAGCATTACGCCAAACGGGTGGCGCAGCAGTCGGAATTGAATCCGCTCACCCAGGCCGTATGCGACGCGCTCCGCGAAGTCATCGGCACGTACGGCATTGCCGTGATCTGCACCGAACAACCCGACGTGTTGGTGGGGGCGCGACGGGGTTCCCCGCTGATCATTGGCATCGGCGACGGTGAAAACTTTCTTACCAGTGATGCCAACGCTATTGTTGCGCACACGCGCCAGGTTGTTTTTCTGAACGACTACGACGTGGCCACCGTCACACGCGATCGGTTCGACGTGCTGAACCTCGGGACGGACACCGCCAATGTGCAGATCAGCCGGCTTGAGTTTCAAGCCGAAGATTCCCAGCGGGGCGAATACGCGCACTTCATGCTCAAGGAAATCTTCGAGCAGCCGCGCACCGTGGAAAATGCCCTGCGTGGTCGGGTGGATCACGAAGGCGCGACGGCGCGGTTTGGGGGTCTGAACATGAGCCCGGCGGAACTCCGCAGCATTGATCGCGTCGTGATCGCGGCGAGCGGCACGAGCTGGCACGCGGCGCTCGTCGGCGAATATCTCATTGAGGAATTCGCGCACCTGCCGGTGGAAGTCGAGTTCGCGCATGAATTTTGTTATCGCAACGCGCCGCTGGAAAAAAACACGGTGTTGCTCGTCATCTCGCAATCCGGTGAAACGGCGGACACGCTGGCCGCGTTGCGCGAGGCCCGGCGTCGCGGCCATCGGGCGCTCGCCATCGTCAACGTCGTGGGCAGCACCATTGCCCGCGAATCCGATGGTGGCATTTACATGCACGCCGGGCCGGAAATCGGCGTTGCCTCCACCAAAGCGTTCATCTCCACCCTCACCATCCTCTCACTCCTCGGCGTTCATCTGGGCCGGATGCGCATGTTGTCCGCCCGGCGGGCGTCGGAAATTCTCAAGGCCCTCGAAGCGGCCCCGCAACAGATCGAGGCTTTGCTCCAGCAGAACGACGCGATCAAGAAACTCGCCGCGAAGTATGCAACGGCGGAGGATTTCTTCTTTCTCGGCCGCGGCTACACGTTCCCCGCCGCGCTCGAAGGCGCGCTCAAGCTCAAGGAAATCTCCTACATCCACGCGGAAGGCTATTCGGCGGCGGAAATGAAGCACGGCCCGATCGCGCTGATTGATGAGCAGACGCCCACGGTGTTCCTCGTGCCGCAGGATTCGATGTACGACAAGACGATGGCCAACCTGGCCATGATTCGCGCCCGCAAAGGCCCCATCATTGCTGTGGCTACCGAAGGCGACGAACAAATCAAAAAGGTGGCCGAGGACGTAATTTATCTGCCGAAGACGCAAGCGCCACTCTATCCAATCCTTGCCAGCGTGCCGTTGCAACTCTTCGCCTACCACATCGCCGTCGCGCGCGGTTGCGACGTGGACAAACCGCGCAACCTCGCCAAAAGCGTGACAGTGCAGTGAAATATCCCGGCGATGGATTCGGCTTTCAGCGGGCGGAATGTTCGAGTTCACAGACCCATTTTCTGCAGAACCAGAGCGGGACAAAGCCGAACACGCCAAAGGAACAATCAATCAGCCGCCACCAGAACGGAATCCCGCGCACCGCGCCAAACACCAACGCGAAGGGAATCACCAGCACACACGCAATCAAGCCGAAGTCGAATAGCCAGCGATTGCGAATCGGATCCCGCACCGCACCGACGAACGCAATAGCGATGACAAAATGTCCGAACGCCAGCCAGTCCGTGCCGTAGAACAGAAGGGGATGTTTCGTGCTTACATCTTGCAACGCCTCGTGAGCCGTGAGCAGCCAGCAACCGAGTTCGGTTGTGGCCGTTATGCTGGTTTGTCCTGCCAGGCCAAACCAGTTCACCAACAAGTTTAGCTCCCACGCCAGCGGAATTGCGGTCGCGCCACTAATCACCAGGCCGAAGATGAAGAACCACGTCAATAGCCTGATGCGGAGGAGGAGGATTTGTTCCCGGTTCATGCAGGCGTGGGCAAGTGAGCTTCCTTGTTGGCGGCAGTTCGCATTTGCATGGGCGTCGGCAGATGGGTGAGCGCGTAAAGCATCAGGTAGGCAATGAAGAGAAAGGTGGCGAACAGGGCGAGAAAGGCGAAGTGGCCTTGCTGGGCAAATTGTCCGTTCGCGACCGAACTGATGCCCTGGTAAAGCTCCGCCGGTTTGGCGACCACATCCCAACTGTTGAAACGCAGGAAGCGTCCGAGAAAAATCCCAAAGCTGCCCAGACCCGCCGCCCCCGCCACAAACACCCAGCCCGCGGCGCGTCCCAGCATCCG
>ORMF011447874.1_pt1 | contig 13427 bp, 12 predicted proteins | sample 1779871 | NCBI WGS metagenome assembly ORMF01 (sample SAMEA104232316, study PRJEB22302) | groundwater metagenome | biome: forest; feature: aquifer; material: groundwater | place: USA | collected 2011-08-07 | depth 5.4 m | reverse complement strand
TGGCGTCCGGCCTGCCTGCCTCGTCTGCCGTGCCCGGCCAGCCTGCTCTGCCTGCCCCGGCCGACACCGTCGAGAACGCCATTCAGCCCGGCCACTACTACGGCCGCGGCATCCCGTATCTGCCGCTCGGCAACTATCCTGGCAAGTTGATCGCCTTCGAGGGTACCGACGGCGTCGGGCGGACGACGCAGATTCAGCTGCTCCGGGAATGGCTCGAGGTGAAAGGGTATGGCGTCGTCGAGACGGGATGGACGCGGTCGCAGCTCATGCAGCCGACCATCGAGTTGGCGAAGGCCAGCAACACGCTGAACAAGCTGACGTTCGTGCTGCTGTATGCGACCGACTTTGCCGATCGTCTCGAGAAAGAGATCATCCCCGCGCTCAAAGCCGGATTCATCGTCCTCTCGGACCGCTATATCTTCACGGCACTGGCGCGGGCCGGCATCCGCGGCGTCGACCGGGCGTGGCTCCGCAGCCTCTATGGATACGCTATCGCGCCGCACCTCGTGTTCTACCTCAACGTCGATGTGAAGACGCTCATCGGCCGCGTCCTCGCCTCCCGCGGCATGGATTTCTGGGAATCTGGGATGGACCTTAAGCTGGGCGACGATATCTACGACAGCTTCCGCGCCTACCAGAGCAAGCTGCTGCGCGAATACAGCTCGATGTCCGACGAGTTCCACTTCCGAACCGTCGACGCCCGCCGCTCGGTCAATCACATTCAGGAAGAACTCAGGAAGCAGGTGGCCGCGTTCCTGGAGCCGGAGGGAGCCTGAGAGGAGCCTGAATTGACCAGATGATCAAATGGCCAAATTTAACAAACACGAAACGTGCGTCCTGGACGCGTGCGATAGTCTCAAGCTATGCTGCCCGCCCCCGGCCCGATGGCGCCGCCCACCGAGGCCGCGACTCCCTCGCCCACACCGGCGCCGCCTGCCAAGATCGAGGTGAGCGGCATGAACTTCTACTACGGCAACCACCGCGTGCTGGAGCGCATCAACGTCAGCTTTCAGCCCAATGAGGTGACCGCGCTCATCGGGCCGTCTGGATGCGGCAAATCGACGTTCCTTCGGTCGCTCAATCGCATGAACGATATCGTCCCGGGTGCGCGCGTCGAGGGTTCCGTCCGGATCGACGGACGGGACATCTACGCACCCTCCGTGGATGTGGTCGATTTGCGCCGTCGCGTCGGCATGGTATTTCAGAAGTCGAACCCGTTTCCGAAGTCGATCTTCGAGAACGTCGCTTACGGGCTGCGGATCAACCGGATGACACGGTCGCGCGAGGAACTTCGGGCGCGTGTCGAAGCCAGCTTGAAGGCCGCCGCACTGTGGGAGGAAGTGGAGGATCGTTTGCATTCCTCTGCCCTTGCGCTCTCCGGGGGACAGCAGCAGCGCCTCTGCATCGCGCGCGCGCTGGCCGTCGAACCCGAGATCGTGCTGATGGATGAGCCGGCATCGGCCCTCGATCCGATCGCGACACAGCGGATCGAAGAGCTGATCTACCAGCTGAAGAGCCGCTACACGATCATCATCGTCACGCACAACATGCAGCAGGCCGCTCGTGTGTCCGACGTGACCGCGTTCTTCTGGCTCGGCAAGCTGGTGGAGTGCGGGCGGACCAACAAACTCTTCACCGCACCGGCCGAAAAGCTGACGGAAGACTACGTCACGGGGCGTTTCGGGTAATACAAGGGCGGAGGGCAGAGGGTTGAAGGGCCAGGGCGAGCAAAGAAGAGGGCAAAAGGACTGATGGAACCCGTCGGACGCGTCGTTCGCCATTTTCAGGACGAGCTCGAGCAGCTCAAGAACCGCCTGCTGGAAATGGGCGGTCTGGCCGAAGAAGAAGTCCGTCTGGCCGTCAAGGGCCTGGTCGATCGCGACCATGACCTCATCGCTCAGGTCCTCGCCGGCGACCAGGCGGTCAACGCGCTGCACATCGAGATCGACAACCGGTCCTTCACGCTGCTCGCGCTCTACCAACCGATGGCCGCGGATTTGCGGACGATCGTCGCCGCGGTCAAGATCAACACCGACCTCGAGCGCGTGGGCGACCTGGCCGTGAACATCGCGGAGGCCGCGCGACGCTATGCGTCTCACCCGCCCGTCAAGAAGCTGATTGATATTCCGCGGATGGCGGGCATTGCCCAGACGATGTTGAGGGATGCACTGGACGCGTTCGTGCGCCGCGATGTGGATCTGGCGCAGCACGTGCTGAACGAAGACGACAAGCTGGACGCGCTGAAAACACAGATATTCCGCGAACTGTTGACGTTTATGCTCCAGGACCCCGCGACCATCGAGCCGGCGCTCGACCTCATCCTGGTGTCGCGTCACCTGGAACGCATCGGCGACCATGCCACCAACATCGCCGAGGACGTGATTTTCATCGTCTCCGCCCGAGACGTGCGCCACCACGCCGGCGAAGGCTCGTAGGCACCGCCCATCGACTCGTAGGCCAGAGCTTTAGCTGGGGCGCCGTCCCCGTTTGTATCCGGTCCGCGGAACGGGAATAATAACCGGTTCATGGCTGACACCCTGACGATTACCGACAATAGAACCGGAAAGATCTACGAGCTCCCCATTCAGGACGGCACGATTCGCGCCATGGATCTGCGAAAGATCAAGGCCGGCCCGGACGACTTCGGCCTGATGACGTACGACCCCGCCTTCATGAATACGGCGAACTGCCGCAGCTCCATTACCTACATCGACGGCGACAAGGGCATCCTCCTGTATCGCGGCTATCCGATTGAACAGCTGGCCGAGCACAGCGACTATCTGGAAACGGCGTATCTGATCCTCTTCGGAGAACTCCCCACAGCCGCGCAGCGCCAGGCCTGGACGCGCGACATCACGGTTCACACGATGCTCCACGAGAACGTCAAGACGTTCGTGCAGGCCTTCCAGTACGACGCGCATCCGATGGGCATTTTCCTCAGCACGGTGGGCGCGCTCTCGACGTTCAATCGCGACGCCAAGCAGATCTTCGACAAGAAGTCGCGACTGCTGCAAACGTATCGATTGATTGCCAAGGTGCCGACGATTGCGGCCTACGCCTATCGCCACAGCATCGGCCGCCCCTACAACCAGCCCGACAACGACCTGAGCTTCACCGGCAACTTCCTGAACATGCTGTTCAAGATGACGGAGCTCAAGTACCAGCCCAACCCGGTTCTGGCGCGGGCGCTCGACGTGCTGTTCATTCTGCACGCGGATCACGAGCAGAACTGCAGCACCACCACGATGCGGACCATCGGCAGTTCACATGTCGATCCCTATTCCGCGCTGGCCGGCGCCTCCGCCGCGCTCTATGGCCCGTTGCACGGAGGCGCCAATGAAGCGGTCCTGCGGATGCTGAGCGAAATCGGCTCGGTGTCGAAGGTGCCGGAGTTCATCAAGAAGGTGAAGACCGGCGATGGCCATGGGCGGCTGATGGGCTTTGGACATCGCGTCTACAAGTCCTACGACCCCCGCGCCAAGGTCATCAAGAAGATTGCCGATCTCGTATTCGCCGTCACCGGCAAGAACCCCTTGCTCGACATCGCATTGGAGCTCGAGCGCATCGCGATCGAAGACGACTACTTCGTGAGCCGGAAGCTCAATCCGAACGTCGATTTCTACTCCGGCCTCATCTACCAGGCCATGGGATTCCCGATGGAGATGTTCCCGGTGCTCTTCGCCATTCCCCGAACTGCGGGCTGGCTGGCCCAGTGGGAGGAGATGCTGCTCGACTCCGAGCAAAAGATTGCGCGACCCCGGCAAATCTATACGGGCCCTCAAACGCGGGACTACGTGCCACGGGAGCAGAGGGGATGACATTCCCCATCCCCCTTCTCGCCGCGGCGTTCCTGCTTCAGGCGCCAGCGGCCATCAAGTTTGACTCCAACCGAGCGTGGGAGCACCTGCGTCAGCTCGTTGCGATCGGGCCACGACCCGCCGGAACGCCCGCCATCGATCAGTCTCGCAAGTACATCACGAGCCAGTTGGCCGCCATCGGTGTCAACGTCGTCGAGCAGACGTGGGACGACCAGACGCCGCTTGGTCCGCTGCGTATGGTCAATCTGATCGCGACGATCCCGGGGGCCTCGAAGAACCGCCTGGTCATTGCCAGCCATTACGACACCAAACGGTTTCGGGAATTCCGCTTCGTCGGAGCCAACGACGGCGGATCGAGCACGGCGTTTCTCCTCGAGCTGGCCCGTGTCCTCAAGGCGCGGCCGAACGCGGTCACGATGACGCTGCTCTTTCTCGATGGTGAAGAAGCGGTAGTCGAGTGGACCGGGCAGGATCACACCTACGGAAGTCGACACTTCGTAGAGGTGGAGAAACGGAACGGCACGATCGCGTCGCTCAAGGCCATGGTGCTGGTCGACATGATTGGCGACCGCGATCTCCAGATCAAGCGCGACACGAATTCCACGCCGTGGCTGACAGACGTCATCTGGGACGCTGCGCGGCTGCAGAAGCAGACGTCGGTGTTCCAGCCGCTCACGGCTCAGATAGAAGACGATCACATTCCGTTTCTCGAAGCGCGGATTCCGTCCGTGGACATCATCGATCTCGAGTACCAGCCGTGGCACACCGCCCAGGACACGCTCGACAACGTGAGCGCCCGCAGCCTCCAGACCGTCGGCGACGTCCTCATTGCCGCTCTGCCAGCCATCGAGTCCCGCGTCAAATAGTCCTGCGCCATCGCCGGCATGTCCCAGCCGGACTCCCGAAGAAGTCCATCAATAGGTGTGTGCGTTTGGACGCGTTGCACTTCCGTGTCGACGATGCTACCGTCGTCCCCTGGCTCCGACCCGTTTCGGCATGGGGATGGCAAGGAGGCTCCCGCTATGTCCGGCTTCAAGACGCAAGCCGTGACCCACAGAGGAGTCCACGATGATTCGGCAAACGCTTGAAAACAGAGTCGCAGGCCTGGAGCAGCGAATGAGCGCCGTCGAAGAACTTCCCGCACGAATCGCCAATCTCGAATCTCAGATTCTGCAGTTCCGTCAGGAGGTCCGCATGGAGTTTTCTGCAGTTCGAGCCGACCTCCGCGGCGAGATGCACGACTTGGGCGAGCAGCTCCGCGGCGAAATGCGAGACATGGGCGAGCAGCTCCGCGGCGAGATGCGAGACATGGGCGAGCAACTCCGCTGCGAGATGCGAGACATGGGCGACCGGCTCCGCGGAGAGATGCACGTCCTGAACGACAAAACGTCGACCGAGATGTACGAGCTCAACCGACAGGTGCTCACGCAGATGCGTGTTCTGCACGAAGACGTGATTGGCCGGATCAAGTTGCTGGGTGAGAAATAGAGCGCTCAGGGCTCGTCGATGATCTGCTGAATCTGACTGTGCGAAAGGGTGCGGTTCGCGTTCTTGGCTGCCGTCATGATGCGATCGACGAGCGCGGCGGTCGCCTGCAGCCCGCGACGTTCCAGCCAGAAGACGACGTTGGACCGACCCGATAACGGACCGACATCGATCTCCTGCTCACGGCCGACCAGGCTCGCCGGAACTGCCGCGTATACCGCATCCATGAGCGTGGGATCGTGCTTACGAAATGCCTTCAACACCGCGGCGGCGTGTACGCCCGTCGCCGTCCGGAAGGCGTCGGCTCCCACAACGGGATAATTGACCGGAATCGGCATCTCACAGGCACGGGCCACGGCCTCGCAGTACGCCGGGAGCCCGGTGAGATCGCGATCGAACCGGCCCATCATCACCAGGTTGACGAGCAGCAGATCCATCGGCGTGTTGCCGCTCCGTTCGCCAATGCCGAGCGCCGAGCCATGCAGCCGCGTGGCACCCGCGTCAAGCGCGGCCAGTGCGGCGGCCACACCAAATCCCCGATCGTTGTGCCCGTGCCAATCGATACCGGCATCCGAGCCGAGTTCCGCGACAACCCCCTTCACGTACCTGACGACTGCGCGCGCGCCCGCGGGAGTGGCATATCCAACCGTGTCAGCCACGCACAGGCGCGTCGCACCAGACCGGAGGGCTGTCGTCATCAACGCGCGCAGCGACGAGGGATCGGCGCGCGTCGTATCTTCCGTGACGTACATGACGGCGAGGCCCTCGCGCACGGCAAACGTCACGGCCTCTTCGGTGAGCCGCTGGAGATGGTCGATCGTCCATCCCTCGGTGTACTGGCGAATCGGACTCGAGCCGATGAACGTGCAGCATTCGATCGGCACGCCGGTTCGCTGAGCGATCTCTACGATCGGTGTGATATCGCGGACGGTCGTGCGCGCCGCGCAGTTCGCCCGAATGCGCAGACGGAGATCGTCGATCGCACGCGCCAGGCGCTCGGCATCGTCGGCCACTCTCGCACCGGCCCCGGGGAGCCCGATGTTGGCGGTGTCGATGGCCAGGCCATCCATTCTCTGCAGGATGTCGATCTTCTCGTCGATCGTCGGGATTCGTACCGACGGCGACTGCAATCCGTCGCGCAGTGTCTCATCGTCCAGCATGACGGGCGATGGACCACCCGCAGCGATCGCGTCTTCCTCCGCGGACCGCTCGGCGCGGCGGGCGTCCTGATTCCAGTCGTAGATCAGCGAGTGCGTGGCAGCGCTCACGACGCATCCATGACCGGATTATCGCATCATCAGGTTTGGGCTAGTCTCGGCTCTCAGCTCTCAGCTACCGTAGGCCCGACCTTCAGGTCGGGCGTGTTCCTGCCTGAGGCTCACCACTTGCCGTCGAGAGCTAGATGGGCTTGAGGTCCCCGAGAACGGCGGCGATTTGATCAATCACCCAGGCGGTTTCAGACTCAGTGATGACATACGGCGGCATGAAGTAGAGGACATGGCCGAGCGGCCGCAACAGGAGACCACGCTCCAGGAACGCCGCGACAAGGCGCGGGCCCACCTGGTCCAGATACCCGCTCGCCGCCTTCGTTGCGCGATCGGTGACGAGCTCGACAATGCCGACCCCACCGATGACGCGGACATCACCGACGATCGGCAGCGCGCGCAACGGATTGAGGCCGTCGCGCAGCCAGCCTTCGATGGCGCGGACCTTCGCGAGAAGATTGGTCTCGTGGAACAGATCGAGGCTGGCCACCGCCACCGCGCACGCGAGCGGATTCGCCGTGTACGAGTGCCCGTGGAAGAACGTCCGCGTCCGGTCCTCGCTCAGGAATGCGTCGAAGACCGCTTCTGTGGTGAGGGTCGCGCCGAGCGGCATGTACCCGGCGGTCAACGCTTTCGAGAGACAGATGATGTCAGGCGACACGGCCGCGTGCTCACAGGCAAACATGCGCCCCGTGCGGCCGAATCCCGTGAGCACTTCGTCGGCAATGAGAAGCGTGCCGAAACGATCGCACAGCTGGCGCACGCCCGCCAGAAACTCTTGCGGCCAGACGACCATGCCGCCGGCGGCCTGCAGCATCGGCTCGACGAGAACGGCGGCGACCGTTTGGCCTCGCGCCGCGAGCAGTGATTCGAGGGTCGACGGCTCGGCCGAGGTCTGACACTCGATGCGGCACGTCGATCGCTCAAAGCCCACCGGGCACCGGTAGCAATAGGGCGCGTGCGCGCGGACGACGTCGAACAGCATGGAGGCAAAGGGTCTGGTGAAGATCGAGTCCTCGCTCGCCGACATCGCGCCGACCGTGTCGCCGTGATAGGCGTAGTGAAGAGTGATGAACGTCCGCCTGGCCGGCTGTCCCAGATTCGCCCAGTACTGCAGCGCGAGCTTCAATGCCGCCTCGACCGCCGTGGACCCGTTGTCCGAGTAGAACACACGCGAGAGCCCGCGCGGAACGACACTCAACAAGCGCTCCGCAAGATCGACGGCGGGGCCGTGCGTGCAGTTGGCGAACACGACGTGCTCCAAGACGCGCGCCTGGGCGGCAAGCGCCTCGTTCAAGCGCGGATGCGAATGGCCGTGGATATTCACCCACCACGAAGAGGTCCCGTCGAGGAGTCGTCGCCCGTCCTCGGTGTAGAGATACACACCCTCGCCCCTCACGATGGGAATGGGATCCGGACGCGTCAGCATCTGCGTATACGGATGCCAGACGTGGGCGCGATCTCTCGAGACAAGGCTCACTGAGGTTACCGGTTCCAAAGGTTCGAAGGCTCCAGGTTTCTATAGGTGCTTTGGCTCTACAGGTTCTAGGTTCTACAGGTTCTAGGTTCCGTGAGTGGCAACTGGTTCGCGGCGTCCAGGTTCACCCTGGCCCAGGCACCGAGCGTCGCAGGTGTGAGCGGATCAAGAAACGGCAGTTCACCGACCACGGACACGCGGCCATAGGTTTCGATCGCGGCGCGGTTTTCTCGATCGGGTTCACCGACCATCAACACGCCGACGACCATCAACGCTTTCGCGCGCAGCGCTTCTAGCGTCAGGAGCGTGTGATTGATGGTGCCAAGACGCGTACGCGCCACGACCAGGACCGGCAATCCCAGCGCGGCAATCAGGTCAACCATGAGGGCCGAATCGTTGATCGGCACGAGCACTCCGCCGGCACCTTCAACAATCCAGCGCGTGGCCACGGCCTGCGACACCGCGTGCCCCATCAACCGTTCGAGATCGATGGGCCGGCCATCCAACCGCGCTGCCAGATGCGGCGAAAGGGCCCGGCGCAGCCGGACGCCTTCGTCCAACAGCTCCTCCGATGTGCAGCTGCCCAACCGTTGCACCTCATTCGTGTCGTTGTCGTATTCGATGCCCGTTTGAATGGGTTTCCAGTAGCGCGCGCCGCGGAAGCGATGCATGAGCGCCGCACAGGCGACCGTCTTGCCAACGCCGGTGTCAGTGCCCGTTACGAAGAGGCCGCGCACAGGCCCAGCTCCCTGAGTGCAGCGGCGAGCACGCCGACGAACCGGCCGAGCACGGCCTCCGACAGATCGGCATTCACCGAGACGCGAAGCCGCGCGGTCCCGGGCGGCACGGTGGGAGGCCGAATCGCGCGCACGTCAAACCCTGCCCTCTGGAGCACGCGAGCCACCGCGAGAGCCTGGTCGTTGTCGCCGATGACGATCGGAACGATCTGAGAAGTGCCCGCGGGGACGTCAACGCCGGCCGCCGTGAGCCGAGCGCGCAGATCCCGCGAACGCGACACGAGACGTGCCCGCCGCTCGGGCTCGTCTTCCACGACGGTCAGACTCGCTTCGAGGGCATCGGCAAGCGCCGGGGGCGGTGCGGTCGAAAAGACGAACGGCCGCGCGCGCTGCACGAGATACTCGATCGCCCACGCTGGCCCGGCGACAAATGCGCCGCTCACCCCAAGCGCCTTTCCAGCCGTGTTGATCGATATGCACGCCTCATTCTCAACGCCAAGCGCTTCGACGAGACCGCTGCCCCGCTCGCCATAAATCCCCACGGCGTGCGCTTCGTCCACCACCAGGATCGCACCCGTCTCTCGTGCCATCGCCGCGTAGTCCTTCAACGGCGCAATGTCTCCATCCATGCTGAAGAGCGATTCGACAACGATGAAACGAACGCCTGACGAGGGATTGCTGATCAGCAGCTGTCGAAGAGCGGCGGGATCGTTATGGGGGAACACAACACTCCGTGCGCGCGATAGCCGTGTGCCATCGATGAGACTCGCATGATTGCGCTCGTCAGAGAAAATGACGTCGCCCTCCTCAGCGAGCGTTGTCAAAACGGCGACATTTGCGAGATAGCCCGCGGCGAAGTACAGCGAGCGGTCGGTGTGCTTGAAGCGAGCGAAGCGCCGCTCTACGGCCTCGAAACATTCGCGTTCGCCACGCAACAGCCGGGACCCGGTGCTGCCGCATCCCTCACGGACCACGCCCTCGATGAGCCGGGCAATCAGCAACGGATGCCTGGAAAGATTGAGGTAGTCGTTCGAACAGAGGTCGATGCCGACCGGCGGCTTGAGCGATCGCAGCAAGGCCCGGGATTGCAGGTCAGCCAGCCTGGCGCGGACGCGCGCTTCGAGCGAGCTATCCGACGGCATTCGCAGGTGTGGGCGCGTGAGCTGTGAGTCTCATCCCCAGTCGATCCAGCAGCTGTTCATCGTGTGTCGCTCCAGGATTCGGTGTCGTGAGCAACCGGTCGCCCAGGAAGACCGAGTTGGCGCCCGCGAGAAAACAGAGCGCCTGCGCCTCGTCGGTCAACGCGAGCCGACCTGCACTCAGGCGAACGAAGGAGCGCGGCATGAGGATGCGAGCGGTCGCGATCGTGCGCACCAACTCGAGGGGATCTGCCGCGGGAAGGTCCGCCAGGGGCGTGCCTTCGACCCTCACAAGCAGATTGATCGGCACGCTCTCGGGATGAGGATCGAGCGACGCCAGCTGCCTCAGAAGCCGATAGCGAACCGGACGGTCCTCACCCATCCCGATAATGCCGCCGCTGCAGACCGTGACGCCCGCGCGCCGCACACGCGCGAGCGTTTCGAGGCGCTCGTCGTAGGTGCGCGTCGTGATGATGCGACCGTAAAACTCCCTCGACGTATCGAGGTTATGGTTGTACGCCGTCAAGCCCGCCGCGGCCAGGGCATCGGCCTGTTGCTGATTGAGCATGCCGAGCGTGCAGCACGCCTCCATGTCGAGGCCACGGACCACCCGCACCATCTCGAGCACCCGATCGAAATCCGGACCCTCGGGCACGTCGCGCCACGCCGCTCCCATGCAGAAGCGCGTCGCCCCCTGCTCCCGCGCCCGAGTGGCCGACTCGATGAGCTCGTCGAGCCCGACGAGATCCGTCCGAGTCACCTCGGTCTTGTAGTGCGCCGACTGCGGACAGTACGCGCAGTCTTCCGGACAACCCCCTGTCTTGATACTGAGGAGCATGCACCCTTGGACCTCATCGGCCCGATGATGTGCGCGATGAATCGTCTGCGCCCGGAACACGAGATCAGGGAGCGGCGCTGTATAGATCGCCTCGATGTCGCTGACATTCCAGTCATGTCGAATGGGAGCGTCGGGATTCACAAGATCACCTATGGGCCCGGCATGTCAGGCCGGGCGCCTGTTGTCAGTCGTAGGCCCGGTTCCGGTCGGGCGCCTACGGCCACTCGTAGGCCCGACCGTTCTGGTCGGGCGTCTGTGGTCAGTCGTAGGCCCGACCGTTCAGGTCGGGCGCTTCTGGTCGCGGCACGCGAGTTTAGCAAGAAGAACGCGCACAACACCAGCAGCGCCAGCAGGATCACCGCGATCCATCCCCACGGCACGCCTCGCGCCTTCGCACCGGGCGCCTTGAACGTGGCTTCGGTGGTCGCCGCTCCACAGCGGTAGCAGATGAGCGCCTTGTCGGCGATCTCTGTGCCGCATTGATGACACTGCATATAGTGGACTATGAGGCTCGCGACGGCTGCAGGATGGGACGCACGAGCGCCATCATAATCAAGACCAGTCCGAAGGTGCATACGATCGTCGCGCCTGTCGGCAAATCCAACAGCAACGACAGATACACCCCGAGGCCCGACACCACGGTTCCCATGGACCATCCGATTGCCAGGCGCTTGCCTATCGAATCCGCGTACAACATCGCCGCGACCGATGGCACGATCAGGTAGCAGAACACCAGCAGTACACCCGCAATCGCCACCGACGAAGTCACCACGAAGCCGAACGACGCGTAGAACAGGAAATCCCAGAGCTTGATCGAAATCCCCTCCGCCTCGGCGCGCTTCGGGTCCATCGAGATCGCGAGGAATTTGTGGCGACACACATAGTGAAAGGCGCCCACGGTACCGTAGAGCAGCGCCGTCTTCCCCACTTCCGGCCAGGACACGGCCAGAATGTTACCCACCAGCATGTCCTTGAGGTGTTCGCTCTCCGACGTGGCCTTGCTCATGGCCAGGATCGCCGCCGCCGATGCCACCGCGTAGCAGATGCCGATGATCGCCTCCTGCGGAATTCTGGCGCGGTGGCTCCGGATGGTCGAGAACACGAAGGCTCCCACGAACGTGAACGACAGACTGATCCAGTACACCACCGATCCGTGCGGGTCTCCTCCGGAGATGGGCAGGAGCAGTGCGATCGTGGCGCCGAAGGCCGCGATTTGCGCAAGCGAGAGGTCCACGAAAATGACCCCGCGCTCGACCACGTGCACGCCCAGATAGGCGTGAATGCCGGTCAGGATGAGACTGGCGACAAAGGGAGCCGCCAGGAACTGCAGCATGCCGCTATCCATGTAGACCTCTATTTCGCCCCGCTCTGCTTGATGGCGTTCACCAGCAGATTGATGTTGTAGTCGAACAGTTTGAGGTAATCGGTGGTTTCCTTGACCCCGCCGACCGACGGCGGCATGACGAGGACCTGCGCACCGGTATCCCGGCCGATCGCGTTGGGAGTCTTGAGATCGAAGTACGGCTCTACGATCACAATCTTCGCGTTTTGTCGCTTCATTTCGTTGATGAGATCGAGTGTGTGCTGCGGCGTGGGCGGAATGCCGGGACGCGGCTCGACATAGCCAATCACATCGAGCCCGAACCGATCTGCAAAGTTCGGAAACGATCGATGGTACGTCACAACCTTGACGCCCTTGTACGGCGCCATCATCGCCAGCCACCGCTTCTCGGCCTCGTTCACACGATTGGTGAAATCGGCCAGTCGCTGATCGAAGTACGCCTTGTCGTTGGGCCTGAACTGCGAAAGCTTGGCCGCAATCTGGCCCGCGATGATCTTGCCGTTCTCAGGGTCAACCCAATAGTGCGGGTTGCCGGAGGGATGCACATCCCCCATTGCCCTCGTGATCAGTCCTTGTGGGATGTCCAGGATTCTCGCCTGCAGTGACGCATCGAGATACCCGTCGGCGCCAGGCTGGATTTTCGCATTTCGACTCTGCTGGACGAGCGGCGGGAGCCAGCCGATCTCGAGCTCCCGGCCGACGACAATGAGCAGGTTGGCTCGCTGCAGCTTCAGGATGAAGCTCGGCTTGGCTTCGACGAAGTGCGGATCCTGATAGCCCCTGGCAATGGATTCAATCGTGATGCGATCGCCACCCACCTCTCGCCCAAGCGCGGCCAGATCTTCCGTCGTCGTCACAACGTTCAGTTTGCCTTGTGCGCTGACCGGCGCGCTCGCTACGAGCACGAGAACGAAAACACATGCCATGGATTTCAGTTTCATTTGAACCTTTCATCAGCTGCGCATCACGGAGTCACGAAGGACACGAACGTTCTCCAAGGTGTTCGTGTCTTCGTGGCATCGTGAGAGACAGACTCCTCGCGTCAGAACGGATGAGCGCCATGCGCGCCGATAGAGAACTGGAATTGGAACAGGAACTCGTTCGCCGTCACCCCTTCCGCGAAATTCGTACGTCGGAACTGACCACGAACCTGGCTGAACTCGCTGGGCCAGTAGGTCACGATCAGCGATCCGCCCGTATCGCGCGCCGATGGGTTGTCCGCGCGTTCGGACCGGTCGTAGCGGACGCCGGTGAACCAGCGGCGAGCGGCCTGATAGTCCCCAGACACGAAGAAGCCATTCGCGCGCTGACGCCCATCTGGCTGAT
>ORMF012672298.1_pt1 | contig 13428 bp, 11 predicted proteins | sample 1779871 | NCBI WGS metagenome assembly ORMF01 (sample SAMEA104232316, study PRJEB22302) | groundwater metagenome | biome: forest; feature: aquifer; material: groundwater | place: USA | collected 2011-08-07 | depth 5.4 m | reverse complement strand
TGCCCCAGCGGCGTGGCGGCCACCGTGTCGCGCACGTTCTGGCCGTTCTTGAATGTAACGATGCCGGTGAAACTCACGAGGGAGCCGAGGGCCAACACGCGCTGCATCGCGGCGGCATCGTTGGCGAAACAATGAAATACGCCGCGCACACGGTCGGCGAACGGCTGTAATTGTGCCAGCGTATCCGCGAAATAATCGCCGCGCTGATGGATGACGCAGTTCAGCCCGGTTTCGGCGGCGACTTCGAGGTGTTGCTGGAAGAGTTGGGCCTGCCGGCGCTGGTAAGTTTTATCTTCCGCAGGCGTTCCACCCTTCGTACTCGGCAGCCGATAGTAGTCCAGCCCGGTTTCGCCGAGCGCGACGACCTTGGGATGCTGCGCCAACGCGCGCAGGGCAGGGCGGATGTCGTCCGGCGCTTCGAGGACGTGAGATGGATGCCAGCCGACGACGGCGTAGATGCCGGCGTGTTCCTCGGCGAGCTTGAGCGCGCGGGCACTGCTCGCGAGGTCGGTGCCGATGGAGATGATCTTGGTGATGCCGGCCGCTTGCGCGCGGGCGATGACCTGCTCGATCTCCGGCGCGAAGTCGGGATAATCCAAGTGCGCGTGCGTGTCGAAGAAAACAGCCATCGCGCTCCCCGTTGCCGCCGCCTACGCGCCGCTGTAGAACTGCTCGACGACGCGGCGGAAATTATTTTCCGCCGGCTTGACGATGGCGAGCTCGCGCGTGGCACTTTCCGGCGAATCACTGGCGTGCGCGGCATTGACCATGATGTTTTGGCCAAACTCGCGGCGGATGGAGCCGGGCGGCGCTTTCGACGGATCGGTCGGACCGAGGACGTCCCGGATTTTGGTGACGGCGCCCACGCCTTCGTAGATCAGCGCGATGCACTTTTCCGAACCGGGTTGGCCTTGTTCGGCTACCGGCACATCGGAGGGCGCGCGTCCGGCCATGAACCGGACGATGTTCTCGAACTGGTTGTCGCCAAAAACGGGACCGATGATTTCGCCCAATTGCTTTTCCGTGGCGGCGGGAATGGCGAAGCCGAGTTCTTTTTCCAACGCGACTTTGGCTTTGGTCGCGACCACGTCCTTGAGCTTGGCGCGCAGAACTTCGCGCACCGGGCCGTAGAATTCCATCGCATCCGCCACGCTCATCCGCAGCACTTTGATGGCGACAATGTAGAGGCCGGTGCGGGAGAAGAAATCAATCACGTTGCCAGGGCGGCCCGTGGGGAAGCGGAAATTGTCCGGCTTGATCAAAACCAACGTGCGCTGCGGCGATTCGCCGGATTGGTAGGCGATGGTGTTTTCGACCAAGCCCCCGTCCGAGTCCGAATACTGCGCCCAAAGTTTGAGCTTGGCGTCGGCTTCTTCCACGGTCGGCGCGGCTAGGACGGCGGGTTCAAAATACCGCACGGTGCCATTCTCGTCGTAGATCAGATCGCCATACGTGTCGCGGATAGATTCCCCCACGCGGCGGTCCGGGCCGAGATTGCCGACGACGGAACGCACCTTGCGCACGGCGTCTTCGCCCTTAAACAACAGCATCATCACACGACGGCGGCGTCCGGTTTTCCCATCGGGCGACAGGTTCTTCAAGATATAATCGCGGATCAGCTCCTGGATTTGCCGGTCTTGCGGATCGTTGGTGGAGATGATGGCTTCGGAGTATTTCTGCACCAACTCCGGGCCGGGGGCGAACATGCGCGCGGCGACAAGATCAAGACCCGTGCGCGAGATGAGCCGGCTGAGAATTCCGCCCGTACGTGACTTGTGCAGCGAGTACGGCGTGATGATGACGTAGGCGAGTTGTTGGGACATAGCGGACTTCAAGCGGCGGCGGGCGGGGGCGGGGGCGGCGTGACGGCCTTGCCGCCCAGAATCTTGAACATGACGGTGCCGCAGGTGGGGCACTTGCCTTTGATGGCCTTGCGCCCGTTTTTCATGACTTCCTCGACGCCGTCCGTGATTTCCTTCTTGGCTTTACACTTAACGCAGTATCCTTCGGCCATAAGTTTTTTCCCGACCGCAACGCACCATGCGCCGGGCGGTAACGGTCGGGAGTGTGTGGGCGGTGTGGGGCGGCGTCAACTTGGAAAGGGCCTATGGAAAGGGCTAAAGGGCTGGGCGCAGCCTGACACTGCCCTGTAGCGGCGGGCCTCTGGCCTGCCGTAGAGCCGGGCGTCCCGCCCGGCGGACAAAACGCACCCCATGGTCACAAGGCTGCGGAAAGTTTCTACGTCGTCGCAAATTCGGGGGTTCTTTCGGGGGGGCGAGACGCCCGACGCTCCCATTCGGGGGCGCGGGTGGGTAGGGCGGGCAATCCTCTGCCCGCCGGGCTAGGCGTGGCGTAGGTAATAATCCCCATAGACAGAAAACCGTAAATGTGGTTTAACTGTTGTGCGACAATCCAATCAACGAAGGAAAAGCCAAATGAAACTCTCCCTTAAACTTCCGACCCTGACCTTGGTGTCCTGGGGAATAATGGCGGGCAACGCCTCGGCCTTGATCACGATTGACACCGTGCCGGTGGGCAACGCCGGGAACGCCAATGATCCCCTCACCGGCTTTGGCGCGGTGAGCTACGACTACAGCATTGGCAAGTATGAAGTGACGCTCAATCAATACAGCGCGTTCCTGAACGCCGTGGGCGCGACGGACACCTACGGACTGTACAATCCGAGCATGGGAACAGACTTGAACATCATGGGTATTTCACGCAGCGGGGCGTCGGGGAGCTATACCTATTCGGTGATTGGGAGTGGCAACCGGCCGGTGACGTATGTGAGTTGGTTTGATTCGGCGCGGTTTGTGAACTGGCTGCAGAACGGGCAGCCGACCGGGTTGCAAGCGGCGGGTACCACGTAGACGGGGGCGTACACCTTGACGGGAAATTCCGGGCTGATCGCGCGGAACGCGAATACAACGTATGGGCTGCCGAGCGACAACGAGTGGTATAAGGCGGCGTATCATCAGCCGGTCGGGCAAGGCGGGGCCAGTGACAACTACTGGCTCATGCCTACAAAGAGCAATGACATGCCCAACAGCCGGAATGGCAGCGCGAGCGACGCGAACAGCGCGAACTTTCACCGGGACGACGGCATTGCCAACGGATTCAACGGCGGCTTTGCCGTGAACAACTCAACAGATGTTCCAACGGGCAATGCGCTAACGGACGTCGGCGCGTTCAGTTTGGCCGACAGTTTTTACGGGACGTTTGATCAAGGCGGGAATGTGTGGGAGTGGAACGACGCAGTAATAGGGTCGGCGCGCGGAGGGCGCGGTGGGTCGTGGTACAGCAGCCCCTACAGCTACGGCGGGGACGACCTGCTCGGGGAGAATCGGTACGGCGACGTCCCGACGGACGAGACCCACAGTATGGGTTTTCGGATCGCCATTGTCCCTGAGCCGAGCATGATCGGTATAATGGCGCTGGGAATAATCCTGCTGGCTTGGAAGCGGAAGCGCACCCTTTGACCTTTGGTTCTTTTCCACTTTGCCGCGCGCGTGCGCGGCATTTTTTAACGGCGCGCGACCGGTCCCCGGTCGCAGCGGGTGGATAGCGAGGAGGCGTTGGAAAACCCAGACCGTTTCCGGTGTGCGGGAGCGCTGCGGGCGGGGGACCGCCCGCGCTCCGGAGCTAGGCTTCGGATCGTGGCGTCGTTATCGGAAAATCCCGCGCTAGTTTGGCTCTGCCTGCCGGTTACCGTCCACGCCATCAGAAAGCTTTTCAGCGGTGGGACTACGCCAGCGGTTGCGGCGGCAAACGAACAAGAGTTTCTTTGGCTGCGCCATCCGTCCGCTATTTCAATTTCTTCACCAGCACCTTCGAGTGGCGGCCGCTTTGGTCGTATTTCTCGCGGCGCCCGGGCGGCAGATCGTCCGGCGTGCCTTCGCCGAAGCCACCCTTGGATTGGAAATAGGTGAACGCCTGCGTGGAGAGGGTGAGCAGTTCGCCCAGACCGAGTTCGCGCGCCTTGCTCTCGACGAACTGAATGAGCTTCCGGCCAATCCCCTGATTCTCGTGCGAGGGATTGACGAAGAGCGCCGCGAGTTCGCCCTGCTTCGATTCGGGATAAACATGCAGTGCCACGCACGCGACGGGATTCTTATCAATTTCGAAGATGTAGTAATCGCCGAGGTGCTTCTCAATGGTGGCACGGGTGCGTTTGACCAATTCATCCGTTTGCACGCCCTTGTCCGTGAGCAACTGGATCGCCCGCACATCCTTTTTCTTGGCCGGGCGAATCTGCTGATACTCGTTGGCGTAAATCAACGTGCCGATCCCTTCGTTCGAGAAGACTTCGGCGAGCAAACCCTCGTCCACGCGGCCGTTGATGACATGGACGCGCTGCACCCCGGCCCGACAGGCGGCGGCGGCGTGTTGGGCTTTGGACTGGGTGTCCGGCGTGAACTCGCACTTGCTTTTTTCCAGCAACGCGCTGAGTTCGCCAACGATCATCTGGCGGATCAATTTGCCCTGACACACCAAACCATCCGTCGTGGTGATGTAAATCAGTTTTACCGCCTTGAGGGCATCGGCCACGGCGAGGGCCACGCCATCGGAGTTCACGCGATAGGTTTTGCCGTCGCCGTCGAAGCCGAGCGGCGGGATAACGGGAACGACACCTTGGGCGAGGAGCGTCTGCAACAACTCCACGTCCACGCGCTCCACCTTGCCGGTGAACAGATGATCCACGCCCGACAAAATGCCCATCGGGTGCGCAATGATGGCGTTGGTGCTGGCGGCGCGGAGGTCGTTGGCGGAAAGGCCCTCCAAAATCTCATGCGTGAGCCGGTTGGCGGCGGTGAGCGCGAGTTTGAGCGTGGCGGCGTCGGTGACGCCCGTGCCGTCGAGATTCGACGCGGCGATCTTTTGTTCCTCGCCCAACTTCTTGATTTGCGCCGCCGCGCCGTGAACCAAGACGACACGAATGTTCAGCGAGCGCAACACCGCGATGTCGAGCAGGATGTTGGCGAAGTTCTCGTCGGTGACGATGGCGCCATCCACGGCGAGGATGAAGGTCTTCTCGCGGAAGCGCGGGATGTATTGCAGGATGCCCCGCAGGTCAGTTGGTTTCACGTTCGGTCGTATGTCAATGCTTCAGACCCCAGATAAGTATTCCGTTTCGCGGGCGATTCAAACAATTATTTCAACCCCAAACCAAGCGGGTCAATTTGCCAGCGCCTGCTTTAGGGCTGCGATACAACGGTGATTCTGCTTCGGGGTACCGACGGAGATGCGGATCCATTCGCCCAACTGGTAGCCGACCATCGGGCGCACGATGACGCCGAGCTTTTGCATCTCCGCAAAGACGCGCGCGCCATCGCCCACGCGCACGAGGATGAAGTTCGCCGCCGAGGGGATGAACTCCAGTTTCAACCGGCGAAACGTCCGGGCGAACAACCGCAGGCCGCGGGCGTTGTTGCGCCGCGTTCTTTCGACGTGCGCCGTGTCGTCCAGGGCGCCGATGGCCCCGGCTTGGGAAAGCGCGTTGATGTTGAAGGGCTGCCGGATTTTTTCGAGCGCCGCAATCAAGTCCGGGTGGCCGACGCCATAACCGAGGCGGAGTCCGGCCAGACCATAGACTTTGGAAAAAGTCCGCATGAGCAGCACATTCGGTCGCAAGCCGGAGGCGATTTCGGCAACCAGATTCAACGGATTATCCAAAAACTCGATGTAGGCTTCATCCAGTGCGACCAAAACATTTGCCGGCACGGCGGTCACGAACCGGAGCAGCGCGTCGCGGTCAACGTGCGTGCCGGTGGGATTGTTCGGGTTGGCCACGAAGACAACGCGGGTTCGCGGCGTGATCGCGGCGAGCATGGCGTCGAGGTCGTGACCGTAATCTTTGGCCGGCACCGTGACGAGTTTCGCGTTGAACAACGCGGTGACGATGGGATAAACGGCAAAGCAGTATTGCGAGACGACCACTTCCGCCTCCGACGACAGCAGCGCGTGGCCGGTGAACTCGATGATTTCGTTCGAGCCGTTGCCGAGGATGAGATTTGCGGGCGTGACGCCGAGTTGGCCGGCGAGTTTTTGTTTGAGGTAAAAGGCGTTGCCGTCCGGGTAGAGATTGGCGTGTGCAAGCGCCCGGCGCATGGCGGCGAGGGCCAGGCGCGACGGGCCGAGCGGATTTTCGTTGGACGCGAGCTTGATGATGTCGGCGGCGGGGAGGCCCAGTTCCCGCGCGACTTCTTCGATGGGGCGACCGGGTTGATAGTTGGGAATGGTTTCCAACGCGGGATTGAGCGCGAGCGGGGTGGGCATTTTAGAGCGAGTCGAGGATTCGTTTTAGGTTCACATTCCTGGCGACAATGTCGCGGATGAGGGAGATTTTTTCCGCGTCGTTGGGGCGCGTCTTGACGGTGAGGTCGTGGACTTTGGACGCGACGACGTAGCTGTCGTCCTGCGCCAGCAGTACGGGCAGGCGCAGGGTGCGCAGGGCGCGCAAGACGCCGCTGCCGGGCTTCAATCCCCCGGTCAGGACGATGCCAGCCATGGCATGCCCGCTGGCGCAGGCCGCCGCCAGGATGTCTTCGCGGTCGCCGGGCGTGATCAACAGCACGCCCGGTTTGAAAAATCGCTGCGCGTTTTGCGCGCCCATCGCGCCCACGACGACGTCTTCCACCGCCGTGTGCAAAGTGGTCGGGTCATTGACGATCTCGGCCTCAAGTTCCTCGCGGACCAAATCCATCGTCGGCTGGCACAGGATGGTTTGGTGCGGAATGACCCCGAGCAGTTCGAGGCCCTTGCGCTTGAGTCCGCGGCGGGCGAAGTCGGTGACGTAATCCACCTTGTTATCGAGCACCTGGTTCAAGATGACGCCGATGATCTCCACGCCTTCCTTCTCGAACAGCGCCTGGTTCAACGCGACTTCGTCAATCGGTTTGCCGATGCCGCCGCGCGCCACGATGATGACTTTACAGCCGAGATGTTTGGCAACCTGGGCATTCGACAAATCAAACACCGAGCCGACGCCCGCGTGGCCCGAACCTTCACAAAGGACGAAATCTTTTTCCCACGCCACACGGTCAAAGGCTTTCTGAATCTTTTTAATGAGGGCTTCGTTGTTCGCCGCCTGTAGATATTTCCGCGTGAAATCCGGCTCGACGGCGATGGGACTCATGTCCACGAGGGGGCAGTTGAGGCGAAAGACCGCATCCATCAACACGGTGTCCTCATCAATCTTCTGCTCCGCGATTTCAACGAAACGCTGGCCCACCGGTTTGATGTAGCCGACGCGCGGGAAATGTTTTTGCAGCGCGGCGATGAGGCCGAGCGAAGTGGTGGTTTTGCCGTCGTTCTGGCGCGTGGCGGCAATGAAGACGCGCGGGGTGACAGTGTTCATTTTACTCGCCGGGCAACGCCCCACCCGCAACCGGATGCAACTCCGGATAACTGATGGCCTGCACGCCGACAATGGCCGCGACGCCCAGAATGTCATGCGCATTGGAACCGCGGGACACATCCGCCGCCGGCCGATCCAAGCCCAGAAGAATCTGGCCGTAGGCATTCGCGTGCCCGACGAGACGGACGAGCTTGCTCGCGATGTTGCCGGAATTGAGGTCGGGGAAAATCAACACGTTCGCCCGGCCCGCAACTTTGCGGTCGGCGCATTTGCGCTCCGCGATGTCCGGCACGAGCGCGGCGTCCACCTGGAGTTCGCCGTCGAAATCACATTCAAAGCGGATTTTCTCGGCCTTCTGCCGCGCAAGCGCCGTGGCGGCCTGCACCTTGCCGATGGACGGGTGCGTGGCGCTGCCTTTCGTCGAGAACGACAACAGGCCGACGCGGGGGCGGATGTTGAGCAGGTGCCGGGCGAGTTGTGCGGTCGAGAGCGCGATTTCGGAGAGTTGCTCCACCGTCGGATCGGGCACCACGCCGCAATCGGCCATGAACAATACGCCGTTCTCGCCGAAGCGCGTGTCCTCCACCTCCATCACCATGCAACTTGAAGCGACCTTGGCCTTGGGCGCCAGCTTGATGATCTGGAACAGCGGCCGCAGCACGCTGCCCGTGATGTGGCTGACGCCGGAAACGAGTCCGTCGGCCTGGTGCATCGCCACCATCATCGCCCCGAAATAATTCGGCTGGCGCACGGCTTCGCGGGCTTCGGCTTCCTTGATGCCCTTCTCGCGGCGCAACGAATGAAAGCGGCGCGTGAAGTTTTCCAACTCCTCGCTTTCGCTGGGATTGATGACGCGGATGCCTTCGAGCGAGATGTTCAGGTCCGCCGCCGTTTGTTTTACCTGGGTGCGGTCCCCGAGCAGAATGGGTGCGCCGAGCCGCAAGGCGTGAAACTGCCGGGCCGCCTGCAACACGCGCGGCTCCGCGCCTTCCGGAAAGACGATCCGCTTCGGATGCCGCTGGAGTTTTTCAATGACGTTGCCAATGAATCGCATGGCGACAGGTTAGCGCGCCGAGGTGAAACCGCAATAGCGATGCAAACGGTGTTTCATCTGGTTATCGTCAATTTTTTGATTCTCCGCTATTTTCGGTGGAGCCTCAGAATTGGGAGAAGCGGAGTTTGCCGGCCACGAAGTAGAGCATGGTAATCAGGTATGCGAACCCTGCGACGCAAACGCCGGCAACTTCGGCAAATCAGACAAAGAACGCATCGGATGCGGCTGCTGCCAAGAAAGCCGCCAGCGCCGCCGCGCTGCTCAAACACTACCAGCAATTGGCAGATAACGGAGACGCTTACGAGCTTTGTCGCATGGGCAAAGATACCTGAAGGGCGACGGGGTTGAGCAAGATCCGGCAATCCCAAACGATAAAACCATCTTGCGAAAAGTGCGGTGAAGTTTGTCAGCCCTTGGACGGGGGGCAATCCCAAACCAGCGGCGGGCAAGCCGCTGCAGGTTTTGCTTCAACCAAGTCGTCCACATTTCCCGGGCCTTTCTTTTTCCGGCAGCGGCTTGCCCGCCGCTGGTTTCAATTTCCACCGACCCAAGCTTGGGGTTCACCGGCATGGGGTCGGGGCTGAAAGCCCTTAATGTGATAGCCGGGGTTGGAGCGATCCCGCAGGCGCGGGAAAGCGGAGGCCCCGGTAACGGGTCGCCAATAATCTCCCGCAGCCGGAAAGGCCGAAACCAATCTCCGGCATTGTGCCCCACGTCGGGTGTTTTGCCCTTAGAGCCGGAACGATTCAGTTGGCGTGCGCGTAGAAGCGACGCCCCCGTCGCCACCCGCCCGGATCCCCAACCAAACGGTGTTTTGGAAAACGCGACGAGGGCGTCGCTCCCACCCTCCAGCGACGAGGCGTCGCCCCTACTCACGCGCGCCACCAACTACATCGTTCCGGCTTAGAGCCGGTTTGAAAAGCAGCGGCGGGCCTCCCGGCCTGCCAAGAGGGCGGCATCTTGCCGCCTGGATAACTCGCCCGTATTGCGGTGTCGCTCAGATTTTACCGGGCCATTCATCGTGGCGCTGGTTTTTCCGCCGGGCTGGAAGCCCGGCTCTACGTCAGCCAAGATGGCCGACGCTACAGTTTTCAAACAGGCCCCGCCCTTACAGGGCGGATGGTTTTTGGGCGTACACGTCCTGGGCTTCACCCCAGGCTATCACATGGCGGGCTGGCAGCCCTTGGACAGGAATAATCCCACAAACCAGCGGCACGCGCGAAGTGCAGCGCCCTACCGCATCGGGGTTCATCTGCGTTCATCTGTGTGCATCTGTGGCAAAACTTGGTTTGCCGGCCACCCGGTTTTGGGCGGCAGAAAACAACCTTGGTTTGTCTCTGACTTAGTTTAGTCCAACACAAACCAACCTTAAAAACCCGCCCACCAACCATTTTTTACCGGTTTTGTACCTTCCTTAGACACACCCAAAACCACTTCCCCGGCGGCCTAAACTAAGTCCACGACGGAATTAAGTTTTTCCACGGCAAATAAAACTAAGTTCATCGCAAACCAAGGTTTTTTTGTCGTGAAATTAGTTTTATTGGTCGCAAATAAAACTAAGTCCAAGGCAAACCAAAGTTTATTTGTGACGAAATTAGTTTAGTTTGCCGGTTTCCCAAGCCGGTTTGTTCCGGGCGGAGACATTTTTCCCGTTTTCCAGACAAAAAGCCGGCGAGATTGGCACGGGCAAGCGCCGGATAGCGATCGCGACTTACGCGGGTGGTGGCGCCGGACCAATCATCACCACGAACTCCCCCTTCAAACTCCGTTGCTTCGTCAATTCCAACAATTCCGCCGGGGTGCCGCGCAAATACTCCTCGAACTTCTTGGTGAGTTCGCGGGCCAACACCACGCCGCGCTCGGGAAAAACCTCGTTCAATTCGCCCAGCAGCTTCGCGATGCGATACGGCGACTCGTAGAGCACCAGCGTCCCGGCAAACGCTTTGAGTGATTCCAACTGGTTCCGGCGCTGACCGGATTTATGCGGGAGAAAGCCGATGAAATGAAACTCGTCCGTCGGCAATCCGCTGGCCGTGAGTCCGGCCACCAGCGCACACGCGCCCGGCACCGCCTCGACGCGAAAGCCAGCCGCGATGGCGGCCTTCACCACGCGCTCGCCGGGATCGCTGATGCCCGGACTGCCCGCGTCCGTGACGAGGGCCACCTTCTCCCCGCGCCGCAACCGCTCGATGATTTCCTCGCTGCGTTTCGCCTCGTTGAACTGGAAATAACTGAGAAGCGGTTTGGACGTTGCGAAATGCTTGAGCAACTGCCCCGTGCGCCGCGTGTCCTCGGCCGCCACCACGTCGCACTCGCGTAACACGCGTAATGCGCGCAATGTGATGTCTTCCAAATTGCCGATCGGCGTAGCGACGAGGTAAAGCGTGCCGGGCGTGAGCGGAGGAAGAGGGCGTTCAACTTCCATGGCTGGCCCTCACTTGCTGATGCCGCGTTCGCTGGTGCGGACGAATTGCACCAGATACGCCAGCTCCGGCAATGGGGGCAATTCCTTTTCGATCTGCTCCAGCGCGTTGGGGATCGTCAGCCCGGCGCGAAACAGAATTTTGTAGGCCTGCCGGAGCGCGGTTTGCGCTTCCTCGGAAACGCCGTTCCGCTCCAGACCGACTTTGTTCACGGTGACGGTCCGGGCGGCATTGCCGTCGGCGATCATAAAGGGCGGAATGTCCTGCACCACTTTGGAGCAACCGCCAATCATCGCCATTTTCCCAACGCGACAAAACTGGTGAATCGCCACCAACCCGCCAATGACCGCGTAATCCTCCACCGTCACATGGCCCGCCAGCGTGGCGACGTTGGACATGATGACGTGGTGGCCGACGGTAATGTTGTGGGCCAAATGGCTGTAGGCGAGAATGTGGTTGTCCGAACCGACGGTGGTGACTTCCCCGTCGCCCGTGGCACTGTTGACGGTGACGTATTCGCGAAACGTGTTGCGGTCGCCGATCTCGGTGCGGGTGAGGCCGCCATTCCATTTCAGGTCCTGCGTCTTCAGTCCGATGCTGGCGAAGGGAAAGATTTCATTCTCCGAGCCAAGCCGGGTGTGGCCGTCAATGACGACATGGGAGTGCAATCGGCAACCGTCGCCAAGCTGGACGTGTTCGCCGATGACGCAGTAGGGACCGATGCGACAGCGGGCGCCGAGGCGGGCTTTCGGATGAATGATGGCCGTGGGATGAATTGTCTCCATGGTCGGCTCAGGCATCGCGCAACACGAAGGTCACTTCGGCCTCACTCACAATCTCGCCGTCCACCTTGCACACACCCTTGGCTTTGCCAATTTTGCTACGGGCTTTGGTCAATTCAACTTCGATCACCAACACGTCCCCCGGAAACACCGGCTTGCGCCACTTCACATGGTCGGCGGCCATGAAATACGCCACCAGATTCGGCGTTTCCAAAATCTTCAACTGCAACACCCCCGCCACCTGGGCCATCGCTTCGAGTTGCAACACCCCGGGCATGATCGGATGTCCGGGGAAATGCCCCTGAAAATAATACTCGTTGATGGTTACGTTCTTCACGCCCACGATGCGATTGCCGTCGATCTTCAAGATGCGATCCACCATCAAAAACGGATACCGGTGGGGCAACATTTTCATCACTTCCTCGATGCCCATGGCCCCGGCCTCGGCCGCAAGCGCCCGCGCCGGACTTTCGGTCGCCGCCCCCGCGCGCAACGGCGGCGGAGCAAAGGTTCGGGCCGCGCGCAACGGCTTGTTGATCTGCGCGACGATCTGCCGGACCAGTTCGCAATTCCCGCTGTGGCTCGGCTTCACGGCGATGAGATGCCCATGCAGAGGCCGGCCCAGCAACGCCAGATCCCCCACGATATCGAGCATCTTGTGGCGAACGAATTCCTCCGCGTAACGCAGCGGCTCGGTGGTCAGCACCGCGTCATCGCGGATGACCACGGCGTTTTCCAGGCTGCCGCCCTTGATCAGACCGCTCTTGATGAGATATTCGATCTCCTCGTAAAAACAAAACGTCCGCGCGTGCGCCAAATCCGCCTCCCACGTCTTGGGCGTCACGTCCGTGCTGAAAAATTGCGTAAAGCGACCCAGCTTGTCCGCGCTGGTGCAGGTGAGCTTGAACCCTTCGTCGGGAAACAGCGTCATCAACGTCTCGCCCATCTCCAGCTCGATCGGCTCGGTAATGGTGTAGGGCTCGCGCTTTTCATTTTGCGGCACGATGCCCGCCGATTGGATCAACTTGCAAAACTCCCGCGCGCTGCCGTCGGCGATGGGTGGTTCGTTCGCGTCCAGTTCGACGATGGCGTTGTCAACGCCGTAGCCCACAAACGCCGCGAGGACGTGTTCCACCGTCTGCACCTTGGTGTTGCCCTTGGCCAGCGTGGTGGAGCGGTTCGTCTCGGAAACATTCTCGATGCGCGCTTCAATCTCCGGCTTCCCTTCAAGGTCCATGCGCCGGAAGCGGAGGCCGGAATTGGCGGGCGCCGGGAGAAAGGTCATGTTGACCCGGTTGCCGCTGTGCAGGCCGATGCCGGAAAAACTGGCGGAACGATTCAGGGTTTGCTGTTGTAGCACGACGGCATTAGAGCAAAACGCGAACGCGCTTGGCAAGCGGGAGATTGCTGCGGGGTACGCCGGGAAGCGGCGGTCAACCCCCGCCCGTGGACGCGCGGACAAAGCTGTCCGCGCTCCTTGCCCACCACTTGCAGTCACCCCCGTCCATCCCGCTTTACTTTTTCGGCGGCACCAATTTCGCGAGCGAAACCCCTTCCCGCCGCAGGATCGTCGCCTCCACCTTCGGAACGAACATCTGCGTCTCCGCCGGCAGCGCCGTGGCAATGCCATCGAAACTCCGCGTTTGCTTGCGTTCGAGCAGCCCCTGAACTTTTCCCGCGCCCGCGTTGTAGGCCGCGAGCGCGAGCCGCCAGTCGCCGAACTGCGTGTGCAAGCGCTTCAAGTAGCGCGCCGCCCCCTGCGCGCTCGGTTCAATTTGATAACGCTGGTCGAGCGGCCAGCGGCGCAGGCCG
>ORMF011651467.1_pt1 | contig 13428 bp, 9 predicted proteins | sample 1779871 | NCBI WGS metagenome assembly ORMF01 (sample SAMEA104232316, study PRJEB22302) | groundwater metagenome | biome: forest; feature: aquifer; material: groundwater | place: USA | collected 2011-08-07 | depth 5.4 m | reverse complement strand
CGTCAAACGCGCCGCCCTTCGCCTTGGCGCGGTGTAGTCTCGCCGCCATGGCATTGTAGAGAGTGTCCATGACTAGACTGCTCTTGCCGGCGCCCGAAACTCCGGTTACGCAAGTCAGCGTGCCGACCGGAATTTCCACCGTGAGGTTTTTAAGATTGTGCTGCCGGGCTCCCTTGATGACGAGAAAGCGCTCGCTCCCTTTGCGGCGGCGCGAAACGGCGACCTCCATCCGGCCCGATAAATACTGGCTGGTGAGGGATTGTGAGTCGCGCGCCAGTTCCTGCGGCGTCCCCTGGGCGACGATTTCTCCGCCCTGATCCCCCGCTCCCGGTCCCATATCGATAACGTGATCGGCGGCGAGAATTGTTTCCGGGTCATGTTCAACGACGATCACGCTATTGCCCTGCTCACGCAGTTGTTTGAGCAGCGCGAGCAGCCGCGCGTTGTCGCTCTGATGCAGTCCGACGCTCGGTTCGTCGAGAATATAGAGCACTCCCGCCAAACTCGAGCCGATCTGAGTGGCGAGCCTGACTCGCTGCGCTTCACCGCCCGAAAGACTAAGCGACGAACGATCGAGGCTTAGGTAACCGAGCCCAACCTGGAGCAAAAAACCAAGCCGGGCGGCGATCTCACCCAAAGCTCGCTGGCCAATCCGCTTGCGCCTCTCGTCCAAATCGAGCGACGTGAAGTACGCGAGCGCTTGATTAACCGGCAGCGAAGCGACTTCGGCAATACTCTTGCCGCCGAGCTTGACGGCGAGGCTTTCTTTTTTCAATCGCGTGCCGCCGCATTGTCCGCAGAGCTGGGCGTTGGTCTCTTGCTCGTTGCCTTGCGGCCCTCCATGTTGTTTCGAGCCAACTCCCAATCCGGCGCACGCCGGGCAGGCCCCTTGAGGAGTGTTGAAGGAAAAGAAGCCCGGGGTAATTTCGGGAAGCGCAATCCCGCATTGCGCGCAAACGAATTTCTGGCTGAAGATCAGTTCTTCCGCCGGCTCGTCGTCCGGAACTTTTTGCATCCCGATTTTGATCACCTGCGCTCCCATGCGCGAGGCGATTTCAAGCGAATCCGCCAAGCGTTTCTCGGCGCCTTGGCGCAGGACGAGGCGATCGATAATTAAATCGATCTGGTGCGGCTGATCTTCGTCAAGCGCGATCTCATCCGACAGTTCGCGAATCGCGCCATCGATTCTGACCCTGGCAAAACCTTCCCGCGCCAACTCCTTGAGCCGCTCGCGATGATCGCCTTTGGAATCTGACACGATGGGCGCCATCACCAGGATGCGCGTTTGCGCCGGTAGCGCAAACAATTGGTCGACGATCTGCTCCACGGTATGCGCCCGGATCTGCCGGCCGCATTGAACGCAGGCTGGCTCGCCGATGCGCGCGAAGAGCAGTCGTAAGTAGTCGTAAATTTCGGTTACCGTGCCGACGGTCGATCGGGGAGTATAGCTGCCGGCTTTTTGCTGTATGGCGACGGTGGGAGAAAGCCCGTCGATGGAATCGACATCCGGTTTTTCGAGTTGCCGCAGGAACTGGCGCGCGTCGGCGGCGAGCGACTCTAGGTAGCGCCGCCGCCCTTCGGCATAAAGCGTATCGAAAGCGAGAGAAGACTTTCCCGACCCGGACACGCCGGTGATAACGACCAGTCGATCGCGAGGGATTTCTAAATCGATGTTTTTGAGATTATGGACCCGCGCCCCTCGGATGACGATCTTGCCCGTCATCAGCGACCCTATTGGCTTTCAAGCTCCCTGAGTTTTCCTTCGACGATGGCGCGATACTCTTTGAGCTTTTCCGCCGACTGCGCTTCGAAGCGCAGCACCAGCGCCGGCTGGGTGTTGGAGGCGCGGATCAGCCCCCAACCCTCGGAGAATTGCACGCGCACGCCGTCGACATCGATGATCTTGTAGTGCTGGCGGAAATACTCCTTGGCTTTTTCCGCGATGGCGAACTTTTTATCGTCCGGGCAATCGACCCGGATCTCGGGGGTCGACACAGTCTTCGGCAGATCGGCCAACAAAGCCGACAACGGCCTATCGGATTTGGCGAGAATCTCCAACAGCCGCAGCGAGGCATAGATCGCGTCGTCGAAGCCGAAGTAACGCTCCTTGAAAAACATATGGCCGCTCATCTCCCCCGCCAACAGCGCGCCTGTCTCTTTCATCTTAGCCTTGAGCAGCGAATGACCCGCCTTCCACATGATCGGCTTGCCGTTATGTTTCGCGATGTCGTCGTAGAGCCGCTGCGAACATTTGACTTCCGAAATGATGATTGCTCCGGGATTGCGCTGGAGCACGTCGCGGGCAAAGAGGATCAGCAACTCATCGCCCCACATGATAGTGCCGTTTTCATCCACCGCGCCGACCCGGTCGGCGTCGCCGTCATAGGCGATTCCCACGTCGGCTTTTTCCTTTCTGACTTTTTCAATGAGCATCTCTAAGTTCTCGGGCACCGTCGGATCGGGATGGTGGATCGGAAAACGGCCATCGGGCGTGCAGGCGATTTCCCAAACGGTGCAGCCGAGTTGCCGAAAAATCGGCGGCGCCACCGGCCCGCCCACCCCGCTGCCGGCATCGACGACGACTTTCAGGGGCCGGGCCAATTTAGGGACATCGCGCTTTAGATAATCGTAATACGGCGGCACTATTTCGTAGCATTCGACTTTGCCGCCGGGTTTTTCGCGGAACTCGCTACGTTCCATTTTGGCCCGGATCTCCTGAATCTGCTGACCGTAAAGCGTGTCCTTGCCGACGCACAGCTTGAAGCCGTTGTACTCGGACGGGTTGTGGCTCGCGGTCACCTCAATGCCGCCGTCGACGTCGAGATGGAAAAGAGAAAAGTAAAGCAGCGACGTCGGACAAACGCCTATGTCGTAAACTTGGAGCCCCGCGGAAACTAGACCCTCGATCACCGCCTCGGCGTAGGGATCGGAGGTCGCGCGGCAATCCCGGCCCACGGTCGCCCGCTTGCCGCCCTTTTCCGCGATCATGGTGCCATGAACCTTGCCCAACCGTAGAGCGAACTCTTTGTCAAAATCTAACTCCGCCAACCCGCGAATGTCGTATTCTCGAAAAATCGCTGGATTCACTTCCCTCTCCGTTTCATGTTTCGGCGCGCCAGCCGCACCGCCAAAAGTATCGCCTCTTTCATGCTCGATGCATCCGCCTTGCCCTTGCCGGCGATGTCGTAGGCGGTGCCGTGGTCCACCGACGTGCGAATGAACGGCGGTCCCAAGGTAAGCGCCACGCCGCCAAAAAAATGATGCAGCTTCAAAGGAATAAGACCCTGGTCGTGATACATGCATACCACCGCATCATAGTCGCCGCGCGCCGCGTGATAAAACAAACTGTCGGCGGGCAGCGGTCCGTGGGCTCGGATGCCCATCCGCGTCGCCGCTCGCACCGCCGGGGCAATGATCTGGGTTTCCTCATCACCGAAAATCCCTTCCTCGCCGGCATGGGGATTTAAGGCCGCAACCGCGATGCGCGGCCGCGCAATGGCAAACAATTCGCGCAGGCTGCGGTGCGTCAATTCGATCGTCGAGCGAATGCTCTCCCGCGTCAAACCGCGCGAGACTTTCATCAGCGCCACGTGGCCGGTCACCGGAACGACCCGTAGCTCGCGGCCGATCAGCATCATGCGGCATTCGGGCGTGCGGCTGATTTCGGCAAGCAACTCTGTGTGTCCCGGGTAGTTGTAACCCGCATCTATCAGACTGCTTTTGCTGATCGGCGCCGTGGCGATGGCATCGGCTAACCCGGACAACGCCAGTTGGGCGGCCACACAGATGTAACGGTAGGCGGCGTGCCCGGCCGCCCGAACGGGCGACGCGGGACGTGATTGTTTTGGGCCCAGCTCCGACAAAGAGCAAACGACGAAGCGATTACCTCGCTCCAACATCGGCGCGAGCGGCTGTCCGGTTTGCCAGCGAACCAATTGCGGCAAACTTTTTCCGCCGAGCTTGGTCCGATTGAGCACCCCCCAATCGCCCAAGATCAAGGGGTGGCAGACTCTCCGGATTGCAGGATCGGTCAAAGCCTTGAGAATCACCTCAGGCCCGATCCCCGCGGGATCGCCCATGGTGACGGCAACGATGGGTTTGCGCAGCATAAACTCCTGAATGGTCCGCCAAAGATAGTTGGCGCGATTATCCCCGCTTAGCCCCGAGGCAAAGCATTACGGTTTTTTGGAAGAGAAAGGATTGAGCGAATCGACGATCGAGGAGAAAAAACCGCCGGATGGCTTGTCGGTCGGCTTGTCGGTCGGCTTTTCTGGAGCAGGAGGGGACAATACGTCTGGAACGTCCTCGTTGGCCTCGGTAGTGAAAAGCGGCATTCCGAGGACGCTTACAATCTTCTTGCCGTACATTGGGCTCTTGGGATCATTTTCTTCTACATCTATATCTTTTGTGATGTAGGAAAGTGGGTTGAGGTAACTAGCCCAACTTCGCTCCGTGCTCTTGTTCAAGCGCGGCGACTTCGCCACCAGTGAATCCATGGTGCCGCCCTTAACGTCCTCGACCTTGAACACCACTCCCGGGATCTTGACATCGACGTGATGCTTCTTTCTGAGGTCGCTTTTGACCCATTTTCCGAAACGCTCGTCAAGCGCTTTAGCGTAGAGTTCCTCCTTGATCTTGGGGGCTACGGTGGCAAACGGCGGCACCTTTCCCGGATCACGTGCCTCCAATTTGACGACATGGATTCCGATGCTCGAACGGAACGGCTCGCTCACTTGACCCACGGATAATTTATTAAAGGCCACCTCTTCGATTTCCTTGACCAATGTTCCGCGTTGCATCCAGCCGATGTTCCCGCCGTCGGCGTGGCCCGCCCCTTCGGAATATTCGATCGCCAACTTGGCGAAATCTTCACCGGCCTTTATCCGTTCGTAGATCCCGCCGGCTTTGCTGAATATTGATCGGATGTCTTCCTCGGATGCCTTTTCCGGCACGGGCAACAGGATATGGCGCAATAGAGCCCGTTCTCCCGAGCTGTAATTTTTCATGTTGAGTTTGTAGTAGCGCTCGGCGTCTTCGTTGGATATATTGACCTTGGCGCGGACCTGGCGGTTGATCATTTCATTTTTCTCGAGTTCACGTTTCACCGATGCCCGGTAACTGGCCAAGGTCTGTCCCTCGCGGCTCAGAGCCGTCTGAAGGTCCTCGTCGCTCAGCTTGTTGCGCGTCTTGATCTGTACGATGTACTCGTCCACTTCCGCGTCGCTGACTTTGATGCCCGCTTCGCGGATCTCGGTTTCCAAAAGCTTCTCGGTAACAAACTGTTCGAGGATGTCCCGGTCCGTGTCATTGATGCGGTTTAAATCCCCCGTCGGGAATTCAATTTTGCCCTTGGTCATCGCAAAGACTTTGACGTTCGTCAGCGTGTAAGGCTCGCCATCGATGACCGCGATCAGTTGTTCGATGACCGCGGCCGAAAGCATCGCCGGAAGGCTAACGACAAGTAGAAGGAAAAAGAGAATGCGGTATATTGGGACTGGCCTCATCATAAGCGGGTGAACCTGACGTGAGGTTACTTATAATCGCTATCACACTCGATTTAAAAAACCAACTCCGGCGGCACCCTAACCAGATCCGACCGTAAGCCACGACGGAAGGCAGCATCAAGAACGGTCTATGTAAAGCGGAGCGGACCAAAGAAAAATTGTCATGAAAGTCGTGACTGCCCCCGTCGCCGTCGCACCGCGCGCGAAACGACGGTGCCGACGTTCGAGCCGACTAATATCAAGCCGCTGGCCGATGTCATCGAGCGGGAAGTCTTAGGAAGCCTGGTTCCCCGGCGGTACGAAAAACTCTAAGTTCGAGATCCCGTCGGTTTCACAGTTCCTGGTTGGTTAGCCCTGAAACCGACGACGAGTCTTCTGGCTTTTCCGCCTTCGTTGGAAACCTTGAAAATCAAAACGGTTCCTGACACCGTTTCCTAGCCCAGATTGATAAGATTGTAATGCCAGGCCCAACTGCTTGCCTCACTGACGTCCTGCCCGGATTAGGAAAAAATAAGGATTAAGAGACGCGACCCCGACCCGCTGTCAAGCCTGACACGCGTTCCTGGTAAACCGGAGTCAACCGTAAAAGCATTTAAACCTATTTTTCACCATGCAAAGCTTGTGCGGCGGCGTATTCCTTGGAAAGGTCGAATCCTATGTCGGTATCCGGGGCGATCGACTTGAACGCTACATACATTAGGCAAACTAAGTGGAGCCCGCTGAAATTTCCTGCAAGGCTCTTCAATTGATATTTTGGGGTGGAATCGTTTGTATCTAGACCGCGTTGTCCCGTCGCTGCGATTTCGAAACCGATCTGTTGCACTTCCGCGCGAGGCATCTTGGCAAATTTTTCTAATGCGCCAAGGCAATACATCACGGCGTCCGGACGTGGCATTCCTGGTGTAAGACTTTTGAAGCTCTGTTCGGCTATCTCTCGTAGGGCATCCTGCGCTGCGTTGGCGATTTTGCTGTATTCATCAAGATCAATAACTTGTTTGTACGCGTCATGAGCGTCTTTGGTACGGCCTAAAGCGACTAGGACCTCGGCCAAGCCAAACATTGCCGCCGGGTCTCTAGGTGCTAGCATTACCGCCTGCCGAAGATGTTCTTCCGCTTCCTCTGACCGGCTAGCTTTGAAGAGACAAGCGCCAAGATTCCGCTGTGCCCATGGATTTTGTGGATCTCTTTTCACCGCCTCATTGAGAACGGCAATCGCTTCCGTATTGTTTCCCTGCCTTTGCAGGGCAACTCCGAGAGCAATCCTCGCGTTGGTGAAATCGGGAGCCAAATTGACGGCTGTGCGCAGATGCTGCTGAGCTTCGGCCAATTGTCCCATGTCGCTGAGCGCCATGCCAAGATTGTACATGATGTTTACGTCTGTCGGTTTATCGCTCAAGAACAGCCTCACTACCGTGACGGCTCACGCGTACTCTCCGCGCTTGAGTTTTTCCCCGACTTGCGCGAGAGCATCGGGCGACTGGCGGTCAGGTGTCCAACTAATCTCAATAGTCTGGTCACTGACTTCGACCGAATGCCAGCCGCCGAAACTCTGGAACTCCGCCGTCAGATAAGCTTTCACTGCGTCTCGGAAAAGAGCAGTACCGTACTGGTGTGCCGCGCTGGGCAAAAGTGAAAGATCGAAGTCCTCCGTTGCCAAGGTAAATTTCAGCACATTGGGATCGGTCATAATGGAAGTTTTATAGCCTGTGTCGGGGAATATAGGAAGAGACCCGTCTGGGTCTTTACGAGTGACTTGGAGGATTATAAGGAACCCACTGATACCATCCCGTAAGACCTAACTGTCTGCTCCAGAGATCGATGAGCTGGCAATCCGCGGAAGGATCAGCGGGACCTTCGTCTAGAGCCCGGAGAAGTTCCTCGCCTGCTTTGGCAAAACCGGCGGCTTTATAGGGGAGCGAGAGCCTTGGATCGGAGCGGTGCCTGGCCCAGAACTCGGCGATCGCAGCGTTCATCGTAAGGTTAGCTTTAAGAACCGTCGTGGGGGCAATCTTCTTGAACTCCGGGCCAAGTACCTGCAAGTTTTCTTGCAATTGCTGCATTGCCGAATTCTGTTGAAGTTCACAAAGCTCTGGATATTCGCGCATAATCCACGAATCCACGCGCAAGCCAATGGGGATCGACCTCAATTGGGTCATTAGCCCGTCGAAAAGGTGATTGGACAATGCTGAAATACTTTCCGCTGGCAAATTCGATTTCATACCTGGCCCGTCAGGCGCGGCAAGAAGCTGGAAAACGATCTGTCTACCCACGACCGTACCTGCGAGATCGAACCGTTCAGCGGCGGGAGTGCCAAACAAGCGCAGGATAAAACCGCACTGATAGCAGATTAAATAATCCGGTTCGCCAACGCCCGAGGGATTGAATGAAATCAAGTGGATTTTGTTCGTGCCGCGTGCAACGCGGGAAGCCGCCACGGTTTTAAGCGAAGCGTCTTCGCTCACGACGACCGGACAGCCGCTGACGTTTTCAACGAGACTGATGACGGCGCGGGTTACTTCTCGAAGTGTCATAGTTCCATTCTTTGACGTAAACGGCAAAGACGAGTGCGTCGGATAGTGCGGGAGTGTGGCAATCTGTCCTTCCTTGACATCCAGCCTATCGCCTTATTTTTTTCCGCGTCTTGCCTTTGTCGGGGTTATGCCGGGTTCGCCGCCGAGGCTTTCGTGAGGTTTTTGTGAGCCGTTTGATCCCCGGCCCCTTTGGCCCCTTTGGCTTCTTTTTGTCCCCTTGCATGCGGGTCGACGTACTGGTGGCTTTGGCGGGTTTATGGCGGGTTTCCCACTGAGGCCGTTGGTTCATCATTGAGGCATTCCGCGGATGTAAACTTTTTTTGCTTCCTCGAATCGACCGGCCCGCTGCTGGCGCAATTGCCGCATTTGTGGCGCTTTTCTTGGTGGATGCAGCGGTGTCCCGTTTGTCCCATAAATGTCCCATATCATCGGAGCGCTTTTCGTCGGATGATTTCGCCGAGGAAGCGCCAGGGCGTGTCCCATAAGTCCCATAAATGTCCCTTTTCCTCGCGAACCTGTAGTAGGCGCCCTTACGAGATCCGATACGTTCCAACAGGCCGCGCTTCACGAGCTCCGCGAGGTCGCGCATCGACGTTTTGCGCGTGGCACCAGAGGCACGCTGATAATCCGCGTTCGTAATCCGTCCTGCCGCTCTCAACTGGACCAAGCCTTTTTTCTGCCTTTCATTCAGGCGGAGTTTTTCCATCACGGCTTTCGTCAGCCAGTCGCGCCACAACGTGACGACGAACTCCCCGCCGCGCTGCTCGAACTCGGGCTCCGGCAAGCCGCTCTCGGAGCACTCGCGAATCATCATTACTGTCCCGGTGCCGTATTTCTCGATATAGCGTGCTAGAAAAAGCGCCTCACAAATCCTAGCGTTGCGAGCAACCGACGCGTGGGGTTCTCGGAGCCGGGCCGGCGTGAGTTCCGGTGGCAGTTCTCCCGGATTCCAAACTTCAACGCGGTCCGCGAAGACAGAAACCTGCACCGCTGCCGCTGAAGCGTAGTCGCGATGAGCCACAGCATTGACGATCGCCTCGCGGACAACATCCGGCGGGATTTCATAGGTGACCGGCGCCTGCGGCCCGCGCTCACGGGTACCCACGGCACGATCAAGCTTGGAGAGCACGAAATCCGCGCCTTGGTCCACTTGCTCAAAAAGGTTCCCTCCGAAAATTTGGTACGACGGAGCCGGTCTTTGGACTTCGGTACTGTGGAAATGCATGCAGCGCACCTCGGCTGCGGGGATGAACCGCTGAGGATCACGCCCGAAGAGCAGGACTCCGGCGATCGAGGGTTGCGCGTCGTCGAGCAGGTGCAGATGAGTCAGGACATCGCGAGCTGGCGTCCGTTCGGGAAGCGGGAACTGCCGCTCGTGACGGGCGCGTGACACAAAGCGAGCGACCGTGCCCGGATCGATATCGTCGAGCGCCGCATCTGAGCACGGTCGTTGCTCAAAGACCCTGCCATGGATTATGCCGCGGTCCTGGAGGTATTCGACAAGACTCTCCTGCAAGAGCCGGAGAAGCTCCTCGGTGGACCTAAAACGACGGCGAATCAACTGTCCGGCTGCTTTGCGCACAAGTGCCGCCATCTTCGGCTCGCGAGCCGCATCGTTGTCACCCTTGACGAATATCAAGCGCGGGATGCCTCGGACCGTCGCGCGATCGAACTCCCGCTGAGTGGGTGAGATGCCGGTCTCGTCCTCGAAACCATATTCGTCGCCGAAGATTCCGACATAAACTGTGGCCTCATCGACCTTGTCGAGGTAGATCTCGTCCGCTCTCCGATCCCTTGCGGGAAGCTCCTCGAACAAAAACACATCAAACAATTGTCTCAGGAGCGGGTCCTCGCGCACGTGCTGGGCTACCGCCCGGCGCTCCTCCGCAAGCTCCTTCTGAACACTGCTGACGAACAGGGAGGCGGTCAGCATCGAAATCCTCTGCCTCTTATTCCGCCAGTCCCTTTATCAACGCGTCACGCGGATCGCTGTAATAGAACAAGGTGACTTTGGTAAGCACGTCATCCGGCAGATCGTTCAATTGCTTGCGGGCGCTGATAGACATAAGAACATGGGCGGCGCCCTTTTCAACGAGGCTAATGACAGCGCGGGTGACCTCTCGAAGTGTCATAGTTTCCTTTTGTGGCAGAGTCTCCGAGACTGAACGCACCGCAAAAAAGACGCCTCTACCTTTGTCGGCGCTTGTTTAAAGTTTCTAGCTGATTATTCCTTCCACCCATCCAATCAGTTTTGCCTCGAAGCCCCGGCTGCCTGTTGTCAGGCCACGATATTCAAGCTCGCGTTGAAGCATTGGCTCCAAGAGATCGCGCAATATAGTTAGCTTGTTCTCAGCTTGAGAGTCCTTTTTGACTGCAGGTTGTGACCGCCACAGTTTCTCTGGCTGGCGTTCCCATGCGATAACGCGCCCCCCTTGGTCGTCCACGGCGAGCGGGACGATCACGCGCTTAATCTGCCCTTTGTCACCGCGAGCCTCGACGGACCAGACTGCCAGAATACCGTTCGTGCCGTCGGGGGCTTGCGCGCATACGCCGAGTTCCTCTGGCGGGAGATCACGGAACTTCTGCAGCCGGGCGGCAACCAGTGGATGGTCTAGCCCGAGCAACTGGACGTTCTCGTTCTGAAGCGAGATTTCACGATCCGTCGTCATTAGCGTCTCGGTCTGGGTCTTCTTGTCGACCCACGCGAACAGCTTGTCCGTCCGGTTGGTGAACGTCTCGCCTTCGGCAGCCGCCGCATCGGCGACGAATCGAGCTACTACGTCCATGCCTTCGTCCGGATTACCCATCGCCTTATAGTCGTCAAGCCGGAAACCATCCAGATCTTGAAACAACTCAAAGACAACTTTGCGAGCTTCGACCGCGTTGGACATCGCAGCGTCTACTTCCACACGCGTGCGTTTTAACAGTGGATCGTTTAACGCATCGGCGTATAGACTCGCATAGTTTAACTGCATTGAAAGCTGCCCTAGTATTTGCGTCCGTAGGTCTTCGGCAATCTCTCCCCGCTCGTCAACCTTTCCGAGGGCGCGTCCGATCTCCCTCAGCTTCTCGTCGAGCAACAGAAAAATAGCTCCTTCGATCGTGTCAGCAAGTACAAGATTGTAGACCTGTGCGGTATTATTTTGGCCGTAACGATGAATCCGACCGATCCTTTGTTCTAAGTCCATCGGATTCCAAGGCAAATCAAAGTTAAACAATATCCGAGCGTGTTGCAGGTTGATGCCTTCGCGTCCTGCCGCTGTGCAAATTAACACCCGTGGACCGTCTGGCGCTTTGAACCTTTTTTCAGCCGCGGCCTTTGCGCCGTGATCGCCGCCCTTGAGCACCGTGACACCTTGACCAGGGTATTGTTTATCGATTTCGGCGCCGAGCATCTCCACACTACCTAAATACGTTGCGAACACGACCATCCGCTCTTGCGGGTTTTCTCGCCACATCACGCCGAGAGCGTCGAGCAGTTTGTTCACTTTCGTTTCACGTTGCGGCGGATATTTGCCGAGCAAATCTTTGATGCGGCGTCGTTCCTCCGGCAGTGCCACCGACACGCTACTCATCGCAGCGTCTTCGGCGTCCGCGGCGCGTGCCTCCCAGCCAGACTCATCCGCACCCGCACGCAGCGATTCTTCCCGTTCCCGCTCCATGCGTAGAATTTTGTAACGATAATCGGCAAGCAGCCCATCCGTCTCCGCGTCTCCCAATCGCCCATCGGCGATGCCGTGTAACTCCCGTATTAGTCCCCGGGCCTCATCGATCGCCACGTTACGCGAGTCGATGTCGAGCTTCTGGTCGTGCATTACTGATTCCTGAATGGTTAACGCAACCAGCCGGCGGCGCAATGTACGTTGCACCGCGGCAAAGCTGGATGCGGCAATCTTTTGGAAAATCGTCATCACAAACGCTAACCCCTGTCCGCTTTTGCCCTGCCGTTTTGCTAGCGCGAAACCGTCCTGCAAGTACGCGACGAGAGCGTCATAAAATATTTTCTCGACTTCGGACATTGTAAATGCTTCGGTGTGAACTTGCCGACGGGCGAACAAAGTCGAGCCGTCGGGCCGGCAAGCGTCGGCCTTGGTGCGCCGGAAGACCACGCTATTGAGACGGTGGCGTTGCTCCACCATTTCGCTGGGAGAGTTAAACAACGTCGGATCGAGCATCTGTACCAACATCCAAAAGCGGAAGTGGTCGCCTTGGTGCGGGGTAGCGGAAAGCAGGAGCAAATCGCGGGTGTGTTCTTTGAGCAGCTCGGCTAGTCTGAAGTTTTGCGTCTTCACGAGCTTGCCGTTCTGACGATAGGCGGTCAGATGGTGCGCCTCGTCGAATACCACTAAGTCCCACGGCGGCGCCGCTTTCAAGCGTGCCATGCGTGCACGCACCTTTAACGTGTCGATGCTGGCGATCAGTAGATTATGCTTCTCGAAGGCATTCGATTTGCGGTCAGTTACATCACCCTCGCTGCCAAACACCTCGAAGTTCAGGTGGAAGACTTCATTCAGTTCCCGGTGCCAGTTGTTGACCAGGCCCGCGGGCACCACCATCAACGCCCGCTTCAGCTCACCGCGGCTGATGAGTTCGCGCAGTATAAGCGCGGTCTCGATTGTTTTGCCAAGGCCGACTTCGTCGGCAATGAGAAATCGGCGCGGCGCTGCCGTCGCGACGCGATGCGTCAGCACCACTTGATGAGGCAGCAAATCGATCTTCGCCGAGGTCAAGGCGCTAACGTTATCCATCAACGGAAGCCCGTGGGCTTGGTAGCAGAGCCACGCCCGCAGCGCCCGCTTGCTATCGCCCTTCGCATTTAGAACGACGGCCTCAGAACGGCTGAGGGCCGGACCCAGTCCTTCGACCCGTATCTGCCGCTCCCCACTGGGAAAAAATACCTTGATGAAACCGTCGATCGCCGGGGCAATGACGACGCCTTCACCCAAATCGCCGTGACGCACACGCTCGCCGGGTTTGAAGGCGCGGATGTTTCCGTCGTTCAAACCATCGGTCGTTGGCGCGCTCATGTCTGTTTCCGCTCTTACGAAATTCTCTGATTAAACAGGCCCGCCCAAATTGGTTTCTTGTCCGCGTTCGTTGTCATGATCCGGCGCACACTGCTTTCCGCACCGTTCCATATGCAGCGGCCCAGCGGAATGGACTGCTGCCGGTGAGCACCGGAACAGTGCCAGTGGTAGGTATTCTCTGCTGCGCGGTGGAAGACTCGATTCCGCTCGGCGAGCCAGAGGATGAGGCCGGCTTCACGTCCGCCATCAGCGACGTTTTCCTGAAAGTCGAGGACTGCCGGATATATCTTCTGCTCCAACCACTCAACCGCTTCGTCGGGGTGCAGCGTATCCATCGCCGCTTCCAATCCGGCGACGACGAGAGTG
>ORMF012599352.1_pt1 | contig 13429 bp, 11 predicted proteins | sample 1779871 | NCBI WGS metagenome assembly ORMF01 (sample SAMEA104232316, study PRJEB22302) | groundwater metagenome | biome: forest; feature: aquifer; material: groundwater | place: USA | collected 2011-08-07 | depth 5.4 m | reverse complement strand
CGGCACGAGGTACGTCGTAGTCTTCCCGCCGAACCCGCCGCCGATCTCAACGGGGTTAACCTTGATCTGAGAATAGTCAACGCGGAGGATCCCCGCCGTTTGCGCCCGCACGCCGAATGCGCCTTGAGTGGAAGACCAGACGTTGATCCGCCCCTCCGTGTCCCACAGCGCCGTCCCGTTCTGCGGCTCTATGTAGCCCTGATGCACCATCTGGAGCGTGAACTCCCGCTCCACCACCAGCGACGACTGTTCGAAACCCTTCTCAGGGTCGCCGAACTCGTGCCTGAAATGCTTCGCGACGTTCGTGTTCTTCGTCTTCTCGCCCAGCTCGTCGCCCACAAGGTCCTCGAGGAGGACCGGTGCGCCCGGGGCAACAGCCTCGTCCACGGTCAAAACGACAGGCAGAGGCTCGTACACAACCTTGATGAGCTTGCCCGCCTCGAGCGCCGTGTTGCGGTCGAGAGCCGCCACCGCAGCGACGATGTGGCCCTTGTACAGGACCTTCTCCGAGGCCATGATGTTGGCACTCGCACGCTTGAAATTCACCACGTCCTCGCCGATGTCGATCTCCTTCGCCGAGGCGGCAGGGAAATCGGTGTGAGTGATCACGGCCAGCACGCCCGGCATCTTCTCTGCCGCCGAGGTATCAATCCTCTTGATCCGGGCATGAGCATGCGGGCTGCGGAGCAACTCGCCCCAGATCAGGCCCGGCAACTTAACATCCGCGCCGTAAATAGCCTTGCCCGTCACCTTTTCCAGCCCGTCATGCCTGATCGGCCGGGTCCCGATCACCCTGTAACTCTTCTTCTCGGGGTAGGTTGCGACCATTTCTGCCTCTCTTTTCACCGTCCCGCGCACGCAGGACGGTCTTCTCGGTCATCCTGAAGCCCCCGCATCGGAGCGGAGGATGTGAAGAACCCCATTCGGGCACATCTGTTCTAAGCGCCTCGCCGGATTCTATCGCCTGTTTGTTTCGTGTCCAGTCTCCTGACCGTTACGACCCCGCTTCCTTCGCCTCAATCGCCAGCAACTTCTCCAGCCGCCGCCTGAACCGCGGGTGCGGGTCCATATTCGCCTTCAGGAACGCCTTGACTATCTCCTGCGCGAGGGCAATGCCAATCACCCGCGACCCCATGCAGAGTATGTTCATGTCATCGTGCTCCACGCCCTGCGCCGCAGAATATGTGTCGTGGCACATCGCCGCACGCACACCCTTGAACTTGTTCGCAACTATGGACGCGCCGACCCCGCTGCCGCAGATCACTATCCCCTTGTCTGCCTTGCGCGCCTGAACCTCGCGGGCCACAGGAGCGGCCAGGTCCGGGTAGTCATCACTCCCGTCAAACTGGTGCGCGCCCATGTCGGTCACTTCGTAGCCGAGCCCGCGGATGAATTTCGCCAGTTCATTCTTCAACTCAAACCCGGCATGGTCCGCGCCGATCGCAACCTTCATGCTGCCTTCCAATTCCCCCTCTCACTCTGCGGGAGAGGGTGCAGGGTGTGGGGTCGAGTCGTTCACTTATCCTCTGCGGTGTAAAACTCTCTTCGCCGCCGCCACCACATTTTCGACTGTGAACCCCAGCTTCGCCATCGCCACTCCGCCCGGCGCCGACGCCCCGAAGCGCGCCAGCCCCACCGCCTCGCCGTCCAGCCCCGTGTACCTCTCCCAGCCGATCTGCGTCCCGGCCTCGACAGCCACCCTCACCCGCACAGACCGCGGCAGCACCTCTTCTCTGTATTCAGCAGACTGCGCGTCGAACAGCTCCCACGAAGGCATCGACACCACCCGCGCCTTCACGCCCTCTTTTTCCAGCGCCAGCGCTGCGCCCAGAGCCAGCTGCACCTCGGACCCGGTGCCCATCAAGATCACATCCGGCTTCCCGCCAGAGCCGCGAACAACGTACGCGCCCTTCTCCACGCCCGTACGCGCGGCTGCCTGCCCGCCAATGCTCTTCAGCGGCGGCAACGCCTGACGCGTCAGCACCAGCGCTACAGGCCCGTGTTTCCGCTTCATCGCGATGCGCCACGCCTCCACCGTCTCCTCTGCGTCCGCCGGGCGGATTACCGTCATATTCGGGATCAGGCGGAGCCCCATCAACTGCGATATCGGCTGGTGCGTCGGCCCGTCCTCGCCAAGCCCTATCGAGTCGTGCGTGAATACCCACACCGTATGCAGGTGGCTCATCGCCCCAACGCGCAGCGCCGCTCGCATGTAGTCCGAGAAAATCAGGAACGTCCCGCCGTACGGCACGAACCCCCCGTGCAACGCCATGCCGTTGCACACCGCGCCCATCGCATGCTCGCGCACTCCAAAGTTCAGGGTCCGCCCTTCAGGGCGCTCAGGCGAGAAGTTGCCCCTGCCTGCGACACTCGTGTTGTTCGACTCCGCAAGGTCCGCCGACCCGCCGATGAGCGCTGGGACCTTCCCTGCGATCGCCGTCAGAGCCTTGCCTGAAGCCGCACGCGTCGCCACCGGCGTGGTAAAGGTCGGAACGACAGCGTCCAGAGCCTGCTCCCACCCTTCAGGCGGGTCCCCGCGCAGATCGCGCTCAAGCGCGGCGGCAAGCTCCGGGTGAGCGGCGCGGTATGCCTCAAACCTCGCCTTCCACTCCGACTCCGCTTTGCGGCCGCGTTCGACCGCCTTCCGGGTGTGCTCGACCACGTCCTGAGGGACATCGAACGGCCCGTGCTGCCAGCCAAGCTGCGCCCTCGCCCCCGCCACCTCATCGTCCCCCAGCGGGGCGCCGTGCGCGCCGGACGTGCCGGCCTTCTTCGGCGCGCCGTACCCGATTGTCGTCCGCACCACAACCAGCGAAGGCCGCTTCGTCTCGTCCCGCCCGGCCCTGACCGCCGCCTCAATCGCCGGGAGGTCATTCCCGTCCACGGGCCCGGCTACGTGCCATCCGTACGCTCGGAACCTGTCCGGCACGCTCTCGCGAAACGTGAGGTCCGTCGGCCCGTCAATGGAAATCTTGTTGTCGTCATAGAGATAAACGATCTTGCCAAGCTGCAAGGTCCCGGCAAGCGACGCCGCCTCTGACGCCACGCCCTCCATCAGGTCCCCGTCGGACACGACCGCATAGGTGTGGTGGTTGACAACCTCGTGTCCCGGCCTGTTGTAAGTGTCCGCCAGGATGCGCTCGGCAATCGCCATCCCCACTCCGTTGGCGAAGCCCTGCCCGAGAGGTCCGGTCGTCGCCTCCACCCCCGGCGTCAGCCCTACCTCGGGGTGTCCCGGCGTCTTCGACCCCCACTGCCGGAAGTTCTTGATTTCTTCCAGCGATAGGTCATACCCCGTCAGGTGCAGCAGTGAATACAGCAGCATCGAGGCATGCCCGGCTGAGAGCACGAACCTGTCCCTGTCCGGCCACTGCGGGTCGAGCGGGCTGTGCTTCAGGAACCTGTCCCACAGCAGATACGCCGCCGGCGCCAACCCCATCGGCGCGCCGGGGTGGCCTGACTTCGCCTTCTGCACCGCATCGGCAGATAGAAACCTGATGGCGTTGATCGAACGCCAGTGGATGTCCGTCCCGGTGCCAGTCTTCAACGTCTGAGAAGTCGTCATTCGTTCCTTCTGTCTGTCATTCTGAGCGCAGCGAAGGACCTCTTCCCGCTCGCACCGGGCGCACCTAAGGCTTCTGGGCCCCCCTCGCGTTGACTCTGATCGTATACAGCGAAGTCGTCGCCGTAATGTAAAGCGTGTCCTTCATGGGCCCGCCGAACACCAGGTTCGCCTGCACCTCGGGCACAAGTACCTTGCCGATCAATTCAGCCTTGGGCGTGAACACCTGGACCCCGTCGCCCGCGCTTGTCCACACATTGCCTTCCGTGTCCACCCGCAACCCGTCGGCGAATCCCGGGTTGATGTCCGCGAACAGCTTCCCGCCCGAGAGCTTCTCACCGTTCGCAACATCAAATACCCGGATGTGGTGGGGCCCGTTTGACGTATGCGAAGCACCCGTGTCCGCAATGTACAGCCGCTTCTCGTCAGGCGAAAACGCCAGACCGTTCGGCTTGTCGAAGTCGTCAGCCACTATGCGCAGGTCGCCCGACCTGGGGTCAAACCTGAACACATAGTTCTTTCCGAGTTCTGATTCCGACTTGTGGCCTTCCTTGTCGCTCAGGATCCCGTACGGCGGGTCGGTGAACCAGACCGTCCCGTCCGACTTCACCACGACGTCATTCGGCGAGTTCAGCCGCTTGCCCTTGTAGCGATCCGCGAGCGTGACGATGGTCCCGTCCTTCTCCATCCGGCTCACACGCCGGTTCCCGTGCTCGCAACTGACCAGCCTGCCCTCGCGGTCGAGAGTGTGGCCGTTCATGTACCCGCACGGCTTCATGGACACCTTCGCGCCGTCCTTCGCCGACCACCTCATCATCCGGTCATTCGGTATGTCGCTCCAGAGCACATAGTCCCCGTTGGCGAAATAGACCGGCCCCTCGGCCCATATCGCACCCGTCCACAACTTCTTCAGCCTCTCGCCGGGCACGATGAACTTCTCGAACCGCTTGTCGTTTACGACATACCCTTCAGGCATTGTCCACCTCTATCGGATGTCTCGCCTCTCCCGCCGGGAGAGTGTCTTGGGTGAGGGCATTTGGAGCATCATCCGGCCCATGAGGCTATCGAAGGGCCGGACTTAGCAGGCCAGTCCCGCCATCACGATGTCATTCCAAGGCACAGTGCGGAATCTCTTCCCGCTCGCCCCGAGCGCAGCGATGCGCCCCACTCCTCGGTTTCCCTCCCCACTTAAGGGAGACGGATGCCCACCAAAGGTGGACGCGGGTGAGGAGTGTCAGGGGGGCCTATTTCCTGGAAATCCGCGCCGCCTTCCCTGCGCCCGGCTGGTACGCCCCTTGAACGTTCAGCTTCACCTTGAACACCTGCTTGCTCGCCGCAATGAACAGCGTGTCATACTCCCCCATCCCGAACGAACAATTCCCCACAACCCCCGGCGTCCTGATCTTGCCGATCATCTCCCCATCCCTGTTGAACACCTGCACACCGTCGCCCGCTCCCACGTACAGATTGCCCTCTGTATCGAACCTGAACCCGTCAGGCACCCCCGGGTCCACAACGCAGAACACCTTCGGCTTGCTCACCGAACGGCCGTCCCGGCCGACATCGAACCTCATCAGGTGGTGATTGCGGAACTCCCCGTGCGTCCGCCCCGTGTCCCCCACGAGCAGGTACTTTTCATCTGGCGAGAAGGCGATCCCGTTCGGCTTGTCGAAATCCTCGGACACTGCCGACAACTCGCCCAGCGCAGGATCGTAGCGGTACACCCTGTTGCGCGTCTGCTCCGCCTGCTCGCCGTGTCCGAGCTCCACGTGCAGCGCGCCGTAGTCCGGGTCCGTGAACCACACCGACCCGTCCGATTTCACGACGATGTCATTGGGCGAAGTCAGCTTCCGCCCCTGATACCTGTCCACCAGCGTCCGCACGGTCCCGTTCCGCTCCGTGATGCTCACCCGCCGTCCGCTCGTTTCGCACGAAAGCAGCCGTCCTTCAAGGTCGAATGTGTTCCCGTTCGCGTTCCCCCCGCGGTAGCGGAGCAGCCGCACGCCACCGTTAGGGTCCCAGCGCAGGATGCGGTCCATGGGGATGTCGCTCCATACAAGGAACCCGTCCGGGGACCACGCCGTGCCCTCGCTGAAAGCCTGCCTGTCGGCGATCAGGTCCAGGCTGGGCGACCTCCCCAGGGTCCTCTTGAACTCATCCTGTACGATCTCGAATTCGCCCGGCATCTGACCCTCCATCTCCGGCGGAACGTCCTCCCGCGCGACGGCGCAGGCTACCACTCTCCGGCCCCGTTTCCAAACTTGCCAGCTTCACCCCTGGAGCCCCTGCGATGTCATCCTGGGGTTGCGAGCCTGAGCTGTCGAAGGCCGCAGACATGCACTGGGCGAGCGGCCCTTCCCGACACAGGCAACCTTCGAACTGATCCGTGCCCCGTCCCGTGCGCCCGTCTACAATCCACTTCTCGAAAACACACGGACACGATGCATCATGTCCGTGTCTGTACAGCCTCTAAAAAGATACGGAGCGCTCCCCATGCACTTCATACGCGTAGACCACATCGACCTCGTGGTCGCCGACCTCAAAAAGTCCGTCGAGTTCTACCGAAAGTTCGGCATGCACCCTGAAGGCTCGCTCGACGGCGGCACGACCGTATTCATGTTCAATGGCGATGAGGCAAACCCGGTCCGCATCGAACTTCACCAGGCCAAGCCTGGCCAGAAGACCGGCCTGGACCACATCTCCTTCGGCGTGGATGACCCCAAGGACGCCACGAAGGAGATCAAGTTCCTCGGCGGCGTGAAGTTCGAGTTCGAGCCCTTTGAAAACCAGCAGTCCGGCCGCACCATCTCCAACGCCCACGACCCCGACGGCGTCCTCATCCAGATGTGCCGCAAGACCGCCCCCGGCACCTACAAAAACTGGGAGTAGCTCCCCGTTCTCCCTCTCCATCAGTGGGGGGGCTGCGAGCGCACCCTGAGCCTATCGAAGGGCCACGCATGTCGTCCTGAGCGCAGCGAAGGACCTCTTCCCGTCGTTTCACCGCTTACCCTAGCCCGCGCCCTGGGGGCACCCGTCAGGGGGAGAGGGGATTGCGAGCACACCCTCGCCTCACCACCACCCACATGACCACCAGACAAGACCCGGCAAGACTCCTGCGCGCCGGGGCAGGCCGCGCAGTTATCACGCCGCCTGTAGGACACATGGTCCACGGCCCTGAACACCGGCCGTTTCGCTCTGCAGGCGTGCGAGACGATCTCCTTGCCCGCGCCCTCGTCTTCTCAGCGGACGAAGACCGCGCCGCCGTCATCACCCTCGACGTCTGGGGACTTGCGCCTGTCCTAGTCCAGTCCATCTGTGAGCAGACCGCGGAGGCGGTCAAGTGCGACCCCCGGCGCGTCTGGGCATCCTGCGCCGGCAACGCTACCGGGCCAAAACTCTGGGCGCATGACGAGGAGTACGTCCGCTACGCCGCATACCTCCCGGAACTCTGCGCCGGCGCCGCCTCAGGCGCGCTTCAGGCGATGGGGCCCGCTGCGATCGGAGGCGCCATCGCCACCGTCCCGGGAGTCTCCACAAACGTCGCCGGACGCGGCCATGACGCCGACCAGGCCGTCGCTGTCGTCTCCGTCACAGGCGAGAACAACAGGCCGATAGCCCGCGTAGTTAGCTTCGCCTGCCCCGCATCCGTCTCCAACCCGGACGGCGCATGGACGGCCGACTGGCCCGGCTACGCTGCCTGGGCCCTGGAGCAGAGCGCAGGGGGCCTCACCCTATTCGCCCGCGGCGCAGACGGAGATATACGCCCCTTCGACTGGTGGGACGGCAACCACGCGCCCACGCACGCTGACCGCTCGCCGTCCGACGTGCAGGCACTCGGCATACTCGTCGCCACCCAGGCCGCGCAGGCTGCGGCGCGCACCCAGATGAAGCGCAACGTCACGATAGGCTGGGGCGCAGACTCCGCCGCCGGCCTCCGCGCCCTCAGGGTCGGCGACGCCGTATTCATCTCCTCTGACCCGCCACAGCCATCCACTCTCACCTCACGCCTGCGGGGAACGCTCGCCAGGTCAACAGTAATCATGTCCGCCAATCTTCGCGGCGACCCGTTCGGCCCTCCGCCCGGACTCGATGAAGCCTTCTTTAACTTGACAGCTACAGCCGCCCGATCCGCCGGGGCAGGCTAGAAGTCCCGTACCATTCGGCTTCAACCAGATATTCAGGAGCAGCCAATGCCAACACTCAGGGCCGGAGCAGCAAGAGCCACCGTCACGCCGCCTATTGGCTACACGATGGGCGCATGGGGCCTCAGACAGGGCCGGTCCACTGGCGTTTACCGCAACCTCTACGCGCGCGCCCTCGTCCTGGAGGCAGGCGATACACAACTCGCCCTCGTCTCGATGGACGTCGCAGGCGTACCTGTCGAGGTTGTCAAAGCCGTCAGGAGCCGGGTCGAACGCCTCACGGGAATCCCCGCGGCCAACCTCCTCCTCAACTCCACCCACAGCCACACCACGCCTGACTTCATTATGGGCATCCCGCCCGAGCTAGGCGTCTACACTGCCATCTTTTCCGAACTCGTATCCGGCGCTGTCTATGAAGCCGCCAGCCGCCTCCAGCCTGCCCGCATCGGATTCGGCAACGGCAGCCTGCCCGGCTGGACCGTCAATCGCCAGTACCCCAAACGCCCAGTCGACACCGAAGTTAACGTCATGCGCGTCGAGGCGACGAATGGCCGACCCATCGCCCACGCCGTCCACTTCCCGTGCCACGGCGTCTGCGACGGCGGCCAGTACCTCGACTGGTCAGGCGACTTCCCCGGCGCCATGTCCGCCGACCTCGAAGACTGGTACCCCGGCTCAGTCGGCCTCTTCATTCAGGGAGCTGCGGGAAACATCCACCCCTTCGACTGGTGGTTCGGCAACTGGAAATCGAAACACCTGCACTCCCACGCGGACACAGACTCCTTCGGCCGCGCCCTCGCCGCAGAAGCGGCCCGAATCTCAGAGGGCAGTGAGACGAAGCGCAGCATCGAACTCGCCGCCGCGACAGGCACGGTCGGCCTCCCTCGCCGCAAAGTGCCATGGACAGTCAAACAGGCGGAAGAGAGCCACGCCCGGCTCAAGAAAAAACTCGGCAGCTACCACGGTGACACCTGGCCTGAAGGCACGACAACCGCCATCGCCGCCATGAAAGTCCCCGCCCTCTACGGCGCAGGCGCCAACGAACTCCGCCTGGCGCAAAACCAGGACAAACCTGCGCTCCCCGCGCAAATCCAGGCCATGCGCATCGGACCCATCCGCATCTCCATCAGCCCCGGTGAACTCTTCAACGAACTCGGCCAGCAGATCAAAGAGGGCGGCGGCCGCGGCGAAACGTGGGTCGCAAGTTACTCCAACGAATACATCGGATACATCTCAACCCGCAAACCCCATGAAGAGATCGCAATGGTTCCCCTCGACCAGATCGTTGACCAGGACAAATACCGCCGCTACTACGGCACCACCACCAGCCCGTTCGCACCTGAAGCCGGCGAAGCCCTCGTCTACGCCTCCGTGGACCTCCTCAAACAGCTCTGAGATGTCCCCTCTCCCGCTGAGAGAGGGTGGGGGGTGATACTACGCCCCCCTCAATTCCCATCGTCATTGAACTGCGATAACGAACGTGGAGCCCTCCTGATATGAAGACCCTCCTCCTCGCAGAATGGGGCGCACCCTTCTACCAGCGCCTCCGCCGCAAATACCCGCGTGAAACCTTCGTCGAGGCCTACTCCGCACCCGACATCCTCCGCGAAATCCCCGACGCCGACGCCGTCTTCGGCTACCTCACCAAAGAACAGTTCGCCGCCGCCCGCAAACTCAAATGGCTCCAGACCCTCGACGCCGGCATGGAAGGCGTCTTCAACCGCATCCCTGAAATCGCAGAGACCCCCGTCATCATCTCCAACGCCCGCGGCGCAGGCGCCCCTCAGATCGGCGAACACGCACTCGCCCTCATCCTCCACTTCGCCCGCGGCATCAACGAGTTTTCACGCCTCCAGCGGCAGCACACCTGGGACCAGGACTACGGCCTCAGCATCGTCCAGATGGTCTACGGCAAGACCGCCGGCATCATAGGCTTCGGCAAGTCCGGCAAGGAAATCGGCTGGCGCTGCAAAGCAATGGGCATGAACGTCATCGCCGTGGACAAACGCCCCGTCGACGGAGACCCCATCCTCGACCACGTCTGGCCCCTCGACCGCCTCCATGACCTGCTCTCGCAGTCCGACTACGTCGTCATCACCGTCCCCTATACGCCCCAGAACGAAAACATGATCGGCGCGAAGGAACTCGCCCTCATGAAAAAGACCGCCCGCCTCATCGTCACATCGCGCGGGCGCATCGTCGAACACAACGCCCTCGTCGCCGCCCTCAAGGAAGGGCGCATCGCAGGCGCAGGCCTCGACACCGTCATCAAAGAGCCGCTGCCCGCCGACAACGAACTCTGGGACCTCCCCAACGTCATCATCACCCCCCACATCGCTGGCAACTCCCCCGAGCTGGACGAACGCACCTTCGCCATCTTCGAGGAGAACTTCGGACGCTACCTCTCCGGCCAGACCCTCACAAATGTCGTGGACAAACACCTGCGCTACTAGCGGCGTTCACTTCCCCGCGTACGCACGCAGCAAGTCATGCCGGGCGACGACCCCCACAGGCTTACCGTCCTTCAACACTGCGACGTGGCTCAGGTGGGACTTCAGCATCACCTCTGCCACCTTCCAAAGTTCGGTCTCCTCCGTCACCACCGGCTCATCAGTCACCATGAAGTGAGTCACCGGACCGCCCCGTGCCTTCTCAAACCCCCTCTGCACCGTCCCGAAGTCACTCCCGCCCGATATGAACAACTCCTGCAACACCCTTTCGTGAAAAGGCCGGGAACTGGCGGGCTTAACCCCGGCAAACTCACCCTGAAACGCCCGCTCCGTGACCATCCCGGCGAACTTCCCCTTCTCATCCACTATGGGAAGACAACCGATGTTCTTCTCGATCATCAACCGCGCCGCCGCCTCTAGCGAATCAGTCGTCTTCACAGTGATGGGCGGCTTCCCCATCACATCCTTCGCCTTCTTCGTGATCGCCGCAGTCGTAGTCATCTGATGCCTCCCATCAATTTCTGGACGCGCGTCCACCCCGGCGCACGGCATACTGGCGTCATTTGCGCTGATCGGAGGTGATCGGCGCATGAGGACACCCGCCCGCACATGAGGCACCCGTGATACTTCCGGCGAAACACCCCCGTGCATCTGGTCGCCCGCCGTAGACCTCAAACATTGCCGCTTCGTGATGCCTGTGGTAGTTTCAGCCAGTTCCAACCGGCAGTGCCCGCCCCTCTCCCTACAAGGGAGAGCGCAGGGCGAGGGGACAACCTCTTCGCGAACGTGATTCTGAACGAAGTCCCGGACCCGGTCCGGACGCAGCGGAGAACCCAGCTCAATCAACCTGACTTGAAATTCTCCGCATCCCAGCCGGGGGGCGATGAATCAAGGACAACTCCACCAATGCCCAAGATCACCCTCATCGGCGCGGGCAGCGTCGTCTTCGCACGCCGGCTCCTCCAGGACGCCGTCTGCGTCCCTGAACTGGCAGACTCAACCGTCTCCCTCATGGACATAGACGCCGACCGCCTGGGCCTCATTTCCGCCTTCACCCGCAAGCTCTCGAATGACAACCATGCCAACTGGCGCATCGAAGCCACCGGCGACCGCCGCCGCGCCCTGGACGGAGCCGACCACGTCCTCACCACCATCCGCGTCGGCGACTCGGTCGAAGTGGACTACGGCATCCCTGCGAAGTACGGCGTGGACCAGTCTGTCGGAGACACCATTGGCCCCGGCGGCGTCTTCAAGGCCCTTCGCACTGCACCGGTCCTCATAGACATCGCGAAAGACATGGAAGCCCTCTGCCCGGACGCCTGGCTCCTCCAGTACACCAACCCGATGGCAATCGCCTGCTGGGCCATCACAGACGCCACGAAAATCAAGACCGTCGGCCTCTGCCACTCCGTCCAGCACACCACGGAACAACTCGCCGACTACATCGGCGCGCCCGCGGCTTCCGTCACGGGCTGGGTCGCCGGCATCAACCACATGGCCTGGTTCATCCGTTTCGAGCGTGACAAGCGCGACGCCTACCCCGAACTCTGGCGCGCCCTTGAAAACCCCGCCATCTACGAACAGGACCCCGTCCGTTTCGAAGTCATGCGTCACTTCGGCCACTTTGTCACCGAGTCCACCCGCCACATGTCCGAATACACGCCCTACTTCCGCAAAAATGAGGCCCTGATGAAGCGCTTCGGCCTCGACAAAATCAAGCAGGACCTCAAACGCCGCTCAGACCGCGACGACGCCCACTTCACCCAGCTCAAGACCGAAACCTCATCCACCGAGCCGCTCAAGGCCACCCGCTCCAGCGAGTACGCCTCCCGCATCATCGAGGCCATCGAGACGGGCCGCCCGACTGTCATCAACGGCAACGTCCCCAACGACGGCCTGATAGACAACCTGCCGCAGGGCAGCTGCGTCGAAGTCCCCTGCCTTGTGGACAGCCTGGGCCTGCACCCGATGGCCGTCGGCGCGCTGCCCCCGCAACTCGCTGCGCTGGACCGCTCCAACATCAACGTCCAGGAACTCGCCACCCGCGCCGTCCTCGACGGCTCCCGCGATGCTGCCAAGCACGCCGTTATGGTGGACCCCCTCACCTCCGCGCAACTCACCCTCGATGAGATCAACGCCATGTTCGACGAGATGTGGGCCGCCCACGGCGACCGCCTCGCCGCGTATACGTAACCTTCTCCCTCCCCCCTCGAAAGGCCGCACAAGAAAATGCCATCAACCCCCGGAATGCTCGCCGCGCAGGCCGTCAGCAAAGGCAAACTCACAACTGTCGAGGCGCCGCGGCCCGAATGCCCTGATGGCGGCGTCCTCCTCAAGACGAACTTCGCCTCCATCTGCGGCAGCGACCTCCACTTCGTCTATTCCGGTCTCAACACATCGTGGCCCATGACCCCCGGCGCGCCCGGCCACGAGTCCACAGGCGTCGTCGCCAAGTCAGACGCCAAAGGCTTCAAAGAAGGCGACCGCGTCCTCTGCGCCCCGATGTTCTGGGAATCGAAGTGCATGGCCGGCTACCAGGCCGTCAAAGCCACCGCCATCACCCATATCTCCAACGCAAGGCCCGAGCAGCACCAGCTCATGGCACAGCAACTCGGAACAGTCATCTACGCTGGCAAGAGGATGCCGCCCCTCTTCGGCAAAACCGTCGCCGTGCTGGGGCAGGGCAGCGCAGGACTCTTCTGGGACTTCGTCCTTAAACGCCTTGGCGCAGAACGCATCATCGCTCTTGACCCCGTTGCGCACCGTGCGGGACTCGGCACGAAATTCGGGGCCGACAAGTCCCTCGCCATCAAGGGCGATGAAGCCACGAAGGCCATCATGGACCTCACTGATGGGCAGGGCGCTGACGTCGTGGTCGAGGCCGTCGGCTCGGTCCGGACCCTCACGCAGGCCTTCGAGATGGTCCGCGACCAGGGCCTCGTCGTCCTGTTCGGCCTTCCCGAGTCCCCGGAGCCCGTCCCGTGGAACCACATGGCCATGTTCCGCAAACGGGCCAGCGCATTCATCCCCTGGGGCTCTCAGGAAGAACCCGGCCTCGCCAGCTACCGGCAGTCGCTCGACTGGATCAACAGCGGCCAGATAGACATGGCCCCAGTCGCCACGCATACTCTGCCACTCTCGAAAGTGCAGGAAGGCTTTGACCTCGCGGCGTCCCGCAAGGACAACGCAGTGAAGATCACCCTGGCCTGCTGACTGGCGCCTACCCCAATTGCCTCAGCCGCGGGTCCGTCCTGTCGCGCACCCAGTCGCCTGTG
>ORMF012549882.1_pt1 | contig 13434 bp, 11 predicted proteins | sample 1779871 | NCBI WGS metagenome assembly ORMF01 (sample SAMEA104232316, study PRJEB22302) | groundwater metagenome | biome: forest; feature: aquifer; material: groundwater | place: USA | collected 2011-08-07 | depth 5.4 m | reverse complement strand
GCCGGTGTGGAAGGCGGCCTGCCTTAATTGCCACGACACGCACTCCGTCCAGGGCAGCCGCTGGTTGCTGCGCGAAGGCACCGACAGCACAGCCACACCCAGGGCCGCAGGCAACTCGGCGATTGAGGAGACATGTTACCAATGCCACTCCAACAATGCCAACACTGCGATCACGCCGCTCACCAATATACTGGACATCAAATCTGATTTCGCGCTGCCCAGGCACCAGCCGATCACCTTGGCCGATCAGGGAAACCCCATTGCGGAGGCGCATGACATCGGCGGCAATTTTTCCCCCGGTGGGATTCCCTATGAGTGGGTGGATTGTTCCGCCACGACCAATAAATGCGGTGCGGATTTTGTCGAACAGCGCTCCAAGCTGGGTGCGGGCACCGGCAATCTCAGCAAACGCCACGCCGAGTGTACCGATTGCCATAACCCGCACCGGGTGGTGAAATTCAATTCCTTCCTCGGCAATGGCGGAAGCTTGTCCGGTACACCGGATGCAACCGGTACCCATACACACACCGACACTGCCGGTTACACTCACGATAACATCGCCTCGGGCGCGTTGCGCGGCACCTTTGGTGTTGAACCGGTGTATTCGTCGGCTTCCTTCGCCAACCTGCCATTTGGCTATGATGTCAAACGCGGCGATCCAGGCACGAATTCGAGCACATTGGTCAGCGCCGCTTATGTCACGCGTGAGTATCAGGTTTGCCTGAAATGCCATTCGGATTACGGTTACAACGATGACAATCTGCCGGATGCATCTACCACTACCCGCCCGCCATTGGGTGGCTCCGGCCTGACTCCCAACGGCACCAATGGCCTGACCCACTACACCAACCAGGCTAAAGAGTTTCAGGCACCGCTCGCTCACAGGGGAGAGGTGACTACCACAGATTCCGGAGCTGGCGGTGCATACTCAACTAACAACCACCGCAGCTGGCATCCGGTAATGGATGGCAATCCGTCAATAGCGGTTGGCACAGGACGCACCGGGATCATCCGCGGCAACGGCACGGATATCAGCGCCCGCTGGAATTTGCCTTGGAGCAACGCCGTTGGCACACAGACCATGTACTGTGGCGATTGCCACGGTTCCAATGTCACTTCGACCACCTCGGTGATCCCTGATAGCGGAAAATCCTGGGGCTCCCATGGATCGGGTAACGACTTCATCCTGAAGGGCGCGTGGAACCCGTCTACCGGTGACGGGCAAACCGGGGGGTTGTGCTTCAAATGCCATGATTACAGTACTTATGCGGCTGGAGGGGGCGCACAAACAGGTTTCTTCTTGGGAGGGGAGCCGGCTGGCCCCACCAGAATAGATGGCCACACGCTCCATTTCAACAAGATTGGAAAAATGCGCTGCAACTGGTGCCATGTGGCCGTGCCCCATGGCTGGAAGAACAAGGGATTGTTGGTGAACCTGAACGACGTCGGCCCAGAAGCGGGGCAGGCCGCCGGCACCGAGGTGCGCAACCACACGACAACTGCTTATAACGCAGCGCCTTACTATCTGAACGCGGTGCTCAAGGTAATAACTTTCGCGCAAAGCGGGCAGTGGAAAGCGTCCGATTGTGGTTCTCCGCTCGCCAGCCCATCGGGCAACCAGCAATCCGGCAAAACCTGGATGAGCGCGACGTTTGGCGCTCCTCCCAGTAACGACGAGAACTGCGCCACTCCACCATGACGATAAGATCAGGATCGGGGATTGAGGATCGGGATTTTCCCCGGCTCTCAATCCCCAGTCCTCCGTCTTCCATCTTGAAGTTTCTTGCCTCCCTCAAACTTACGCTGGTGATTCTTGCTGCTCTGGGAGCGGCGATCGTGGTTGCCTACCTGTCCGAGGCACCGACCACTTGGGCGCTGGCCGGGCCACTCGCCGCATTCGCGGTGAACCTTGCTGCGGCAGTGGTGACCAACCCGGTGTTCCGGCGCCAGTCCGCCTTGCTGGTATTCCATCTGGCGCTCATCGCCATCATTCTGCTGATTGCGGCCGGGCGTCTCACCTACCTGAAGGGGCAGTTGGAACTGGCCGAGGGCGAAGTGTTCGACGGCCAACTGATGCAGGAGGAAAGCGGCCCTTGGCATCCACGGCATCTGGGTGCAGTGCGTTTCAGCAGCGAGGGGTTCACCATAGATTATGCAAAAGGAGTGCGCCGGGGCGCCACCCGCAACCAGGTAAGCTGGGCAACGCCTGGCGGGGAAATGCAACGGGCAGTGATCGGCGACCAAGTTCCGCTTGTACTGGCAGGGTATCGTTTCTACACCAGCCATAACAAGGGATTTGCGCCGGCATTTATCTGGCATCCCAATTCGGGCGGGCCACCTGTGTTGGGGACGGTGCATTTGCCGGCTTATCCCCTGCATGAGTACAAACAGGCACTCGAGTGGACACCACCGGGCGGCAAGACGCCGCTTTGGGTCATGCTCCAGTTCGACGAGGTGATTCTCGATCCGGCAAAGCCTTCCGAATTCCGGTTGCCGGCCAAGCATCAGATTGTGGTACGGGCGGGTGAGGAGCGGCGGGAACTCAAGCCAGGCGAGGCGATGCGTCTGGCGGAAGGCGTTCTGGTGTACAACGGATTGCGCAGCTGGATGGGTTATACGGTGTTCTACGATTTCACCCTGCCCTGGCTGCTCGCCGCTTGTATCCTGGCGGTGGCAAGCTTGGCCTGGCATTTCTGGGGCAAGTTTTCGACCAGCCCGTGGAATAAACCAGCATGACTTTGGAACTGGAGTTGCAAACAATGTGGGCGGCACTGGTGCTCTATGTGCTGGCCGGTGTGCTGGCGATTTTTGGCGTTGCGCTGCAACGCAAACCGGAGCGCGCTGTGCTGGCGCTGCTGCTTATTGGCCTGTCGCTGCACACGATATCCATTGCCATGCGCTGGGAGCGCCTCGGGCACGGCCCCTACATCACGATGTATGAAATTCTGTTGAGCAATGTCTGGAGCCTCCTGGCCATTTATGTGCTGGCCTATTGGCGCATTCCCGCTATCCGTGCAACGGCTGCGGTTGTGATGCCGATACTGTTTGTGATGATGGGCTGGCTGCTGATGACCAACCCATACGAGGGGCACCTGCCGGCGACTTATCACACTGTCTGGCTCTTCATCCATATCGGTTTCGGCAAATTGTTCCTGGGCAACGTGCTGGTGGCGGTTGGCATCTCTGGCATCATCCTGTTACGAATAAGCCGTTACGGAGGCAAGCGTTTTACACGTCTGCCGGATGACAGCCGCCTTGACGAATTGTCTTTCCGCTTTATGGCGATGGGTTTTATTTTTGAAACTCTTATGCTGATCGTGGGCGCCATCTGGGCGCAGGATGCATGGGGCCGTTACTGGGCATGGGATCCGCTTGAAACATGGTCTTTCCTGACCTGGCTTTGCCTGGCCTTCGCGCTGCACGCGCGGGTGGCTTACAAAGTGTCACCGCAGACCGGCGCGCTCATGGTGCTGGCCGTTTTTGTTCTGGCATTCCTGACTTTTTTCGGGGTGCCGTTCATTTCCACTTCCCCGCATAAAGGGGCGGTTTAATGCGCAGCACCTGGCAAAAAACGGCTGCGCAATGGAAGGCACGCGACGCGCGCCTGCGGGCGCTGGTGCTCACGATCGGTCTGGTCATTGCAGGAGGCTTAGCCATAGCCTATCTGCCAGACAGGTTACGCACTTCCGTGGCGAATGCGCCTGAAGAGGTTCGCACCGCGCATGCCCGGGAAAAAGCCGAAACCGAAATCAGGCAGCGCTTCCAGCAAGGCGTGACCATGCTCAACGACAAGCAGTACGAGCAAGCGCTCAAGGAATTCCACCGCGTGCTTGAGTTGGCACCGGATATGCCGGAAGCGCACATCAATGCGGGATACGCGCTTATCGGCTTGGGACGCTTTGCTGTCGCACGGGACTTTTTCGAGGGCGCACTCGCATTGCGCAAGGGTCAGTTCAACGCCTATTACGGCCTTGCCGAGGCGCTGGAGGGATTGAATGATCTACCCGGCGCGCTCGGCGCGATGCGCGCTTACTTGCACCTGGCGCCTGCCGATGATCCTTACCGGCGCAAGGCTGAGTCTGCGGTATGGGAATGGGAGGCCAGGATTGCAGAAGATCGCCATAAAATTATCAAGAATTTGTCGAAGAAACAAGTTAAGGAGAAACACTGATAGGAGCCCCTAAAATGCATTGGTTTGGAGATTGGTTCCATGAATTCGTAAATCAATTATTGACAGCCTGCGTCACCAATCTTTCGTTCGTGCTAGTGGCAGTACTATTCCATAATATTCCTCTGTGCCGCCAAGCTGATTGGTGCGGTGAATTTATGGGCAGTTTTTAGAGGTATCCTTTATAATTTTTCATGGTTACTACTCGAAGCGTATTGACAAGAATTATTCAGAGACAATGAGCGTGAAGCCAGGAAGAAACGATCCGTGCCCCTGTGGCAGTGGAAAAAAATACAAGAAATGTTGCCAGGAGAAATCCGAGTTCAACCCGCCAGCACCTGAATATTCCGGGAAGGTGGCAGCTCCGACCACAGCAGAACGCAACCAGCTTGTCGCCTTGTTTAATGCCGGGCGACACGCAGAATTGGAAGCACGGACACGCTTACTGCTTGAGAGGTACCCTGATTCCGGGTTTGCCTGGAAGGTATTGGGCGCAACCCTTCAGATACAAGGCAAGGATAGCCTGCTCGCTTTACAAAAATCAACGGAACTCTTGCCAAATGATGCTGAAGCCCATTACAACTTGGGCAACACCTTCAAGGAGTTGGGTCGGCCAAACGAGGCCGAGGCCAGCTATCGGCGAGCGTTGCAGATTAATCCGGATTTTGCCATGGCGCATAGTAATCTTGGCATCACCCTTCATGATATGAGGCGGCTGGGCGAGGCCGAGGCCAGCTACCGGCGGGCGTTGCAGATTAATCCCAATTTTGGGGCTGCGCATTTCGGCTTGGGTGTCACCCTTCAAAGTATGGGCCGTCTGGACGAGGCTGAAGCCAGCTTCCGGCGGGCGCTACAAATCAAACCGGATTACTTTGAGGCATACAGGGCATTTGGCGTCCTCCTTCATGATATGGGCCGTCTGGATGAGGCTGAAGCCAGCTTCCGGCGGGCGCTACAGATCAAACCGGATTACGCTGATGCACACAGTAACCTGGGTGTCACCCTGCAGAGCATGGGCCGGCTGGACGAGGCCGAGGCCAGCTTCCGGCGGGCGCTGGAACTCAACCCGGACTATGCCTCTGCGCATGGCAATCTGGGGGAATTACTCATGAATCAGGGCAAGTTGGGCGAAGCCTTGGCTTGCTTTCAGGAACAACTCAGGTTAACGCCAGAGAATACCGTAGCCCGGCATCTAATTGCCTCAATAACTGGGAACAATACTGAACGCGCACCTGCCCAATATGTAGAGAACATATTCGACGTCTACGCCGACAAATTCGATACCCATTTGCAGCAGATACTCAAGTACGAAGCCCCGGAAAAATTGGTGGCACTCGTTATGCAGCACTCGACACCACCTGCCGGAAAATGGAATGTTCTGGACCTGGGATGTGGAACAGGGTTGGTCGGCACGGCAATTGCGCCGTTTGCGCGGCAATTGGTCGGGGTCGATCTTTCCTCCAAAATGCTGGGAAAAGCCAGTGAGCGCAATTTATATCAGCGGCTGGAACGTATGGACTTGCTGACGATGATGCGGGGTGAAAATGCTTCGAGCTACGACGTAATCATTGCTGCCGACGTGTTCATTTACTTAGGCAAGCTCGATGAGATTGTCAGCGAAATAAGGAGATTGCTTAGTCCTGGTGGGATTTTTTCATTCTCCATTGAAGCCCTTGACGCATTGCCGAATGATGAAAAGGACAGCCAAGACGTTCAGCAAGAATATCAACTGGGTAATACTGGCCGCTATTCCCATTCTCCAAACTATATAACCAGACTTGCTTCCGCTAATGGCTTCCTGGCCCAGGAAATGACGGTGACACAACTCCGCATGGAACGTGACAAACCGGTTAATGGTTACCTGGTGCTGTGGAAAAACCGCGGCAATAATCCCACCCAATAAGAGCATTTATGCCACAGCACACGACAAACCGATTTGGACACTGAGCACATATTACAAAGATCGAGGTTGCAGGTTTATACAATGGTCATAAGAAATAACACGCAGGCGATGGTGCTTGTTTCAGAGAGGACGCAGTAAGTGAATACAGTCAATTTGCAGCGTCCCAAATCCGTTACCCACGGCATGGTCGCTGTCGCAGGGCTGGCGGCCTTTCTGCTGACCACTGTCATCGTGCGGGCTGTTCGGCCCTTCGGCGACAACATGGTGAATTCGGTACTCTTCGTCATGGGAGGGACGGCCATGGCGGTCTTCTTTGTTGACCTGATCTGGAAAAAGGCGCACCTGCGCCATTCCACCGGCATTGATTTCCGCCATGACGATCCATCATGGGGCCGCAGCCTGCTCAAATTCGCCGGACTTCTGGGCAGCATGGGGTTTGTCGCATTTCTTTACTGGCTTTTCCCCGAGTATCACCGCCAGTTCTACAACCCGTACTACGAGATGTTGCGCATCATCCTGCCGCCATGGATCATTCTGGCGCTGCCATACTTCTTCTTCATTGACCGCAAAATGCGTGAGCCACACGATGGCTACTGGCACATGGGCAAGCTGGTCACTTTCCAGTGGGGCGCAGTTGATGGCAAGGTGGCAGGGCAGCATCTTCTCAGCTGGATCATCAAGGGGTACTTCCTGTCCATGATGTTCGTACTCACATGCATTGATCTGGACAGATTTTTTAAGTTTGATTTCGGGACACTCACTGCGTTCAAGTTCTGGGTCGTTTTTCTCTATGATTATATATATCTCATTGATGTGGGCATTGTTTCGATTGGTTACCTGATGGTGTTGCGCATCACCGACACCCACTTCCGTTCGGCCGAACCGACCATGCTGGGCTGGGTGGTGGCTCTGGCATGCTATGAACCTTTCAGCGGTTTGATCAATGGCCAATTCCTGGCCTACAAAACCGGCTACGGGTGGGGAACATGGCTGGAGAACATGCCGCTGGTGTTAGTGGTATGGGGCAGTGCGATATTGGCGCTATCGGCAATCTATGTCTGGGCAACCGTGATGTTTGGGGCACGGTTTTCGAATCTGACTCACCGCGGCATCATCACCAACGGGCCTTACCGCTGGACCAAGCATCCGGCTTACCTGGCGAAGAACCTGTCCTGGTGGATGATCTCGGTCCCGTTCATTGCTCCAGGCACCCCGGATGAAGTGTTGCGCCATAGCCTGCTGTTACTGGGAATCAATCTCATCTATGTCATGCGCGCGAAGACCGAGGAGTGGCACCTTTCACGCGACCCGGACTATGTGCAATATGCGCTCTGGATGGAGCAGCACGGCATGTTCCGCTTCGTGAAGCACTTGCCTTTGTTGCGGTACCTCAGCTATCGCACACCTTCGCCAAAGAGTACTGCTACAACAGGCTGAAGCTGCCCTTGCTTTTCATCTGCCATGAGCGCGCAGGATTTGGTGAGGCAGGCAGCTTGCGTGTGAATTCCTGCGAAAGAAGATTTGGACAACATAAAAGGATTTGACATGTTTGAGTTGTTTTTTAGTTCAAAAGAAACCTATGCCTCCCTTAGTAACCGTGGAAGCTTTTTCAGCTTAAAGAAAACCCCAGCTTCCCTTAAGAACGATGGGAATATTCTGATGAATGAGGGCCGTGTTTCTGAAGCTGAACATTTATACCGTAGAGCCATTGAACTCGACCCCGGCTTCATGGCCGCCCACTACAATCTTGGTAATTCCCTGCGGGCCCAGAACCGTTTCGAGGAGGCGCTGGTTGCTTACGAGACTGCGCTTAAGCTTGCTCCTGACGATTACGACATTTACATGAACATTGGTGCCACTCTGATCGAGCTTGGGCAGGCGGCGGATGCACTGCGGGCTTTCAGCCGCGCCAACGAAATTATGCCGGCTGCCGCCGAGCCATTGGTGAACATGGGGCTTGCCTTCGAACGGCTTGGACATATAGAGGAGTCGCTGACCCCGCCGGATCGCTCCACCGAACCCGATGCATCCAGCCAGACTTCTTACGGCAACCTGGATGCCGCGCTCCAAACGCAAAACAAATTTGATGCGGCGATCGAGCACTACCGCAAGGCGCTTTCGATCAGGCCGGATTTTGCCGAGGCGCACAACAACATGGGGTTTGTGCTTCAATCCCAGGGCAAGCTGGATGAGGCGGTTGAGAGCTTCCGGCATGCGCTTTCGCTCAACCCGGATTTTGCCGATGCGCACAACAATTTGGGCAATGTGCTTCAATCCCAGGGCAAGCTGGACGAGGCAGTTGAGAGCTTCCGGCGCGCGCTCTCGCTCAAACCGGATTTTGCCGATGCGCACTATAACCTGGGGAATGCATATAAAGACCTGCGGCAATACGAAGATGCGGAGGCCAGTTACCGCAAGGCTCTTGCGACCAACCCGGACCATGTAAAGACGCTCAACAGTTACGGCGGCCTGCTCATGGAGTGCGGCCATCCGGATAAAGCCATGGCCTGTTTTCAGCATGTGATCAGGCTGGAGCCGGGAAATGCGGCAGCGTCCCATTTCATAGCATCCATGACGGGAGTTGATCCCGAGCGGGCTCCAAGCCGATATGTGGCGGAATTGTTCGACGGGTTTGCCAGTAATTTCGAGGCAAATTTGGTGGAAAATTTGAAATACGACACGCCAAAAAATCTGGTTGCCTTGATCATGGAGTTAGCAAAACCAGATCCAGAAAAATGGGATATTCTCGATCTGGGGTGTGGCACGGGGCTGGTCGGATCGGTGATCGCACCTTATGCACGGCAACTGGTCGGCGTTGACCTCTCGGCAGGTATGCTGGCGAAGGCGCGGGACAAGAACCTGTATCAACGCCTGGAAAAATCTGAATTGCTGTCCATGATGGAAGGTGAGGCGGCATCGAGCTACGATGTGATTATTGCCGCAGACGTGTTTGTTTATGTTGGCAGGCTTGATGAAATAATGGGGGAAATAAAAAGACTGCTGCGCCCGGGCGGGGTGCTGGCATTTTCCGTTGAGTCCCTGGACGCGCCATCAAGTGAAGGGGGCGCAACAGAGGGATGGAAGGATTACCGGCTGCACAGCACTGGACGATATGCCCATTCATCAGGCTACATAAATAAAGTTGCCGACCTGAGCGGATTCAGGAAGCATAGCCTGACACCCAGCAGTATCCGCCTTGAAAAGGGTGTGCCGGTTCAAGGGTGGCTGGTAGTGCTGAAGACTTGACTGATAAGTGATTAGGCCTGGAAACCTCAGCTGGCAAAGAGTCTTTTGGCATCTCAACTGATTAAGCCGTTTTTGCAGGTGCGAATTTATTCGCGCCTTGTCCATAAACTGAGGTTTTTCGTTTGCCGGCTTCTGCCGGAAGCAACTCAAGTTTGCCCCGCCAATTGCGCCAGCTTCCCGAAGTTATTGTATTCCTGCGCTTGTTGCAACAAGCGCTGAATGTCTGGCTGGTTTCTCAGATTGGGCTGAGCAGCTAATATTTCCTCCCAAAGCCCTGCGATACGCTTGTCCTTGCGATAAGCCAAATATGCTCCCATCTCAAAAGCCAGCCTGGGTACCACGTCGGGATTTCCTGCCCTGGCGCGCAGGCCGTCGTCCGGCATCATGGGATGGAAATGCCGAATTTCGTATTGGCTGATCAGCTCCTGGTTTTGTGGTGTGCGCCGTACCACAAGGATACCGCCTGGATCACGATAAATCCGAGCCCAGTCGCGGGCGGGAAACAGCGTGGCCAATTCATCAGGATTGGCGACAATGGCGTAGTTGATATTCCACTGAGCCAATTCTTCAGGGTGGCTGGCAAAACGATAGGTATCACCAAATACCTTGGGCAGGTTGTATTGAAAAATCTTGCGTTCCGGTGCCAGGTAAAAGGAAAGGTAGCCGCCAAAGTGCCCAGTGTTGTAGAGATTGCCTGTCAACCCTGCGGCCTTGACAAAACGGACCGAGCCGACCGGCAAATAGCCTTCATCAACATGGTAGCCGAATGATTGCGGCGATACATCGCGAAATTTGGCGATATAGCCGTAGCCGGCAATAAAAGCAGCAGCTAATACCACAGTTACAGCATGCAGGTTTGTTTCCAGCTTGCCTTTCGCATTTCGCACCCCTGTCATGGTCAGGCTGGCGATGACCGGCGCCAGAACGATGGCCGCGACGCCCGTGACGCGTGAATAGCGCAATGCGCCGCAGCCGAAGACCAGCAGCACCAGCAGTTGCGTGATATCGAGCCTGCGGATGTGGCGCAGGCTCAGCAACACCGCCCAGGCGAACAGAAGAATATAGGGTTTGAATTCAGCCCAGTTTATTGGCATGAATTCCATAATCCTGGAAGCCGTATCAACCACATCTTTTTTTGACATGAATTCAATGAAAATTCCGTAGGAGCGCAGGCCAAAAGGGTTGGCCAGCATGGCCAGTATTGCGACTGCGAAACAGCGGTTGAGGTAGGCCAGATGCTCCCGTGCAAGCGTCTGCCCATGGCGCAGGACAGGGAAAAAATGTTTGGCATTCTCCCCAGCAACAAACAGCGCAAAGAGCGCCAGGCCATATACCGACCCATGCAGCCAGTCCCATACCACAAGGATCAGGGGAACGAGCCACAGCAGACGACGGGACAGATGGCCGGCGCGAAAGCCGAAGAGGATGAAGCTGACCAGCGTGGTGTTGAGCAGGGAAAACAGCTCCGGGCGTTCGATATATCTGTAGAGTCCGGCAAGTACGGCAAACACGCACAACACGGCGGCAAGCCCGGGTTGGCCGCCGGCAATGCGGATGGTGCGATAGAGCAACAGCACCACCAGCGAGGTGACCAGTAACTTGAAGCCAAGCAGGCCGTATAGCCCGAGGTTATGCCAGATGAGATACCAGATAATCTGGCTGAGCCATTCGTGGTTTTCGAATTTCTCACCGAAGTGGGTGAAGGAAAATACGTCCTCGCTGATGATTCGCCCGTTTTGAACCATCTCACGGCCGTTGGCCAAATGCCAGTACAGGTCGTAGTCGAAGATCGGGTAGAGCACAATGACCAGGGCGCATAACCAGGCGCCAAGCAGAGCCAGGTGATCCCTGGTGTTTTCGGTGAACTGCGTGCGGAGTATCATGGATTTGTCGTATTGCAACGTTAAGTTAAAAGGAAATCTGCCGCTGCTCCACATCAGGGCATTATTTGCTGTGGGGCAACTGCCGCAAATGGATTCATGAGTTCTTCAATTGCCGCCACCGACTTCGGTGCGGCTCCGCTCAGCACTTCACAGCCCTGTGCGGTGATGGCCACATCGTCCTCGATGCGGATGCCGATGTTCCAGAAGGCCTGCGGCACACCGTCGGCAGGGCGGATGTAGCAGCCGGGTTCGACGGTCAGCGTCATGCCGGGCCGCAGCGCGCGCCAGTTGCCGTCCTGCTTGTAGGCGCCCACGTCATGCGCATCCATGCCTAGCTAGCCCTGCTCCAGTTGTTGCATCCGCCTTCCTCACTCTGATAAAGAGTGCCATATGTTTCTGGCGGAAAACAGTTCTTCCAAGCGCTGCGGCAAGCCGACATCCATGCGAATCCCTAAATTTGGACATATTACATGCTACAGAACCGGGCATTTCATTTGCTCGCTACAGCAAGGGTAAAATGGTTTGACAGGGGACTGTCATCTGACATAGAATTCGCGCCCTTCGAGATTTACTAAATTCATTGTTTTAGGAAATGCCATGAAAACATTTTCCGCTAAACCCCACGAAGTCCAGCATGACTGGTTTCTGGTGGATGCTGCAGACAAGGTGCTGGGCCGGTTGGCCAGCCAGATCGCGGCGCGCCTGCGCGGCAAGCACAAGGCGATCTACACTCCGCACGTGGATACGGGTGATTTTATCGTTGTGGTCAACGCCAGCAAGCTGCGGGTGACCGGAAACAAGGCGGAAGCCAAGCTCTACCACCGCCACACCACTTATCCCGGCGGGCTTTACACCACAAACTTCACCAAGTTGCAGGAGCGCCACCCCGACCGCGTGCTGCAAAAAGCGGTGAAAGGCATGCTGCCGAAAGGACCGCTCGGCTATGCCATGTTGCGCAAACTGAAGATTTACGGCGGTGCAGAGCACCCGCATGTTGCACAGCAACCCAAACCCCTTGACCTGTTGAAAGCGTAAACATGAGCGTAAATTACAACTATGGCACCGGCAGGCGCAAGAGCGCGGTAGCGCGCGTGTTCATCAAACCCGGCAAGGGCAATATCGTGGTAAACGACAAGCCGGTGGACGTATTTTTCTCCCGCGAGACTGGCCGCATGGTAGTGCGTCAGCCGCTGGCCCTGACGGAGATGCTGGACAAGTTCGACATCATGGTGAACGTGTTCGGTGGCGGTGAATCCGGCCAAGCCGGTGCGGTGCGTCACGGCATCACCCGCGCCCTGATTGATTTCGACGCAAGCCTGAAGCCCACCCTGAGCAAGGCAGGCCTGGTTACACGCGACGCGCGGGAAGTTGAACGCAAAAAAGTCGGTTTGCGCAAGGCGCGCCGCCGCAAGCAGTTCTCCAAGCGTTAAATTTGGGATTGCTCGACAAAGCCGCCTTCGGGCGGCTTTTGCATTTCCGTTGTATGATTGGCGTACAAACAGGGAGCAAGACGTGATCAAGGTCGGCATCGTAGGGGGCACAGGCTATACCGGAGTGGAACTGTTGCGGCTGTTGGCGCAGCACCCACAGGTGGAACTGCACGCCATCACCTCGCGCGCCGACGCGGGCACGCCAGTCAGCCGGATGTTTCCCAGCCTGCGCGGCCATGTAGACTTGTGTTTCACCCACCCGGATGAAACGCATCTGGATCAATGCGATGTGGTGTTTTTCGCCACGCCCAACGGCATCGCCATGCAACAGGCGCGCGCCTTACTCGGCGCAGGCGTGCGGGTAATCGACCTGGCAGCAGACTTCCGCATTCAGGATGTGGCTGTGTGGGAAAAATGGTATGGCATGAGCCACGCCTGCCCCGACCTGGTCGCTGAAGCGGTATACGGCCTGCCTGAGGTCAACCGCGAGCGGATCAGGCAAGCGCGGTTGGTGGCCAATCCGGGCTGCTATCCGACTGCGGTGCAGCTCGGATTTATCCCGCTGCTGGAAGCCGGGCTGGTGGACACGACCGGGCTGATTGCCGACGCGAAATCCGGCGTCAGCGGGGCGGGGCGCAAGGCGGAGACACATATCCTGTTTTCGGAAGCCTCGGACAATTTCAAGGCCTACGGGGTGCCGGGACATCGCCACGGGGTGGAGATCGTGCAATGCCTAGGGCGTATCATCGGCAGCGATATCGGCCTGACCTTCGTGCCGCATTTGACGCCGATGATACGCGGCAT
>ORMF012398280.1_pt1 | contig 13434 bp, 16 predicted proteins | sample 1779871 | NCBI WGS metagenome assembly ORMF01 (sample SAMEA104232316, study PRJEB22302) | groundwater metagenome | biome: forest; feature: aquifer; material: groundwater | place: USA | collected 2011-08-07 | depth 5.4 m | reverse complement strand
ACGCGGAGGTTGTAGAGGCGCTTATGGCGCTCGGCTATAGCGCGGCCGAGTGCAGAGCGGCGCTGAAAGACGTTGTCGGCGAAGGAACCAAAGACAGGCTTGGTGCCGCGCTCAAGCGCCTTGGTTCGCGCAGTGCTGTATAAGAAAGAATGAAAAACTTTATCCGTTCCCTGCTCCCCGAGCCCGTATTGCAGGCCTATCACTTTGTGCTTGCCTGCAGTGGAGCGGTTTTATACGGCTTCCCCTCCCGCAAACTGGTGGTCATAGCGGTTACCGGCACCAAAGGAAAGTCGACAGTAGTCGAGCTTGTCGCCGAAACACTGCGCGCAAGCGGCAAAAAAGTCGCCTCGGCGAGCACTATACGCTTTTGCGTCGGTGAGGAGAGCGAGCGCAACCTCTACAAAATGACTATGCCGGGGCGGTTTTTCCTGCAAAAGTTTTTGCGCCGCGCGGCAGATGCCGGATGTACGCATGCGGTTGTTGAGATGACCAGCGAAGGCGCGCTGCAGTACCGGCACAAGGGCGTGGCGCTCGACGCGCTGGTGTTTACCAACCTACAGCCGGAGCATTTGGAGCGGCACGGCGGATTCGAAGCGTATGCCGCGGCCAAACTTTCTTTGGCAAAACATCTGGAGGGCTCGCCGAAGCGCCCGCGGATTGTGGTTGCAAACACTGATGACGTGTATGGACAAAAGTTTTTGGATGCAAAAGTTGAGCTGCATGCGCCCTTCTCGCTTGCCGACGCCGAACCGTATAATACTGACGACAGGAACGTACGGTTTGTGTGGCGCGGGGTTTTATTTTCTGTCCCGCTGCCAGGCGTTTTTAACTTATACAACTGCCTCGCGGCACTGGCGCTCGGCGAGGCTCTGGGATTAAAGACCGGCGACATGAAGCGAGCGCTCGAACACATGCCGGTAATACCGGGCCGCGCGGAGCGCATCGAGAGCGGCCAGCCTTTTGCGGTGGTGGTCGATTACGCGCACACGCCCGACTCGCTGCGCGCGCTGTTTGAGACTTTTAAAAATCACCGGATACTTGCTGTCTTTGGCGCTACCGGAGGAGGCCGCGACACGTGGAAGCGGAAGGAAATGGGAGCCGTCGCCGATAAGTTTTGTTCTGTCGCAATCCTCACCGATGATGACCCGTACGACGAAAAACCGGAGTCTATTGCAAAAGAAATCGCAAAAGGGTTTACCAGAATCACGCCCGGCATACAAACAGACCGACGCAAGGCAATCGCGGAAGCGCTTGCGCAGGCGCGCGGCGGAGACGCTGTTTTGATAGCGGGGAAAGGAACCGACCCGTACCTTATGGGCGCGCGCGGCAAAAAAGAGCCGTGGAGCGACGCGGAGGTGACAAGAGAAGAGTTGGCCAAACTCGGGTACAATTAGGCAATGGCTGACGAACCGACAAAAGGAAATCCGGCCGAAGACGCGTTCTTTTTCTTCGGCGCTCTGGCTATACTTATCGCGCTCTGGTACTTTGCCGGCGGTCCTGGCAAGACCGACCTCCGCGGGCTCTTCCTCGCCCCGCCGCAGCCGCTCGGCAGTGGTAATGCCTACGGCCCACAGTTTGACGAACCCACGACTACGCCAAAAGTCGAGGCGCCGCCAACCTTCCAGCCTAATTATTAATTTTATTTATGCTTAATACTTTCCCTAATCTGCTTGTACTCGGTTTCTTCGCCCCCACGATCTTGCGCGTCGCGGCGGCGGGTGTGCTTTTTTATTTGGCTTACTTTTATGTCACGCATCGCGAAGAGATAGGCCGCGCGTCTTTCCCCGTCATCGGAGCCGTGGGGCCGCGAATTGCTTGGCTTATAGCGGCAGGAACGGGACTTATAGGAGTAGGGTTTTTCTTTGGCTACTACACACAGATTATGGCCATTCTTGGCATGCTCGGCATGATTAAATACGCGGTATACAGCCGCTTCTACCCACACCTCCTAGTGTTGCGCTTCCCACTCTCGCGTAGCACCATGCTCCTCTTTTTTGTCATCTGCCTCTCGCTCCTCATCTCGGGAGCCGGCGCGCTGGCCTTCGACTTACCGCTGTAAAAACTACTTAGTTAACTATTGAGTTAACTTTGAAATGGCAAACAATTTGACAAAGCGGTAGGAAAAGCAGAACCCCCACCTTGGTAGATGGGGGTCGGAGCCTTGTTTATTCTCGCTGGCTCTGTGCGAGGTGGTCGGCTCTAGTGAACGGAGCCGATGATTTCGTTGTCGGCGATTTGCACCGCTTCCTTCTTCTCGATGCCAGCGAAGATGAGGATGTTGATGACACTCGCCCGGCTGGTCTCTTGAAGAAGTTCCCGCACCTCGTCGCCGACTTGGGCGGTGGAAATGTTGGCTTGGTTCTTGCGGTGAAGTTCGCGAGCAACTTGGTAAGCCTTTTCGCGCATGCCTTGAAGCATAGTAGCCTCCTGGGGGTTGAGTGAACCTGAATGAGCTTTCCCTTAAAGTATACACCCTCACAACAGTTTTGTCAAGGGGTCAAGGGCAACCGCCAAAATACCCTTTGCTTTAAGGTTTTTCTATGATATTCTGCGCACCTACTTGAAATCAAAAGTAGAAATTAGAACCGTGGTCTGGTATAGTGTAAAGGCAATGCGCCCGTAGCTCAGTTGGTAGAGCGGCTCCCTTTTAAGGAGAAGGTCGGGGGATCGTAACCCTCCGGGCGCACATGAATAGTTTTAAACAGAAATGTATCACTCTCCGAAAACAGGACAAATCTCTTCTTGACATAGCAAAAATAACCGGAAGACCGAAAACATCCGTCTATTTTCACATTCGAGACATACCATTAAGCTCAAGTAAGCTCAAAAAAGTTTACGAACTAAACTTACAGCATCTTACGCGAGTTGCTCAATCGAGAAGAGGAAAAAGTGCCAGAGGATTTAAGACATTCGATACATGGAATACCGAAAAAGTGTCACTTGTGGCCCACCTTCTTTTTGATGGGGAGATAAAACGATACGGTTGTTTTTACAATAATCGAAACAAAATATTACTTAAAAGAGTAGAGGGGTGTATGAAAGAATTATACGCCTTCCCGCCTGCTTGGTACTACAACCGAGTCACTGGTGTCTCACGAATAAGCTATTTTAATGTAGCTCTAGGGGCGTACGTTATGCAAAAGGCCGATGAGCTCCTATTAGAGATTGAAAAAATGTCTACCGATACCAAAAGATCTTTCTTGCAAGCATTTTTTGACGATGAAGGGTGTATGGACTTTAGACCAAAAACCAACTCTCGTAGAATTCGCGGATACCAAAAAGATACCAGTACCCTCAAACTAGTTTCGAGCCTTCTATCGGATTTTGGAATTGAATCTAATTTTCAAAAACCAAACGAAGTAGTAATTAGCGGAAAAGAAAATCTGCTAAAGTTTAAAAAAGAAATAAACTTCTCGCCTGGTGTATTTATAAACGGCAACCGCACCAACAGTATTTGGAAAAAACATCTCGAAAAACGGGTACTGCTCGACCGAGCCATTTCTTCATTTAAAGTTTAAGTGCAAACCGCTCCAACAGGAGCTCCAACTCCCTCTCCCCATAGTGGGAGTCGTGGAACAAGGCCACTGTCTCACTAGGACACTTTATGAATTTCTATCTTCCTCGACCTGGGCACTCCCGAACCGACAAATGTTCCCACCCGATATTCTTTTTCGCGGGGCACGACACGACCCTCTTCGAGCGACTCCGCCGGATAGTACGGGAGTTCTCCAATGGTTCTCAGAACATTTTGGAGGATATCAAAGCCGAACGTTTGTTCGTTCCACACATATCGGTCAAGATCTTTGATAAGCAACAGAACAAGCACCACAGAACCGGAAAGGGCAACGGTTACGACGTCAAAAAAAATACTGCCGGTGCGCACGCTGTAGAGAGACCCTATAAAAATAAGCGACAAGGTTATCAGTACTCCCCACTGAAACCCGGATAACGTGCGAGTACTGAGTACATAGAGATACTGCCGGGCACCGGTAAGGTTGTTTTTTATAGTATGAACCCCTTGAAACACCTCCGCCTTGTCGGCGTAAAACGGTATTTCTTCAACAGCCCGCTCGATTTCGCCAAATTCCGGCTCTGTTCCCCACATGTAGTCAATAAGCTCAAAGTCAAAATTTCTCCTCACATAATTGTCGACGAGGGGCTTCAGTTTTTGCGCGTAAGACCGGTCGTAGATGCTCAATTGCTGATACAGCGATATAAGAGCCGCGGCCTCCTGCGCCAAGGTATTTTTTAGACTGTTATAGTCGGTCGTGGTTATGATGATGTAAAAACCGGCGATAATGCCAAATAAAAATGCGACGACTGTCAAAAGCGTATTTCCTAGGTCGGAAGAAAGAGTCGCGGGCGGAATAACGAACAGGAGGACAATAAAGAGAGCAATACTAGCAAAAAAATACTTTTTCATACCTTATATACACAATGCTAGCACGCAAATCTCCCTACAACTTCAGGGTAAATCTCTCAAGCAACAATTCCAGCTCCCCTGCTCCGCGGTGGGAGTCATGATATAGCTGCACCAGCTCGCGAGACAGGGGGATGTTTTTTATTTGGCGGGCTTTCCACGCCATTAAGCCCGCTACCGCCTCCGCCCTCTCACCCGCGCGCCACGACGCCATAAGCGCCAACCACAACCCTTTTTTATCCCTCTTACCTAATGCCTCGGCTACGCCGAAGTTGTCGAACTTATAATCTTTTTTCTCCGCTTTCTCTATTTCAATCTTCGCCCCGACTTTTTTGAGCGCTTCAGTTTCTTTTTTTAATAACTTTTCTTCGTGAAAAACAAACATGTGCGGCGACTCGGCAAACACCTCAAGCAGGTCAAGAAACTCCTCTCCACGCTCGCTGTTAAGCGCGCCATCTAACACAAACGTTTGGTTTCCGCCGAAGAGTGCCTCGGTCGAGGCAAGCGACACCAACTCCTCGCTCAATAGTTCCTGCCACTTTAACTCCTCGCCCGCTATATTTTTGCCGACTGTTGCGATAATCATATCTTTTGCATCTCGCCCCAGTTTTTGCCCACTTCGCCGTGCACAATAATCGGGATACCCTTGCGGTCCTTTTCCGGTATAACCCCTTCCATCAACTCCTTGAGTTTCGTGGCAATATCCTTGACCGCACCCTCCTCTATCTCAAACACCAGCTCATCGTGCACCTGCAAGAGTAAGTAGCCTCTTTTATCCTTCTGTAGGTATTCGTCCACGCGCTGCATCGCTATTTTAAACAAGTCGGCCGCCGTACCCTGGAAGGGGGCATTGAGCGCCATGCGCTCTGCGGCGGCTTTGACATATGGTATCGGCGATTTGATGCCGTCGAAGTAACGCCGGCGGCCGAAATACGTTTCGGTGTAGCCAAGCTTGCTTGCTTTGGCGATGGTCTCGTCCATAAAGGAGGAGAGTCGCGGAAATGCCTCAAAATACTGATTATAAAACTCCTGCGCCTCGGCGCGCTTAGTGCCCAAGGATTGTTGGAGCGCATTGACGCCCATGCCGTAGAGGATGCCAAAGTTGATGATCTTGGCGCGGCGGCGCATTTCGTAGTTGACCTCTTCGGGACGTACATGGAAGACGCGCGAGGCGACCTCGGTATGTACGTCGCGCCCGTCGCGGAAGATTTCCGCCAACGCTTCATCGCCGGAAAGCAGCGCCGCGATGCGCAGCTCTATCTGACTGTAGTCAAAAGCAACTAACACCATCTCCTTGTCGGCGACAAATGCGTTGCGGATGATGCGGCCGAGTTCGGTTTTAATCGGAATGTTTTGGAGATTCGGATTCTGCGAGGCAATGCGGCCGGTCGTGGTCCCCGTCTGCAAGTAGGTGGTGTGCAAGCGGCTGTTTTTGTCGAGCAGTGTGGGTATGGTGTCTATGTAGGTTGAGAGCAGTTTGGAGAGCTCACGGTGCGCCAAAATGGTATCAATGATAGGGTGCGCCTCGCGGAGCTTGAGGAGCTCGCTTTCCTTGGTTGAACGCGCGCCCCCGGGCGTCTTTTTTTGTTTTGCAGAAGCCAAGCCCAGCTTGTCAAAAAGCACATCGCCGAGCTGTTTGGGCGAAGCAATATTAAACTCCCCGCCGGCGGCGGTGTAAATGCGCTTGGAAATTTTATCTAACTCTTTGTGGTAATCAGCGGACAGCGAGAGTAAAAACTTTTTATCAATCTTGACCCCGCGCGCCTCCATCCGCCGCAAGACCGGAGTGAGCGGGAGTTCTATCTGCTCGTATATAAAACCGAGGTTCCGTTTTTTTATTTCGGCCTCGATGTTTTGCAGGGCCTCCTTGAAATCCTGCGACTTGCCGACGCGCAAAATATCATCAACCGCCGGGTCGGTAATGTTGGTGTCGAGCACCCAGACCGCGAGCTTGGCACGCTGAAATTCTTCAGGCGGAACGGCACGTCCAAAAAGTCCTCGGGTCGGCTCCGCCTCAACCAGACTGTTTTGGCCGACCGTTCCGCCCGCCGCTTCTCCCAACATTTGCTTAACCCGTGGTATCAGCGAGCGAAATTCAAACTCATTGAGCATCTCAAGCGCCTTTGTCGTGTCGGCGCTCTCTTTCCATGTTTTTTCCGGCAATTTAAATTCTATCGGCGCGTCGCGGCGGATCTGCGCCAGCATCTTGCTAAAAACCGCATTCTCTTTATTGTCGGCAACTAACTGTGCGTAGCGGGTTTGAATACCGGCTTTTTTTGCCACCTTCTCTACTCCCTCTTTTTTAATAGCCTTATATACGCCGTCCAAATCGCCATATGTCTGTATAAGCTTAAGCGCGCTCCCCTCTCCCACGCCAGGCACGCCTTTAATATTGTCGGACGCGTCCCCCATGATGCCCTTGAGGTCGGGTACCGCCTCGGGACCAAAGCCGTAGCGCTCCTTTACCTTATCTTCGTCATAAATAACGATGTCGGTCAGCCCTTTGCGCATAGTAAATACTTTTACGCGCTCGCCCTGCACCAGTTGGAGAGTATCCATATCGCCGGAGGCGATGACGATCTCCAAGTTTTTGTCTTTTTTTGTCTGCTCGACAATGGTGCCGATGACATCATCGGCCTCAAAACCCGGCGCATCGTAGAGAGGTAAGCCAAAGGCTTTCAGTACATCCCGGCTCCGTTTTATTTGAGCGACCAAATCATCTTCCGCTTTTGTGCGGGTGCCCTTGTAATCCTTATACGCGGCGTGTCGAAATGTCCCACCCGGCAGGTCATATGCGGCGGCGACATAGTCGGGCCCGAGGTCCTGCATAATCCGCACCAGTATAGAAATGAGTCCGTAGAGCGCTCCAGTAGGTTCGCCCTTGCTGGAAGAAAAATCAGGCAAAGCATGATATGCGCGGTGCAAAATCGCGTGCGTGTCGAGTATGACCAGACGTTTTTTAGCACTCATACCACCTCAATATACCTCTCTCCCTCCCCCGCGTCTTGTGAAGAAAAATTGACGGTCAGGTCGGCGGGTGGGAGCGCTCCGGCGGCCTTTTCGGGCCACTCGACCACCACTAATGTTTTTGGGTCCTTCAAAAATTGCTCGGGCTTCAGCGCAGTAAATTCTTCCGGCTTTTCAAGCCGGTACGCATCTATGTGAATAATCCGTGTATACAATAAATCGACGACCGTCCGATTATATGCTACAGCAGATTTTTGAGGAATTTCGTATGACTTCATCAAAACGTAAGTCGGGCTCTGGATGGTGTCGGAGATGCCAAGCTCTTTGCAGAGAGCTTGAACAAAAGTCGTCTTTCCGGCGCCGAGTTCTCCGGATAAAGCAATAAAAACGGCGCTTTTTTTCGCAGTCAGCTTTTTTAACACCTCTTTTGCAAGCAACGGTAAATCGGAAAGCCAGACCTTTTGCATGACTGTATAATACACGCATGGTGGTCTTTGCCGATGAGGAACAGCAAAAAAGGCTCGACTTCTTGCGCAAGCGCGAGGAGGAGGAGCTTGCGCAGGTGCTGAGCGGCAAGTACGGCGTGCAGTACGTCGACCTATCGCTGGTGGCCGTTAATGTCGACGCCTTGCGCGTCATCACCGAAGCCGAGGCAAAAGACGCCGAGGCGGCTGCCTTCGGCCGCGTCGGCAAAAAACTTTCGGTGGCCGTGCGCGCGCCGGAAAATCCAAAGGTCAAAATTCTTGCGGCAAAACTCACAGAGCTCGGCTACGACGTCACGCTCTACATGTGCTCCAAAGCGTCGCTGGAGCGCGCCTATCAGCGCTACGCCGACCTCTCCTATGCGACAGAAACAAAAGCTGGCGTGTTTGAACTCTCCAACGAAGAGCTCGAACAACTTTTAGCCAAAGTCACGAGCCTCTCTGACATCAGCAAGCTGATTCAAGAAGCGGTGGAACTCAAACGCGCCTACCGCATCACGCGCATATTGGAAGTTATTTTGGCGGGCGGCCTTGCAACCGGAGCCTCCGACATCCACTTTGAGGCAGAAGAAGCATCGGTGCGCCTGCGCTACCGGCTCGACGGCATATTGGTGGATGTTCTCAACTTCGACCACGAGACGTACCGCCTCGCGCTTAGCCGCATGAAACTCCTCTCTGGATTAAAACTTAATGTCACCGGTGAGGCGCAGGACGGCCGCTTTAGCATTAAAATAAAAGGCGATGAAATAGAACTGCGCACGAGCATCCTCCCCGGCAACTACGCCGAAACGTTGGTGCTCCGCATTCTTAATCCAAAAGCAATCGGCGTTGAGCTTGAGCAGTTGGGGTTGGAAGAAAAACTGCGCCTCAAGATAGAGAAAGAAATTCAAAAACCAAATGGCATGATTTTGACCACCGGCCCTACCGGCTCGGGCAAGACAACGACGCTATACGCATTCCTCCGCAAGATAAACAAACCCGAAACCAAAATCATTACCATCGAGGACCCAATCGAGTATCATCTGCAGGGGCTGGTACAAACGCAGGTGGACAAAAAGACCTACACCTTTGCCAACGGATTGCGCTCTGCTCTGCGGCAGGACCCGGATATCATTATGGTCGGCGAAATCCGCGACGGCGAGGTGGCGCAGACCGCTATCAACGCCGCGCTCACCGGCCACCTCGTATTTTCTACATTGCATACCAACGATGCCGCCGGCTCCTTCCCCCGCCTGATAGACCTCGGAGTAGATGAGAAAGTTTTAAGCTCGGCGATTATAGCCGCGCTTGCGCAGCGCTTGGTGCGCAAGCTGTGCGTTTGCAAAATCGAGGGCACTGCAACATTGGAGGAGCAAAAAAACATAGACAAATATGTCGCTACTATAGTAGATCGCGCATTGGTTCCACCAGACACTAAAAAAGTATGGCTCCCGAAGCAAGGCGGATGCGAAGTCTGCCACGGCCGCGGTTACAAAGGGCGCATCGCGATATTTGAAGCGGTGTTTATGGATTCCGCGATAGAAACCATTTTGCGTACCAAGCCCTCCGAGCGCGAAATATTTCAGGCCGCACGGCCCCAAGGAATCCCCTCTATGCAGGAGGACGGCATCATCAAAGTTTTGCGCGGTGTCACGAGCATGGAAGAACTGAAGAGAGTCGTCGACTTGGACACACAATAAACACAGTGATCCCTTACATCCTACATTCCAATGTCCGTAAATTCTTAAAAACTCTTCCTCGTGATCTTAAAAATAAAACCTCTGAACAACTTCTAGCACTTCAAACTTTTGGTCGCCTGTTAGCCCCACCAGATAGTAAAAAGATAAGTAAAGTTCTTTTTGAGCTCCGAGTTGTAGGATCCATACAAGTACGACTGTTATACGGTTTTTCTGAAAATCGCGCCTTGGTAATACACGGGTTTGTTAAAAAATCGGAAAAAATACCTCCGCGGGAACTCGACCTTGCTCATAAGCGCTTTAGGGAGTTTGCAAAATAATAACAAACTTGTTATAATGAAAGCATGAAAAAGAAACTGACCAATAAGGAATTTCTAGCTCGTGCCAAAAAACTCGGATATATTACCTTTGATCAAATGCATCACGAGTTTATGAAAGAGAAGAAGTTCCGTGACCTATGGGAGGCTGGTGCTGCCGAGCGCGCTATACGCATGGCTATAATCCGCAAGCGCATAGAGCAAAAGCTCTCACAATCCCAGATAGCCAAAAAAACAAAAATGCATCAATCCGCAATCGCTCGATTTGAAACAGGAGAAGGAAGCCCGACCATTACTACCACATCTCGCATCCTCGCCGCCGTAGGCGCCAAAGTGCACATCTCCTAACCTTTAAACACAAAACCCCGCGGGGTCAATGTTGGCCGCGCGTGGTTTTGGTGTAGAGTTGAGAGAGGTTCGGAAGAATATACCGCCAAGCAATACACATCATGCGCAAGCGCGTGAAGAGGAATTTATATCTAAGGATAGCCCCCGCAGCGTTTGAGTAAACAAAAGGCCGGAGCGTCCTCGGTAAGATTCCAAACGGTAAAGCTTGTATTGCTTGAGGGTATACTTTTCCCAACTGGCAACACCTTAGCATACTAATATTTTCATGTCAAGCTCTGAAGAAACTGCCGTCTTTCTGGATGCTACTCTGCGCCCTGCCACCTGGGACGAATATGTCGGGCAGGAGCCGATAAAAAATAACCTCCACATACTCATTTCTGCGGCCAAGGAGCGTCAATCCCCGCCTGAACACATCCTTTTTTATGGTCCGCCGGGCCTCGGCAAGACCACCCTTGCGCACCTTATTGCCAAGGAGCTCGGCGGAGCGCTGCGCTCAACCTCGGGCCCGGCGATCGAGCGCGTGGGCGATCTGGCTGCGCTTTTAAGCAACATGGGCGCGGGTGACATTCTTTTTATAGACGAAATCCACCGCCTTTCTCACGCGATAGAAGAGGTGCTGTACCCGGCAATGGAGTCCGGCGTTTTGAATATCATTATCGGCAAGGGGCCGAGCGCACGTACGATTGAATTACCTCTGCCGCCTTTTACCTTGGTAGCTGCGACAACGCGTGTCGCCGACCTTTCTGCGCCGCTGCGCTCGCGCTTTAGCGGCGGGGCATTCCGCCTGGAGTTTTATTCCGAAGATGATATTGCGCAGATTATAAAACGCTCGGCAAAAATTTTAGGCGTCGAGGTAGACAAAGAAGGAATAAAAGAAATAGCCAAGCGCAGCCGCGCGACGCCGCGCACGGCAAATTACCTGCTGAAACGCGCGCGCGACTACGCGCAACTGAAGCGCGCTCCCCTTTCGGCCAAGCTGGTCAACGAATCGTTGGGAATGTTGGAGGTAGACGAGCTGGGGCTTACTCCGCTCGATAGAAAACTGTTGACTGTTTTAATAGACCGCTTCAACGGCGGCCCAGCCGGCGTCAACGCGCTTGCGGCAGCGCTCGCCGAAGAGCCAACAACAGTAAGCGAAGTCCACGAGCCATTCCTGTTGCAACTCGGCCTCATCGAGCGCACTCAGCGCGGCCGCGTAGCAACCGCGTCTGCCTACAAACACCTGGGTAAAACTCCCCCAGCCGACCTCAACGAACGGTTGTTGTAATAAAAAACGCGGATGATTAGTCCGCGCCAAAATACTACAATTTCATGTACATGCCTATGCCGGGCTGGAAGTGGACAACCCCGACTCCCGTCTGCCTCATCACATAAAGCTCGTGGCACCCGAGACAGGTGGTGCACCCCGGATACCATTCTTCCTTTCGCTCGCCGCACTCCTCGCAAGTAAACATTTTTGGTTTAGGTTGTTTTATTGCAGTCATGCCTGACCCTCCAGTTGCAACGACACTTTCTGCGCGCTACTCTACACCCATATGGCAGGGCACAGCAAGTGGGCAAAATTAAAACATGTCAAAGGCAAGACGGATGCCCAAAAGGCAAAACTTTTCAGCAAGCTCGTGCGGTTTATCACCGTGGAGATGAAGAAGGCCAAGGGTGACAAAAATTCACCTGGTGTGCGCACCGCGGTAGAAAAGGCACGTGCAGCCAACATGCCTTTGGACAATATTCAACGAGCCCTCGACAAAGCCTCGGGCCAAGGCGCCGAACTTGAGCAAGTAACCTACGAAGCGTACGGCCCCGGCGGCTGTGCATTGGTGATAGAGGCATACACCGACAACCGCAACCGCACCGTGCAGGAACTCAAACATCTTTTGTCACTGCATGGCGGTACCTTGGCCAACCCTGGCGCAGCCGTCTGGGCGTTCCAAAAAAACGCCGAGGGCAAGTTGGAGGCAACAGCGCCGATTGAACTCTCTGACGAAGACGCACAAAAAATGGCCGAACTTTCCGACGCGCTCGAGGAGCACGACGATATCAACGAGATTTACACCAACGCCGCATGAGAATCCTCGCTTTTGATCCCGGATACGAGCGACTCGGGATTGCGGTTTTAGAAAAAGAAAACGGGAAGGAGGCGCTTCTGTACTCTGCGTGCATGCGCACCTCCGCTAAACTCGAATTTTCAGAAAGATTAAAAAAGTTGGGTGAAGAGACCGAGAGTTTGATAAAAAAATGGCATCCGGAGGCGATTGCGCTGGAGGAAATATTTTTTGAAAAGAACGCAAAAACCGCCATACAGGTGGCGGAAGTCCGCGGCGCCCTGATATACATTGCCGCGGCGCGCGGAATCAAAATATACAACTACACTCCGGGCGAAGTTAAAATAGCGGTTACCGGATACGGTGGCTCCGACAAGCGAGCTATAGCCGCCATGGTGCCGAAACTTCTGCGCATACCGGACGGAAAAAAGCTTGACGACGAGCTTGACGCTATTGCGGTGGGGATTACTTGCCTTGCATCAATCCGATAATTTGATACAAAGTCTGTGTATTAAATAATCAGCATTTATTATGCACGACGAGTTTGCCCCAGACTTTTTGTCGGAGGATCTTCTGCAGAGCGGTGTGCCTGAGGAGGAAGAAGTGGATGAGGCGGAAGTTGAGGCCGAAGAGGAGGAAGAGGCGGCCGACCTGGCTGATATAGAAGAAGAGATGATCTAGTCTGTTTTTAGAAACCGGTGTTTACCGATGCGTATAACATCGTTGGTTATTTCGGCATCTATACTCTCGATTTTCTTTCCGCTCAAAACCGAGGAAACAGCTCCCCGCTCCACCAAACGGCGCAGTTCGCTTGTCGATATGTCTTTTACTATTTCACGAAGTTTGCCTCTTTTTACTGTCGGAATATCAGTGGGCACGCCTCCTTGGCTGAATGTGTTCTGCCAATCGGCTTCGGCCTTGGTTGCCGCGTCTTTGCCGTGATACAGCTCGACAATCTCGCGGGCAAGGCGCATTTTTGATTCTTTCGGATGGCCTTTCAAAATCCGCTCCACTTCATCAATTGGCACACGGGTGCACAGCTCGAAGTATTTCCCCATGAGTTCATCTTTAATTGACATAATCTTGCCATACATATCATTTGACTCATCGAGGATGTTTACTACATTTCCCCATGATGAACTCATCTTCCTACCGTCAGTTCCTTCAAGAATATCCATCATT
>ORMF012215436.1_pt1 | contig 13436 bp, 7 predicted proteins | sample 1779871 | NCBI WGS metagenome assembly ORMF01 (sample SAMEA104232316, study PRJEB22302) | groundwater metagenome | biome: forest; feature: aquifer; material: groundwater | place: USA | collected 2011-08-07 | depth 5.4 m | reverse complement strand
CAGGGCGCGAGCTTCTGCGGGTCGCCGCGCTCGTTCTCCACGAGCCACGAGGCCGGCTCCAGGAGTTTGAAATGAGCGTGGACACGCCCGGGTATGCTCGCCGCCAGTGCGGCGGATGCCAGGGCGAAGAGGGCAAAACGGGCGGACGGTTTCATGGGCATGGCTCCTTAGACGTATGAACCCCTGCTGACGGTTCGCTTTGGAGGGCCACCAATGGCTCAGAGACGGTAACGGAAAGCGCCTTGCCGACGGTCCTGTTCAGGAGCTAGCATCGGCTTTCGCGATTGGCGCCGACAATCAGAGGCGAGAGGAGCGCATGCACGAGCTGACGATCGATGCGGTGAGCAGGGAGGCCGTCGCCTACAGGGTGCCCGGCGCGTAATGGGCAATCCGCACTCGGTGGACCTGTCGGTCCTGTTTCTCCGAGAAATCGACGCGCTCGTTCGAGAAGTCGACCTCTATCCCACTGACGCGGCTGTCTGGAAGGAGATTCCTGGCGTGCCGAATACGGGCGGGACGCTCGTGTTGCACCTGGTCGGGAATCTTCGGTTCTTTATCGGATCTACGATTGGGAGCGGCGACTACGTTCGGGACCGCGAGGCCGAGTTCGCGCTTCGGGGCGTGCCTCGCGCGACACTCCGTTCGGTGATTGCCACGGCCAGACGCGAGGTGGAAATGGGGCTGACACAGCTGTCCACCTCCATGCTGGAGGCGCCGTTTCCGGTCGCGGTTGGCGGGCGTCAGATGTCCACGCAGCTGTTCGTGCTGCACCTGCTGTCCCACCTGGCCTATCACCTCGGCCAGATCGACTATCACCGGCGGGCATCCACCGGCGACAGCAGGTCGGCGAATGCGCTGCCGCTCGCGAATCTAGGTGAGGCCAGCGGGCAGCCCAAGTCGTAGGCCCGACCTTCAGGTCGGGCGAGCGGGCACCCAAGTCGTAGGCCCGACCTTCAGGTCGGGCCAGCGGTGTCGGGCGAGACGCCCGATCCAAAGCTCGGACCTGCGAGGCGGCCTACGATCGGCGAGACGCCAGCAGAAATACCTCGGAGGCGAGCGTGACGTCGAGGTTCGAGAGGGCGGCCAGTCGCTCGCGTTCGCTCGTTCGTCCACCGCGATAGGTAGTGCGCAGCAGGTCGAGCACTGCCGTTCGCTGGAGATGCAGCCGCTGGCGTACCGTGGATCGATGCATCAACGCGAAGCCCGGCGCGTGATCGACAAGCAGTGCCTCGCCGCGCTCGCGCGCCCGCGCCTTCCCCTGGACGAATTCGCGCAGTTCGATGAGATCGTCCTCGGCGGGCACGGCGACGAGCAGAAATCCCATTGGTGCGATGATGCGCGCGCATTCGAGTGGATTGCGTCTGCCGTGCACAGAGAGGACGAGGTCCACTCGGCCGTCGAGAAGCGGGAGGCGCCGATCGGCGTTGGCCACGACCCACGTGAGAGTGGAGAATCGTTGCGCCGCGTACTCGGCCGCGGCAGTCGAGAGGTCGAGACCGATTCCTTCGATGGTCCTCGCCGCAGCCAGCGCAGCCAGCGTGTCGCCGGAGCCGGATCCGAGGTCGATGACGACCGGCCGCTCCGGGAGACTCAACGCGAGGGCCTGCTGCACGACCTCGTCCACGAGCGCCCGCCCGACTCCCATCGCGAGCAGCCGGGCGCGCGCCTTGACCGCCTCTTTCGAGTCGCCCGCATCGAGCGATCGTCGGTCCTGCGGTTGCAGCAGGTTCACGTAACCGCTGCGCGCGACGTCGTGTGAGTGCCCGTGCGGGCAGATGAGGGTTCGTTCCCTCCAGTCGAGCGGCAATCCGCAGTCGCGTACGCTGCAGGCCAAGGATGTCGGAGGCACGGAGGCCGTCATCGTACAGATTGTCGTCCAGTTCTTCCATTGAAGGTGCGTGCGCGCTAGACTCTGCCGCACGGCTGGCAGGCGTTCGCCGCCCGACCGAGTGGTTGTGCGATCTCAGGGGAGGGATCATGAAGGCTCGCTGGCAACTGTGGCTCGTCGTTGCAGGAACGTGCGGCGTGGCGGCCGTGACGACAGGTGCCCTGCGCGCCCAGCAGGGAGCGCCCGCGACCGGCGAGTGGAGAACCTACGGAGGAGACCTCGGGAACACGAAGTACTCGCCGCTCGCACAGATCAATCCCAGGAATTTCAGTCAGCTCCGACTCGCCTGGCGCTGGAAATCGGCTGACGGCTTCGTAAGCCGGACGATTCCCGGCCGAGGAGAGGTGTGGGCGAGTTCTCGTCTCGTCTTCGAGGAGCTCCGAACCGAGGACCCGAAACGGTGGCGCGACAACCAGCCGCCGGGCGTCGCCAACCTCAAGGCGACGCCGCTGATGATTGGCGGCCGTTTGTACCTGAACACGCCGACGTCAATCGGCGCAGCAATTGACGCGAGAACCGGCGAGACCCTGTGGATCTACAACCCCAAGAGCTATGAGGCCGGCACGACGACGATGAGCGCACGCTGGAACCAGCGAGGCGTGGCGTATTGGACCGATGGAAAGCAAGAGCGAGTGTACTGGGGCACCGGCGACGGCTACCTCGTCGCGGTTGACGCCAAGACGGGCGTCCCCGTCGAGAGCTTCGGGGATCGCGGGCGGGTCGATCTGATGCTGGGTCTTCCACGTGCGGTCCGCGGGTCGCGAGACTGGTTGAACGCGCTGACGTACTCCGTACAATCGCCGCCGATGGTCGTGCGGGACACGGTGGTGACGCCGGCCTCGATCTCGTCCTTCAACAACCTCAAGGAACAGATTCCGGGCTGGACCCGCGGCTGGGACACGCGAACGGGCAAACTGAAGTGGACCTTCCACACGGTCCCGCGCCCGGGCGAGTTCGGCAACGACACCTGGAAGAACGATTCCTGGTCGTACACCGGAAAGGTGAGCGGTTGGTCGATCTTCAGCGCCGACGAACAGCTCGGGTACCTGTACCTGCCGCTCAACACGGCGGCGCCCGATTACTACGGCGGACATCGACCGGGCGACGGGTTGTTTGCCGAATCGCTGTTGTGTCTGGACGTCGAAACAGGCAAGCGCGTGTGGCACTACCAGTTCGTCCATCACGGGCTCTGGGACTACGACCTTCCGGCGGCGCCGAACCTCCTGGACATCACCGTGAACGGCCGCGCGATCAAGGCGGTCGCCCAAGTGACGAAGCAGGGATTTCTGTTCGCCTTCGATCGCGTCACGGGCCAGCCCATCTGGCCGATCGAAGAGCGACCCGTGGGACTATCGGACGTTCCTGGCGAGCAGGCTTCGAAGACCCAGCCATTTCCAACCAAGCCGCCGCCCTTCGAGTACCAGGGCGTATCGAGGGACGACCTAGTGGACTTCACTCCTGAGCTCCGGGCGATGGCCCTCGACGCGATCAAGAATTACCGGATCGGGCCGCTGTATACGCCTCCCTCGGTCGTGGTGGCCAACGGCAATCAAGGAACGCTCGGCCGTCCGAGCACCAGCGGTGGTGCGAACTGGTCCGGCGCGGCTGTCGATCCGGAGACGGGGATGCTGTACGTTCCTTCGCGGAACTCGATGTCCGTTTTCCGGCTGGAGACGCCTCATCCCGATCAGAAGAGCAACTTGCAGTACATGGAAGTCAGGGGCGGCGCCTTCCCGACGCTCCCCCAGGGATTGCCGCTGTTCAAGCCGCCCTATTCCCGCATGACGGCGATCGACATGAGCAAGGGTGAGCACGTGTGGATGGTGCCTCTTGGGGAGGGCAGCTTCATCCGTAACCATCCCATGCTCAAAGGGCTGAATCTTCCGCCGCTCGGTGGCGACAGCTCGACGAGCGGTCCGCTGGTGACGAAGACGTTGCTGGTGACCGCGCTCACCACCGGGGGGCGCGATGACGGCCCGAGGTTGGTTGCACGGGACAAGGCTACGGGAAAAGAGATCGCGTCTGTCGACTTGCCAGGGACGGCGATCGGAACGCCGATGACATACCTCGTGGACAACAAGCAGTACATCGCGTTGACCGTGTCGGGCGATCCCGTGCCGGAGCTCGTCGCGTTCGCGCTGCCCTAACTAAGAGCGCGTTGCGAATCAACGTGTGCGCGGGAGTGGCCGAGAACGGGGCGCCCCGCCGAGCGCGGAGGCGTCTCCCGTGACACGCGCTTTTCGCCGAGCACTCGGTGGGGCTGTTCGAGGACGGGCCCCGCCAGACCGCCAGACGTTAATTCTGCAACGTGCTCTAACAAAGTCACGCCGGGGGGGCCGGTCACTCGACGCTCAACGAGAACGACGTCAGCGCGCTGTTCCAGTCGTTTCCGGAAGCAGCGTCACGATCGTATAGCGGTCGACCGGGAAGTACTTCCGCAGCGTATCCTGCACGACGGCGGGTGTCATGCTGTCGATGCGTTGCAGGCGTGTGAGAATCTCGTTCGGGTTGGCGCCGATGAGATGCATGCGCTGGAGGCGGCCCATCCAGTAGCTGTTTTCCCGCATCGACGTTTCGTACGTGCGGCGGGCCGATTCCTTGGTCTTCGCGACCAAATCGGGCGATGGCCCCTGCTGCTGCAGCCGTCTCACTTCCTGCAGGACGCGGTCGGACATGGCCTGGATGTTCTGCGGCGCTGCGCCAAAGCTCACCTGGACGTGACCGTCACCGCGCTGCGGGGATGCCTGGGAGAGGCCAACGCCGACCGAGTAGGTCTGTCCCAGATCCTCGCGCAGCACGTCACGAAGCGTGTTCTCCACGACCATTATGGCGGCCAGCATCCGCTCCTGTTCGAGCGCATCTGGAGGCACATCGGCCGCAAAGCTGAGCACCGTCTGGGCGACCGGTTCGCGTCCCTTGATGACGGTGTCGCGGACGATGGTCGTCGGGAATGTGACGCCGAGATCCTTGAAGTTGGATGTCCGGCGCCCGGTTGACGGCAGCGACCCGACATAGCGGGCGAGCAACGGTATCGTGGTGTCGATGTTGAATGACCCAACCAAGAACATCGTGAAGTCGGCCGCGTTCGAGAAGCGGTCGCGGTAGAACGCATACATCTTTGCGCCATCGAGCGTTGCAATCTGCTCGGGGGTGAGCGGCTGCGACGTGTAATGGTTCGACGTGTTGATGAGCTCGAGCTTCTCGCCAAAGACCTGGCCGGGGCTCTGTCCGCGGTTGGCCACGGCCGCTTCGAGCTGGCGTCTGACCAACGTCATCATGCCCGGATCGCTGTCCGGGGCCGTGAAGTCCTGGTAGAGGAGCTGCAGCGCCGTTTCGAGCTCGGCCGGCGTGGACCCGCCCTGGATGCCGTGCGTCGAGAGCGAAATGAACGGCGACGCGCTCGCAGTCTTGCCAGCCAGCAGCTTGTTCCGCTCGAGTGGCTTCAAACCGGCAAATCCAGAAAGCCCCACGTACTGTGTCGCCAGAGACGCCTGAACGTAGTCGGCGGGCGAGGCGAGCGACGCGCCGCCTTTGGCGTACATCGTGAAGAGGACCTGATCGTTCTTGAAGTCGGTCGGCTTCAGCCAGGCCTCGACGCCGTTCGCAAACTGGACGATCGTCACGCCGAGTTCGGGCAGCTGGCGCCGGGACGCGACGGCCGCCGGCTCTGGGATGTGCTCGAGGAGCGCGCGCGCGGTGGTGCTGTCGCTCCAAGGCGTCACCGCGACCCGTTCGCCGGACGCGAGTGCGGTCCGCAGATCGGTCTCGGTCGGCGGTTGAAGGCTGGCCTTCTCCGGCATCACGGCGAGGATCAGGCGACTCACGTCCGATAACCTCGACCGCGCGATCGCCGTCACATCGTCCAGCGTGATCGTCGGCAGCGCCCACTGAACGAGGCCGCGCTCGTACGCCACGCCAGGAATCGGCTCGTCGGTGAGGAAGTGGCGCAAGTACTCGTCCGCGAACTGGGGGCTGTCGGTCTTGTCCCGCTCGTTGTACGAGCGCTCGTAGAAGGCCAGGAGTCCGCGCTTCGTCCGATCCAGTTCTCCCGCTGTGAATCCGAATTCCCGTATTCGCTTGGCCTCGATCGCGAGCGCGGCGAGCCCTTCGGCCAGTCCGCCGTCTTTGACGCTCGCGCCGATGTCAAATGTGGTGACCGTCCGATTCAGCGGACCGCCGCCGACACCCGCCCCGAGGAACCTCGCGTCGGGCCGTTGCGCCAGTTCGGCCAGACGATTGTCGAACATCTCGTAGAAAAGGCGCTCGACGAGCGAGCGGCGGTAGTCGGCGACGAGCCGCTCGCCTTCCTTCGGCCGCTTCGTGAGCAACTGCACGGCGGACTGCGTGATCTCGGGATCGGTGGTGACCTTGACCATCAGCTCGCGATGCATCGGGATGTTGTCGTCAGGGGCCGACGGGGCGGAGCCACGCGCTTTCAGCGGTGCGAATGTCGACCGAATCGTCGCCTCCATCTGCTGCGGATCGATATCGCCGACGGCGACGATCGCCATGCGATCGGGGCGGTACCACGCGTCGTAGAACGCCCGCAGCCGCTGGGCCGGCGCGTTCTGGATGATGTCCGGCTTGCCGATGGGCAGGCGGTCAGCGTACCGCGATCGGTAGTAGAGCAGGGGAATCTGCTGATCGCGAATCCTGGAGCCGGCGCCGAGCCTCCCGCGCCACTCCTCGATGACGACGCCGCGCTCTTTGTCGATCTGGAGGGGATCGAGCGTCAGCCCTCCGGCAAAGTCGGAGAGCGCCGTGAATCCCTTCGCGAGGGCCTCAGCATTGTCGGTTGGAAGGTCGAGGCGGTAGATGGTCTCGTCGAAGCTCGTCGAGGCGTTGATGTGCGGGCCCAGTTGCGCGCCAATCGACTCGAAATAGGAAAAGACCTCGCCCGGTTTGAAATGGGCGCTGCCGTTGAAGGCCATGTGTTCGATGAGGTGCGCAAGCCCTTGCTGGTCGTCGGCTTCGTTGAGCGAGCCTGCTTTGATGGCGAGGCGGAGTGACACGCGCTTGGCCGGCCGAGTGTTCCGTTTGATGATGAACGTGAAGCCGTTCGGCAGCTTGCCTTCGTGGACGATCGCCTCGACTGGGATGACGTCCTGCGGATTGAACGTCGGCGGTGCGGCGGGCGCCTGGGCGCGGAGCATCGGCGCAGCAAGAGCGGTCGCGATAAGAGCCCCGCTTGCGATCGTGACAAGCGGGCGTATGAATGCCTTCATGTGATCGATTATAGTCCGCGCTCGGGTCACGACGCCCGAGCCAAAGGCATGACGCCCGAGCGCGCGCTATCGCAGCCGCCAAGGTGAGGCGCCGCCGCCCCATCCGTGCAGCGCCTCGCGGGCCCACGTTGTGTTCCGATCCGCATGGCAACCCAGGCAGGGATTCGGCACCCGAAAGTCATCGGTCAGGCCAGGCGTCACGAACTTGAAGGTGTGACTTCGCACGTTGACGTTCGCAATGGTCTGCGCGGTGCGCGGCATGTGACAGCCAACGCAGTCGCTTCCAGCGCTGTCTGCGGCGTGATGTGTGTGGGCTTCGATGCTCGCTGCGTGCGGTCCGCTCGGGGAGCTCGGACCGTGGCACGTGAGGCACAGCTGTTTGGCCGGTTTCAGGAGATCCGCGGTGTTGGGGGTGCCGTGCGGGTCGTGACAGCTGGAGCACGTCACTCCGCGCGCGTACATCAGGCTCTGCACGAAGTCGTTGCCCTGCATGCGGTTCTTGTGCGCCGTTCCATCTCCGAAATGCGTGAACGTCGTCTGGCCCAGCTTGTGCTCCTCGAGCTCCCAGAAGTTCTTCAGATCGAGCCCGCCGCGAAACCCGACCGGCCAGTCGTAGTACTGCCCGGCAATCGGATTCTGCAGCGGTTTGCCCTGCGAGTGGCACTGCACGCAGACGTCAGTGGCCTTCGTCGTGTCGAGGCGCGCCGGGTTGATGATCGTGCCACGTCCCGGCTGTCGGAGGTGCGCAAGGCCAGGTCCGTGGCATTTCTCACAGCCGACGTTCCACTCGGTCGGGGTCTTGGTCTCGAGGTTGTAGTTCACCGAGTGGCAGCCGTCGCAGAGCGGCCCGGTTGGGCGCTTCATGTTGTCGGCGGGGTAGAACGGCACCCACCAGTCGGTGTTGGGCTGCACGAAGTACGGACGCCACACCTGGTTCGCGATGTCCCATTGGGCGCCGAGCGGGAAGTAGTCGTTGCCGATTCTCGTGAAGTACCGCTGCTTCCACTTGCTGCCATACACGAAGGCGATGTCCTCCCTCTTGAAGGTCACCAGCGGATCGGGCTTCGACAGGTCCGGTGTGATCGCCTCAGGATGCTCCTTCGGGTTGAGCACCACGTTCGCCATGCGAGTCTTCGACCAGCGCTCGTAGATGGGGGCGTGGCACTCGCGGCAGGCGGCCGATCCGACGTAGTTCGCCGCGGCCTGTGGTGCGGTCGCCGAAGGCCGGGCCGTGGGCTGCCCCTGCGCCGCTGCGACTCGTGGTCCTCCTGCGTCAGCGGCCACGAAGGCCAGAAACACCACACTCGAGGCGAACACGATGAACTTCGACATGACCCTTCCCTCCGGCCGCTCCCATTGCGCGTCTTCCAGCGCCTGCCCAGAGATGGTAACATGGAAAAGTAACAGTTGTTACAATCGCCGATGTCCTGCAGATGCAGAATATTCAGTAGTGCCAATGCGCCGCCGCACCTCCAGGACTCAGGTCGTTGACGCGTCACGCACGCGGTCTCAGGCGGAGTCGGTTTCCGCCGAGCCCTGGCTGCTCCTCGTGCATCAGCTTCCGCCGAGGCCAGTCGCTGCGCGGGTGAAGATCTGGCGTCGTCTCCGCCACCTCGGCGCTGTCGCCGTCAAGAGTTCGGTCTATGTCCTGCCCAATCGGGCGGAGGCCCGAGAGGATTTTGAATGGGTGCGCGCAGAGACTGTTGCCTTGGGTGGGCAGGCCACGGTCTTTCAGGCGTCCACACTCGACGCGATGTCGAGTGTGGACATCCGCGAAGCGTTCAGGCGGGACCGTCAGGAGAGGTACCGCAGGATGGCGGGTGCTCTCGAGAAGCTCGCCCGTCACTTCCAACGTGGCGGCGGGAGATCCAACCCACGTGCGCTGGAGAAAGCTGTGCGCGCGTACCGCGATCAGCTGCATCAGGTCGAGGCGCTTGACTACTTCGCCGCCGACGGTCGGAAAGACGCGCGAGCGGCCCTGGCGCGCCTCGAGGCTCTGAGCCCGGTTGTTCCAAAGGCCCAGAAGAGTCCGGACGCGCCGCTCGATCGGACGTCGTACCGGCGGCGCCGCTGGCTCACGCGTTCACGCCCGGGGATTGACCGGATGGCGTCGGCGTGGTTGATTCGACGTTTCATCGATCCGGAGGCGACGTTCGTGTTCGGCGAACCAGGCCCGAAGCGAGAGTCAGGCACGATCACGTTCGACATGTTCGAAGGCGATTTCACGCACGAAGGCGACCGGTGCACCTTCGAGGTCCTGTGCCGCCGATTCCACGTCCAGGACCGACGCGTGTTCGACATCGCGGAACTCGTCCACGACCTCGATCTCAAGGACGGGCGATACGGCCGCGCGGACGCGGTGGTTCTTGCCGCGTTGATCGAGGGACTCCGGCGGCTGCAGAAGAAAGACGACGAACTGCTCGAGCAGGGGATGGCGCTGTTTGAAGCGCTGTATCAAGGCCAGGCGACTGCCGAAACCGGCGCGCCCACACGCCAGATGAGGACACGCAAGCGCCCACTGGGGGCTGGGGTAGGACGCCCGAGCTGAAGCTCGGGCGTCTCTCGGGTCACTCTCGCGTGAGACTGACGTTGAGCGGGGTGGTTTCCCCCGGCCGCACCTGGATCTCAGTGGTGAACCGCCGGTAGCCTGGTTTATTCACCTCGACGACATGACGACCCTCCGAGACCTGCACAAGCAACTGCTCGTTACTCGCCCCGGCATTCCAGCGCTCTCCGTCAATCAGCACCTCGGCGTCGCCCGGCTGAACCCTGATCGAGAGCGTCGCCACACGAGCCGATGACGGAGGATTCCGATCCCCCGGGTCGGGCCTGCGGTCGGGCGGCGGTGGTGGCCCTCGCCGCGGCAGCGGCCCGCCGCGCGGAGGCATTCTCCCCTGGTCCGGTGGTCCCTGCGGTCCGGGAGGCGGGTTCGTCGGTGCCGGAGGACCTTCGTCCGGTTCACCGGGCCCCAGCGGTTCGAGCCTTCCTGAGATTTTTCGTGTCTGGTTCGGACTTAAATACAGTCGTTCGTGGATGCTGCGATGGCCCGGGAGGTAGATGACGATTTCGTGCTGCCCCGGCTCGAGGTGGAGCCGCTGGAACACGCCGTCGAAGTCGTCCACCTGGCCCGCGAAGTACCCGTCGACGAAGACCGAGGCGTTGTTCGGTTTGACGGCCACTCGCAGCTCGCTCTCGTACCGGCCATAGGTGGCCCCGTACGGATAACGCGGCGGGTACCCGTACTGGGCGAACACCGGGGCCGCAGCCGTGCTCACAAGCAAGGCGAGGGCGGCGATCGGCAGCGCTCGATGAACTCGATGAAGAGTAGATGGTCGCACGTTGTACTCCCGGCAGCTGGCCTGATCGCGGGAGTGCAACGAGTGAGCCATCCGGGACGGTTGGAATTGTAGCGGAATCGGTGGGCCTCGAGCGGCGCTGTCATCCTCGGGATACAGTAGCGCTCAAGAAACCTGCTTCTTGTGCTCCCAGGAGACAGCTCATGACGCGTCCTCGGTCCCTTCAACGACACTGGCACTTGCGGTATCGCTGATTCTGGCGATGCCGGCGGCCGTCTACGCACAGGCGCCACCGCGACATCACCGCCGCCGCTGCAAGCCGGTTTTCAGGATGGTTTCTTTATCCAGACGGCCAACGGCGAGGATTTGGCATCCCAACCAGTCTGTCAAGATCTCCGCGACCTTCGAGCGAACGAACGTTCACGGGCGGCAACGCGCCGCGCCCCACGGGGGACGTCATCTTGTTCCGGACGCAGCTCGGATGCTGAATCTTGCCATCTCGTCATCTGGTCAATCTCGTCATGAAGTCGGACGGCAAACAGCTTCATCAATGATGCAATCATCAAATGACGAGATGACCAAATGACGAAATGACCAAATTCATGATTCACCGGAGCATCAACCGCAGGGTCACGCCAACGGTCCTCGGATCTCCGGGTTGTCCCACATAGAGGCCGGAATTGCCAGGCGCCGCAGACAGCAAGTCGAAGTAGTCCTTGTTCAGCAGGTTGCGGGACCAGAAGGACACGGTCCAGCCCCCTGCTGAGCGGAAGCCGATCCGGGCATTCAGGAGGGAGTAGCCGTCGACGATGAGATATTTCGAAGCGCTCGCGCTTGACGAAAACGAGGAACGATAGCTCGCGTCGAACGCACCGAAGAACTGACCTGTTCGACCGAGCAGCGCGCCGCGGCTGACGTATTCGCCGCCGAGGGAAAACGCTCCTTTGGAGATACCAGGCAGCGCGGATCCCGAGATGTCTTTCACCTGCGGTCCACCGGTTTCTTCGAGCGGCGGTGGCGCATCGGGGAAAGAGGCGTACATGCCGTCGGTGTAGGCGGCGGCCGTGTAGAACGAAAGATGACTGGCCACGCTGGCGCTGGCGTCGAACTCGAGGCCGCGCACGCGCACCTTCTTGGCGTTGGCGAGGTAGCCGCGAAGGACGCCCACTCCGGCGTTGACGACTTGAGCCTGAAAGTCCTTGATCTCCGTGTAGAAGGCGGTGACGTTCGCCGTAAGGTTTCGAAATGGCTGCGTCTTCACTCCGATCTCGAAGTGGCGCACATCCTCGGGCTTAACGGTCGCGGCCGAGAGAACGGGCTGGTCCGCCGCATCGGTGGGCACGCCATTCAGGTTGAGGCCCACCGACTTGAAGCTCGTGGCATAGGTCGCGTAGGTGTTGATGTTTCTGGCGGTCTTGAAGGCCACGGTCATCTGCCCCGACACGTTGGTGTCGTCGACATCCGCCGCGTAGGCCTGCGGCGCAAGGACCGACCGCTGCAGGGCGATGAGAGAGGGATTGGTCGTTTGCAGGCCGCCGTAGATCTGCTGATCGAAGTCCACGTTCTTCGCGTCGTAGTTCAGCCGCAGGCCGGGAAGCAGACGCAGGCGATCCCTCATCGACCACTCGAGCTGGCCGAACAGCGCGGCACTGAGGTTGTCGTACTTGAGGTACTGGTTGAAGCCGTAGCCGTCGAGCAGACCTGGTGTCGCGGCGTTGGCGCTCGGCGCCAGCAGAAAGCGCGCGGCAGCCGAGCCCTGTTCCTGCTTGATCACCGGGTTCGAGTCGATCCCCTGGCGGAACAGGAAGGCACCCGCCACGAAGTTCGTGCGCCGCGACAGATCTCCCGCGTAGCGGACTTCCTGTGTCCATTGTGATTGCTTGGATGTGCCGGACGAAATCGTCGTGACGGGCAACCCAATGAAGTCCCGATCATTTGACGGTCTCCAGTTCCAGAATCGCCACGCCGTCGTCGAGGTCAACCGGCCCGGTCCGATCTTCCAGTCGACGTTCACGGACGTACCGCCCAGATCCTGATAGGACCGCATCGGCGTGTCGATGTCGGTCACCCGGTCGAAGGCGTTGTCGCTCGGAGGGGCATAGCCAAGATCGGCGGCGATCTGCGGGAACTGGCGGTTCGCCGCGCGCAGCGTGGGGGCGACGCCCGCGACCACTTGGGTGGTTCCTTCGACGCGCTGGCGGGTGTGGTCCAATGCCCACGTGACCGCGATCCGATCCGACGGGGCGAACGTGACCTGGCCCCTGACGCCAAGGTTATTGAGATCGTTCACCTCGTCGCCCGTCCTGACATTGAGGAGAGTACCGTCACGCTGGGTGCCGGAGAAGGAGAGTCGTCCCGCCATGTTCTTCACGAGAGGACCCGTGATCGAAGCCTTGGCCTGGACGTATCCGAGATCGCCGTAGTTGAGTTCGACTTCAGTGGCCGGCGTGAAACTGGGCTTGCGTGTCGTGACGTTGATGGCGCCGGCGGTCGTGTTCTTGCCGAACAGTGTGCCCTGCGGACCGCGCAGCACCTCGACCTGTTCGACATCGAGGAAGTCGAGGGCCGCCGACGCGGGACGAGCATAGAAGACGCCGTCGATGTAGAGGCCGACGCCCGGCTCGATGCCATCGTTGGTGAGTCCGAAGGGTGCCCCCAAACCGCGGATGTTGATGGTCGAATTGCGCGGATTGGTCGAATAGAACTGCACCGTCGGAAGCATTTCCTTCAAGCGGTTGACGTTGAAGGCGCCGGCGTCGGCCACGAGATCGCCTCTCACGACAGACACTGGAATCGGCACTTCCTGGGCAATCTCCTCAGTGCGCCGCGCCGTCACGACCACCGACTGGCTGAATCGGGCCAGGCCCAGTACGACGTCAATGGCTGTCGCCTGCGCCGTCGCGAGCACTGTGCGGCGGACCGCCGTTTCGAACCCGTCGAGGGCGACCTCGAGTCGGTAAGCGCCAGGTGCGAGAGCCTCGACCCTGTACGCGCCCTGCTCGTTGGTGATGGTGTCGATCGCGACAT
>ORMF010308056.1_pt1 | contig 13439 bp, 11 predicted proteins | sample 1779871 | NCBI WGS metagenome assembly ORMF01 (sample SAMEA104232316, study PRJEB22302) | groundwater metagenome | biome: forest; feature: aquifer; material: groundwater | place: USA | collected 2011-08-07 | depth 5.4 m | reverse complement strand
GTCGCGACGGCGGTCGTCTCGAAGCCGGTCGCGAAGAACACCACCTCTTCGTCCGGGTGGGCGCGCGCGATGTCGAGGCATTGCGACACGCTGTAGACCACCTCGACGTTCGCTCCCTCGGCCTGCGCCTGCGCGAGGCTCCTGGTCGTGCCCGGGACGCGGATCATGTCGCCGTAGGTGCAGATGCGCGCCCCCTGCTGCGCGAGCACCACCGCCTCGTCCACCTCGGGCATGTCGGTGATGCACACCGGGCAGCCGGGGCCCATGATGACGTTGAGGTCGCGGGGCAGCACGCTGCGCAGGCCGAACTTCGCGATCGCCTGCTCGTGGCTCCCGCAGACGTGCATCACCGAGATCTTCCGCGGCAGCGACGCCACGATCTCGTGCAGGCGCCCGACGAGCGCCTTCGCGGTGGCCGGGTCGCGGAACTTGAGTTGGGCCACGGCCGCGTCGATCGTCGCGGGGTTCATGACGGCTTCTCCGGCTTCGCCCCGGGCCCGCCCGAGGGGCTTGCTCCGAGCCCGTCGAGCGGCGCGGCGCCCAGCTCGCCGAGCACGTCGGCGCCCATCAGGTCGTCGGCCGCGGCGGCTTCTTCGAGCAGTTGCGCGTAGAGCGCCAGCGTGCCCTCGATGTCCTCCTCGGGGATGCGCCGGATGGCGTAGCCCACGTGGTTCAGGATGTAGTCGCCCGGCCGCACGTCCTCGTCGCACAGCTCCAGGCGGACCTGGCGCCTGACGCCCCAGAAGTCGGCCGTGGCCACCAGCCCGTTCACTTCGACGATTCGCCCGGGCACGCCGAGACACATCGCTAGCTCTCCCGTCCGCCGCGCGCGCGCACGACCGAATTGGCGACCATGGCCTGGCCGAGCGCGATGCCGCCGTCGCCGGGCGGCACCTCGCGGTGGAGGTGAACGCGAAACGTGTCCTGGAGGAGTCCGGCGATCGATTCGGCGAGCCGCGCGTTCTGGAAGACGCCGCCCGTCAGGACGACCGGCAGGCGCCCGACGCGCGTTGCCGCCTGGTGCACCATCTCCGCGGTCGCCCGCGCCAGCGTGTTGTGGAAGCGCGCCGAGATGCGCGCGGCCGGCTGGTGCGCGCGGATGTCGTCCACGACGTGACGCACGAGCGGCCGCCAGTCGAACGTCCACGGCGTGGTGCCCGTGTCGATCGCGAACGGGTACTCGCGCCGCTCGGCGGGATCGGCCGCCATGTTCCACTCGAGCGCGATCTGCCCCTCGTACGCCGACTCCGCGCGGCCGAGGACGAGCGCGCCGATCGCGTCGAAAAGCCGGCCCGCGCCGTGCGCGAGCGGCGTGTTGATGCCGCGCGCCATCATCTGCTCTACGAGCAGCCGCTCCCGGCCGGCGACGGCCGTGAAGAGCGGCAGCGCGTCGATCGGGGCGTCGCCGTCGAACGCATCGAGCACGGCGGCGAAGGCGAGCCGCCACACGTGGCGAATCGCCGCGTCGGCCCCGGCGAGCGCCATCGGTCGGAACGTGGCGGGCCCCCCCAACCCCTCGTCGCGCCCGCCGCGGCGCCCGCCGCCCCCCGCGCGGCCGCGGGGGCCCGGGGGAGCCCCACCGGTCGGAACGTGGGGAGCCGCTCGAACCGCTCGTAGCTCGCGACGAGCAGCTCGCCGCCCCACGCGGTGCCGTCGGTGCCGAGGCCGGTGCCGTCGTAGGCCACGCCGATCACCTGGCCGTCGAGCCCATGCTCCGCCATCGCGCTCGCCACGTGTGCGTGGTGGTGCTGGACCGGCACCCGCAGCGCGGCGCTCCGGCGGAGCGCGTAGCGCGTGGAGAGATAGTCGGGATGGAGATCGTGCGCCACGACGAGCGGCTCGACGCGCAGGAAGCGCGCCATCCGCGCCACCGATCCTTCGTACGACTCGAACGTCTCGAGGTTCTCCAGATCGCCGACGTGCGGGCCGAGGTGCGCCGCGTCGCCGACGCCGAAGCAGAAGGTGTTCTTCAGGAGCGCGCCGCACGCGAGGATCGGCTCGGCGAAGCGCCGGGCGACACTGATGGGCCGCGGCACGTACCCGCGCGAGCGGCGCAGCACGACCGGCGCGCCCGCGATGACGCGCGTCACCGAGTCGTCGCACCGCGTCTCGATCTCGCGGTCGTGGACGACGAACAGGTCGGCGATGCCGCGCAGCCGCTCGATCGCCTCGTCGTTCCGGTACGCGATCGGTTCCTCGGACCGATTGGCCGACGTCATGACGAGCGGGCCCTCGACGGCGGCCATCAGCAGGTGGTGCAGCGGCGTGTACGGCAGCATCACGCCGACCATCGGGTTCCGGGGCGCGACGGCCGGCGACAGCACGGCGTCCGGCCGACGCCGGAGCAGCACGATGGGACGCTCGACCGACGTCAGCACGCGCCGTTCCACCTCCGTCAGGTCGGCAAGGCGCTCCGCGGCGGCGACACTGGCCACCATCACCGCGAACGGCTTCTCGTCGCGGCGCTTGCGCTGCCGCAGCCGCTGCACGGTGAACGTCTGCCGCGCGTCACAGGCCAGGTGGAATCCGCCGAGCCCCTTGATGGCCGCGATCCGCCCCGCGCAGAGGGCCGCGCCGACAACGTCGAGCGGGTCGCCCGCGAGCGGCGCGCCGTCGGCCGCGAGCGCCGTGAGATGCGGGCCGCACGCGGGGCACGCGTTCGGCTGCGCGTGGAAACGGCGGTCGCTCACCGTCTCGTACTCCCGCGCGCACGCCGCGCACATCACGAACCCGGCCATCGTCGTCTGCGCGCGGTCGTACGGGACGTCGCGCGCGATGGTGAAGCGCGGGCCGCAGTTGGTGCAGTTGGTGAACGGGTACCGGTAGCGACGGTTGGCCGGGTCGGCGATGTCGGCGGCACACTCGGGACACGTGGCGAGGTCGGGGGGAATCGACACGCGCCGCCCGTCGGCCGTCCGGCTGGCGATGATCACGAAGCCTTCGGCCGGCTCAGGCGGAATCGCCGTGCACTCCACGCGAACGATCGCCGCCGCGGGCGGTCGCGACCCTTCGAGGCTCTTCAGGAATCCCTCGAGCGCGTGGGCATCGCCGAACGCCTCGATCATGACCCCTTCGGTGTCGTTGCACACGCGGCCCGTCACGCCGCTGGCCGTGGCCAGCCGATACACCCAGGGGCGGAAGCCGACACCCTGGACGATGCCGCGAATCGTGATACGACGGCCTTCGAGGGACATGGCGTGGTGAACGGCGCGATGCCCCCACCGCTAGGCAAACCAGATACCATCAACCTGAGCGGGATTACGCGATATCTGGGGGATCGGCCGCATCAGAGCCCTGCGTACGCCGAGGCTCCGCGTATGGAGTGCCGACATCCCGGCAAGACGTCGAGACAGGAATCGGTCAGGCGAGCGCGAACGCGGCGCGAATGTCCCCCACCGTTTCGCCGCGGGTGTTGAACACCGCCGGACGGGCGTAGCGGTCGAGCGAGGCGAGTTCTGCGTCGGTGAGCACATCGAGCGCGTGCAGCACGGCGAGGAACGCCGGCTCCACCGCGCGCAGGGCGCCGTCCTCGATCTTGATCGCCACCCCGAGTCGCCGGTCCGGCACGCCCGCGCAGTAGTAGCCTTCGGCACCCACCTTCGCGAACAGACGACCGCCCGCGGCTTTCATCACGTCGGTGCACAACCGGCCGGTGCCGGCCACGTACTCCGGGTGGCGCGTCATCGCGCCGATGATCGCTGCCGGCGCCGCCATGCCGTCCTTCGCCGCGGCCGCCAGCCGCGCGCACCCGCGCGCGACCGCGTCGAGCGGCATCGAGAAGGTCGGCAGCCCGCAGCCGTCCACGGCGATGCCGATCGACGTCACCGGCACGTCGCACCACGAGGCGAGCGTCTGGCGCACGCGCTGCTGCACGGGGTGCTCGATGCGGTGATATCCGTCGAGCGGCCAGTCGTGCAGCCGGGCCATCGCCAGCATCCCGGCGTGCTTGCCCGAGCAGTTGCTGTGAATGCGCGAGGGCTCGACGCCGATCGACCGCAGCCGGTCGGCGGAGGGCGCGTGCATCGGCGGGTGCGGCCCGCACGCGAGGTTGCCCTCGCCCGCGTCCGCCTTGTCGAGGATCGATCGCGCGGCCGAGACGTGGAACGGCTCGCCGCCGTGCGACGCCGTGCAGAGCGCGAGTTCTTCCTCCGTCAGGCCGAAGTGCGCGACGCCGCCATCGCCGACGAACGGGAACACCTGGAACGGTTTGATGGCCGACCGCGCGAAGGTCACGTAGTGCGGATCACCCGCCGAGGCGACCAGCCCGCGCTCGGCATCCACCACGGCCACGTGCACGCGGTGCCGCGACTCGACGATCGCGCCGCGCCTGACCTCGACGAACGCATCCATGCGTGGTCAGGATACACCGCCGGATGCAGGCCCGACGTATCCGTGGCCTGGACAACCGCTTCACGTTGATCACGCGAACCGCAGAGACACGGAGGCACAGAGAAACAACCTATGAGTTGATTTCTCTGTGCGTCCTCTGTGCTTCTGCGTCTCTGTGGTTTGCGGCGGCTCTTTCCCACCACAGGTCCGGCTGGGTGGGCGCAGCCTTCGGGACGGGCGCGTGGCCGCCCTTCGCGAGGGCGACCACCACCTGCGCGAGAGCCGCGCTCACGGCGCGCTGCACGCCGGGCGTGAGCCCGACCGCGTTCTTCACGCCGCCCGGGATCACGCCGACGAGCAGCACGTCGGCCGGCGCGTTGCCGGCGAACTCCGCGGTGAGGAGGGCCGACTTGAGACTGGGATCGTGCGGACCGAGCCGCGGCTGCGGCGCCACGGCCAGGATGCCGTCGCGGTCGTACAGCCTCAGCTCGCCGGGCTCGCCCGTCGCGTGGACGGTGTCGATGACGATGAGGTGGGCGACGTCCGACACGTACGGAACCATGTCGAGCCCAGGCGTACCGAGATCGACGACCTCAACCTCGGGCGGCACGTCGTACTGCGCGATGAGCCTCGCCACCACATACGGCCCCACCGCATCGTCTTGATGCAGCACGTTGCCGAGGCCGAGAACGCGGACGCTGACGCTGGTTGCTGGTTTCTGGTTGCTGGTTTCTGGTTGGTGGCTGGTAGCCGTGCTTCCGGGCGAGAACGTCGCATGAGCACCGACGAATGCGTGAGCGCTGCGAGTCATGTGCAACCAGAAACCAGAAACTAGAAACCAGAAACCTACAACGCCTTCACCCTCGCTATCTCCCGGCCCTCGACGTCCACCGTGTGGATCGCGCATGCGAGGCAGGGATCGAACGAGTGGACGGTGCGCAGCAGCTCCAGCGGCTGCTCGGGGTTCGCCACCGGATTGCCGACGAGCGACGCCTCGTACGGACCGAGCTGGCCCTTGTCGTCGCGCGGGCCGGCGTTCCAGGTGGAGGGAACGACGGCCTGGTAGTTTCGGATCTTGCCGCTGTCGATGACCACCCAGTGCGAGAGCACGCCGCGCGGCGCCTCGTGCAGGCCGAAGCCCCGCTGCTCGCCCGAGGGGAAGGTGGGCGGGTTGAAGCTCGTCGTGTCGCCCTTGCCGATGTTCTCGGCGAGCAGCGTCCAGTGCTTCAGCGCGGTTTCCGCGAGCACGCACGCGCGGATCATCCGCGCCGCGTGACGGCCGAGCGTCGAGTGCAAGACCGCCGGCCCGAGCGTGGTCTGCGCCACCGCGCCCGCGGTCGCCAGCGTCCGGGTCGCCCAGCGCTTCGTCGGCTCGTGCCCCTCGGCGAGGCCCGTCAGCACCTGTGCCAGCGGCCCGACCTGCATCGGGTGGCCGTCGTAGCGCGGCGACTTCACGAACGAGTACTTCTTCGCGCCGTCGTACGCCTGGTAGGCCGGCGTGGTCTCGCCATGCCACGGGTGGAGCGCCGCCGGGTTGTCGTACCACGAGTGCGCCGCGCTTTCGGTGACGGCGTCGCGGAACTTCTCGTCCTTCCAGTTCGCGATCGGGCGGATGGTGCCGAGGTCGCCGTTCGTGATCACGCCGCCGGGCAGGTCGAACGAGGTCGCCTTCGCGTCGGTCGGCAGGTCCGGCACCGCGAGGTAGCTCGCCACGCCCCTGCCGTAGGTGAACCAGTCGGGGTACATCGCGCCGACCGCGCATACGTCGGGGAAGTACACCTGCTCCACGAAGGCCTTGACCTCCTCGAGGAGGTTCTTGATCGCGTAGAGCTTGTTCATGTTGAGCGTGGCCTCGTTGTCGAAGTTGATCGCGTTGGCCACGCCGCCGACCGCCAGGTTCTGGATGTTCGGCGTCTTGCTGCCGAGGATCGCGACGACCTGGTTCGCCTTGCGCTGGTACTCGAGCGCCTGCAGGTAGTGCGCGACGGCGATCAGGTTGATCTCGGGCGGCAGCCGCATCGCCGGGTGACCCCAGTAGCCGTTGGCGAAGATGCCGAGCTGCCCGGCCGCGACGAACCCCGCGAGCTTCTCCTTCACCGCGGCCAGATCCTTTGCGCCGTTGTGCGTCCAGGGCGACAGGCCCTCGGCAATCGACGCGGCCTTCGCCGGGTCGGCCTGGAGCGCCGAGACCACATCCGCCCAGTCGAGCGCCGACAGGTGGTAGAAGTGGACGATGTGATCGTGCAGCGCGTGGGCGATCAGGATCAGGTTGCGGATGTACTGCGCGTTGGCCGGGATTTCGAGGCCGAGCGCGTGCTCGACGGCGCGCACCGAGGCGATCGCGTGGACGGTCGTGCAGACACCGCAGAACCGCTGCGTGAAGATCCACGCCTCGCGCGGGTCGCGGCCCGCGAGGATCGTCTCGATGCCGCGGAACATCGTCCCCGACGACCAGGCGTTCTGGACCCGTCCCCCCTCGATCTCGGCGTCGATGCGGAGGTGACCTTCGATGCGGGTGATCGGGTCGATGGTGATGTGCGTGCTCATCGCCGCGCCTGCCTTTCAGCCGCCGCGACCGGCCTCGTCGCGGCGCCGCTCAGAATCGGAAAGTAGTGGATGACGAGGACGAAGGCGAGGATCTCGAGCGCCACGATGCCGGCGCTCACGCTGATCTCGCCGACGCTCGGGAAGTACGACCAGTTGCCGCCAGGATTGAACGCGAACATGAAGACGTCGAACCGGTACAGGGCGCCTGAGGCCATCAGCAGCATGGCGCCCCGGAACAACGTCGCCGCGTGCTCGCGCCGCGCCTTCGACGCGAAAAGGAAGACCGGCGACAGCGCGAAGCCGATCTCCAGCCAGAACATCGTCGTATAGGAACTCAGCGCCACGACGCGGCCGAGTTCGCCGCGAGCGGCCACGTCGGCGAACCGCAGCGCGACCCACAGCACCTGCAGCCGGACGACAATCGCGCCGAGGCGGCCGAGCATGTCGATCTCGGGCTCGTGGCGGAGCAGGCGGCTCGAGAGGATGCTCTCGAAGACCACCGTGGCGTAACCCATCGGGATGCACGAGGTGAGGAACAGCAGCGGCAGGAAGACCGTCTGCCAGAGCGGGTGCATGCGGTGGCCGCTCAGCATCAGCAGCGTGCCGAGCGACGACTGGTGCTCGGTCGGCAGCAGCACGCCGAGCGCGATCACCCAGATGAGCGCGCGCTCGAGCACCGGCAGGCTCTTCTGCGCGACGTTCCGCAGCGCCGGCCAGCCGGCGTCGCGCGCGCGCTCGAGGAACGCGGGCGCCAGCTCGATCCACTGCACAACGGTGTAGGTCATGATGCAGACCGCCACCTCGAGCAGCACCGAGTTGAAGTTCCAGTGCCACACGAACAGCGGCACCTTCCACACGGACCAGTACCGGCCGAGGTCCAGCACCACCGAAAACCCCGCCATCGAGTAGCCCAGCGCCCCGGCGAGCAGCGCGGGGCGCACGAGGGGGTGGTACTCCCCCTTGTTGAGGACGTACACGAGGATCGCGAGGGCGTATCCGCCGCAGGCGAGCGCCGTCCCGACGACGACGTCGAACGCGATCCAGAGCCCCCAGGGGTAGCCGTCGTTGAGCGCGGTCGATGCGCCGAGGCCCGCGGCGAAGCGCCAGAGGATCGCGACGGCCCCGACGCCCGCGACGGCAGCCACCACCTTCAGCGGACCCGTAAACGAGAGCGCGCCGACAGGGGCCGGCCGCGCGTGCGCGGTCATCGTTCACCTCCCCCGCTCTTGACCTCTTCCGCCTTCCGGCGCCGATACATCACGAAGCCGAGCGCCGCGTAGGCCACGGCGGGCACGATGAAGTCCTGGTGGATGATGTGCTGCACTGCGCGCGTCCGCGCCGCCGGTGACCGGCCGCCGATCTCGGGGAGGCCGAGCTTTTCGAACGGCACGTGGCTGAGATAGAGCACCTGCGTACCGCCGGCATCGGTTTCGCCGTAGATCCGATTCTGGTAGTACCGCCCCGGGTTGGCTTCGATGCGGCGCCGCGCCTCGGCCAGCAGTTCCGTGCGCCGTCCGTAGATCACCGCCTCGCGCGGGCAGACCTCGCAGCAGGCGGGCCCGTGCCCGCGCGTGAACCGCGTGAACCCGTCTGCGCCGGTCGCGAGCGAGGCGTCGTAGCGGTGGTGGCACAGTTCGCACTTCACGATCTTCGGGTTGAAGATCTTCGACCACTCGAACTTCGGGATGCCGAACGGGCATGCCATCTGGCAGTACCGGCACCCCACGCAGTACTCCGGCTGATAGGTGACGACGCCGTACTCGCGCTTCTTGAGGGCCCCGAGCATGCAGGCGGTCGCGCAGGCCGGATCGAGGCAGTGCATGCACTGCTGCTTGACGAACGACGTGGCCGGCTCGCCGTCATAGAGCTTGATGATGTTGCGCGTCTGGCCGTTCAGGTCCACCGGCGCGAGATACAGGTTGCCCTCGATGCCGCGGCGATCGGGCTCCATGGCGTTCGCCTCGACGCAGGCGCTCACGCACGCCTTGCAGCCGATGCACCGCGTCGTGTCGTACAGCATGCCGAGCGCGTCGCTCGGGGCGGCGACGACGGCCGCAGACGCCGGGCGCGGCAGGGCGGTGGCGCCGGCCGTCGCGCCGGCGGTCGCCAGCACCTTCAAGGCCAGACGGCGGGTGATCGCCATGGCTACTCCTCCGGCGTCGGGCCGCCCGGCCACTTCTCGGACGGCGTGTCGAGCTTCCTGGCGGCGACATAGCCTGCGCCGATGAGGGCGCCGGCGACGAGGCCGGCGAGGCCGGTCGCGACCGGGCTCACCACCCCCTGGTCGGCGTGGATCGGCGGGTAGGTGTCGGGCGGCGTCGGACGCTCGATGTCGATCGTCTGGTGCAGCGGCACGCGGAACGCCAGCTTCTGCTCCGTGCACCCGAAGCAGGGGTGACCGAGGCCGATCGGCCACGCGTCCACCACCTCGCAGAAGTGGAGCACCGAGCAGTTCGCGTGCGTCTGCGGCCCCTTGCAGCCCAGCTTGTAGAGGCAGTAACCGCTGCGGTGCCCTTCGTCGCCGAACTGCTGCGCGAAGCGGCCGGCGTCGAAATGCGCGCGGCGCGGGCAGTGTTCGTGGATGGTGCGGCCGTAGGCGAACTTCGGCCGCCCGAGTTCGTCGAGCGCCGGCAGCGTCCCGAAGGTCGCGAACTGCAGCACCGTGCCGAGCAGGTTGTACGGATTCGCCGGGCAGCCGGGAATCGTGACGACGGTCTTGCCCTTGAGGATCGCGGACGCGCTCTCGGCGCCCGTGGGGTTCGGGTCGGCCGACGGGATGCCGCCCCACGACGCGCACGATCCGATCGCGATGATGGCGCCGGCCCGGTCGGCCACCTCGCGCGCCATGTCGATGGCCTTCTTGCCGCCGATGAGGCAGTAGTTGCCGTCCGCGGCCGTCGGAATCGCGCCCTCGATGATGAGGACGTACCGGCCTGCGTGCTTCGCCATCGCGTCCTGCAGGCACTTCTCGGCCTGGTGACCCGCGGCGGCGAGCAGCGTCTCGTGGTAGTCGAGCGAGATGAGGTCGAGGATCAGTTCCGAGAGTTCAGGATGCGCCGTGCGGAGGAGCGACTCGGTGCAGCCGGTGCACTCCTGGAAGTGCAGCCAGAGGACCGACGGTTTCTGCCCCTTGGCCGCGGCCTCGGCCATCTTCAGGCCGGCCGACGCGCCGAGGCCGACGGCTGCCGCGGCCATCATGCAGACCTTGACGAAACCGCGCCGGGAGACGCTGTCCCCTTGAAGCTCGGCCGGAAGCGGCTGGATCGCACCGTCCATGGTCCACCTCGCATGGAAGAGCTGCCGGAACTTCACGCGCCGCAGCACTTCGACGCCGAGAGGTAGCAACGGGGCTGCCAACCAAGAGTGGGATAAGGTCGCTCACATCCGGGCTGAATCGCAGACGTTCCCAGCCTATCGAAATACCGCGTGGGCGCGGTTGCCGAGGTCCCGGCACCGAATGCATTCGGCGTGTGCTATCGTCCTTCGGTTCGTCGCGCAGTGACTTCTTCTTCCACCGAGATCCGTATTCCCATGATGCAGACGCTCATTCCCGAGAACACCCTCAAGCGCAAGCTCAAGGCCGGTCAGCCGGTCGTCGGCTGCATGGTGGTCGAGCTTCGCCAGCCTTCCGTGATGCAACTGCTGGCGAACGCCGGTCTCGACTTCGTCATCATCGACACCGAGCATGGACCGTTCGGCATCGAGAGCATCGCCGACCTCAGCCGCGCCGCACGCCAGGTGGGCGTGACGCCAATCGTGCGCGTGCCGGCCCTGCAGTACGCGTACATCGCGCCGGCGCTCGACGCGGGCGCGCAGGCCATCATGCTGCCGCGCGTCACCGAAGTGGCCGAGGTCCGCGAGTGCCTGCAGATCATGAAATACCCGCCGACGGGACGCCGTGGCGCGGTGCTCGCACGCGCGCACACGATGTTCAAGGGGGGCGTGCTCGCCGACGCGCTCAGAGAAGGCAACGAGGAGTCGCTGCTCGTCGTCCAGATCGAAACCAAGGCGGCGCTCGACAACGTGGAGGCGATCCTCGGCGTACCGGGCGTGGACATCGGCTTCGTCGGGCCTACCGACCTCTCACTGTCGCTGGGGCTGCCGGGGAAGATCGCGGATCCGACGGTCGTCGCGGCGATGGAGAAGGTGGCGGCGGTCTGCGCGAAGCTCGGGGTCCACGCGGCGATCCAGATGAACGACCTGCCGTCGGCGGTCGCGTGGGCGGGCAAGGGATTCCAGTTGCTCTCGTACAGCTCGGAGATCAGCATCCTCGCGAAGGCGGCGGCCGACGGGGTCGCCGCGATCCGCGGCGGGTTCCCCGTGCGGGCCTGAGGCCGGCACCGCGTTCACGACACTGGAGGACACCGATGCAGCATCCGGTTGGGCGTTCGGCGGCCGTACTGATGGCACTGCTCTTCGCGTTCGCGACCGGCGCCTGCGGCGGCGGCACCGGCACCGAGACCACCCGCACCACGGCGGTGCCGGCGGCCGCGCCCGTGCCCGAGCTGCCGGCACCGTCGGCGATGATCGCCCGCGCCAAGGCGCTCGAACTCGACACGCCGTACGAACCGCCGCCGGGCGATGCGCTCGAACACCACACGTCTGGCTACGCCAAGACGATGTGCTCGGCGGTGTTCATCACGGGCCTCGACGCGGATGTCGCCGCGGAGAGCGTCGGCTACTTCACCGGCCCGTACGAGGAGCGCAAGAAAGTCGCCAGGCCGGTCGTCGATCGGGTGAAGAAGGAGGTGCGCATCACGATGCCGAACGGCGTCACGCTCGTCGCGCGGTACTTCGGATCGCAGGGCTGCATCACGCTGCCGCCGGGCAAAGACGATGTGTTCTTCAAGCCGGTCACGGTGAAACCGAACCTGCCCGATCCGAACCGGACGCCGTGGCCGATGGGCGACGTCCTGCCGAAGACGCCGCTCGCGGCGACGATCGACGAGGGCAAGTTGAAGCAGGCGGTCGACGCCGCTTTCGAGCCGGCCGACGCGCTCACGTCCGCCTTCGTCATCACCCACGGTGGCCGGTTGATCGCCGAGCGCTATATGCCGGGGATCACGCACACCACGCCGCTCGAGAGCTGGTCGATGGGCAAGAGCGTGACGGCGACGATGATGGGGATCCTCATCCAGCGGGGCGTGTACAAGTTGGATCAGTCCGCGCCGATCCCCGAGTGGCAGCAGCCCGGCGACCCGCGCCAGCAGATCCGGATCCAGGATATCCTCCGGATGTCGAGCGGCATCCGCATCAAGGCACCGAGCGATCCGGATTTCGATCCGAACGGCACGTACCCCGACCATCTCTACCTGTACACGGGCCGGGTGAACTCGTTCGCCTACGCGGCGACGCGCCCGCAGCAGTGGCCGCCGAACACGGTGGGCCGGTACCGGAACACGGATCCGGTGCTCACCAACTACCTCGTTCGGCTCGCCGTCGAGAAGGGGGGCGAGGACTACCGGTCGTTCCCGCAGCGCAGCCTGTTCGACAAGATCGGCGTCCGCTCGATGGTGATGGAGACCGACCCGTACGGGAACTTCCTGACACAGGGCTACGAGTTCATGTCCGGGCGCGACTGGGCGAGGCTCGGCAACCTGTATCTGCAGGACGGCGTGTGGAACGGCGAGCGGATCCTGCCCGAGGGGTTCGTGACGTTCGTGAGCACGCTCGCGCCGGCCTGGCTCGCCGACAAGCGGCCGGTCTACGGCGCCTTCTTCTGGATCAACGGGGACGGACGGTACCCGGTGCCGAAGGAGGCGTACTACATGTCGGGAGCCGGCGGGCAGACGGTGCTGATCGTCCCGTCACACGGCCTCGTGGTCGTGCGTATCGGCCACTTCAAAGGTCAGCGGCCGGGCGACGAAGCGTTCCGCAAAGCGCTCGCGCTGCTCATGGAAGCCGTGCCGGCGAACACCGCGGCCCCGATCACGCACTAGCAGCGGTGTCGAAGCGGATGTAGGGTCCGCCTTCAGGCGGACCAGGGGCCGGCGGGTGTCGTCGCAACCGCGCCAGGGCGCCTCGCGGGGCGCCCTGGCGGCTCCGGTATCATGTGAGCTGGACATGGCGAACATCCTCCAGCACCTCCCGGTCGGCGAGAAGGTCGGCATCGCGTTCTCGGGCGGGCTCGACACGAGCGCCGCCCTCCACTGGATGCGCGAGAAGGGGGCCATCCCCTACGCGTACACCGCGAACCTCGGGCAGCCAGACGAGCCCGACTACGACGACATCCCGCGCCGGGCGATGCAGTACGGCGCCGCGAAGGCGCGCCTCGTCGACTGCCGCCGCCAACTGGTGGCCGAGGGCATCGCGGCGCTGCAGTGCGGCGCGTTCCACATCTCGACGGCCGGCGTCCCCTACTTCAACACCACCCCGCTCGGGCGCGCCGTCACCGGCACGATGCTCGTCGCCGCCATGAAGGAAGACGACGTGCACGTGTGGGGGGACGGCAGCACGTTCAAGGGCAACGACATTGAGCGGTTCTACCGCTACGGCCTGCTCGTCAACCCGAGTCTTCGCATCTACAAGCCGTGGCTCGACCAGCAGTTCATCGACGAACTCGG
>ORMF010810391.1_pt1 | contig 13441 bp, 10 predicted proteins | sample 1779871 | NCBI WGS metagenome assembly ORMF01 (sample SAMEA104232316, study PRJEB22302) | groundwater metagenome | biome: forest; feature: aquifer; material: groundwater | place: USA | collected 2011-08-07 | depth 5.4 m | reverse complement strand
TTCAAGGCGCTGCTGAACGGGCTATCCACGCCATCCGTGAAGACGAGCACCACGCGACGGCCCTGCTCATGCAGCAAGGCGGTAATGCCCACGTTCACAGCATTCCAGAGCGGTGTGGGACCTTCCTCTTGCAGCTCGGTCCGAAGAATCTCGAGAAGCTCCGCGTGATCGAAGGTGAAATTGCGGGGGTCGAGCTGGATGCGGTTGGAGAAACTGCCGATGCGAGCCTTGTCTGCCGAGAGCATCGCCTCGACAAAACGCTCGGCGGCCTGCTCCTCGAGGCGGAAGTTGGCCCGCATACTTCTGCTGCGGTCGAGCAGCAGCACAACCGTGATGGGCTGGACGTCGTTGGCAAACACCGTGACGTCCTGCGGCGTCCCGTTGTCGTCCACCTCAAAGACCTCGCGACCCAGATCGGTTGCGAGCCGGCCGTTCACGTGGGTCACCGTCGTATAGACCGCGACGGTCTTGATCCCGCTCTTGAACGGTGCCTGGGCCGCAATGGCGGCCGTGAGCGCGGCCGCAAGAAGGACAGCCACCCGCATGCAAGCAACGTTAGCATGGCGACACGTGGCGTCGTGTCACATTTCTCGTGCTGGCCGGATCGCCGATCACGCCACTCGCCATCAAGCGAGGGGTATAAGGTAACCTTTCACGCGGCTTGCGTCTCTGCCGGGAAGCTGGAGTCTATGGAGGACACACACGACGGGTTGCGATCTTCCTCATCTCCATGTTGACGATATCGGCAGACGCGATGCCGGCCGAGACTCCGGCGTCTCGGCACGCGATGCCACGGCAGGAGGAGTGCCGACTGATCGTATGTTGAAGACTCCCGCTCCCAGAACGACGATTCTCATCGTGGATGATGAGCCGCAGATTCGATTGCTGATGAAGCGCGCGCTCGAACGGGCGGGTTATCTGGTCCTCGAGGCGGACAGCAGCGCGACTGCGGTGACCGTGTCCTCGAAACACCCAGGCAGGATCGACCTGCTCATTACCGACCTCATCATGCCCCGCACGGACGGATTTGTGACAAGCGCCAGGCTCTTGCGAGCGCGGCCAGAGATGAGACTGTTGTTTGTCTCAGGGTACGCGGAGACCTCGCCGTCCGTCCGGGCGAACCTCGGTGAGCTCAAGGACACGCCATTCCTGGCAAAGCCCCATACCGCCGCTCAGCTACTCGAGAAAGTGTCGGAAGTCTTGGCACATCCACACTCCAGTCCACGATGAGGGTCTCGTGAATGCAGTCCCAACGATTGCCAGATCAAGGTTTGGCTTTCAGGCTGCGGATGTAGTTGACCAGGTTCCAGATCTCCGATGCCTCCACCCGTTCCGCGAAGCTTTCCATGTCCGCGGACGTCCCTTCGCTGATCACCGCAAAGATCTCGCCGTCGCTCGATCCGAACTCCCACGTCGCGTCTGTCAAGTCGGCCGGCTGACCGCCGGCCCCGGCCCCCCCGCCGTCGCCCCTGCCTTCAACGCCGTGACAGCGACTGCAGAGCCTCTGGTACGTGCGGCGCCCGGCTGCCACTGACGCCTCGGTGACGGTCACCGGGTTGACCCGTTTGGCCGCCTCCGGGTTTCCTCCTCGCCTCGGCGTCGTCGGCGTCAACGCGCCCTGGCCCGTCAGAACCGCCCCGGCCAGCCAGACGCAGAGCGCGGACGCGATGGCGCTACTCGGACGACAGGCCAAAGTGCTCGATGAGATAGTCCGGATACTTTTCATGAAGCAGCTGGAAGAGCTCGTTGACGAGATTGAGCGCGTACCGCACGGCATACGCCTGTCCGGCCCCGCGCACGGACACGACGAGCGTCCATGCGCCTTTCCGTATCGAGGCGTGGAGAGAAGCACGACGCCGATCGAGCCGCTTGTGCGACGGGAGCGTCCGAGACGTTCGAGCGGCGACCAGGGCGGCCAGGTCCTTCGCCATCGGCATCCGGTGGTCTATGTGTAGGAGCAGATCGACGAAGCGCAATCTGCTCGCGTCGTGCGCCACCCGCAGGACCATCGGTCGGCGCGTGAGCCATGTGAACCGGAACCTGGTCCGTCCGCCCGTGAGAGGCTCCGCGAGCAGCCCACGGAACACGCCACGATCCGCGTACTGGCGAAGAACCTTCGCCACCGTCTCGACGCGGAGGCGCCGCGCGGGCGGCGCCGCGGAGCGACCGACGCCGCCCGATGCCTTCAATGGTAGTACGACATGACGCCCGGCTCGATCTTCCCGAGCGACCCCGGAGGAAATTTCGCGCGGTCCCAGAATTCCTTCTTGCCCTGGCAGTTGACGACCGCAGGGCGCCTCTCCTTGAGGGCCACCTGGTACGCACGCTCCAGCGCGGGCGTGAACTCTGACGGCCGAGTGACGTACTCGCCGTAGCCACCGAGCGCTTCGGCCAGCTTGTCGTATCGGAGATTCTCCTGGAACAGGTGGATTGGCAGGGCGCGCGCGTTGTCTGCAGCTCCTGTCCACGTTCCCCACGCGTTGTTGTTGTAGACGATGACGACGGCCGGCAGTCGGTACTTGGCCATCGTTTCGATCTCCATGGCCGTGTAGCCGAATCCCCCATCACCTGTGATGCCGATGACCGGATGCCCCTTGTATGGAGCCTGAACGCCGGCCCCAAGCTGAACGGCGGCCGCAACGCCAAGCGTGTACCCGACGTCGGGCCCGATAGCGGCGTATTGGTACGCACCGTTCATGATCTGGCCCGGGCGGAACGCACGCAGCTCCCGCCGCACGTAGCGCGCGATGCCATACCCGCCCGACGCGATCGTGGTCTGCTCCTTGGGCAGCTTTCCGCGGTACAGAAACACCGCGAGCTCGTGCGCGATGATCGCCGGGTGGACGGCGTCGCGGTATCCGAGCGCGATGTTGTAGTACTCGAGGTTCTGGTCCTCGAAGCGCTTCCGGGCCGCGGCAATCTCCGCGATCCAGGCGTCGTGCGTCAGGTGGGGCACCGCGTCGGCCAGTGCCTCGAGCGCGGCCCGCTCACAACTGACGATGCCGAGATCGATGGGGAGGTTTCTGCCGATGTCCTCCTGCGCCTGGTCGATGCGGATGTATCGCGCGTCGGGGCCGAACGCGAACTCGCCGACCGTTGGCATGCAGTGCTGGCCGACAAGTATGACGAGATCAGCGCTGCCTAGAGCCGCGGGCGCCGCGTTCGCCGACAGGGGGCTCGCATCCGAGAACTGCCCCTTCATGGCGCCGGATTCGACGACCGGGATCTGTGCCTTTTCGGCAAAACGCTGCAAGGGCTCCCAGGCCTTCCGATAGAAGACGCCGTTGCTCGACACGACGATCGGCCGGCGCGCCGTGCGGATCATGTCCACGGCAGCCGTAATGTCTTTCGGGGACGGATGCGGCCTCGACTCCGTCCGGTAACGCTTCTGATCGACGTAGAGCTCAAGGTCCGCGGCGTCCTTGAAGCGCGCAGACGCCACCTCCGCGGGAAAGTCCAGATGGACGGGTTTCGGTACGCCGCTTCGCAGCTGGCGGAACGCGTAACCCGCGTACTCGTGGACCCGGCGGGGATTGATCAGTCGCTTCCCGTACTTCTTCAGCCCCTCGGTCGTCGGCTGCTGATACCCAAGCTGGATACCGGCCTCCGTGTCCTCCTGGCCCATCGACATGTTGCTCGCGACGACGAGAAGCGGCGTCCGCGCCGCGTTGGCGCAGGCGATCGCGCAGATCATGTTGGTGAAGCCCGGGCCCTCGGTGCCCGACGCGATGGCGATCTCGCCGCTGATGCGGATGAACGCATCGGCTGCGTGCGCCATCGATCCTTCGTGACGGCCGCCGAAGGCCGGGATGCCGCTGCCCGCCAGCGCATGCACGACGGTGTAGTTGCCGGGGCAGGTGAAGAGCGCCGCGACGCCCTCTTCCTTGCAGGCGCGCGCGAAGACCTGGGCGCCCGTCATCGGGAAGACATAAGCCTCGGCCGGTGCAGCGCCGGCTGCCGCGAATTCGGGAGGAATGGCTGGGTGCGCCGCGTACGCTGCGCCGCTCTGTCCGGCGGCACTGGCGAGCGCGCCCCCGCCGACGACTGCCGCAGCGGTCGCGCCGGCTCCCGCAGCGTTCCGAAGGAAGGTTCGGCGGTTGACCGTGGTCGTGGGACGGTGTGATTCTGACATGGCGAGATGATACCTGCTCGCGACCCTGCTGGACGGCAATATTTTACGCTCCTTGCCCGGCCACCGGCCGAGGCGGAACGCCTGTGGCGAACCTTCTGCTACTGTATCGCCGGGCCAGCCCGGGAACAGCGAGGGTGAGTTTGGATGGTCGTGGTCGGAACTGACACATGGCACCGGAAAGCGCTTTCGGCGAACTCGGCGACGCGCCTCACTGGAACGCCGACGTCATTCTCCGCGACTACCGGCTCGGCTACCGGAGTCGCCAATGCAGTCTCGTCGCCCGCAAAGAAGTATTTGGTGGGCGGGCCAAGTTCGGCATCTTCGGCGAGGGCAAGGAATGTGCGCAGCTCGCCATGGCGCACGCCTTTCGCAAGGGTGACTTCCGCTCCGGCTACTACCGGGACCAGACACTGATGTTCGCGCTGGACCTGCTGACGCCCGAGCAGTTCTTCGCTCAGTTGTACGCACACGCCGACGTCTCGGCCGAACCGGCGTCGGGCGGACGGGCCATGACCAGTCACTTCGCGACCCGGCTGCTCGACGACACGGGCGCGTTCGTGCGGCAGACGGATCGCTACAACTCCACGGCCGACGTCTCGCCGACCGCCTCGCAGATGCCGCGCCTGGTCGGGCTGGCCTACGCGTCCAGACTCTATCGGGAAGAGGCTGGTCTCAGCGATCACGGCGAGCTGTTTTCGTCGCACGGCGACGAGATCGCCTTCGGCACGATCGGCGAGGCAAGCTGTGCCGAAGGGATCTTCTGGGAATCGGTGAACGCGCTCGGCGTGCTCCAGGCTCCGGCGCTCATCTCGATCTGGGATGACGGGTTCGGCATCTCGGTATCCGAGAACGTTCAGATCGCGAAGGGAGACATCGGCAGGGTTCTCGAAGGCTTCGGTCGCCGGGTCGGTGGGCGGCCCGGGATCGCCCTGCACGTCGTCCATGGGTGGGACTATCCCGCGTTGTGTTCGACGTACCTGGACGCGGCGGAGCAGGTTCGCCGCAGCCACGCGCCAGCAGTCATCCACGTCATGGAGCTGACCCAACCCTACGGGCACTCCACCTCTGGGAATCACGAACGCTACAAGTCGGCGGAGCGGCTGGAGTGGGAAAAGGAGTACGACTGTCTGCCCAGGATGCGCGCGTGGATTCTCGACTTGAAGATCGCGTCGGTCGAGGAGCTCGATCAACTGGAGGCAGAAGAACGGCAACTCGCTTCGAGGGCACGGGATCTGGCCTGGGAGCGGTACCAGAAGCCCATCGATGACGAGCGGCAGACCCTGATCTCGCTAGTCGACGCCTTGGCCGAGCGGTCCCCTCGAGCGGCACAGATCCGAGCCGTTACTTCGGCGCTGCAAGAGGTTCAGTCACCGCTTCGTCGAGATCTCATGGCGGCGGCGACCGAAGTCCTGCTCGCCACGAAAGACGAGCCTGTGGCAGCCACTGGCGCGCTACGCCGATGGACACTGGAGCAGGGCGTCCTCAACGAACGGCGCTACGGCGCGAACCTCTACAGCGAGGCGTCGGAATCTGCCCTTGCGACGCCGGTGGTTCCCGCTCGGTACTCAGCGAATCCTCCAGTGCTGCAAGGATTCGAGATCTTGCGCGCCTGTTTCGACCGAGCGTTGGAGCGAATACCCACGCTGATCGCGTTCGGAGAGGACGTCGGACGCCTTGGCGGCGTCAATCAAGGCTGGGCTCACCTGCAGGACAAGTACGGCGCCCATCGAGTCACGGACACGGGAATCCGGGAGGCGACGATCATCGGACAAGCCATCGGCATGGCGCTGCGCGGGCTGCGACCGATCGCCGAGATCCAGTACCTGGACTACATCCTCTACGCGCTGCAGATTATCTCAGATGACCTTGCGACGCTTCGCTGGCGAACACACGGAGGCCAGAAGGCCCCCGTCATCATCAGGACGCGTGGTCACAGGCTGGAGGGCATCTGGCACTCGGGGTCACCGATGGCGGGTATCGTCAATCTGGTTCGTGGCATCTATGTGTGTGTGCCGAGAGACGCCGTTCAAGCAGCGGGCTTTTACAACACGATGCTTGGGTCGGATGACGCAGCGCTGATCGTGGAAGTCCTGAACGGGTATCACAAGCGGATGCCGCTACCCGAAAACATCGGCAGTTTCACGATCCCCCTTGGCGTGCCGGATATCATTCGGCCAGGATCTGACGTCACGGTCGTCACCTACGGCGCGTGTTGCGACATCGCTATGGACGCCGCATCGCTCCTGAAGGGCACCGACATCGACATCGAAATCATCGATGTGCGCACGCTGTTGCCGTTCGACATCCATGCGACCATCCGGGAGTCGCTCGGGAGGACGAATCGCGTTCTCTTCGTGGATGAAGACTGTCCAGGCGGCATCACGGCCTACATGATGCAGGAAGTCCTCGAACGGCAGGGCGGGTTCGAACTGCTGGACTCGCCGCCGCGAACGCTATCGGCGAAGCCGCACCGTCCGGCCTATGGTTCCGACGGGGACTACTTCTCCAAGCCAAACCGGGAACAGATCACAAAGGCTGTCTACCAGATGATGGCCGAATCCGACCCACGTCGCTTTCCTCCGACAGCGTTGGGTTGACACGTGGATAACTGGACATTGTCAGAACACGAAGGGGTCAGCAAACGCTGGCCCGTAAACCGCGCCTTGTCGGTCGCCGAAGTCCGTAGTAGAGTCAGCAGCTACAGCTGAGCGAAAGTCAGCAGTTACAGTTGAGCGAATCACCACATCGGGAGGTATCCGCGATGACCCGATTGCCCCTCGTAGTTGCAACCCTCGCACTTTCGATTTTCTTCCCGTCCCTCACGTATGGTGCAGACGCTGTATTGCACCACATTCATCTGACCGTGACGAACGCGGATGTCGCCGCCCGCTGGTACATCCAGTACGTGGGCTGCGAGCCCGTCGCGGCACGCACCGACGCCGCACGTTGCGGAGAGGTGCAGCTGCTGTTCATCACTCGGCCGGCCGGTGGCGCCAATGAGGGGACGGCCCTGGATCACATCGCCTTCTCGGTGCCGGATCTCGCGGCAAAGGTCAAGCAGCTCGTCGACGTGGGCGTCCGCGGCTCGGGCGTGCGCGTCGTTGACCGCGATTCACCCATCAAGGAGCAGCCCGGGCTGTTCAAGGTGGCGTTCATCAAAGACCCCTGGGGCACGAAGATCGAGATCGTCGAAGATCCCGAGCGTCTGGGTTTCCACCACATCCATCTCTTTAGTGACGATCCAGGTTCGACACTGAAGTGGTACCAGGCGACATTCGGTGGCAAGCCCGGACTGCTGAAAGGCCGACTGAACGGGCTACTCTACGGCAACACCTGGCTCATCGTCGCCCGCAATGAGAATCGGGGCGCGCTCCAGCCCATCGCAGGCCGATCGATCGATCACATTGGTTTCCGATTTGGCAATGGCGACACTGCGGCCGCTGACCTGAAACAGAAGGGCATCCCCGTGCGAGAGGACGCGGACGCCGCTGATAGTGAAGGTCAGACCATGCGCGCCGCGATGATCGCGGCGCCTGACGGCATGCGTACGGAAGGCATCGTCGCGCTCGTGCCGCGGGCCAAAGAGGCCGCTGATGTGACGGCTCGGGCCTCGGGCGCAGCGCCAACCGCGCCAGGCGCCACACAGCCATGGAGGGCGCCTCGAACGTCTTGGGGGGAGCCGGACCTTGAAGGTGTCTGGACGGTCAATGACATGCACGGCGTGCCGCTCGAGCGCCCCAAGGAACTCGCCGGGCGAGATCGGTTGACGCCGACTGAAGCGGCGGCCCGGCGCGAGAGGGGAACGCAGGCGGGCATCTGGGGCTACGATCGGGAATGGCGCGACACGGCCCTCGGGTTCGTCAAGACCAGTCCGTCTCAACAGGTCGCCTTCGTGATCGATCCACCGGATGGGCGCATTCCTCCGCTGACGCCGCAAGGGCGCAAGCGCGAGATTGCTAGACGCGATGGCAGCGGACTCGAGGAAGGTTCGACCGAGGCGCTCAGGCCGGGAATCTGGGCCGTGGATCTCAGCTCGTGGGTGCGATGCATTACGCGCGGCCTGCCGGAGATGTGGCTGCCGGTCGGCTACAACAACGGCGTTCAGATCGTCCAGGGGCCCGGCTACGTTGTGATCACGAAAGAAATGGTCCACGAAGCACGTGTGATTCCGACCGATGGCCGACCGCATCTCGGTCCAAACCTCACGCAGTGGCTCGGCGATTCACGTGGTCGTTGGGAGGGAGACACGTTGGTCGTGGAGGTCACGAACTTCAACGGCAAGGCCGGAGGATATCGCGGCTCCGATCGCGGTCTGCGCCTCACCGAGCGTTACACACGCACGGCTCCGGATACGATCGACATTCGGGTCACGATCGAGGATCCCGATACGTGGACGAAGCCGTGGACGATCGGATTTCCGATCAAAAAAGACGACGCGCAGTACGAGCTCATCGAGTACGCGTGTCACGAAGCGAACTACGGGCTGGTGAACATCCTGTCTGGGGCGCGAGCGGACGAAAAGAAAGCCAATGGCAATCAGTCGAAGGGGCAGCCGGTGAAGCCGGCTTCAAAACGTTAGACGCGCGACCTCTTTAACGGAGGGGCAGGAACACGAAGGGGGCGGTCGTGTCATCGGCGTGCGGCGGACTTCGCCGTGTCTCCCGAATCCGGAACCAGCATCCGGATCATGCCGTCCTGCCTCGATGTGAGTAGAAGCTCCCCGTCGGACCTCTTCGACCGGCGCGACTGTCTGTGGAATCCCATCGTCCGCCTTCTTCATCGCCGCGAGGTCGGCCACGAAGATGCGCCCTCGCACGATGTCGCCGAAGACGAACTTGCCCCGGAGTGCGGGAATGCGCCCGTGGTACGGAAATCCGTCGGTCACCGCCTGACCCTCGCGGTGGTCGTACATCGCGACTGGATAGGTGAATCCGTCCTTCATCCGGCCATCCAGAACTTCCGGGGCCAGCGGGTAGAGCTGGCTGAGGGTGCCACCAGGTCTGGTGACGCCGTTCTCGAACGTTCCTTCGCGCTTCATCCATCCGTAGTTGTTTCCCTCGTGAACGATGTTGATCTCTTCGATGTTGTTCATCCCGATGTCCGACGCGAACATCGTCCCATCGGTGAGATCCCAGGAAAGGCGATGGGCATTCCGGAACCCGTACGCATAGATTTCGCCGAGTGTCTTTGGATCGCCATCGGCCGCGAATTTGTTGACCGTGGGAATCGTGTAGTCGCCGAGCCCTTTCATGCCGCCGGTGACAGACGGACTGCGCGGGTCAATGCGGAGGATCGCGCCAATCACCGTGTCGAGACGTTGTGTCTGAGACGGATTGCTGGCATTCGGTCCGCCGCCGTTGCTGAATCCCAGGTCGCTGCCGCTCGTGTAGAGCAGACCGTAATCGGGAGCACCGGGCTTCGCAGTCGGGTTGAACTCGAGATGCCCGAACGGATGGACGAAATTGGAGACCACGTGTGCCACGCGGAGCAGCTCCCGCCTGGTGCCCTCGAAGGTATTCGCGGCCGGGTTGGTGGCGTGCCACTCCGTGATAACGTTGTGGTAGGTGACATCAGCTCGCGTGAACCCCGGGATAGCGTCAAGCGTACCGACTTGGCCGCTGGAATCAGGAGGATTGCCACCTTTGACAAGGTCGCGGCGCTCGAAGCATGGGTCGAACGGGGCGAAGCGCCGGCGAAAATCGTGGCGTCGCGGTCCGAGGGCGGCACAATCGTGCGGACGCGTCCGCTCTGTCCGTATCCGCAGGTCGCCGTCCACAGCGGCAAGGGCAGTATCGACGATGCCGCGAATTTTTCGTGCGCCGTGAGATAGCTGTCGGGGGTCATGCAGCCGCGCAGGTTCAGATGGTCATTGCTTCGCCTGCTCTTCAATCCGGCGCAGTACCGTCTCCACTTCCCGCCGCAGCTCAGAGTCCGTTGGCTTCAGCGCGAGAGCCGTGCGGTAATGGGTCGCGGCTTCGTTCGGACGTCCGGTGGCGAGCAGCGCGTGCGCGAGCGTCAGGCGTGTCGCGGCGTCATTCGGGTCGAGCGCAACCGCGGCGGCGAACGCCTCCGCGGCTTCGGCGAATCGATCTTTCTGCGTCAGCGCGAGCCCCAGCTCGACATAGGCGCCCGGCATCCGCGGCGATAGGCGCGCGTACTCCTGGTAGGTGACGATCGCCTCGTCGTAGTTCTGCCGCCGGATGAGCACGTCGGCGAGCCCGCCCCACCCGTCTACGTTCCGCGGCTGCATCCGCAACACCTGCCTGTACGCGTGCTCGGCTTCCGACAATTCGCCGAGCGTCATCAGCCCTCGCCCGAGGAGGTTGTACGCGCGAACCACGTTGGCGTTGTCGGGATCGCGGCGGATGTACTCGCGAAGACGTTCGACCGACTCCTTGTACCGGCCGTCGGCGTCCAGTTCGAACCCGAGCGCATAGAAGGCGTCGGACATCCCCCCGTCGGCGGCACGCTGGTACTCCTCGAGCGCTTCCTTGCGGCGACCCTCATCCTTCAGCGCGACGCCGAGATTGTAGTGCGCTCGAGGCTGCGGGAACCGCTCGAGCGAGGTCTGCCAGACGCGTGTGTTCGTCGCATACTCGGCGTTGCGTCGCACGGTCAGCAGGCCCAGGATTGCCGTGGCCGCAGCGAGCGCAGCCGCCGACATCTGCAGTCGCCGCCGCGGATCGTGGACCAACGCGCCGAGCATGCGCGCGACCGCCGCGACAGCAAGGACGACGATGGCAGCGAGCGGCAGGTACATCCGCCGCTCGGCACCCGCTTCGGTGGCGACCGGCACAATGCTGGAGGTGGGAGCGAGCGTGACGAAGAACCAGGCGGCGAGAAACGCGAGCGCGCGATGGCGGCGCCAGAGGGCGAGTGCGACTGCGAGCAGCGCCACGATGAAGACCGCAGCCGGCAGCACATCGGCCAAGTTGAGCGCCCGCGGCACGCCGTAATCGAGTACGAGGCCGCGTGGCCAGACCGCGACGGTGAGATACCTGACGATCATCTCCGTCTGGTTCAGCAGATAGGTCCAGGGCGAGACGCCGCTCGAAAACCCTGCGCTCCGGAATCGTGGACCCGACAGCACCAGCGCGATCACGATCGCCCATGTCGCGGCCAGGCCCGCGTGTAGCGCGCGTCGCTGCCGGAGCGCACGACCGAACCCGCCGGCCACGAAGACAACGTCGTACAAGAACACCATCAGCGGCGCCGTCGCCATCGACTCTTTCGTGAACATCCCGAGCGCGCAGGCGACGATGGCGACGCTGGTCCATCGCGCGGTGCGGGGTCCGGTCATCGCGCGGATCGCCCCATACAGCGTCAGGAAGTAGAAGAACCCCATCATCGATTCGGTGCGCTGCGTCACGTAATCGATGACTTCGGTCTGCACGGGGTGGAGCAGCCACACGAGCGCGCAGGCGAAGGCGACCCAGTCGGACACGGGGACTCCGTCGCTCGGCGGCCGAGACTCCGCAGGCGGCCACGAGAAATCGAGCGCGCGCTGCGCCAGTGTCCGCCGGACGATACCGAAGAACAGCAGGCCGCAGAGCAGGTGCACGCCGAGGTTCCACGCGTGGTAGCCCCAAGGCGACATGCCGCCCCACGCGTAGTTGAGCGCGAACGAAAGGTTCACAAGCGGGCGGCCGGCGATGGCGGTCTGCCGGGGCGCGCGCAGCGCGTCAAGCGTCAGGCTTCGTATGATGAGGTTGCCGGTGACCGAGTCGGTGTCGTCGAAGACGAACGGGTTCGACAGCGCGTTGACGTACACGGCGAGCGTCCCAGCTGCGAGCACCGCCGGCAACGCCCATGCAAGTCGGCGGGACGGGGCAAGAGTGACTGTCCGACCGCGCCTCGGCACCCTGCAGCCGAATATACTCGGCAATCGTCTCGTCGGTCACATTGCCGCTGCTCGCAACGAAGTAGCCGCGCCCCCACAGGTGCCGCCCCCAGAACGCCGCCCGGCTGAAAGGCATCTTCCCTGAGGGTGTCTGCGATTGGACCAAGAGGGAGTGTCGCAGACCACGATGGTGCCGTGGGCCTCGTTCTCGTCACTGCGAAGCCGAACAGGTTCGCCGCTTCGAACCGTGACTGAACCGGCCTGAACCCCTTCATCGTGGCTATCGCGCGGCGAATGGAGTACAGTCGGGGCACTGCTTTCCTGAACCTGCTGCCTGATTCTCGGCTCCGCTAGGCCCCGTCTCGCATCAGCCTTCATCAAAGCCCCGACCGACACGGGGTGGGCGATGGGCGAACGCAATCTCCGCATACATCCATCAACGATCTTGCTCGGCGAGTGGTCTCGTTCACCCGATGCCCAACTCGCCAGAAACTGTGAAGAGCGACGCACATGACGCAGCAGCCACTCCAGACGCGGCGTTTCAACGAAGCGCTCGCACGCGTCCAGCAATTGTTCATGCAGACGCCCGACGTAAAGCTCACCACCGCTGACGCCGCTCAGATGGCAGGTCTCGACAGGCAGCTGTGCAGGGTATTGCTTCGGAACCTTATCCACGCAGGCTTTCTCGAGCAGCGCCTGGGGGGCGTGTTCGTCCGCCGATCGTCGACTTCGCACTAACCGTGACTTTGGAGGAATAGAATGACGAAGGACACCACATGGCATCAATGAACGGCACCATCAAGCGGATCGTGAGCGACAAGGGCTTCGGTTTCATTCTGGCGGGCGACGGCGCCGAGTACTTCTTTCACAATTCCGCCTGCCAGCAGACCGCCTTCGATGATCTTCGAGAAGGTCAGGCCGTCACGTTCGATATGGGGCAGGGGCCAAAAGGCCCGAGAGGCGAGAACGTCAGGCTCTCCTGATCGCGATCCTCCTGTGGCTTGATGAAGCTTTCGCGCTCGTCTGACCATACCGGTCGGGGGCGATTTCTGCAACACTCCTCGGCAACATGGCGTAGGTTATCTGCCCCGGGCCGTTCTCGAAGGGCCCGAGGCAACTCTGTATGATGTGACGCAAAGGCCACCGTTGCGCCGCCTGCTCGTGACCCTGTTGGTCGTCGTCCCCTTGCTCTTGACCGTAGTCCAGGGTCAGCAGGTCCCGATCTGCCGGGATTGGCAAGAGTGTCGACAGCTCGCTCTCGAAGCGTCGGCGCGAGGCGAGTACGAACGCTTCCACGATCTCGCATGGCGTGCTGTCCAGACCGGACCCAAGAACGATTCCGCACTGATGTACCTGCTCGCCCGGGCGCAGGTGTTGAGCGGCCGCCCGCACGACGCGCTCGTGATGCTGCAGCGACTGGCCGATATGGGCGTGGCGACCGACGCGGCAACCGACGCGGCCTTCACACG
>ORMF010897039.1_pt1 | contig 13442 bp, 10 predicted proteins | sample 1779871 | NCBI WGS metagenome assembly ORMF01 (sample SAMEA104232316, study PRJEB22302) | groundwater metagenome | biome: forest; feature: aquifer; material: groundwater | place: USA | collected 2011-08-07 | depth 5.4 m | reverse complement strand
TCTTCGCACGGCATCCATGCGTCGAACGCGATCCTGTTCAATCACGAGTCCCCGTTGCGGGGCCTCGAATTCGTGACCCGGAAAGTGACTGCCACCTTGGCGCAGATGGCACGAAACATCATTCCCGGCCCGCTGGTCCTCGGCAATCTCGATGCGCGCCGGGATTGGGGGTTCGCAGGGGACTACGTACGAGGAATGTGGCTGATGGTCCAGCGTGAGGATGCTGCAGACTTTGTTCTGGCGACTGGCATGCTGCATAGCGTGCGCGAGTTCGTGGCGACAAGCGCCGCGTTCCTCGGATACGATCTCGTGTGGGAGGGAAAGGCCGAGCACGAGGTCGGACGGGATTCCGCCACCGGCAAGCTTCTCGTGGCGGTTAGCCCCGAGTTCTACCGGCCTTTCGATGGCTGCGCGCCCGTCGGCAACGCCGCGCTCGCAAGGCAAGCACTCGGCTGGGCGCCCAGCGTGTCCTTTCAGGAGCTGGTCGCCATGATGACCTCAACAGACTATGATCGGTCCGCGAACGGAGCGATCCTCTACTAAGAGGCTGTTGAAATATGTCGCTTGATGCGAATTGCTTGTCATCCCGAGCAAAGCGAGGGATCTGCTGTTGTGCCGAATCAACGACTTGGAAAAGCAGATTCCTCGTCGCTACGCTCCTCGGAATGACAGGGTCACGTCTTTCAACACTCTTCTAACCGACCGGAATTCCGCGAACGTCCATGCCCAAGACAGCCTTGATCACCGGCATCACCGGCCAGGATGGAGCGTACCTGGCGGAATTCCTGCTCGAGAAGGGCTACATGGTCCACGGCATCCGGCGGCGCGCGTCGCTTTTCAACACCGGGCGCATCGACCACCTCTACCGGGACCCGCACGAACCCGATGTTCGCTTCACACTGCACTACGGCGACCTGGGCGACTCCGCGAGCATCACCCGGGTGATCCAGCAAATCCGTCCCGACGAGATCTACAACCTGGGCGCGCAAAGCCACGTCGCTGTGTCGTTCGAGCAACCCGAATACACCGGCAACGTGGACGGGTTGGGGGCCCTGAGGATTCTCGAGGCGATCCGGATCCTCGGCCTGGACAGGACGACGCGCTTCTATCAGGCCTCGAGCTCGGAGCTGTTCGGCCTGGCGCGCGAGACGCCGCAGCGCGAATCGACCCCGTTCTATCCGCGCTCCCCGTACGCGGTCGCGAAGCTCTACGCGTACTGGATCACGGTAAATTTCCGCGAGGCCTACGGCATCTACGCCTGCAACGGCATCCTTTTCAACCACGAGTCGCCGCGGCGCGGAGAGACCTTCGTGACGCGAAAAATCACCCGGGCGCTGGCAAGGATCAAGCTCGAGCTGCAGGACTGCCTCTATATCGGCAACCTGTCCGCAAAGCGGGACTGGGGACACGCGCGGGACTATGTCGAGATGCAGTGGCTGATGCTGCAACAGGACCAACCAGAGGACTTCGTGATCGCCACGGGCGTGCAGCATTCCGTGCGCGAATTCGTCGAAGCCGCGGCGACGCGTCTGGATATCCCGATCACCTGGAAGGGCTCGGGGCTGGAGGAGAAGGGCTACGACGAGAAAGGCCGATGCATCGTCGCGATCGATCCGCGCTACTTCCGCCCCACCGAGGTGGACACGCTGCTCGGCGATGCAACGAAGGCACGCCTGAAGCTCGGCTGGACGCCGCGAACCTCGTTCGACGAGCTGGTGGCGGAGATGGTCGATCACGACCTGGAGGCTGCGCGGCGCGACACAATCATCCGGAGTAAAGGCTACAAGATCCCCGAACCGCGCGAATAGCCCCTGTGCCCGATTCGCAACTCCTCCGCGTATAATTCGCACTTCGCCGTCTGCCGGCGACCCATCCCGGCTCGCGTTACCCCGCCCCGGTAGCTCAGTGGATAGAGCAGCCCCCTCCTAAGGGGCAGGTCGGACGTTCGATTCGTCTCCGGGGCGCCAGTTTCCCCGCCTGTCAAATCAATGAGTTGCCCGAATCTGTGATTGGTGGTCCTCTTTGACGAGGAGCAGCCCTATTCCTCGCTAAGAATCTGCCGTTAAGCAAGACACAAGGGCTAGTTCGCTGAAAGGCGAATTCGCAAAGCTACCGACCTGACGTGCTCAGTTGAGCGCAAGGTGGCGGGGCTGCCGGCTGGAGAGGACCGTTATTCCTCCGTGTAACTGGCCTGCGCGGCGAAGCCCTTGGGAACTCGATCAAGGGGAACGGCCATGCTCCACAGCAGACTCGCCACACCAAGGCCCCAGGGCGAAACAGGCGTATTCCGGACTGTCTTCGGGCTCGCAACGCTTATCGTAACAGCCGTGCTTTCCGGGTGCGCCTCGACAGGCCCGATGGTCCTGACCAAGGATGCCGACCGGCAGCTCGCCTGCGTCGCCGTGCAGTGGACGCCGAAGGAGCAGATCGCCGGGTATTGCGGGCGCGACAACGTGTACGGCCTGCCCAACCAGGCGTGCCTGGTGGACGGCTACATGATCATCTCCAGGAAGCCGCAAGGCTGGAACGACGAGGCCGCGATGGTTTCGCTCGGCCACGAGCTGTACCACGCGCTGGGCGCGCGGCACGACTAACCTCCGGCAATTCCCCTCCTGCCAAGGAGGGGTGGCGCGCAGCGCCGGGGTGGTAGCGCCGAACGCGCCGGTGTAGTCAATCCTCTCCCTCTTCTCCCCGCCTCTCCACCGAATACGCCACCCACCCCATCGCGAGCAGCACCACGAACGTGAGCGCGTTCGCGGGGATCTGCAGGTTGAAATCCACCCAACTGTGGATCATGAGCGAGATGATGCCCATGGTCACGCCGAAGGCGACACCCCTGGCAAGCGGATCGCGCCGTTCGCTCTGGGTCTTCAGTACGATCCGCAAGGTCGACAGCACGAGCAATCCCAGCAGCGTGAGCCCCACCATTCCCGATTCCACCGCGAACTGCACGTAATCGTTGTGCACGAAGTCGAAAAAGCTCACCACCTCCTGCGACCGATATCTGGGAAACACGACGTAGAAGGTTCCCCCGCCACTGCCCACCCACGGATAGGTGCGTACCAATGGGATCGCGTATAGGAATGGCTCGGCCCGCTCCTCGACGGACTGCTCCCCCCTCGCGTCGCTTTTCATGATCGACGTGTTCTCGATTCGCTGAACGACCTTTTCCACGCCGAACCAGGCGCCTACGATGAAAATGTCGATCAGGATCAGACTCACGAGCAGCACTATCGTCTGGCGCGTCGCATGCCGGGAGAGAAGAAGACCGAGCACCCCCGCCACGAATACGCTCACGAAGAACGCCGAATTGCCCATCCGCGAGCGCGTCATGACCAGCGCGATCACCATCACCACCAGCGTCAGCCGCAGCAGGATCTTCGGGCTCAGCACCCAGGCGACCCAATCGCGAAAGCGCTGGCGCCAGGTGCGGATCCCGGTGCCACGCAGCGTCGCGATCATGGCGCCTATCCCGACCGCAAGCGTCATCTCGAGGTATCCGGCCAGATGATTGCGGTTGATGAACGTTCCCACCGTGTACTCGCGGTGGAGATACATCGAGTGGAATACTCCGAAGTTCGCGCCCGCCAAGTGCATGAAGCTCGCATAGACGGCCTGCAGCAGGCCCGAGCCGACGAGCACGAACATCAGGGCCTTCAACCGGGACCTCCGATCCGCCAGCGCGAGCGTCAGGCAAAAGGCGAGGAAGAAGGCCAGGCTCTTGAGGAGGAACGCCCGCGACGCCTCGGAATCCACGGATATCGTCACTCGCGAGGCCCCGTCCGGCACCCCTGCCAACCCCTGCATCGCCACCGACTCCGGCGAAATCAGCGCCACCCATTCCACCGGCAGCGGTATGACCTGGATGGCCACGACGCAGAGCCAGGCGGCGAACAGGCCCACGGCCCACCACGCCCGCCTGAGCGCCGCCGGAAAGTGCGTACGGCCAAGCGCATAGAGCGCCAACCATATCGCGCTCAGTCCGAATATCCCGAGCTCCATGACCGACCACGCCCACGGCCGGTTGCTCGCGAGCGGGATGGGAGTCCAGACAAGCAGTGCGAGAAACAGGGCGAAGATCCACCCGCCCGCCCGCCGCTCGCGCAGTTCGTCGTTCACGCGCCGCTCATCCGCCGAGCGCTGCGCGCTTGAGACTGGCGACGACGCGCACCGCCGTGCGCCCGTCCCACAGCGCGGGCACCCGCCCCTTTGGCCAGCGGCCCGCGACCACGTCGTCGACGGCGGATTCGACCGTATCGGGCCGCACCAGGCGGTTGGTGCCCAGCGTCACCGTGACCGGCCGCTCGGTGTTGTCGCGCAGGGTCAGGCAGGGTATGCCCAGATAGGTCGTTTCTTCCTGAACCCCGCCGGAATCGGTGAGCACGTATGCGGCGCCGAACACGAGATTCATGAACTCGACGTAGCCCACCGGCTCGCGCAGCAGCATGCCGGCGCTGGACGCGAGCGCCGGCCACTCCCCCGCGACCTCCAGCCTCGCGCGCGTTCGCGGGTGTACCGGAAACACCAGCGGAACTTTCGCCGCCAGCCTGCGCAGCAGGCCGGCCAGCCCGACCAGCCGCCCGCTGTCATCGACATTGCTCGGCCGATGCAGCGTCACGACCCCGTAGCCGCGCGGCGCGAGCCCGAGGGCCTCCCGCAATCCCTTGCGCTCGATCTCATGCCGCATCATCTCGAGCGAATCGATCATGATGTTACCCACGCGGACGATGCGCTCGCGCGGAATGCCTTCCCGAAGGAGATTCTCGTCGGCGTCTTCGGATGGCGTCCACAACAGGTCGGCCAGCACGTCGGTGGCGAGGCGGTTCAGCTCCTCGGGCATGCCGCGGTCGCGGCTGCGCAGCCCGGCTTCGAGGTGCGCCACCGGAATGCCGAGCTTCGCCGCCGCGAGCGTGCACGCGAGCGTCGAGTTCACATCCCCCACGACCACCGCCCAGTCCGGCCGCGTTGCCATGCACGCTTTCTCGTAGGCGACCATCACGCCTGCGGTCTGCTCGGCGTGCGTGCCGCTGCCCACGCCGAGGTGCACCTCCGGATCCGGCAGCCGCAGGTCGCGAAAGAATGCATCGGACAGGTTCGCGTCGTAGTGCTGCCCCGTGTGCACCAGGCGCACCCTGCACCAGGCCGACTCGCGCGCGAGCGCGTGATAGAGCGGCGCCACCTTCATGAAGTTGGGCCGCGCCGCCGCAACGAGGTCGATCAGCACCGTCATCGCGCAACGCCCTCGCCGCGCGCGGCGCGATCGAGCACTGCGAGCATTCGCGTCGCGAGCGCGTCGCGGTCGTAGCACCTCGTGACGAACTCCCGCCCCGCCTTGCCCATGGCGATGCGCGCCTCCCGATCCGCCGCCAGCCTGAGGATTGCGGCCGCGAGCGCCCCGGAATCCTCGGGCGGTATCGGAATGCCTGCACCGGCTTCCTTCAGCACGGCCTCGCTTTCCCCCTTCACGCCGAGAATGATAGGCCGCTCGGTGCTCATCGCCTCGAACATCTTGGAAGGCAGCACATGCCGGAACAGCGGCGAATCGCGCAGCAGCACCAGCGCCACGTCGCAGAAACGCCAGTATTCCCTCACCTCGGCCTTGCTCACCGAACCCGCAAAATGCACGTTGTGCAAGCCGCGGCGGGCGGCTTCGGCCATCAGCGCCCTTTCCTCGGCGCCGGACCCCACCAGCACGAACGCGATGTCGTCGCGTCCGCGCAACTGCTCGGCGGCATCGAGCAGCGTGCCCAGACCGTGCGCCAGCCCGATCGTGCCGACATAGGCCGCGACGAACTTGCCCCTGCAGCCGAACTTGTCCGCCAGCGCCTCGGGCCGCTCGCCGGGCCGGTACGCCTCCAGGTCCGCCCCATTGGGAACGAACTCGATCTTGCCGGGATCGATGCCGTTCTTCGACAGGATCTCGCGGAAGGACTGCGTCACGCTCACGATCCGCGTCGCCCTGCGGTAGAGAAAATACTCGAGCCTGCGCAGCGCGCGGATCAGCGCGGTTTCCCTCATGGCGCCGACCGCCACGATCGAATCCGGCCACAGGTCGCGCAATTCGAACACCCAGGGTCGCCGCTTCAATCGCGACACCACGTAGGCCGCGCATGGCGTGAAGAACTGCGGCGAAGTCGATACGACCACGTCCGGCCGCGGCAGAAAAGGCGTCGCAAGGATCGCCGCGACCATGAAGCTCACGTAGTCGAGCGTGCGGCGCAGAAAGCCTTCGTTCGCCGTGATGTAAGTCCAGAGACGGACGACCTCCACCCCGTCGATGCGCTCGCGCTGCCAGACCGCATTGCGATAGCCCTCGAAAATCCTGCCCGCAGGAAAATTCGGCGCCGTCGTCACCACCGTCACGCGATGCCCTGCCGCCACCCAGCGCCGCGTATGCTCATGCGTGCGCGAGGCCGGCGCGTTCGTTTCCGGCGCGAAATTGTCCGTCAGAAACAGGATATGCACGCCCTATTTCCCTCCTGCCAGGGAGGGGTGGCGCGCAGCGCCGGGGTGGTAGGTCAGCCTGAGCATGACCGATATTGGCAATTCCCCCGCCACCGACCACACCAGCACCGTCCTCTCCCGCGTCAGCCCGAACTCCGGCGAGAAACAGCCCTTCTCCTCATTGAGCACAGCTCCCCGTGCTTCAACCACCAGCTCGAGGCTCTCCCCGGAAGGCAGGCCGATCTGCCATTGCGCGTCGCCCACCCGTCGCACCGTCACCTCGGGGTGCAGCGGTATGCGCCCGACGGCGCGATGCTCGCCCGCGCCCTCGACCTCGTCGGTCCATCGAACCGCATCACCCGAAACCTGTATCGTGCGCCGGTGGATGGGACTCCCGGGCAGCCGCGTATAGCCGTCGTGTGCGCAGCAGGCCCGCAGCGCGCCGAGTTCCTCGGAGCAATTCAACCCCAGTGGATACGCGCGCCGCGCCACCCTGAATCCGTCCCAGACTTCCGAGGAATTCTCGCCGTCGATCTCGACCGTGTTGTGCGCCGCCGTGGAGCGCTCCCATTGCCGGATCGCCCCCCGCCCGTATCGCGACGTCCCCGAGTTGCAGATCACGCGCTGCGCGCCGCAGGAAAGCTCGAACGAAAGCGTGTCCGCATGCGCATGCCCCGGGAGATAGTCCGGCCCCACGGGGCCCGTGTCGAAAAGCACCGTCAGCGGCCCGTGCGCAAAGCGAATATAGCCGCTCTGCTCGAGCGCCGTCATTCCGGATTCCTTCCCGCGCGGATCCTCGATCCCCAGCCGTTCCGCATAAGCGCCCAGCGCGCCGATTTCGGCCGCAACCCCGAACGTCGCATCGTTGAAGAGCGCGATCCCGCCGTCGGGATGCGTCATCACGCGCGCCCAGCGCAGCATCCTTTCCGCCACCTCCCGAAGCGCGGCGACCGCGTTCCCGGGAATCACCCCCGGAAAGCTACCCGAAAGATTGACGAGGTCGAGCGCGTCCTCCAGCACGACGGCATGGTACATGGGACTGCGCTCGAAATGTCCGCCATCGTCGAGCACCTGCTCCGCGAGCTGCACATCGAGAATCTCCAGGCCCTTTCGCAGCCAGCCCCGCGCCTCCGAACCATCGGAAAAGCACCCCGCAAACACGAGCGCCTTTGCGTTCGCAAGGAGATGGTTGCCGAGCAGTTGCCACTCGATGCGCGAAGCGAGATGGCGCGCCTGCACCGCCAGACTATGCTGGGCTACCTCGTTCAGTTCTCCACTCGAGAGCGCCCACTTGACCCAATTCACAATGCGCAGCGACGTGGGATACGGGTCCCAGCCGCAGCCCCGCCCGACCGGGTTTTCCGCGATCCAGCGCGCGATCAGCGCACGATGCCAGTCGGCCCTCTCGACCGCGCCCTCCGCGCACAGGTCGTCGAAATAATGCAGGTTGTACCGCCAGAGCGCCTCCCACTGCAGGTTGTTCCAGTCCGCAGCCGCGGCCAGCCGATGCTCTTCATTCAGGAATCTGAAAGTGTCGGCTGCCACCATGGAGCGAGACTTGCGCGCAAACACCGCGAGCGGCTGGTGCGGCCGGCGTCGCGCCGGCGCCGGGCCGCTGTCAGGCTTGCGGAATACCGAAAGATTCCGCCACACCCGCCAGAAGACCTGGCTCAGTCTCAAGTACCGGATCGTGTGGAAGTAGAGCATCCATCGGTGGAACACGTTCAGAGCCCGAGCGTCTTCTTGATGTCTTTGGTAAGCAGATACAGGTGGTATTGGTCCACCGACGAGGCTTCGAAGCCAAAGCGCTCATAGAATTGCCTGGCATCGTCATCGATGGCATGCACGAGCAATACCCGGCTGGCGACGATTTCCTGGGCACTGAGAAAGCGCACGAACGCGTCCTTGAGGAGTGCCTTGCCCAACCCCCGTCCGGACTCGGACCGGTCCACCGCCAGTCTCGCAAGCAACGTTGCGGGCACCGCCGCGTAACGGCCTGCGCCCTTGGTGATTCTTCCTGCAGCGCTGCCCGCCTCGATGGAAGCCGAGGTCAGGCTGTAGTACCCGACGACACGGATACCGCGCAGCGCCACGTAGCTTCGCGCCGTATTCGCGCGTTGAGCGAGCAGCGCATGCCTTTGCAGGAACTCGTTGAGCGGTGGCTTGCGGCAATCGAAAAGCGACGTCTCATGCGCCTCACCAAGGGGCTCTGGCCCCGACAGAGGCGGCAGGCTCACTTGTCGAGGATACCCGGCTCGGAAATCAGTTTGCGCAATCGGGGAATGATCCGGGGCGGCGCGTCCAGCGCCTTGCACAGCGCCTTCATCTGGGCCGCGGATACGGTAAACCGATTCTGCTCCGCAAGCAGCGCTTCCGCTTTCTCCCGCGCAGAAGCAAGAACGAATTCGCTCAGCGACTTGCGTTCGAGCTCGGCCGCACGCTTGAACAACGCCTTTTCTCCCGGCGCGAGCCGAATTCCAAGCCGATCTTCCTTGACTACTGCGTCCATGGCACTCCCCGCAGCGATATACAGATGTTGTCACATTGTACACACACTCCGATCGGCGCGTCAAATCAATCCGGATTGCGGCGGAACGGGAATGCCGCCCTATACCCGCGGCTCTCAGCCGCGGGCCGATTCCGCCAACTCGATCGTCACCCTCGACACCTCGATCAGCTCGTCGAACGGAATCGGCGCCGGCCCGCCCGCCTGCACGGCGCGCACGAAGGCCGCCGCGCACGCGCGCTGCCCCTTGTCCTGTCGCCACAGGTTCATCCTGCCGAAACCGGGCCAGCCGTAGCCCCGCAGTCGCCGGAAGTTGTCCAACTGAAGCACCCGGCCCGCGCAGAACACCTCCAGACGCTCCTTCGGGAAGGACTTGCTGCCATTGGAAAGATAATGCACCGTGCCGATCGAGCCATCGGCGAAGCCGAGCTGAAGCGTAACCGTGTCGCCGGTCGCAGCGGTCATGGCACTGCGGCGGCACTCGGTGATGGAAGAACCGGTCAAGAACCGCAGCAGGTCGATGAAGTGGCAGGCCTCGCCTACGATGCGTCCGCCGCCCACCGACGGATCCTGGGTCCAGTGGCCTGCCGGAACGGCACCCGCGTTCACGGTCATGACGAAGGACTTGGGTCCGGACACGGCGGCGAGCAGGGCCGTCATCCTCTGCACCTGCGGTGCGAAGCGACGGTTGAACCCGACCATCACCAGCGGCGCGCTTCCAGCTTGGAGCTTCGCCCGATATGCCTGCTCGATCGCATCCAGCTCGGCAAGCGTTAGGCACAGCGGCTTTTCGACGAATACGTGCTTTCCATGCTCGAGCGCCGCCAACACAAAGCGTGCATGGCTGTCGTGGCGGGTCGTTATCACCACCGCATTCACGTCCGGATCGCCAACAATGGTATTGGCATCGGTTGTGGCGGTCTCGATCCCGAACCTGCGCGCCGCGTGAACTGCGCTCACCCCTTGCGCGGAAGCCACGGTCTTCAGCCGCGCCCCTGTCGCCTTGAAAGCCGGAATGAGCACGGCGCCGGCGTAGTTCCCCGCGCCGATCAGCCCCAGTGCGGGCACGCCCGATAGCGCGTCGCCCGCATGGGCGCACACCTGCACTGTGTTACGCCTCAACTGGAAATCCGCTTGCTCACTCGCCGCGGGATAGGTAAGCAGGATGCCGAGCGACGGCTCGCCCTCTCCGCCCCTTCCAAGCAGCGCGTAGGCCTTCTCCGCCTCCACAATGGGGAACCGGTGCGACACCAGTCGCCCCATGTCCAGCCGCCCTGCGGCCATCATGTCGAGCACCGCCTCGAAATTGCGCTGCTCGGTCCAGCGCACGAACCCCACCGGGTAGTCGTGCCCCTTTTCCTCGTACTCCGCATCGTATCTCCCCGGGCCGTACGAGCACGACACCTGGAAGGACAACTCCTTCTCATAGAAATCCGCCCGCGAAAGCTCCAGACCCGTGACTCCCACCAGCACGATCCTCCCGCGCTTGCGGCACATCCGCGCCGCCTGGCGCACCGGCTCGTCGCTCTGCGTGGAGGCCGTGATCAGCACCGCGTCCACGCCACGTCCCCTGGAAAACGCGCTGAGCCCCGCCGCCACGGGATCCCCGCCCGCGGATAGGTCAACGGTCTCGGCGCCCAGCTCGCGCGCGAGGGCGAGCCTCGCGCCGTCGAAATCGATGCCGAGCACACGGCACCCGTTCGCGCGCAGCAACTGCACGGTCAGAAGACCGATCAGGCCCATCCCGATCACCGCCACGCATTCGCCGAGCGTCGGCTGCGCAAGGCGCGCGCCCTGGAGCGCGACCGCACCGACTACGGTAAACGCCGCGGCCTCGTCCGCCACGCCGTCCGGGACCTTCGCGCACAGGTTGGCGGGCACGGCCACCACCTCCGCGTGCCTGCCGTTGGACGCCACCCGATCCCCCGGCGCGAATCCGCTCACCCCGGTGCCCACCTCCAGCACTTCGCCCACATTGCAGTAGCCCATCGCCATGGGTTGATCGAGCTTGTTGCGTACCGCCTCGAGCGTGGGCAGAAGGCCGTCGGTCCTGATTTTGTCCAGCACCATGCGGACCTTGTCCGGCTGCTGGCGAGCCTTGTCGAGCAGGCCCGCCCTGCCGAATTCGACCAGCATGCGTTCGGTGCCCGCGGAGACCAGCGTGCAGCGGGTCCCAATCAGCAACTGTCCCGAGCCAACGCGGGGGGCGGGAATGTCGGCCACTTCCGTAGCCCCGGTCTTGAGGTTCTGCAGTACCTGCTTCATGCACCGCTCTGAAAATGCCAAAAATGCCGTAAGGGATTCATGGCCTGATCGCTTCGACGTAGACGCTGTCCGAATCCCTTTCGCGCAGATCAAGCGACGCGGGATTCTCAATCATCGTCATTCCGAGGTCGAGCACTCTCACGTTGATGAAACCATGGTCTGAAAGCAGCTTGCTCAACGAACTTCCGTCGTACATCCACTTGTGGTTTCGGGAGCCGACGATCAAGAAGCGAAGGCGCTCCGGGAGCGTTCGCGGGGTCGACGTCCAAAGCAGAGTTGACTCGACGAACGCATCGGCGTCGCCTCCGGAGACGTACTGTTCGGCCAACTTCCAGATGTCGGGAACTGCGAGCCGTATGACGCCCCCGGGCGCCAACACCCTTCTCGCCTCTTTCAAGAACAATACCGCTTCTCGCCTGTCAAGGTGCTCCAGCATGTGAGAGCTGTACAGGACCTCGACCGCTTCATCCCGGATTGGCAGTCTCTTCGTTGCATCCGCATATTCGACGTTGTTGGCCCGCACAAACTTCACGAATTCATACTGACTGCGGTCAAGCAGGCCGAGTCGAAAAACGCAATCGGCGATCCTTCCCAGTTTCGCCAGCCGAATGCTCGGCGAGTTGTCGAAGTTCATCCAGCCGGCTGTTGGCGTCTGGCCACATCCTATGTTGATGCGCATTGTCGGCTTATCCGGGTCGCGTCTCGCGTCACTGCCGCCAGAAAGGCCTTAGTGTTCGCCAATTGCAGATATTAAAACTGAAAGTAGATAAATTGCTGCTGACTCCTCAGAAAACCAAGCGAAAGCATCACGATTGCGGTGTATGCAATCGACTTGGGAAGCCAACCCCAAGTCCCCCACCACACTGGCTTGCGTTCGATCATGCGGCCGCTCGCATACGCGACGAAGAATCCAACCGTATACAGGAACGTAATCAGATAGAAGTTCTCCTTGTACGTAAGGTAGCCGTATGCGCGAACATCCAGCAAGCGCGCCACCATCGAGAATGCCTGCTCCAGCGTTGGCGCCCGAAAAAAGAGCCAACCGACCATGGCAGCAGGCATGGTAATAAGACATCCACCCAAAGAAAACAGGAGGCCATCTGCATTGATACGCTCTCGAATACCAATTCGATCAGACATGAAGCTGAGGCCTCTGTACATCAGAATCAGCCCGGCGTGCCACACTCCCCACGCAAGAAACGTCCAGTTCGCGCCGTGCCAGAGCCCCATGATCATCCACGTTGCGATCAGTGCCCCAATCCTGTGCCAGCCATTTGATTTCAGCCGTTCGTCCACGGCAATTTCGATACCCCCGCGCGACCGAGACTGCCCGGCAATCAGACCCTGCATAGGCACATATAGGTAATCCCGAATCCAGCTTGAGAGCGTAATGTGCCACCGCTGCCAGAACTCCCGAGGTGAGCGCGCCGCATACGGGAAGTTGAAGTTGTCCGGAAACACGATCCCTAGCAGCCGCGCAGACCCCTGGGCGATCATGCTATATCCGGCAAAATCGAAATAGATCTGCCAGCCGAACCCGAACGCCAGGGTCCAGTTGTCCAGAGCGGAATTACGCTGAAAACTACCTGCTGCGAATCCCTCGTCGACGTAACCTGAAATACCGTCTGCAAGAAAAACCTTGAGGAACAGGCCCACGAAGATCAACTGCAGACCGGAGGCAATATCGGAGTACCTTACTCGCCTCGAATCGCTGTAGAACTGAGGTATCAGTTCACCGGCACGGACAATCGGGCCCGCGATGAGATGGGGCCAGAACGTAATGTATAGTGCAACAGTCACGAGACTTCGCCTTGCTTCAATCTGGCCACGGGCGATGTCGATTACGTACGACAATCCCTGGAACGTGAAGAAGGAAATTCCGATGGGAAGAACGATATGCGGGACGGCTGCAAGGTCTCTGTCGAAAATGAGTTGGCTCAGTCCATTCAATGAACCGGCAAGAAAATCCAGATACTTGAAGTAGATCAGCGCTCCGAGATTCGCTGCTACGGCAACGACCACTGTCCATTTTCTGCTGCGGTCCGCTGCCAACAGGCCAAACAGATAATTGAGCAAGATCGACGACGCGATCAGGAATCCATACCGCCAATCCCACCAGCAATAAAACAGCAAGCTCGCTGCAAGCAGCCAAAAGCGTCGCGCGGCCATCGGCAGGGCCCAAAACACCAGCACCGCAACAGTCAGGAAGACCAGGTAAGTTACGCTA
>ORMF011103451.1_pt1 | contig 13445 bp, 12 predicted proteins | sample 1779871 | NCBI WGS metagenome assembly ORMF01 (sample SAMEA104232316, study PRJEB22302) | groundwater metagenome | biome: forest; feature: aquifer; material: groundwater | place: USA | collected 2011-08-07 | depth 5.4 m | reverse complement strand
GCGGCGCAGCAGCACCCGCGCCTCCGCGACCCACAACTCCGGCACGCCCGGGAAAAGCCCCTGCCCCGCGTGCGCGGCGGCGAGCGCTTCCTTGTCCTTCCCCGCCGCGTCGAGCGCGCGCGCCAGCATCGCGTGCACCCAGACGTCCCCCGGCCGGCGCTCGAGTTGCGCCGTCAGCGCGGCGACATCCGCACGCGACGGATCGCGCGCCCAGGCCCAGCCGCCGAATCGGGAAGACTCGACCAGCAGCGCCTTCCCCGCCGGATCGGACATGCCCGCGAGCGCCGCCCAGGCGGAAGCTTCGCCCGGCTCCAGCCCCGGCGGCGCTGCCTTCGCCGCGTCCTCGGGCTTGACCAGCGTCCGGGGACGATGCAGGACCCAGGCATTGTCCTGCGCATCGATCGCGATGCTCGAGGGATCTCCGAGCTTCCATTGCGGCGGCACCTTTGGCCACGCGCGATCCACTTCGAAGGTCGGCAGGCTGCGGCCTTGTGCCCTGGCGGCCTGAGCCGCCAATTCCGCGTTGGAAAGCCGATTCCCTGTCACCCCCGCGGCAACGACCAATGCGATGAGAACGGCACGGCTCGTGTTCTTGTGCGTCATGGCCTCTCCTCTATCAACGATGCCAAAATCTAATTCGTCTGCGAAGCCCGGCCCCTAGGATAGAACTCCGTGCCATCATCCCGAACGGCCTTGCTCCAGGCCGCGGCAGGCCGGCCATCCTTCATCGGGCGTCCGGTAATCGTCAACTTGGTGCCGAAGGGAAAATCGCTCTTGCGGACCTTGTTTCGCATCAACGTGCTGGGGCCCTCCGCCTCGAACCCCCACGTCGTCACTGAACCGTCCTTGTTGGTCACATCCACAAGCAGCCAGGAGTGCGGGTTGGTGAACTGAAACTCCTTCACCACACCTTGGACGGTGATTTCCTTCTTTTCCTCGAACATGACGTCCGAGTGATGCGCTTCCGTGAACATCGGCACGAGCGCGACGAACAACACCGCGCTGAGAACGGTGGCGAGGGCGACTCTGGTCATCGGCCTTGCTCCTTCGCACGATTGTCATCGCCGGTGAAGGTGAAATCCCGGTACTGCGTCGCGCCGTCCGGGGTCTTGAACACTTCGTTGTTCGGGTTCTCGCCGCAGTGCCAGTAGTTCATACGGAGGCTCTTGTCGGCGTTGGGGACCTGGCTGTAGCGCCGGTTCATGTACCACGGCTCGAGGTAAATCGTGGGATCGTAGATCCAGACGTCGGCCGCAATCGTGCGCGCGTCGATCTTGTTCCAGACCTCCACGGTCTCCATCTGTTCGCTCTGATTTGGTTGACTTCGCCCCATGGAGCGGGCCATGAGCTGGTTAGTATGAATGACGAGCTTCTGGCCGTCCCAGAAGCCAATCGAGTCGCCGTAATACAGCGGATACCTGTCGTCCACTGGGGGGTGACTGCGTCCGTCGGTATAGATCCGGCGGACGTTATTCACCGTTTCCGAGGACAGCCAGGTCTGCTCGGGCCGGACGATGAACTCCCTGAGGAAGGGGATGATCAACCACCGTGGGAAGCCGGGAGGGCCGCACTCGCTGAGATTCTCGTCGTAGACGATGCGCTTGGCTTCATTCTCGGCGCCCTGTTTCAACATGGCGGCGGCTGCCGCCGTCAGCTTCGGCGAGACGCCTCCCGGCCCGGGACCGAAGAATGACCCGCCGCCCGCGACGATCCACAGCCCGGACCAATCCGGCAACTGGGCAAACGACGGTGACTGCTTCCCACCGCCCGCCGCGCTCTTCAGCGCCATGTAGAGATCAGAGGCAGTGCGATGCTCGAGCCCCAGCTCGTACATGCCGCGCCACTCGGCCTGCGATTGTCGCTGTTCCTGGGCGACGGTCGTAACTGAAGCGATGGCAACGAGCGCAAGCAACGTCAATCGTTTGAAGCCCGTCATTGCTGTTCCTCGCTCAAATTGATGGACGATTGTCTCCTGTCCCGTTCATCGCGGTTGATCTTAGACCCGGAGCTCGCTTGGGTTGGTGATTTTCAACGGGGCCCGGCCCAGCCACACAGGCGCGCGGATCGAAGCAACAGTCCCGCTGAAAATCACCAACCCAAGCGAGCTCAGGGTTAAGGGGGACCATCACCGCGTTGGCCTTGAGGCGGACCACCAGCGCCTGGACCTGCGCCTCCGCCACGTCGACCGAGCTTCTGCTCTGGCAGCTTGTTGTAGTAGTAGGCCCTATAGCGAACCGACTTGCCTTCCGCGTCCAGGGCTTCCCATGACTGCTGAAAAATGATCGGGGGCGGCGATCCCTTTGCGACGGTGGCGTCCAGGATGTAGAGCCGATTCTCGTGGAGGTAGATGGCGACGAAGGTGAGCGACTGATCGGGATTCGTCAGTGAAAGCTGGTGCCCCGTGATCAGGTTGATGTAGTGAAAGTTGTCGAAATTGACCTTCACGCCTGATCGCATCCGGTACTGAGTGGCGGCGTACTGGATGGACCCAAGGATATCGATCTGCCAGTACGCAGCCTGTTGAAAGTCCTGGCTGTGGTGGTTGGCGGTGTAGATGGCCTCGGAATCCGAGTAGTCGATCACGGTGACCGAGTACCGGTTCGGGCCGTCCTGCCACCGGTACACCATTCCCGGGAATACGGAGTCGTATTCTGACTTCCACGTGATCTTCTCGGCCTTCGGTTGGCCAGGCGCGTTGATCGAGAAGTGGTCCTCGAGGTTCTTGTACTCGATCCAGTCCTGCTTCTGCGCGAAAAGCGGCTGCGCGAGAGACAGCACGCACACCGTGGCAATGAGTCGAACTGAGCGCATCGGTAGCTTCCTTCCGCCCGCCAGTGGCACGAGCGGGTGCAATAGTGGCAGAAAACCGCGGCGCGGACAATTTCGCGGCCGGGGACGCACGTCCGCCCATGACGGAAAAGGACGATAAGTGTGCTTGACTGCCCCATTCAGCGGGAGCACACTCAGCGGGTTCGGCGTCTATATCTCCCTTACTTGCCTCGTCGACCTGTCCGCCGGAGCGCCTTGCGCGAGAGCGGAAACGGCGCAGGCGAGCGACCCGGTTGGTGAACGACGAGGAGGAACGGTATGAGCAAGATAGGCCTCGGCAGGGGAATTCGTAGATTGGCGACCACGCCAGGCATGATAGCCGTGCTTGGCACCGCCCTGGCGCTTGCGGTCTCGCTGACGGTGGTCAGGGCTGGTCAGGTCGGCGGCGCGGCAATCGCGATGGACGCCGACGACATCAGCGGCGTGGTGACTGGTCCCCGCGGCCCTGAAGCAGGGGTCTGGGTGATCGCTGAAACCACGGACTTGCCCACGCGCCTCATCAAGACCGTCGTCACCAACGAACAGGGCCGCTACCTGCTGCCCGATCTGCCCAAGGCGACCTACGATGTCTGGGTCCGTGGCTACGGGCTCGTCGATTCAGCGAAGGTCAAGGCAACACCGGGCAAGGCGCAGAATTTCACCGCGGTCGTGGCCCCGAATCCGCAGGCCGCGGCGCAGTATTACCCGGCGCAGTACTGGCTCTCGCTGCTCCAGTTGCCGCCCAAGAGCGATTTTCCAGGCACGGGGCCCGGCGGCAACGGAATCTCTCCGAACATCAAGAGTCAGGGAGAGTGGGTCCGCAACATCGTCGCCACCGACGGGTGCATGGGGTGTCATCAACTGGGCAACAAGGCCACGCGTGAAATCCCGAAGGCGCTCGGTACGTTCGAGGATTCGACGGCGGCCTGGGATCGGCGGATACAGTCCGGGCAGGCTGGCGCGTCGATGAGCGCCCGATTTACCCAGGTTGGCCGAGCCCGCGCGCTCGGAATGTACGCGGACTGGACCGATCGGATTGCGCGTGGCGAGATGCCTGCCGCAGCGCCGGCACGGCCCCAGGGTCGGGAACGCAATATCGTCATCACGATGTGGGATTACGGCACGCCGAAGACCTATCTCCACGACGAGATTGCGAGCGACAAACGCAATCCGACCGTCAACGCGAACGGCCCGATATACGGGGCCACCGAGGAGAGCACCCAGTTCCTGCCGGTCGTCAACCCTGCGCAGAACAGCGCAGCCGAGGTGAAGCTGCAGGTTCGCGATCCGAAGACGCCGAGTGCAGCCGATCAGCCGCCCACGATGTCGTCGCCGTATTGGGGCGACGAAGCCATCTGGAACACCCAGTCGAATTCGCATAGCTTCGCGATGGATCAGCAGGCGCGCGTGTGGGTCGCCGCCCGCATCCGTCCGGCCGAAACGTCGGCCTTCTGTCGGGAGGGCTCCAGCCATCCCTCAGCGAAGCTGCTTCCGATCAATCAAAGCAACCGTCAGATCCAGATGTGGGATCCAAGAACGAAGCAGATGACGACGATCGACACCTGCTTCGGTACACACCACCTGAATTTCGACGAGAGCGACAAGCTCTGGTTCACGGGCAGCGGTCAACAGGTCGCGTGGTTCGACACGAAGGTGTACATGGCGACGAAGGACGAGGCCAAGGCGCAGGGATGGAGCGCGTTCGTGCTCGACATCAACGGCAATGGCAAGCGCGACGCGTATGTAGGGATCAACGATCCGATCGATCCCATGAAGGACAAGCGTATTGCGGGCGGGTTCTACGGCGTGGCGCCGAGCCCGGTCGATGGCTCGATCTGGGGCTCAGTGCTCGGCATGCCCGGATCTCTCATCCGCGTTGTTCCGGGACCGGACCCGACGACGACCGCACTGTCGGAAATCTATGAGGTGCCGTGGAACAACCCGAAGGCGTCGGTCCAGGGGTTCGCTCCCCGTGGCATGGACGTCGACAGCAACGGCGTCGTCTGGACCGTGCTCTCGAGCGGCCAGCTTGCGAGCTTCGATCGCCGCAAGTGCAAGGGGCCGCTCAACGGACCCACCGCCACCGGGCAGCACTGCGCTGAAGGCTGGGCGCTTTACGCGCTGCCAGGCCCGAACTACAAGGGCGCCACGGATACGGCCAGCTCCGACTCCGCGTACTACAACTTCGTGGATCGATTCGACATGCTCGGTCTCGGGAAGGACGTGCCGCTCGCGACCGGCAACCAGTCGGAAGCGCTGCTCGCGCTCGTCGACGGCAAGTTCATGACGTTCCGCATTCCCTATCCGATGGGGTTCTACGGGAAAGGCTTCGACGGCCGGATCGACAATGCGAATGCTGGTTGGAAGGGGAAGGGCGTCTACACGACGTATGCGACCCGCGCGCCGTTCCACATGGAAGGTGGAAAAGGCACAACGAGCAAGATCATCAAGTTCCAGGTCAGACCAGACCCGTTGTCCAAGTAGAGAGGCAAGGCCCAAATCCCAAAACCTTGGGATTTGGGTCTTGGGATTTGGGATCTACTCATGGCGCACCTCGCAGCGGACCTCGCCGTTACTCTCGCGAGTGATCGTCCCGGCATGCTTGCCCAGGCGATCGGCTGCGTCAGCGCCGCCGGAATCAACATCGACGGTTACGCGGAGATGAATGGTGTCGTGCACGTGCTGACCCCAGACCTCGCCGCGGCTCGTCGATGCTTGAGTGAAGCGGGATTTCGCGTGGTCCAGGAGCAACAGGTCGTCCTCGTGCCCGTCGCCGACGAGCCCGGAGCCGCAGCCCGCATCTTTCAACAAATCGCGGAGGCTCACATCAACCTGCGCTACAGCTATCTGGCGACGCGAAACCGTCTCGTGATCGCGTCCGATAATCCGCAGGCCGTTATCAAGGCCGTCTCAGGCTGACGACCGCACTCACGCTCACCGCGCCCCTATGCCCCACAGCCCACGAAACCCCGGCGTCGCTGCCGTACTCAGCGTATTGATCCCGGGGGTCGGACAGATCTACAACGGCGATTTTCTCCGGGGCGTCTTCTGGCTGATCGTCACCCCCGGAATGTGGATCGGCACTGGCGGTCTACTCGGATGGGTGTGCCATCTGATCGCGGCATACACCGCGCATCGCCGGGCGAATTTCAAGAACCAGGCGGTACTCGTCTACCCCGAATCTCACTGGCGTTGACGCCTGCGGAGGCGAGCTTTCAGGGGCCTCGCGGATCCGCAGGGTCCGCGCCGCAGAACCTATCGAGACTTCGCGGTTACGGCGCACTTAGCTTCAGCGTGGCCCGATACTCGTCCTGTGCGATTGTGCGAGAGCTGAATGGGTACGGGGCGAGCTGTACAAGGTCGATCCGAGTTGACGATGGGTCGCGGCCGCGCGGGTTGAATCGCCGGTATGCAACGTGTAGTCTGCGTCAGCGCCGGCGGCCAGCGCACGAACATGAACGCTCGCGTCGCCCCGTTCCAGAGCGTAGCGTCCGCCGGCGCCAGGCGCCGCGGACGCAACAGGTCAAGCGAGCCGTTTCGAGGCCCACATCGTTCTGCAAAAAAGCGATACTTGTTCATTCCACCCCGACCATGGAGCTACTGATGTCTCGCTGCCGCTTCGTTGCAATTGCGCTGTTCGCCTGCACCGCGTTTGTCGTCCCCGCTGCCGCCCAGGAACTGGGCGTCAGAGCTGGCGTTTCCGTCAATCCAGATCAATTTTATTTCGGCGGCCATGCTGAAACGGCGCCCCTCGTGGGGAATCTGCGTTTTCGCCCGAACCTCGAGGTCGGCGTCGGTGACAACACTACTCTCGCGGCGTTCAATATCGAGTTTGCGTATCACTTCCCGTCGCAGCAGAGTTGGCACGCGTATGCCGGAGGTGGTCCCGCGCTGAACTTTATTCGACGCCGCGGGGAGACCAACTCGGAAGGCGGACTGAACCTGCTCATCGGCGTCCAGCACGCGCGAGGCTTGTTCGCAGAGCTCAAGGTCGGCACGCTGGATAGCCCTGAGGTGAAATTGGGCGTGGGCTACGCATTCCGATGGCGGTGATGTAGCCACGGAGACACGAAGACACGGAGAAATTTCATGTCTTTGCTCCGTGCCTCCGTGGCCCGTCGATGTGAAAGTGCTTTACCGTCCTGCGGCGCCAGGCGCCGCGGGCGCCGCTCCGCTTTGCTGAGCAGCCGGCGGGGGCTGAGGCTTCGGCAACGGTTTGCGTGGCAACGGCTCTTCACGATTCGCGGTGTTGTACACGAACGACGCCACGATCGCCGCCATCTGCATCATGTCGGCCCGTTGCACGCGATCGTACACATCCATGTTGGAGTGATGTGTGCGCGAGTCGTACTCCAGTGGATCCTGGACGAACTGGAAACCCGGCAGACCGACCGCATCGAATGACAGATGATCGGTGCCTCCTGTACCTCGAATCGATATCGTCCCGGCGCCGAGATCCTGAAACGGCTTCAGCCAGGCCTCGAACACCGGACGCATCGTGTCGTTTCCCTGGAGATACACACCCCGAATCTTGCCGGAACCGTTGTCGACATTGAAGTATCCGGACAGCTTCGCGTGGTCCGGCTTGAGCTTCATGTCCTCGCGGGCGGCAAAGTGCTCGGCAACGTAGGCGCGCGACCCGAGGATCCCTTGCTCTTCCCCGCTCCACAGAGCCAGACGCACGGTCCGATCGAGGCGCAGATTGAGCGTCTTCAGGATTCGCATCACCTCGATCATGACGGAGCTGCCGGCGGCGTTGTCGGTGGCTCCGGTACCGCCGTGCCAACTGTCCAGATGAGCGCCGACCATGACGACTTCGTCCTTCTTGCGGCCCCCCTCGATTTCTCCGACGACGTTCACTGAGTCGTTGCGGTCGTCGAGGAAACGGGCCTGAATGTCGAACTCCAGCTTTACGGGAATCTTGCGATCGAGCAGGCGCGCGATCCGGTTGTAGTGCTCGGGTGTCAACGCAACCATCGGCGGTGGCACGGGATCCTTCGGATCGCGCGAGCCGCCGGCCTGGCCGAAGACGGTACCGCCCTCGCTTGCGCCGCCGCCGATGCGCACGACGACTGCGACGCCTTCGTCGGAGAGAAAGCGATTCAACGCGCGTTGGAACTGCTGATTCGCGGCACCCCCACCACCAGGCCCGTTTGGACCGGCGGGCCCAACGGCTGCCGCGCCCGGCGGCCTCTGGCCCTGGTTCTGACCAACAACTGGTTGCGTGAGCGCAGCGAGGTTTTCGTCGGAGCGACGAACCGCCAGGGGCTGAAGACTCATGGCCAACTCGCGCCCCGTGCCGAGGAGCAGAATCTTGCCCTTGAGCGTGCCCTTGTATTTCGCGAAGTCGCCTTCGTTGGCGATCACGGCGATCGTCGCGTCTGCCGTGACGGGACCTTTCGTGCCCGGAGTATAGGCAAGCGGGAACCCGACGAGGGGGGCGTGCTGCGGTTCGATTAGGTGCGCCGAGAAGTGTGTGAACGTCCAGCCACGACCAAACGGCCCCCATTTTTCCTGGTGAGACTTGATACCCCACTCGCCCAGCTGCTTCACGACCCAGTCGGCGGCGCTGAAGAATCCCGGGGAATTGGTGAGACGGGGTCCAGACACGTCGGTGAGGTAGAACAGGTGGTCCATCACCCTGGAGTTCTGTAACGCCTCCTGCCGGATCCTATGGACGACGCTGAGGTCGACCGCTTCTTCGGCGATGAGCGGTACCGAGACCAGCAGGGCGACGATCGCGGTCGCGACAGTACTTTTCCAGCGCAGGCTTCGCTTCCGGAACAGGGACATATGTCTCTCCGTCTGTGAGTGCGACAGCGGTCTCCCTATTAGTAAGGGCGGATCATAGCGCGGAATTCTGGAGCGCGTCACGGGATCGCGCCAATCCCGGCGATCAGTGCAGTAACACGAGACACGCCAGGCACTATGTACCGCCAGTACGATTCAAGCCCAACCATTATTCGGCGCAGAGACACGGAACAGCGCGTGCGACCATCATGGTCTTCCGAAGCGGCACGCGGGATGCGTACGGGGCGTTTATGCATATCTCACACGCTCGCCGGTTCTTCGCGGTTTCCTTACTAGCGTTCGTTCTGTCAGCAGTCTCGACACCCGCCCGAGCCCAAGGATTCGTGAGTCCGCTGATCGGGTACGACTTCGGTGGTGATTCGGGATGTCCACAGCTCAGGAACTGTCAGGAGAAACGGCTCAATATCGGAGTGGCTCTGGGTGTCCTCGGCGCGATTCTTGGTTTCGAAGAGGAGATCGCCGACGCCCGAAACTTCTTCGGAGAGGTTCCCGGTCAATCATCCAGCGTCGTCACCATCATGAGTAACCTGATGATCGTTCCGAGGTTGGGCCCCATTCATCCGTACGTTGTGGGCGGGCTTGGCCTGATGAAGACACACGTAGATTTCAGCACATCGACACTGCTCGAGACCACAGACAACAGTCTGGCCTGGGATCTGGGCGGCGGAGCCATCGTGCTCTTCTCGCCGCATTTTGGTGTACGCGGAGACATCCGTCATTTCCACTCTATGAAGCGATCGACGGTGCCGCTGCTCGACACAACCTTCACCGATGCTCGATTGAACTTCGGACGCGCAAGCGCGAGCGTGGTTCTCGCCTTTTAGGAGCGCGGCGGCGGTGGCGGAGGAACTGAGCTGCCAGGCGACACGGAGCCGAAGACCTTCATCGCGGAGGCGATCATCCCCGAGATGTCGGAAACGGTCGCGGGAATGATGACGGTATTGGTTTGCCTGGCTAGCTGGCCAAACTGTTCGACGTATTGCTCGGCGACGCGGAGCTGCACGGCCTCCATGCCGCCATCTGTACGAATGGCAGTCGCGACCTGCCGGATGCCTTCGGCGGTCGCGGAGGCAACGGCGAGGATCGCTTGAGCTTGCCCCTCGGCCTCGTTGATCTGCTTCTGGCGCGTTGCCTCAGACGCTTTGATGACCTGCTGCTTCTCGCCCTCTGCCGTGTTGATGGCGGCGTCACGCTGCCCTTCGGACGTCAGAATGACGGCGCGCTTCTCGCGTTCTGCCCGCATCTGCTTTTCCATCGCGGCCAGAATGTCGGACGGCGGCTCGATGTTCCTGATCTCATAGCGCATCACCTTGACGCCCCACGACTCCGACGCCTTGTCCAGTTCTCCGACAACTGAAACGTTGATGGTCGTGCGTTCCTCGAACGTGCGATCGAGGTCGATCTTGCCGACCTCGCTGCGCAGCGTGGTCTGCGCGAGCTGAGTGATCGCGAAGAGATAGTTCGAGATCCCGTAGGACGCCCGCTCGGCGTTGAGCACCTTGAGATAGAGGACACCGTCCACACCGACCTGGACATTGTCCCGAGTGATGCATACCTGTGCGGGGATGTCGATGGCTGACTCCTTGAGGGAGTGCCGGTACTGTATGACATCCACGAACGGCACGAGCAGGTGAAAACCCGCGTTCAGCGTGGCGTGGTAGCGGCCCAGGCGCTCCACGACATAGGCGCTCTGTTGCGGCACCACGAGGGTGGTGCGATACACAACGAATAGCACTAGAAGGGCAATCAGGAGGAGAACGATCAGCGTACCTTCCATTACGAACCTCGCTCGGCGCGGATATCCAGCTCCAGGTCACGCACCGCGACAACCCGGCAGCGCTCGCCCGATTCTAGAAGCCGCGTGTCAATGTTGCGGACGCTCCACGTGGTCCCGCGCAGCTCCGCGCGCCCGTGTTGACCGGCTGGAATCGGGCCCGTCGGCACCGCTACCTCGTTGACGAGTGAGTCGACCACTCCTCCACGCTCTCCGCGCTGCATGTAGGCAAGCAGCGGTTTCCGAAAGAGCGCGAGGCACGCGAGCGAGATGACGGGAAACAGGCTCCACTGCATCCAGTCCTGGCGGAGCCCGCCCAGCAGCTCCACAAGACCTATCAGCAGCGCCGACACGGCGAAAAAGATGAAAAAAAAGCCCCCTGGTGTGGCCAGTTCGATGGCGGTCAGCGCCAGACCCAACACAACCCAATACCACCAAATCATGATGAGGGCTGCATGTTATAGGAAGTTCGGCGCGAAACCGATCTGATGCGGAACTTTAGGCGACCGATGCTGGAGGCCTTGAGACGCCTACAATGGCGGTATGACACGTGTGGTCGTCCTGGGCGTGTGGGTGCTGCTTGGCGCCTCCGGGGTGGCGACCGCCGCGGATACGATTCAGATCGTGACCGCGGCGCGGTCCGTTCAACCCGGCGAAGTGGTGTTGTTCACAGCAAGTACCGCGACACCGGTCGAGGCGCTTCGCGCGCGCGCGTTCGACCGCGATCTGCCAACGTTCCGGCTCGATTCCAAAACGTGGCAGGCCGTGATGGGTATCGACCTGGACATCGCGGCGGGCTCGTACCCGGTGTCATTTGGCGCCCTTCTCGACGGACACGAGATCGACACGACGGTCACTCTCGCCGTTCGGAAACGGGTATTCGCGACGCGCACCTTACGGGTCGACGACGCTTATGTGAATCCGGCGGCGCCGACAGTGCAACGCATCATCAGCGAAGCCACCGAACTGGCGCGCGTGTGGGAACAATCCGCGCAGAGCCGATTGTGGAGCGGCGCGTTCGTGGCCCCGGTTCCAGGGCGCGCGACCAGCATCTTCGGCTCGCGGAGCATCTTCAATGGCCAGGCTCGCCAGCCACACGGCGGAACCGATTTCATCAGCCCAACAGGCACGCCAATTCAGGCTCCGAACGGCGGCCGGGTGGTCCTGGCGCGCGAGTTGTACTTCACAGGGAATACCGTCGTCATCGATCACGGTCTCGGAACCTTTTCGCTGCTCGCCCACCTGTCCGTGATTGACGTACATGCTGGCGATCGCGTGACCGCAGGTCAGATCGTCGGGCAAGTCGGCGCGACGGGACGAGTCACGGGACCGCATCTTCACTGGGCCGTACGTATCGGCGAGGCGCGCGTTGATCCCTTGGCCGTTCTCGCCATCCTGCGCGAAGCGCCCTGACCCGGTGCTCTACCTTCTTACGCGGCAAAGCTCCACTGATTGCGCCCTGCCCGCTTGGCCTCGTACAGCGCGCTATCCGCCCGTTTCAGGACGCTGTCAAGGTCCTTGTCGTCGAGCCGCACTTCGGTGACACCAATACTGCACGAGCAGCGTACTTCGGCGGAGGATGCGTCGGTGACCAGCGATCGACACGCGTCCGTGACGCGGTTGGCCATGAGTTTGGCCGCCTCGAGCGCCGTTTCCGGGAGGACCACCGCGAATTCCTCTCCGCCCACTCGTCCGATGACGTCGGACTGACGGCACGCCTGCCGAAGCATGCCCCCGAACGCCTGCAGCACATGGTCGCCGACCGCGTGCCCAAACGTATCGTTGATCTGCTTGAACCAGTCGAGGTCCGTCATGAGCACGCTGAACGTTCGAGCGTAGCGGCGCGACCGCGAGAACTCCTTGGCCGCAAGATCGAACCACCAGCGCCGCGAATAGACGCCGGTCAACATGTCGGTGCTCGCCAGACGCGCCAGGTGGTCCCGCGTAGCGCGAAGTTCGGTGACGGTGTCAGTGAGACTCTGCTGAAGCTTGCCTACGCGGAGACCGACCCCCAGCCGCGCCCTGAACTCTTCAAGGTCGATCGGCTTGACCATATAGTCGTCGGCGCCGGCCTCGAGGCCGATCACGAGATCCTCGCGGCTCTCGCGACCCGTCAGGAGGAGGATGTACGTGGACGCGAGACGAGGCGTGCTCCGCACACGGCGGCACAGCTCGATCCCGTCGATGTTCGGCATCATCCAATCCAGGATGGCGATCGAAGGGGGGTGCGCGGAATTGAGATGCTGCCATGCCGAATCGCCGTCGTGCACAACTGTCACGTCGATACCAAAACTGGTGAGCGTGTTCGACAGAATGGCCGTGGCGATGGGGTCATCGTCGGCCACGAGGATGCGCATGCGCAAGTGACGGCAAATCCGGTGCCGAACGGGTCGCATTCCGACCCATTGTGCGCAAACGCATGTGCGAAGCGAGCGTCTGACGAAACCACCCGAGCGGCTCGCGCGCGTCAGCGCCGCACACCTGGCTCAACTTGGCGCATCCTGTGGCCCGAAACCGGCCTGGGTGTGCCGTATTGGAAACGCCACTAGTAACCGAAATGATTAGAGCGACTTGAGAGGATTACACACGCGCGATGCTGTTCCGCCTGGGTGCATTGCGCATTTCAAGCAGGCCTGCTTCGGTAGCCTAAGAGCCTGCATTTACACGTCTTTGGTTCGTTGAGCGAGCCTGGATCGACGCTTGCCAGCCCTATGAGCGCAGAGAACCGTATTCCGATAGGACAACAGCAGATGCAAGGGTCGATGACTCCATCGTGGGGAGCCGCGCCAGACGCGCGGGATCCAAATTCACGACGGAAATCTCCGAGAGTTCTGGGTCCGTTTGACGGCAAACGCGGAGCAATGCTACCGGTCGCGATCCGAATTCACGATCTGAGCCTCGGCGGGTGTCTCATTCAGTGCTTCCATGAGGAGCCCGTAGGCCGACGCGTGCAGATTGCCGTCGAACTGCCGTACGAAGGATGGGTCACTCTCGATGCCGAAATCCTGTATGCGAGACCCGATTACGGTTACGCCGTGAAGTGGCTTGATGT
>ORMF011148032.1_pt1 | contig 13453 bp, 19 predicted proteins | sample 1779871 | NCBI WGS metagenome assembly ORMF01 (sample SAMEA104232316, study PRJEB22302) | groundwater metagenome | biome: forest; feature: aquifer; material: groundwater | place: USA | collected 2011-08-07 | depth 5.4 m | reverse complement strand
TTCCTTCACTCTGTGAGATGAGGAAATGTGACTTTAGTCACACACCAGCTTCTTATACCTGAAACCCAGCAGGGTTTCTGTGACTTAAGTCACAAACGAGTCGAATTATTTTCTCTTTTAGAATCAATAACATCGGAGAATCTGACGGTAACTCATGTGACCTGAGTCACTTATGTTACCACCCCGCGCAAATTCTGCAACTCTATGCAAACCGGGGTATGGCGTTCTCTCCCGGGGCAGGTAGCGCCGCGACGCCCGGCTGCCTGGATGGCCAGGCCCTACGCAATCAGGCCGGACCGAATGTGACCAAAGTCACACGGCATCCGTGACTAAGGTCACACCCAAACCTGACGCCTTGAGAATATCCTTGCTTCGAGCGTGGCAGAAGTCACGTTAGCTGAACATCCAGGATGAAAGCCAGTGACCATGAACTACGAGCGAAGATTATTGAAAGCCGGTTATAGCACCATCGTCGCGTCGCTCGTGGTGGTGGCGTTGTTGATGCTGCCGGGGCGCGCCGGTGCAAGTGATGTTAATTTTGGATCGATAACCCCGACTTCCACTCCAGGCACCGCGCTTCCCGCTTTCGACGTTTTTGGTTCGGCTGGTTCGTTCCTGGACCATTGGAGGTTCACGCCGGCTTCGACAGCCACGTTCAATCTCAATAATGTCAATACCAGTTTCGGTTTATTCAGTGGTCTTGACGCGACGCTTTACGGTCCCGGTCCCACTGCAATCGCCACGGACGCCCCAAATACGATGGTGATCGGACCCACATCGCTGATTGCCGGTCTTCAATACGACCTTCAAATCAGCGGCATGGCTAATGCTGGTGCGAGCTATTACATTGGTACCGGTTTCCTGACGTCGACTGGGGGGCCGCCGCCGCCGCCCATTCCGGAGCCCGAAACCTACGCGATGATGCTCGCCGGTCTTGGCCTGATGGGATACGTGGCGCGTCGCAGGAAACTGAAGGGCGACGCGTAATCCAACTCGCGGCAATCACAACAACCCCGCTGTGGCGGGGTTTTTTTATAAGTGCTTGATTATTGGTGGGTGGTAATGGTTTCGAACCATCGACCCCTGCTGTGTGAGGGCAGGATACGGCGTCCAATGAAATCCAGAGAAATATATAAGTCATTGATATAACAATAAACAACGTCCATTGCAATCCAACTAAATCCAGCGTAGTATTTCCGTATGGATTCCGTATGACCGACGATACGGAAGAATCGGAGGTTATTATGACTGGCAGAATCGACACGGTAACGGGGCGCGGGAGGTTGAAGGCGCGGCGCGAACCCTATTGGGCGCGGATTGAGAAAGGCGCATTTCTCGGATTCAGAAAACTACTCGAAGGCGAAGGCACCTGGATTGCGCGCTGGCGCGATTCCGACGGCAGCCAACATTACCGGGCGCTTGGACATCATCCTGACTACGATGTAGCTGTCAAGGCGGCGCGGCAATGGTTCACCCAATGCGAGGGAGCGACACCGAAGGCGGTTACGGTCGCCGAGGCGTGCCGGCAATACGTTGAGGATCGCCGCGGGCGCAGCGGCGAGTTATCGGCGAACGACGCCGAGGGCCGATTCAAGCGGCACGTCTACGACGCCAGAATCGGCAAACTCGAACTGGCGAAGCTCAAAGCTGCCGATATTGAAAAGTGGTTGCTCGGTTTGATCCGCAAGAGCGATGAAGACATCGACGCCGAACGCCGTTCGAAGGACTCTGCAAATCGCGATCTAGTCCCCTTGAAGGCGGCGCTTAATCTCGCCTTCCGGTCCGGGCTCGTTGCCTCTGACGCACAATGGCGCATGGTCCAGTCGTTTGGGGGAGTGGCAGGGCGGCGGGAGCGATTCCTGACGCTCGCGCAACGCCAGCGACTGTTCGCTGTTGCTGCGCCGGGGTTGAAACGCCTCATAAAGGCAATTGCGCTTATTGGTGCGCGTCCGGGCGAGATTGCGAACGCACTTACCGGTGACTTTGATGCCAAGGCGGGGACGCTTGCGCTATCCGGCAAGACCGGCCGGCGCACGATCCCACTTTCACCGGACGCGGTGAGGTTCTTTGAGTCTTGCGGCACGGATAAAGAAGCATCTGCCCCGCTTATCTCGCGCGACAACGGTTCAGCATGGACGCGCTTTGCGTGGCGCGATGAAATGCAGGTAGCAGTGAAGGCCGCAAGGCTGCCGGATGATGTTGTGCTCTATTCCGTCCGACACGCCGCAATCAGCGAAATGATTGTCTCGGGAATGGACTTGCTGACCGTCGCGCGAATGACGGGAACGAGCGTAACAATGATTCAGAAGCATTACGGGCATCTTGTGCAGGATCATGTCCGCGCACAGCTTGCGATGGTCCGGGTGTTGTAGGGGAGGTATCCGGAAGCGGCCGAGCGGGGATCTGCTGGAAATGCAGCGCAAGCCGATGCAGGCATGGGCTGAATACTGCGCTCGTGCCAAAATCGCCAAGGTTGTGCAGATGTGCAAGCCTAAAGCGGGATGATTTAAGCGGAGTTATAAACGCTGCGCTGACCCCGACGGGGCGGAAGCTGGGACACCGTTGCTCGGCTGGTGCGTAGCTTCCGATTCCGGGGCGAGGTGTGAAGGGGCACAGCATGAAGAAATACACCGGCGAATTGGCGAAACCGCTAGACCCGATGCCAGGTTTCGGCGCAGTACCTTCCAAGACTTCAGGCGATAGGGTAAGCGAAGTGTATAGCCAACAATTCCGCCGGCTATTCGATCATTTTGGAATTGATTGCAACAATCCCTCCCTATGGGTCCAATTATCTCTTGCCTTGGCTCAGGCACACGTCCCAGGATTTAGACATCGGAAAAAAGCTGGAGCAAAAAAGCAATGGGATGTTTTCAAGCTGTTGCAGCTCCAGAGAGATGTCGATGCCATGATTGAACAGAAAGGGCAGCGGAGCCGTTATGGTGTAAGTTGGGTGTGTGCGCAGCTAAAGGATCAAGAGCCGTGGAAATCTCTTACAGATGGCAAGGGGAATCCCAAAGAGGTTCTTAGGCGTAACTATCATTACGCCAATAAGCTGACAAATTCGGTCGGTCGCCTGACTGCCCGAGTGAAGAAATAACCGTAAGCTTTTCTTCACACCTTTTTGTTGTGAGAAATTAGAACACCCTATACGCTCACAACCGCCATCCGGAGAATTGATTGTCTCAATCTAATAGGAGACAACAATGACCATTCCCACGATTCTCCCCGAAACCGGATTCGTCCGGCTCCCTGCTGTGCTTCAGGTCTTCCCCGTAAGCCGTTCGGCATGGTGGGCCGGGGTTCGATCCGGCCGGTACCCGCCCAGCGTAAAACTCGGCCCGAGAACGACGGCGTGGAAAGTTCAGGCTATACGAAACCTGATCCAAAAATTTGGTGCCGCAAGGCGGGCTGCATGATGCGCACACCGGACAAAAGCGATTTCGACGGAAGCAACAAAATAGAGGTTGAGGGTATCGCCGCGAATATCGTCCAGGTTATCCTAATCAAATGCACTTGAAATTATTCGCGTGCATGTAGGGCCAAAACCTCTTGCCAAGAGAGATCACAATGACAACTACCACAACGCTTCCAGAGCACGGATTCGCCAGATTGCCTACTGTACTTCAGGTTTTCCCCATTAGCCGTTCAGCATGGCTACAAGGTGTGAAAGAGGGGCGATATCCACCAAGCGTGAAACTCGGGCCACGAACGACGGCTTGGAAAGTTGAGGATATCCGTGCACTGATCGAACAATTCAGCGACGCAGGGAGGGCAGCATGACGTGCGCAGGCGATGGGTTTAGCAGCTTGCCCGTGCAAATAATTTCGCTAGCGGACGAAAATGGGAACAAAAAAAGTGGGTTCCCATATCCCTCTTTTGTATTTCGCTATCAGGTCATAGATGGCTGGATCGTCGGTACGGTCTTTGGGGATATGTCCTCGTGTACCCAGTCCTTTGTTCCTGATCCGGATTACGTCTGGACTCCCACGTTTCTTGCGGACGATAAACCGAGCAGTGCCGCTCCGCAATCATGATGGCGGTAACTGCCAGCGGTCCCGACGAGGGCTCGGCTGCCACGCTCAAGTTCCTTCAGGAAACCCTTCCGCCGGAACAGCCGGGCGCATGCTATTTCGTCTCCGAGCAGGATGCGGGCGGGCGATGGAAGGATCACCCCGTAGCGACAATCGCTGAAGCCGCGCGTAGCGCGTTGCAAATCGACGCGGCCGGCGCCAATGCATACTTCGCGCTTGCTACGTTTGCGCCAGACAGCAGCGCGCCTTCGCGTGTACGACGCAGGCAGGAGCACGCGGTTTCGCTTCGCGCCCTGTTCTTGGATGTGGATTGCGCTAAGCCGGGCGCATATGCAACGCAGGAAGAGGCGTGGACTGAGCTAAAGCGGTTCTGCAACGCGGCGCGGCTGCCGATGCCCCGTAGCGTCTCATCGGGCAAAGGGCTGCACCTGTACTGGGTACTTACCGAGCCAGTGCCGCGCGGCGAGTGGCAAGGCGCGGCTGATACGCTTGCGGCCTTGTGCCCTGCGCTCGCGTTCAAAGCAGATCCAGCATGCACGACTGACGCGGCGCGTGTCTTGCGGCCTGTCGGTACTCACTGGCGAAAAAAGGATAAACGGGGACCGCTGCCCGTGCGGTTACTGGAGGATGCGGCCCCGGCGGCCTTCGCTACAATCAAAACGATTCTTGACGAGGCTTGCCAGCGGCACAACGTCGCAAGGCGGGACCGCATCCCAGCCTCAGTGAAGAGCGCGGCGACGAGAATTAATCAAGAATTCGAGGTGCACTACCTGTACCCCGCCGCGGACGCTGATCGCATCGCAGAGAACTGCGCCCAGCTTCGCGAAATGCGGGATACAGGCGGCTGCATCACGGAACCCCGGTGGCATGCATGTCTTGGCGTTCTGGTACACACCGAAAACGCCGACGAAGTGGCGCATGCGTGGAGTCGCGGCGATACGTTGCGATATACGCGCGCTGAAACCGAGAGCAAGCTAGCAAGACTGAGAGAGCAGGATATTGGACCGACTACGTGCGAGCGCTTCGCAGTCCTCCACCCCGCTGGTTGCTCAAACTGCGCGCATAAAGGCGAGATTAGATCGCCGATCCGGTTAGGTTATGTGCAGCGCATGGCGCCGGCCGTAACGGCGCTGCCTGAATCTACCCCTCATGCACCGGTAGCGCCCCCGGCGCAGGGAGTAGCAGGCACGCCGGCACCAGGTATGGCCAATGATTTCCTCGCGCTAGATGATGCGGCTGCGCTCGCGCTGGTTATGCACGCACCGACCGAGGATAACGTCGGCCGGCTTTTTGAGCGGCAATTTAGCGGAAAACTGCGCTACTGCAAGGTTTGGGGCTCGTGGCTCTCATGGGACGGCGCGCGGTGGCGCCCAGAGCGTACTGACCTCGCCTTCGACATTGCGAGAACACTGTCGCGAGCGGCAAATCCCTCTGGCAAAACAATAACAGCGAAGGCTGCGTTTGCCCGCGGCGTGGAAGCGTTCGCGCGCGCGTCGCGCCGCTTTGCGACTGAGTCGGAACAGTGGGACCGCGATGAGTTTCTGCTTAACACGCCTGACGGAACCGTTGACCTTCGGACGGGCGAGTTGCGGCCGCATGACCAGGCAGACTACATTACAAAAAGTACGAGTGTGACCCCGTGCGCCGGCCCGACGCCGGTATTCGACAAATTCATGACCGAGATCACCTGCGGAGACAAAAACCTAGTCAAATACCACCTGCAGGCGCTCGGGGCGATGCTCTCCGGTGCGCGGGCTGACCACTGGCTTTTGTTCTGGATCGGCTCAGGCCGGAACGGCAAGAACACACTCGGCGATCTAATTGCGGAAATTTTTGGTGACTATGCAAAAACGATTCCAACTGAAACGCTGATGAGCACAAAAACACAGGGACATCCCACCGAGATCGCGAACCTGCGTGGCGTGCGTATGGCGGTTTCGTCAGAAGTTGCGGAGGGGGCGTACTGGAATGAGACGAGAATCAAGTCGCTAACTGGCGATACAACGCTAACGGGGCGCGTCATGCGGGGGGATTTTTTCGTGTTCACACGGGCGCACAAGCATTTAATCTATGGGAATAATCGCCCGCAGCTGCGCGTGGTGGATGATGCGATTCGCGCGCGGATGCACATTGTCCCTTTTCCTGGGACATTTAACGACGACCTTGGCAACCGTGACCCCTTAATGGGCGAGAAGCTACGGGCAGAAGCACCGCAAATATTGGCACGGCTGATTGAAGGACACCGGCAATGGGTCTCCAACGGCTTCAAGCTCACCCCCTGCGATGCTGTTCGGCGGGAAACGCAGGACTACCTTGACACCCAATCGACGCCAGCCTTGTGGATCGAAGAGCAGTGCGAGATTATTAAAAATGACGACCGGTCAACGAATCTCTTACCACGGGCGGGCGATCTTTATACGAACTATTCGGTTTTCAAAAAGCTGCGGAGCGAACAACCCATCAGCATGACCCGCTGGGGAGAATGGATGGGGAAGGGATTTACCAAGGTCACGTCGAATGGCGTCCGGTACCGGGGAATAGCGCTTAAGCCACCTGGAACGGAACACTACGGAATACCATCTGGTTTATCGCCCTTTAGCGAAAAAAATCAATAGAGAGTAATAAGAATGGGTTCCGTAGTGTTCCGTTCAACCACAGCAACCGGACTGGCAGGGGGATTCTGGCCTCCAAGGCGTCAAAAAGGGCCATACCGCCTGTGTTTCCTGTGCGACTTTTCGCCTCACCGTCAAACATGTGCGGAGCCGGGGGGCTTCAGAATGAAGCCATCAGGAAACAATGGAAACTATGGAAAGGAAAGTGACCATGTACGGAGATAATTACATTCGCAAGCTGCGCGCAAATGCCGAAGCCAGCCGCGCTCGACGGGCCGCGCAAGCCGCGGCAGCAATCGCTGACCCTCGGGCAGCCTTACGGGAACGAATCGCCGGTTGGCAACGGACGCTGTCCGACGAAGCTCGTGAGAACGGCCTTTTTCTGGAAGACATCCGCAAGGTTGTTCTCGCGACCCCCCAGGATCTTGGCCTGGCCTTGGCGGAATTAGATTGGCGCCGGAGACGGGTTTGGAAAAACGACGGGCCGTACCGGCGCCGGTGGTATCCTCCACCCGAAGCGGATCGAGGACCATCAGGTAAACATTGAGCACTACGCCGCGCACCACGCTCTACCTCGACATCGACGGTGTGCTCCTTTACGCCAAGGACGATCAGTGGGTGCCGCGACCGGACGCGAGCGAGTTCCTGTCCTGGGCCACCGAGCATTTTGCATGTCGCTGGCTCACCAACTGGATCGATCCCAACCGGACACTCCCGCTACAACTCGGCATCACTGTTCCCGCCGGCATCATCGAAGTGCAGTGGCGGAAGCCGGGCTCGCCCTATCCGTTCAAGGCGGCGGGTATCGACTACGCCGAAACGTGGAACTGGCTTGAAGATCAACCGGCGGAGGCTGACCTCGACGAGCTGCGCCGGCGCGGGCAGCGGAACCGGCTCATCATCGTGCCGCCCGATAAACCGTGGATCTTGATGTCGCAAATCAGGGACCTGCTGGAGCAGAGGCTGCGCGGTGGGTGATCGGTTCACTAAGGTGAAACAAGTAGTCTTATGAGAACAGCACCCTTCTCTTCATCCAATATACGTAGTTGGGCCACATCCAAATTGCGCCGAAGAGGAGAAAGGTGATAGCGAACTCTGCTGCATAATCGAGCATGGACGCGAAGTAATATGGAATCGATCCGCCGATCCACGTAGCTACGACCATCACCCAATTCCATTTCCACGCCTCTAGCATGCGACGATGTAACCCATAGGCGATATGGAAATGCACGTATGAGATTACGAGTCCGAGGAAGAGGTACTTGGAAGTAGCAAACGCAAAAACCAGAAGAATGCAAAGAATCCCGCCAACGGGAAGCGTGAAATAGTTCCAAAATTTGAGCCACTTGGTTCCCAGAGCGACCGGCCCGGAGTCAGGGTCAGCCATTGCAGGCGACGCAGTTTTCGGGAGCCTGGGACCAGTAGGCGGAACAGAGAGGAGTTCTTGCGATGATTTCCGTAGCAAGATAAAGGCAATGGCTCCGATGCCCAGGACTATGACCCACTGCGCAATTAACATGGCAACGTCAATGGTTGCGGCGCCATGGGGTGGCGAAAAAATCCAGTCATATCCGACACTTCTTGTAATGCCCCCCAAGTGAACCTGGAATGGTGGGTAGACGGCCATAGCTACGATGATGGCAATGATCCCGATACATAGCAGCTTCTGATTATCTTTCATCTCGTGATCCTTATTACCTGGAGCTTTAACCATTTTTATGAGGGCGCGCACAGCGAAAAAGAGCAGGACGATAGCAACGAGTATTACTCCCTTAGCTGCCCCTTTGGCAAGCCGGTCCAAGTAACTGCCGCGTTGGGAAGTATCAGTGTTTCCATCCGATGCAAACGGATCGAGTATCCCCTCACCCACCGGGGCGAGCGGATCGCGCCCCGGCTGATAAAGATCGATAACGGGGCTGGCCGGCAATACTGGAGGGGACGGGGCGAGAAGATCCTGCCCATCCCGTGCTTTGTCATATAAAGCACTAAGGTTATTTTGCGCGTCTGCATTCCCCTGCGCCGCTGCAAGTCGCCACCACCTCACGGCCTCTTGATAGTCTTGAGCCACTCCCCATCCCCGGTGATACATTCCGCCAAGATAATTTTGTGCCTTTGCATTCCCCTTTTCGGCTAGCGGGCGCCATAATCTAGTGGCTTGCGCATAGTCTCCGTTGGCAAATGCAGCCAGCGCATCATCAAGCACGTCCGCTTTGGCGCCGGGACAAGGCTGTTCCTGAAACACGACCTTCCCATTTGAATCCACGCACCTGACGATCGCCGCGTTCGCCAACAGCGTGCTGACAAACGCCACGATTGCAGCTACAGAAATTAGAGCAACCTTCACGATTGCACCTCGATAGTTAAATGCTAATTCCGGCGCACTTTTTTATACTCTTTCCAAGCGGCAACCGAAAAAAACACCACTGCAACGATGCCAATTGCTGCTTTCCAGCCTTCACCGTTCTGTGCGTAGGATATCCCTTCAACCAAGCCGATAATAGCCATCGTCAGACCGATGCGAACCTTCCCGAACCGCGGGTTCGCCTTTCCCGAGTAGAACCAATAAGAAAGGTAGCCAAAGAATGCGGACCATACAGCCGCGCCAACCTTGAAGTAAACACTATTCTGTGCGCCTGGTTCGAGGATACCTATTCCCAAAAGAGACAGTCCAAAAAGAGACAGTCCGAGACAGAAGAGCCCGCCCAACTGGCCTGAGGGTGGTAGGGATTCTGTCCCATTCTGCCAAAATTTTTCTTTCTCTTCGCTTCGTTGGCGTGGGGGCTCGGTACTTGCATGGACGCGCGACCTATCGGCGCGAGCGTTTTCTGCTGCGAACTCTCGGTCAATCCATTCCTCGTGCTGCTTTCGAAGGGTGGGGTCAGAGAGTATGGCGTAAGCCTCGTTCAGAATTTTCATAACACGCTCCGCATCTTCCTGCGTGCCGTCGAATTTGTCCGGGTGGTATTTCTGCGCGAGACTTTTGTAGGCAGCGCGGATGACTACATCACTGGCGTTGCGGGTGACCTGCAAGTTTTCGTAGTGCGTGCGAATCATGGCGCCAAAGGTCGAGAAGTAGAATATTTGACCCCTAAACGTGCACAACTAACGTAAAAAGACTTGGACCTTGCGTTGTATGTGAGATGATCATATACGGTACTAAAAAACCGCACTTGGGCGAGCGCTCCCACAAAGACGCTTTGAGTTGTGATGCTCATGTGGCTGCACAGAAAATCCATTTTTTCATCACCCCCCTTTTTCACCCAACAGCGGGCAATGGGTGTTTCGCTGAGTGATTCTCACTGCGGGACATGTCCCGTGGTCAATGACGCATCTTAGCGGAATGATGGGCATGTGCCCAATTTCTCCGCAAAACGTCAGCACCGATCCTTAGTAGCGCTCGGGAGGGCGATTCGAGAGGTACGCCTGTCGAAGGGCATCTCCCAAGAAAAGCTGGCGCTATTATCAGAAGTTGACCGCTCCTACGTCGGGCGGGTGGAGCGTGGTGACAATAATGTTGCCGTACTGACGTTGGCCCGACTGGCAGCCGCCCTCGATCTCACCGTAGCCAAGCTAATGCAGAGGGCTGGACTGTGATGCTGCCTGGCCCTGCCACGGTGCACGCCTGACGGCGGACTATCTAACGATCCTACATGAGCCGGATCGAGCGCGGCAAGGCAAACCCCATCACTCGACGCCATAGCGACTCGGGCCGGCGGGTTGAAAGTCTTTTTAAGAGTGCTTTTTGACGACTGACGATTATTTATGTGCGGGTGCTGTCGTAGGAAAACAGTAAGCACCAATCGAGTTGGTCGCCGCCGCTTAACCGGCAAGCGACGTGGTATGCTAAAGCATGAAATGGGAAGCGAAAGTCATCGGCGAGACTGTTTATGATATGTCGCATCTGCATCCATGTGTAATTACGATGACCTGGCCGGCAAAAGGCGAGCTTCCCGAAAAAACGGTGGGGGTCGCTGTGGAATACAGCATGCACTGTTTTACTGCCGCCATAAGTATCGGCAGCGCGATCTACGATTCAGCGTTGCAATATCAAGATAGCAAAGAAACGCGGCAATTTCACTTGGAACGCTACGAGCATTCGAAGGCATTGCCTGCGCTTATACAAAATCTTTCGGACCGACTGTGCTATACCACCCCGCACCGTAATTATTTCATTCCTATGCCTCACCCCGACGGAGTGTCAGAGCACTTACGGCTTTTCGTCTATTTTGTTTTAGCTAAGCGCCGTCGCGAAGATGCCGATCTGACGATGTATATCGAAAGCGCGCATTGCAAAGAAAAACCGAAGCTGGGGCGCCGCGTCCGTGGGTGTTCGTTCAAAGAACTATGTGGGAAGATCTTGCGATCTTGAAAAGACGAAGGCCCTTCCGAAGAAGGGCCTTCTTAACCGGGACCTCTTGGTTATCTGCACCTTTGGTGCAGACCCCTTACGGGGCGGGCAAGCGCTGTCACCCGTCAAATGCGCTTATGGATAGTACGATACGCGCGCGCTTCGCTACTGTCAATACATTTACTATTAACTTCTCTAAATGCATGTAATTACTGCACAAATCCATGCGCCGACAAGCTGCTTGCATATGGCAAGTCCAATGAATTTACACCGATCACAAACCAAAAATTCATTGGACTTGCCATATGCTGGAAGGTTCCGCCAACTCATCTGCCAGCTTACTTAACGGCACTCCAATCAGATTCTTGAGCTTTACGGGGGCGCACTCCGCCGAGCAAATGTTTGGACGTGTGGACGCAGCATTGCAGGGAAATCGCGGCGATTCTGACGTGGGTCATAGCCGCGGCTGACGACAATTTTTCAATCCAAGCCTGAAAGCGTAGTTTTACAACAAGCGTAACTATCTTTACTCGCCACCTGTCAATTTCTTTACATCGAGATTATTCTCGGCTGGCGATATACGCGCATCCCAGCGCACCACCCCGGCCCCCGCGCAATTACCCCCCAACGCCCCCGTCGAGCACGAAATCAATTGTTTCTCAAGGGCTGCCCGCACGCCGGGCACAGCGGGCGCCGCAGCTTGGCAAGCGCGCGACTGACCACGGATTCCGCGAGGCCGACCTTGGCGGCGGAAGCATAGGCCGTCAATCCGTTAACCAGCACGGCCTTGCAGGCCGCTATGGTCTTCCCGCCGCGTAGACGGTGCGCGTTGATAAGTTTGGCGTATTCCTTCGGGGTCATTGATGCCTCGTTTATAATGGTAACTCCAATGCCCGCAGCGTCCTATTGCGCTGTTGGGAAGTCCTGCCGGGGAGTTGCAAGCTCCCCGGCGGGGCGACTTACAGCAATCCTCTCTCGGCGAAGCTAAGCACTCCGCTGCCGGCAATTATGAAGTGATCCAGCACGCGCACGTCAACCAGGGCAAGCGCCTGCTTCAGCGCTACGGTTAGCGTTTCGTCTGCGTGGCTCGGCTCGGCCACTCCTGACGGGTGATTATGGGCGAAAATTACCGCGCCGCAGTTGAAATGCAGCGCGCGCTTCACGACTTCGCGCGGGTATACGCTGGTCTGCGTCAACGTGCCCCGGAAAAGCTCCTCGATCTCGATTACGCGGTTCTGTGCGTCAAGAAACAGCGCAACGAAAACCTCATGCGGCAAGGCTTGCAGCTTGAGGCGCAGATATTCGCGCACCGACGCGGGAGAGTTAAGCGCGCTGCCATTGGTGATCTTTTCCTTGAGCACGCGCCGAGCAAGCTCAAGCGAGGCCGCTAAGCGCACGGTTTTTTCGTTTGGGAGCCCGGATGCCTTGGTTACTGCTGCGAGCAGGCTACCGCCATCCTGGATCATATGGCGGGCTATATCAAGTACGGATTCCCCGCCCGTGCCGGTTCTCAACAACACGGAAATAAGCTCGGCATCGGTTAGCGCTTCAGGACCGCACTGGATCGCGCGGTATGTTGGTCTTTCCGTTTGGGGCCATTGACGCAGGATTGAATCTGGCTCGGCGAGTCTCATAAGTACCTCCTATCAGGTAGCCCCGTTGCAAGCGGGGAAGCATCGAATAATGCTTGCTAGTAATTTAGCAAGTATTCAGACGAAACGCAAGCGGTGATTTATATCTGATAGGACGCGGGAAAGACTACTCCCCCCGCGTGTGTGCGTGTTATGGGTGTACTTTCCCCCCGTATTACCAGAGGAGGGTAGCGGCTGCGCCGTCGCCGGCCGCGCGGTGCGGTGGCTCCGTGCGTGCGGCGTCGGCGGCAAGCGGAATTACGAGCTGCGGGAATTGAGCCGTGAGCAAAGACACTTGGACGTTTCGGGGCAGACTGTCGCGAAGGATATCCCGCCCGCATTCAGCGTGCGCGTTGGAGTGTGATGTGACGGCCCCGAGACACGGTTGCATTCCGTATGATTTCCGTATGCAATCCCTGCTTTAACGTAACTTATTGATTATTGGTGGGTGGTACTGGGTTCGAACCAGCGACCCCTGCTGTGTGAGAGCAGTGCTCTACCGCTGAGCTAACCACCCGTACCCCGGAGCACGAAACGGGCGCAATGTTACCATTTTCCGGCGGGCGCTCCAATGCGGTAGCGGTATAATTTCGCCAAGCTGGCCGCCATGCGGGATTCTTTCGCAGCCTGGCCTTACCCTTCCGATGCTTCCCCACGCGAATCTACCGGCGTCGTCTCCCGGAAAACAGGAAGTTCGAGACTTGCAGCCGCGCAATCAGAAAGTGGACTGACCAGGGAAATCGTCATGGCGTTCGAAACCATACTCTACGTGGAAGACGGGCCGATCGGCTGGTTGACGCTCAACCGCCCGCACGACGGCAACATGTTCAC
>ORMF010445205.1_pt1 | contig 13453 bp, 11 predicted proteins | sample 1779871 | NCBI WGS metagenome assembly ORMF01 (sample SAMEA104232316, study PRJEB22302) | groundwater metagenome | biome: forest; feature: aquifer; material: groundwater | place: USA | collected 2011-08-07 | depth 5.4 m | reverse complement strand
CCTACCTGCCGAGAAAGCTCAAAGAAAAAGATTGGCTGGATTAGGGCGAGCCGCCGCTGTAGGTTGACGAAGGACTGTGGAAAAAGTTGTCCAAATAATCCGTTCTTTCGACGAAACGGACGATGGTGACTACAAGTATTACCGCGCCCTTTCCGGCAACGAGAAACTACAAATACTGCTCGAGTTGATCATGCCTGAGAATCCCGATGCGGCCGTTATCGAGCGATCTGCGCGAGTTTACCCGCTTACTGAACTTGAAAAGAGTAAGGATGAGGAAAATATCAAACTGTTGGAGAAAACTAGGCCGCCACGTTCATAGGATGCCTCGATCGATCTCAAGTTCGAGCTCGACGTGCTGGCCAACAAGGACTTTCAGTATCTGACCAAGACCTACCTTCCGCGGAAGCTCAAAGAGAAAGATTGGTTGTCGAAATACCAGGTGGGACGATTTCGTGTCGTCTACGAGATCGACGGAAGAAAAACGGATGATTAGGATTTTCGCAATCGGTCACCGGCGGGAGTTTCACGAAGAGCTGGTTGAACACGTCCGCCAGTTAAGGCAACGGCGGAAATAGAAGACAAAGCGGTCCCGCCGGGAACTGAACAGAAATAAGTCCAGACTCAGGCCTGACCCGCAACCCTCGCCTCTACATGTTTTCATTGGCACCGCCAAGAAAACGGAGGCGCGATCGGCGCGCTACAGGTGGGTCGGGCTTTTCTAGGGGATATGCCAAAGAACTCGGGGCTCAAAATCTTCCCAGGTGTCTTTATTCGACCTGCCGCCGGCGGCGCCTGGGTCTTTTTCAAGAAACCTGTTTCTAAGGCTGAAGGAGTCACGCGCGGCGCAAGCGAGCGCCGACCGAGATAGGCCGCGAGTCGTTAGGAGAAGGGCCACCCCCCTGGCGGTTTTTCACGGCCAGCGGGCTGTTGACAAGTTCAAGTAGCTGGCGGATATTGCAACCGATTCGGATTTGACTGGTGGAACCGTCTTAGGAGATAGGCCGACCGGCTTTGGTCACCGCCCAATGCGGGTACGGAGGTTGAAGACGAACTCGGGTGGACATCTTCAGCGGGAACGTGGACGTGACGACATTGACCCAGATGCTGGCTAGCATTCTCGGCCTGGTTCTAGCAGCAGGTGTCACATGGTTCATTATCGACTTCGGCATCGCCCTGTTTTACCCTCTCGATGCGATCAGCCGACGCAAGCGCGCAGCGGACCGCAAGGATTACGCCTCGCGGGCGGCTCTGATCCACGAGTTCTATTCGCCGAGTTCGAATGCGCCCCTTCTCAAAGACGGACTCGTCATCGAGCATCGAGTCAAGGAGACGAAGGACTACCGCACAGAGGATATTGCGATCCGTCTTGGAGCTAATGGGCAGACTGTGTTCCGCTGGCATCATGGCTACGGCCATTTTGCGCCGGGCGCTGACTATGAAGACTCCGGGACGAGGATGGCAGCCGTTCGATCGTATGCACCTGGGGACTGGGAGCGCTCGTTCGAGAGTCTGTGGAGGGCAACCAAACCATTGGCGACGAAACGGGAGAAAGAGCGCGAACGCGCTTGCCGCGAGGACGAAAAACGACAGTGGGGGTTGTAGGCTGCCTTTCGACTTTCGTTCCTCGTCGGCTGGAGGCTGGTTCGGCATCGCACCGTCTAACCCTGCGCTGCACCCGGCAGCCGCACGGCACTTCGATGACGCGGCTGCGGGTGAGCGCAATCCGTTAGGCCGATCCAAGGCGGGCGGCCGCGGGGTGACAAACGCCACACTAATCGGAGTCACCGAATTGTGCGCTACGTTCTAGCAGTTGTCTCATGGTTCGCTGTCTGGCACGCGTCTGCCAGAGTATCGGATAGAGTCTTCCTTCCTCTCGTACGATCAGAGGCTGGCCTTTCCGTTCTCGGCTGGATCGCCGGAATAGGCATGTTGGTCTTTCCGTTTGTCACAGCGTCTATTGCAGCCGCGATCATTGTGAAAATCGCGAGCATGATGGACGCAGAACAGGCAAGGAGAGAAGCGGCAAGAGAAGCGGCAAGAAAGGCGGAGGAGGACGCGGAGCGCCAACGCAGAATCGCTGAGGAAGCGACGCGTGCTCGCACCGCCGCGCTCGTGGCGGAGGAAGCCCGTCGGCGGGAGACGGCCCACCTTCTAGCCCGAAGTTCGGTAGAGGCTTTCGAGTCCCTTCCACAGTTGCTGGTGCGCGCCGAACAGGAGTTCGATGCCGCGGAGACGGCGATGGACGAACGCGCCTTCGCACCGTTCTGGGAAGCCGTCGAGCGTGGGGCGGGTTGTCTAGGCTCCTTCGACTCAGCCATTCAGACGATAAGGAAGAATGCCGCGGAGTACCGAGAGCTTTCCAAAGGGTTGGCTGGAGCCAGGAGTTCCTTTCCGATCTCGGCCGAATCGATTGATGCAATGGCCGCAAGCAGCAGAACAGCCGGGCGAATGCACGTCGTCGTGGGAATGGGGCAGCGCGATTTTCAGTTTGCCACGATCTATGAGCAGCGCCGGACGAATCAGATTCTCATCGCGGGTTTCTCGACGCTCGGCGCTGCTCTTCAAGGCCTTGGTCATAGGCTAGAGCTGTCAATTCAGGAAGTACGTAACTCGATTGATGAGATGAGTGACAGTGTCGTAGAGGCCGTGCGAGAGGTCGGCCATGACATTGACGCAAGGGTCGAATGGACGGTCGAAGCAGTGTCAGATCAGTCACGAATATTGTCGGAGAGCATCAGCTCAGACACGGCTGTGCTTGCCGAACGCTGCGACACGGTTGTGGAAATACTCGACGACATTCGACACGGACGACGCCGATGAACGCCGGCCCAACCAATAAGGATTGAAACGACTTTTGAAGTCGTTTCAATCCAATGTTCAAGAAGCCCGTCATCGGGGCGCCCCATATTTCGATGGCAGAAAGATGCAGGCCATAGTCGAGGCCCTTGTTCTTGAAGGCTTCGAGTGAGTAATCCTCTGGGACGTAGGTTGCGAACGTCATGAGTAGAGTTCGGTCACCTCGCCCCGTCGCGAGATCAAGAATGACGCCCAGGTTTTCTTTGAAGGACACGGCGCTGCGGGAGTCCCGGCCATAGTGAACCCAGTCTTCGCGGGGCGAGCCAGTCGGGACGTAACAATTCTTTGTCCATTTCTGCCTGAACTTGATGGCAAGATAGCGTAGAGTGTAGGGTAAGGCCAAGGAAGCCGTTCCATGGTAGGGGGCCAGAGCGTTTAGGATCTCGTACCAGCCGTGGGTGTCGCATTGGCCCAGGAGTTGCACGAGATAGTCGCGGTTATTAGACACACAAGAAGTTGGAGCCCACATGATTATCCCAGATGAAGTGAAGCGGCTCGCCCGTGCTGGCAAGGTCAGTAAGATCAAAGTGATAAGTCTTCTGCGCGCAAAAACTGGCCTCGGCCTCGCAGAGGCATATGCAATCGTCGACACGCTCGCCGCCGGCGGCGAAGTGCAACTCGAGACTCCCGCTTCCGCATCGCCCAGCGGAGAGACCCCGGAACAGCGAATTCAGCGACAACTTGAGGCCATCTACGCAACCGGAGGTGCCAGTGTCCTGAAAAAGGAAGAGATTGGAAAACTGCTGGAGATCTGCGCTGTCGATGAAGACTTGCTCTGGCTCGCTCGGGGGACGTACTACAACGACAGCGGTGTGTTGGTAGCTACATCGAGGCGCCTACTATTCATGAACGAGGAGATGGCCGACGGTCCGGAGGTAGTCGAGGAGTTTCTGCTCGACAAAATCTATCTCGCTCACCATAAGCCCGGCCTGCACGGATCCTCTATCAAGTTCTTCATATCTGGCAACGACAAAGCCGAGTTCAGCAACGTGGAGAAAGACGTCGCACAAGCTTTCGTTAACGTCCTGTTTCCACGGATTTGGTTCCAGTGGGATAAAGTATGGCAGCTCGAAGCGTGGGATCAACTCGAAATAGTCGAAGCATGGTACGAAATAGGCGTCATCACCACGGAGGAGTTCGCCGACCATAAGAAAAGAATTCTCGACCGGATCGCGCGGAGTGGCGGGCAGTAGGCGGAGGGCAGTCGCCGACCGTCGTAGGCAATCCGCCCGGGCAGGCAACCAGATTCGCTACCCCAAAAGCCCAGGATTAGGACAAACAGAATGCGAAAGGCAAAATGAGGCGATTGTCCCACAAAGTCCTCCTTGTTCATTTTCGCAATCGGGGAACAGAATACCCATCTTCCATCGAGGCAATCCACAGCTCAAGCAACATGCAGTGAAGATTAGCGGCAGATAAGCATTGTGTCACCGGATTTCACGCTAATTCCCAAGCGGTAATAAGCTTAGCGCTGGCGCGTTACAATTTCTCAACGCCGGAAATTCGCCTGCTGATGCGATGCGTACTCGGTCACGCGATCTCCGGCCGGACGATTAAGCGCTTGGCCAAAGACTCGGGCCACCGACTTAAGCGTGGTCGCCCACGAACAACTCCGAAGATGCATAAAGGTGACTTGAGCGCGCTCGTTGAGCTAACGAGCCACGGTCCGGACGGCTTTAACGAAAATGCTCTGCAATTGTTCCACCAAGTGCAGGGGTAATTTGGTCTCACGCCGCGTCAGTATCTCAGGTGGGTGACAAAGGTTGTTCGCCGCGGGAAATGCATGATGCGAAAATGCCTCCTCTGCCGGGAACTTTTCCCTTCTCTCGACTCAGGTGAGAGGCACTGTGGGCGGTGCCAGCCAAGTCAGCAGAGCCTGATAAGAAAACATAGCCAGTCGCTTTTTAACGGATCTTCTAAGGAGGGGTAGCCACTTTTGGCGTACCCCAAAAAGATGCTTACGAACATCTAGTCGGCGGTGTTTTCTGTGGTGGAAAAGTAACGGCACGCTGATAAGTTAATGAGGGCAGGTCATCTGATTTACGCTGGTATTGGATAGTTATCGATCCCTAACTATTTTTGTTACATTCTTGTAACAACCCTTCGATTCTCAACAGCCGTATAAAGACTCTTTCAGCTTTACCGATCAATTATCGTTCCTGACCGAGCTGGCATATTCCTTGCTCACATTCTAGGACGGATGAGTAGGTGAAGTGTTTGACTACGTAAATTGGAATCCTCTTTTAAAAGGAGCAGTAAGAAAATGTTTAGAAAATCGTTGATGCTTGTAGTTGGGGCTGTAGCATTCATCCTTGCGGTCAATGGCTGCGGTCGTAAGGCTAACGAACAGGGGACTATCCGCATTGCAGCTGTCGCTCCAACCACAGGCGCACAGGCGGACGTCGGACAGGACCTGGTCAATGGCATAAAACTCGCGGTGGAGGAGAAGAATCAAAAGGGCGGCGTTCTGGGCAAAAAGATCGAGTTGGTGGTCTTCGACGATGCGGCAGATCCTAAAGAAGCTGTCAGCGTTGCCCATAAGATTTCTTCAGATTCCACCATCGTGGGCGTCGTAGGCCACATGAATAGCGGGACAACCAAGCCTGCCACACCCATTTATAGTGAAGCTGGTTTACCGGTAGTGATGCCGGTGCCGACTAATCCTGAGATTACAAAGCAGGGTTTCTCCAACCTTTTCCGAGTTCCCCCCACTGATCTTGATCAAGGGACTGATGTTGCTCGCTATGCGCTCGACCGACTAGGGAAGAAGCGGTTTGCGATCATCCATGATTCCACGGCCTATGGGCAGCCTTTAGCGGAGGTAGTGCGAACCACCATCCCGAAGTTCGGCGGGCAAGTAGTCTCCTTCGATGGAATCAGCGAGGGTGACAAAGATTTTCGTGCACTGCTCACCAAGATCCGTGGTTCAAATCCGGACGCGCTATTTTTCGGGGGCATCTACAATGAAGGTGGGCTCATCGCGAAGCAAGCAAAGGAGTTGGGGCTAAAGGTCCAATTCCTTGCGGCAGACGGATGCTTTGGTGACAAGTTTGTCGAGATCGCAGGAACCTCAGCGACCGAAGGTGTAATCATGAGCTTCATTGCCCCGGATGAGAAGATAAGTGACGCAACCCGGACATTTGCAGAGAAGTTCCGCCAGAAATATGGCGGGATCAAAGCATTCGCACCTCTCGGATACGATTCCGCAAATATTCTGATGAATGGTATAGAGAAGGCCGGAAAGCCAGAGAAAAAAGCTGTTATAGCGGCCCTCCATTCGCCGGACTTTCGGTACTCGGGAGTGACTGGTGAGTCACACTTCGAGGCAGATGGTAATAACTCTCGACGGACTGTCTATTTCTTCATCGTAAAGGACGGAAAGTTTCGGCCGGTATAGGACCAAATGTGGGTCAATGCTCACGCAACAACTCCTGAACGGGATTGCGATCGGCTGCATGTACGCGCTCATTGCGTTGGGCTACACGCTGATCTTTGGCGTCATGCGCTTGATCTTCTTCGCCCAAGGCGAGATCTGCATGGTGGGCGCGTTTGCGGCCTTGGGGATTCTCCATTTCTTGGGATGGCGCGAACCAGGTGGATATCCGGTCCTGATTGTTGCCCTTGTTGCGGGGGTCATGGGCGCCGTTGCCACGGGTATCGTGGCCGAGCGGCTGGCCATCCGGCCACTCCGCCGAGCAGCCCGGACCAAGCAACTCATCGCATCGGTCGGTGTATCTATGATTCTTCAGAACGTTGTGATGCTGGAGGTCAGCACCGAGAACATTTCGTTTCCCCAATTGCTGCCTGACGCCGCATGGACACTGGGGACAGCTATAATCAGTCCTGTACAGGCTTTCATTATTGTGTGTTCCGTCCTGCTGATGCTGATTCTACAATGGCTGATGCGCGATACGCGGACGGGACTCCACATTAGAGCCGTGGCAGAGAGCGTACAAACCGCCGAGTTAGACGGGATCAATGTGGATAGAACCGTGATGCTGACATTCGTCATCGGATCGGTTCTTGCGGGTTTCGCAGGGGTTATGATGGCTGCCTACGATGGCATTGCGAAGTACAACATGGGTTTTTTGCCCGGCATAAAAGGATTCACTGCGGCTATCCTTGGGGGTTTTGGGCAGCCGGCTGGTGCAATGGTAGGCGGATTGGCATTAGGACTGGCCGAAACACTCGCGGCCGGCTACTTATCAAGCGCCTACAAAGATCTGTTGGCGTTCGCGGTATTGGTTCTGGTTTTAGTAGTTCGTCCAAGCGGCCTTGTGGGCAAGGGATGACCAAACAGATTGATAAACGCGGTCTGCTTGACATGGTGAAAGCGGAAACAACGAAGCGCCGGCTGCCAGTTATGGGCCTGCTGGCACTTTTGGGGCTTGCTTTGCTGCCATTGCTGGGTTTCAGCAATTACGTGCTGCATATCCTGGTGCTGGTCTTCGTGTATGTTGCGCTCGGGTTGGGGTTGAATATCGTTGTTGGCCTAGCTGGTTTGCTTGATCTTGGCTACGTTGCTTTCTATGCTGTTGGCGCCTACAGTTACGCCCTCCTCAGCCTCTATTATGACATCCCGTTTGCCGCAGCCCTTGGAATAGGTGCAGGGCTAGCTGGGGTTATCGGTGTGGTCCTTGGCTGGCCGACTATTCGCACACGTGGCGACTACCTTGCCCTGGTAACCCTTGGATTCGGAGAAATGATCCGTTTGCTCTTAAGGAATTGGGATTCCTTGACAAACGGCCCCCGCGGGATAATGAATGTGCCCCCACCAAGTTTAGTCGGCTTCGTTTTTGCCACGCCAGTTTATTACTACTATCTCGGCCTTCTGCTTGGCACCGCTGCTCTCATTCTCTTCCAACAAGTGAAATACTCTGCTGTTGGCCAGCAACTCGCTGCGATCTGTGACGATGAAGATGCAGCGGCAGCGATAGGTATCAACCCGGTGCGATGGAAACTCTACGCGTTTGCACTTGGCGCCTTCGTTGCCGGATTGAGTGGGGTTTTCTTTGCCTCGTGGCAGCGGTTCGTTTCTCCTGAGAGCTTCACACTGAGTGAGTCGATCCTCATTCTCTCTATTGTGGTTTTGGGAGGTGGAGGCCGATTGTGGCCGACGGCTGGAGCCGCCACGTTTCTGGTTCTTCTGCCGGAGGCTCTTCGTGGATTGGAGACTCATCGGGTACTCGTTCTTGGAATCATCTTAGTCGGCGTTGTTATTTTGCAGGAAAAAGTGCGCTTAGCAGGGCTTGGCCGACGGCAGGCAGTTTCCTCAAGCAGCAGTGGTTCCACGGCGATTATGTTTGATTCGCTTTCGGACACCTATCCGCCCTCAGACCAACCAGGTCGCGGCGAGCTCGTGCTTTCCCTCTCGGGCGTATCGAAAGGTTTTGGAGGGATCCGCGCTTTAGACAATGTCTCATTACAGGTGCGCCACGGTGAGGTAGTAGGGCTGGTTGGTCCGAACGGCGCGGGGAAAACTACTCTTCTCGGTTGTATCTCGGGAGCAATACGTCCGGACTCAGGGGAGATTTATCTATTTAGTGACGGGAATCAGCGCTCAGTCCGAGGTTTATCGGTTCATCAGGTTGCTCGATTAGGACTTGGTCGGACGTTTCAACAGCCACGCCTGTTCACATCGCTGACAGCACGAGAGAATGTGGAGCTTGGTGCACGATGCACTGACGTTCCGCCAATCTGGGAGCCTTTTCTGCCAAGTGGCAGGGGACAGGCGGCGAGCAGTGACAATGCCGCGCGCATACTACAAAATGTTGGCGCTCCAGATCCCGAGACGCCGGTGCAGAAAATGAGTTTCGTTGACAGGAAGCTCACGGAGTTGGCGCGGGCACTCGCCACCCACCCAGCGTTGATTTTGGTTGATGAACCGGCGGCCGGTATGGAGCCGGCAGCCCGTCGGCGGCTGGCCCACGTTCTTCGTTCGGCAAATGAGAAATTAGGAATTGCCCAGATCTTGGTGGAACACGACTTAACATTCCTGAATTCGATCTGCGACCGACTCGTAGTCATGGACCGGGGACAGATAGTTGCAAACGATGCTCCCGGCGACGTGCATGTTACAGAGGCTATCCGACAAATATACCAGGCGCCTGAGGTCACGCATTGTGTTGCTTGAAGTTCGCAATTTGTCTGTTTCCTACGCTGGTTGCCAAGCCCTGAGCAACGTCAGCCTGACAGTGGCTGAGAGGGAAATAGTGGGGCTATGCGGTCCCAACAAAGCAGGGAAAAGTACCCTCTGCAAATCCCTCGCTGGTGCCACATCACAAGACGGAGCGGAAATCCTGAACGGGGAAATCCTGTTCGATGGAAAGGATGTCACCTGTACGCCTGCCTCTCGTCGTCTTCCTCTTGGTATTTCGCTTTGTCCTGAGGGGCGGGGCATCTATCCGGGGATGACGGTCAGCGACAACCTGCGCTTGAGCTGTGATGGTCTTTCCCGAGGCGATCGCAAGGCGCGCATGGAGGAACTCCTCAGCTACTTTCCGGTTCTCGGCGAGCGTCTTGGTCAGCAGGCAGGAACCCTGAGTGGTGGGGAAGCTCAGATGCTGGGGATCGCCCGGAGACTTCTCCAACGGCCTCGTATCCTCATCGTCGATGAGCCATCGTTGGGCCTGGCGCCGAAAGCTATTGATAATACGTTCAAAGCCTTGTCCAAGGTCCGTCAAGATTTTGGCGTCAGTGTCTTGCTGGTTGAAGAGGCTATCGCCCGGCTGTCGGGGCGCGTGGATCGGGCGTATGTATTGCACTTGGGCACAGTAGTAGCGGAAGGTGAAATGGATCAGCTTATTGGCTCCTCAGCCGTGGCCGATGCGTTCATGGGTGAAGTTGGGGCTGATTTGGTTAAAGCGGGATCTTTTGTCCGGAGAGCATAAATTTGAGGAGAGGTAATAAGTAGGCATGAGGTATTTACCACCGGAACTCGACGGTAACTATTGCCACATCGCGCCAGAGTGGGAACGGGCGAACGGGCAAAAGGTGTGGTTTGTCAGCGCGCCCTATGGGGGAACCGTATTGCGTTTCCGTGGTGAGCCGACCAGTTTGCTTTACGCCATTGCGCCTTTAATTGACGAGATTAAGAAAGATCAAATCAGTGGATTGGCATTGGAAGATGTGGCTTTGCTCAATCCCGTTGTCGCATCGGAGCAGTTCTATGCAGAGCTCGAACAGCGCCTGAGGAGGCAAGAGCTTCGGGCTATCTGCATTAGCAACTTGACTGCCAGCAGTCCGGAGGCTCGAAGAATCGCCCGATTAGCGAAGAAGATCAATCCTAATACGATCACGATCTTTGGTGGCCCGCATGAGGACGACATGGGGATCAAAACGGCTGTTGATCCCGATTTTCAAGGAATTGTGGATTTCTCTGTTGCCGGGGACGGAGAATATGCGTTGCTCCAGCTTGTCAAGATCGTGTTTAATGACCTGAGCGGTGATGTTGAGCAGGTCAAAGCCGATGTTCTGAAGCAGGCCGCTATGTTTAAGTTGTGCGACGGTAGAGGAGCCATATACCTCTCTCACAAGGGCATCTCACACCAGATCCCATTAAGCAACAAAATGGTGACACTGGAGAACCTTTCTTTGATGCCGCGCGAGCTTCTGCATGAGTCGGATGCGCGGACCTTTTCTGTCTTTAAGAAAGCTGGCTGGAATGTAAAAACCGCTCAAATTATGACGCATCGCGGCTGTGCCTGGAGGTGCAGCTTCTGCTCAGAGAGTACGGCTCTCAATCTTCGTAGTGTCGAATCGGTCATATCTGAGATTGAAGAAATCAAACATTTCAGGGAACGGCATCCAGACCTAGAGCGAGAAAATTACGAGGCAATTTTCTTCGACGACAGCACTTTTACGACCAACTCAAAGCGACGAAAAGAGTATCTGTATGATCTGTTTTCTTATCTCCGACATTCAGGTCTTGAATGGGGCTGTCAGACGCGCCTGGACCAGATCAATGAAGAGAACCTCGAAGCCATGAAGGACGCTGGTTGCATGTATCTGTACACCGGTCTGGAATCAGCCAGCAATGAGATGCTTCGCGCAATGATCAAGGATGAAGGGCGGAAACATATAGAAAAGGCCTTCGAAGCTATCAACCGCGTTGGAATGCGTATGGGGCTGTCACTGATCTTTGGCGTGGCGGAACTAGGCTCGGACAAAACACCGGAGACCTACGAAACAATCATGGAAACGCTAAATTTCGTGGAGCGTGAAACACTCAACGGCAACGTCGTTGTGGTGAGTCCCAACGTGGCTACGTACTACCCGGATACTCGAATGACCTCAGCTTCAGACGCAGCCCTTGATTTCCGGAATCCAATCGTCCACCGGGGCTACCCCTGGAATCGTTTCGAAGAGGGAGAAAGTTACCATCCCCAGGGGATCAACGATGAAATGGCGGAATTTATCATCAAAGAAAGTGTGCAGCGCTTTGGTGAGTACTTGGTTGATCAGGACCTGTATGCTTTGGAGGATTACCAGGAAGCGTATCGAAAAAGGGCATTGGATAAAGCAAGACGCGTTTATGTGGATTTCAATCATGCCTCAATCACGCCTCCGTCGCGGGATGCCATTGTGGCAGCCAAGACCATTGCACGATTCAAAGAGATTAACGTGGAAGACCGAGAAAGAATTTTGGGCGAGGCCAGGTTGAGTGCAGCCGCAGTTTTTGGTTTGCCCCCGGATAAAAGCGAAAACATCGCCCTGGCTCGAAACGCGACCGAAGCGGCAAGTCTTGCTTTCTGGCTGGCCAATCTTCATCGATTCGGAGATGGAGGGAAGGTTCTTACTACAACTGCAGAAAATCTCTCAATTCCTCGAGCTTTCAGGTTCCATATGGATCACGGGAATCCACAAGGACGTGATTTGTGGTCGTCGTTTCAAGATTTTGGTTCTCAGAAATTCAGAGATTATTTGATTACCAAGCGCCCTACAGGCTTCCGTGTCGAACAGGTCGACGTAACCTCCGGCACATCAGATGTAGAGCAAGCAATTCTAAAGAATTTGACGCAGGACACCCTCCTTGTTATATTCTCCCACGTCATCAGGGATGATGGACGGATCTGCGATGTGGAGCGATTATGCTCGTCAATCCGCCAGATCCGTCCTGATATTTACATTCTTGTGGATGGGGCTCAAGCGCTTGGGGCTTTGCCTGCCGTAAACGTAGAGAGTATTGGATGTGACTTCTATGTTGCCGCGCCGCACAAGACGCTTGGCAGTTTTCCTCTGGGGCTGCTTTACATGAACGATCGCGCGAAAGCCAATGCCCGCGGTCTATCGCTTCTCGGACCTCACGGATCGCCTCGTTGCGTCGTGATGGAAGGCATGTTTGCTACGTCATTGGGTGTTGGTCGCACGGTGCATACACAGATGTCGCTTCCAGAGATCCTAGGCTTTACTACGGCTGTCCGGACGTTGTCGAATCGGGGTCTTATCCGGGGCAACAACTGCTGGCGCTTGGATCAACACCGGCGGCAATTGAAGGACGCGTTCGTCCGGGGGCTATCGCAGTTTCCGTATGTCGAGATTACCTCGCCAATGGATGGGGACCATTCGAACTTTATTCTAACATTTCGTTTCCTAGGCAAGGACAACCGGATGATCGTCGAGCGTCTGTGGCGTGATCATTTAATCTTTGTCTCATATATTGCCCGAAGCGATGTGATTCGGGCATCTTTCGGCCCTGAGAACACCGTAAAACATGTAGAATTGACGCTCAACGCTATTAATGATTTAGCAGGTACGTTTGTCAAAACTATGAAATCAGTACCGTAGAATTCCTGGATGAAAAAAGATTTCCGGCCGACCATGGATGAACCGCCTCAGTCAAGTGAACCAGAGTCCGTTCTGTCGAGTATACGTGATCAGTTCCTAGCTCAACTTTCCTCCCTTAAACGAAGTCCAAAACAGTCTCTCGTCAAAAGCGTCCGGAGGTCTTTAAAAGCGAACCGCACCTGGTTAACCTCCTGGTACGGTGAGTTGTCGAAAATTGCTGAGGGGTCGTCCGACCAGCGAGATAAGCAGATTAGCACCAATCTTAAGAACCTTTCCCGCTTCATTGCATCCATCGGTACTGAGGCCGACAAACAGTCCGATGATGGCATAGAAGCTCTGATATTTGGTTCAAGATCGGGACGACTATGCCCTTCCCTTGTCAACATGAGTCTTATGTATGTGAGCCGTCATTACAATGAGATTTACTATGTGGATACGTTTAGTGACATTCTTCCAGTAAGCACTGTGAACTTTGTCCATAGTTCAGTGTTTGTGCCGGGAAAAGGTAGTGGATGGGAGGGAAGTGTAGGGCGAGCCGTTGCGGACCGGCAACGAGGAGCGAACGTTACAGAAACTTCGTTCCTCGATTCAGAAGGCGTGGTAGCCTGTGAGGACCTTGCGGAAGGAAATATTTCCATTTTGATGCGCTGTGTATATCGTGGGGTTCAGAGTGAAGATGAAGCAGCACGTTGCAACCCAGAAGACGTCATGGCTGTCCTTTTTGGTTTTTTCCCTTTGCCAGAAGTGTTCACGGAAACAGAACTACCGTATTTTGTAAGAGCTGTGGACATTCATGCCAACGCCATACGAT
>ORMF011275628.1_pt1 | contig 13455 bp, 10 predicted proteins | sample 1779871 | NCBI WGS metagenome assembly ORMF01 (sample SAMEA104232316, study PRJEB22302) | groundwater metagenome | biome: forest; feature: aquifer; material: groundwater | place: USA | collected 2011-08-07 | depth 5.4 m | reverse complement strand
TTCCGAGACCGACCGGTGCGCGAAGCGCACCCTACGAAAACCTTCGTGTCCTTCGTGCCTTCGTGGTGAATCCGACTTTTCCCGTTTTGGTTGCGGCGTAGCCGCGCTGGGTGCTTCGTGGTGCAAGAAAATGAGGAGATAGTGCCAGGGTTATCCACACGGAAGCCGGAAGAACCCAAAAATCAAAAACCAGCGCCGACGACCTCGCCGATAATCTTGAGGGATTGCTCGATGTCACTGCGATCGACGTCGAGGTGAGTGACCATACGAATCCGGCGCGCGTCGACCGGGCCGCCCAGCACTTTGCGCTGCGCGAGTCTTTCCAGGAACTGTTTTGAAGTGAAGCCGGTTTCGCCGACGTCGTAAATGACGATGTTGGTCTGAACTTTTTCCGGGTTGATGCGAATCCTCGGGATCTTCGCCAAACCCTCCGCCAGGATTTTCGCATTCTCGTGGTCGATATGGAGCCGCTTCGGTCCCTCTTCGAGCGCAACCAGTCCGGCCGCAGCGATGACTCCGACCTGGCGCATGCCGCCGCCGAGCGTCTTGCGAATCACGCGGCAGTGCTCGATGAAGTCTCTTGAACCGACGATCATCGAGCCAATGGGCGCGCCCAAGCCCTTGCTCAGGCAAAACTGCACGGAATCGAATTTTTTCGTCACCTCGGCGACACTCTCGCCCAGACGAACGGCCGCATTGAATACCCGGGCGCCGTCTAAATGAACCTTGAGTCCCGCGGCGTGCGCCTGGTCGCAAATCTTATGCGCCAAGCGCGTCGGATAGACGGTGCCGCCGGCCATGTTGTGGGTGTTTTCCAGAGCCACCAGCGCGGTCTGCGGACGGTAGTAAGCTTTTTCTCGGATCGCCGGCGCGATTTGTTCCCAGGTTATGATGCCGTCCTCGGAGGGAACCACCCGCGGCAACACTCCACCGATGGCGGACATGGCGGCCATCTCGTAGTTGTAAATATGGCCTGCGGCTTCGCAGATCACCTCTTGTCCCCGCGCCGCTTGCGCCATGATGCAAGTCAGGTTGCCCATGCTCCCGGACGGGACGAATAGCCCGGCTTCCCGTCCGAAAATCTCCGCCGCGCGCGCTTGCAGGCGATTGACGGTCGGGTCTTCGATGTAAACATCGTCGCCGACTTCCGCCTCCGCCATCGCCCGGCGCATGGCCGGCGAAGGCTTGGTCACCGTGTCGCTACGCAGGTCTATAATTTTTTCGTCCATATCAAAACACTTCTTGCAGATTTAACCTTGAACATTTGAACCTTGAACCCTTGAACTTTACTCGCGCTGCCCTTCGACCTCCCGAATCGTTTCCGCCGATAGCGACGGCCGGACAAGGGCGCTATAGGTGCAGTCGTTTTGCAGCCACTGCTCCGCGCCACTTTATCCAAGTGGAGACCCACGGGCAAGTCACGCCTTCGAGTCGAAGGGTCGCCCGGTCTTGGCACCGGCAAAAGCGATCTTGTCTTTTCAATGACCCTTCACTAGGATGGCCTTATGGTTTCGCTCTCCCTACGCCGGCTCACTAAAAGATTCGGTCCAGTACTGGCCGTGGACCAGGCCAATCTCGACGTGAACGCCGGGGAATTTCTCGTCATCGTCGGCGAGAGCGGCTGCGGCAAGACGACTACCCTCAGGCTCATCGCCGGTCTTGAAAACCCTGACGGCGGCACCATTTTCATCGGCGGCGTGCCGGTCAACGACGTTCCCGTGGGACAGCGCAACGCTCAGATGATTTTCCAGAACTACGCGCTCTGGCCACATATGAAAGTCTTCGACGAAGGTCGCTACACCAACCTGACCCTGCCGCTCAAGATAAGGAAATGGTCGAGAGAAAGAATCTCCGAGTTCCTTCGCCCTCTGGCATCGAAGCTCGGCATTGAAGAAAGTTTCTTCCAGCGCAAGCCCTTTGAGTTGTCTGGCGGCCAGCAGCAGCGGGTGGCGTTGGGGCGGGCGATGACGACCTCGCCGCGTATTATGCTGATGGACGAGCCGCTCAGCAATGTCGATCCGCCCAATCGGCTCAAAATGCGCCACGAGATCCTCGCCTTCCACCGCGAACATCGCCTGACGACACTATATGTCACCCATAATCTGGCCGACGGCATCGCCTTGGCGGACCGCATCGCAGTGATGCATCGGGGAAAATTCGAACAGGTCGACACCGCCGCCAATCTCATGCGCGAACCGGCGAACGGCTACGTCGCGGACTTCTTCAAGGCGGAACAGTTCAGCCACACCGTCGGTTTCTCGCAGAGGCGCGGATGAAAAGATCGCTGCTCATCCTCTTCGGCTTACTTTGGCTCGCGCCGCCGCCGGCCTATGCTTCCTGCCGCGAACTCGATGTCGTGCGCGGCTGGCCCCGCGCCGCCTACGCCGCCGAGCCCGACGCCGTGATCGAATTTTATGGCCACAATTTCTTTCAGATCACATCGAGCAAAGGCACGAAAATCATCACCGACCCGGTATCCCCCGGCTTCTATCCGACGCCCAGCGTTGCACCTCATGTCGTGACCGTCGGCAGAGAGCATCCCAACCACAACTACGTGGAGATCGCAAAAAACAACGCGGTGATTTTACGGGGTCTGGCCAATTACGGCGCCGAGTGGAACAAGGTGAGCACCACCGTGCGCGACGTGCTGATTTACAGCGTGCCGGTTTATCAGCAGCAGTTTGGCAACGCGCTCAAGGGCGCCGCCTTTGTCTTCGATCTCGGAACATTGTGCATCGCTCATCTCGGCGATCTGAGCCACAAGCTCACCGAAGAGCAAATCAAGGCGTTCGGGAAAGTGGATATCGCGATGATTCCCATCGGCGGCACCTTCACCATGCCGCCGGATACCGCGCGGGAAGTCCTACAGCAACTAAAACCGAAGGTCGCCATCCCCATGCACTACCGGGAAAACACTTCTCTCTTGGACATGTTCGTCAAAGGCTACCCGCACAGGTATCTCAATAACTATATCTTTCCCGTCAGTAAATCCGCTCTGCCCGCGCCGACGCAAATCCTCGTGTTCACGCCCTGGGGAATGAGAGATTATCGGTAATGCGCTCGCCGGCTTCCGTCAGATGCAATTACGAAGCATGAAGCGATTGGCAACAGTTGGTTTACGCCAAGCCCGGCATGAAGCAGAGAGGTCACCAGTTTCAAATCGGCTCCGCCGCTTTGGCTGACAAACCCTGTCAAACCAAACCGAACCTTGTCACACGGTAAGATTTTGACGACCGCCGTTGGGCCGACAAATCGACGCATTAGAGACATCGCTGCGACATAAGAGCTAAATCTCGCCGCCGCTTAGGACCTGCCGGGCTGGCATATATTCTGCTCTCTAAGCCGGGTATGAAACCGGTGTCGCTCGCCGCCCTTTGCCTCCTGCTGAGCTCATGTGCGGCCACAACCCCCTCCGGCCCGGAGATCTACCGGATAGGCGAGCTAGAAGTGAGGCTCTACAAGAATCGCGATACTCTCGCGCAAGACCTTCCTCCGATCCTTTCCACCTTGGCGGCTTTGAGTGTCGGCGACAAGCAGATCAAAGTCCTGGGATATTTCGACAGGCAGAAGAAGCGGATCTATTCCATCGATGACCCGCGCGTCCTGCTACATGAATTGAAGCATTATCTGGAGCCGGATTGGCGCCACGACATCGGCTGCGCGCAGTTGACCGCACCGGACGAGCGCGGCGGAACCGCTTGTCGGCAACCGCCGCATTCGGAATCCGCCCGTTCAAACACGCACAACCTGGACCGGTCGATAGATGCGCCTATGGAATCGCGTGCAAGAGAGAATCGCGGCTTCGGTTCTTAGCGAAACTTTTCCTCCACCCAAAAATTTCCTTGCAAGGTTGTCGCCCCATCGACGCCAGGCCCGAGTCCGGGGTTTAGCCTACCGATGAACGCAAAGCGACAGCGGGGGGATTCATCTCTACGTCCCGCGCGGGAATGGCCAGCGGCCTGGCGCTGGGACGAACAACGATTCGATCGACGACGATGAATGAATCAGAATCGCCAGGCGAAGCTGGTAGTCACTATGTGGCGTTTGTAATCGAACGGAGCCAGGTTGGATCTTCCCTGGTCGAATAGATATTCGATGGCCACGGTAAAATTTTCCAAAAAATCCTTGGCGACGCCGGTAAGATGGATGGGCTGGCGGTCGCGCCGGCGAACCGTATTGAGCAGCAAAGTCGGATTTGGGAATGAAGCCGGAAGAATCGGCAGCACGCTGTTCTTCTCCGTGTAAGAGCGCCAGTGAAAATCGAGGTCGTAGCGGAAGCGGACATCCCACCAGGGCAGAGTGTACTGGAAGCCCGTGAGCAGACGGTTTCCCCGGTAGCTCCAGTTTTCTCCCTCGGCAGGTTCAGCGTCGTACTGGTAGCCAAGCTTGAGGTAGTGGCGGCCTTTCTCTAAGAGAAAGAAGTGGGTCGCCCCCACCATGTAATTCTTGGCGTCGCGAATCTCTCGCCGCACAAAGTCGCGGTCATGGAAAAAATCCTTCCACTGAAAACGGTATTGGAAGGTCGTGATGTTCGATTCGTTTTCCGAGATCGACACATAGGGAGTCACGATCCAGCGCTGGGTGAAGGATCGGTTGCCCAATGAAATGTAATCGTAGCTGAGCTGCGCACCCGCCGTGTATGGAAGATATCCCAAGCCAGTGGGCAGCAAACCGCGATTGGCGATGCTCAGCGTAGGGGTGTTGCTCTGAGAGTTAAATTCCGTCAGACGATTGTTGTAGAACTGAAGGAATCTGTGAGAGATCGTCCCCTCCCAATCCACGGTTCGCAACCATGTGTATGCGAGATCGAGGCTGACCATCTCCCCTTCGCTTTTCTGCCTTTGTTGAGCGTTGCGGATTAGTATAGACGTGCCGTCGCTACTGCGGTCCGGGTTTACCGGCACGTTGGTATCGTAGAAGACACCCAGGCGCAGCTCTCCGCGGAAAAATTTCTCTTGCTCGGCGGCCTTTCCGAGAATCTCGCCAAGCCGCTGCGCCGGGGTCGTCAGCGGTGACGCGGGCTGGAGTCGGAGCGCCTGATCGATCTCCGCCTTAGCTTGCCCCGGAGAGCCCAAACGGGCCAGCGTCAAACTCGAATAGAAGCTTGCAAGCTGGGCGAAAGTATCATCGCTCGGGACATTCGCTCTGAAATAACCAAGAGCGTCACGAAAGTTTTGTTTTTGAAATTCGATAAAGCCGAGGTAGTAACCGATGTTGGGACGTTTCGGGTCAGCCCGGTAAACTTCGTTTAAAAAAGGCTCCGCTTTCTCGTACTCTTTCTGGCCAAAGTGGAGGACGCCGATTTGAAAGGCGACATCCGCATCAGCAGGCCGGAGCTTTCGCGCCGCCCCCAGAGCCGCCAGCGCGTCACTCGGACGATCGGTGGCCGTATAGACGAGCCCCTGGTAGTACAGCGCGTCGACATTCTCAGGATCGAGCCGCAGTGCCTCCTGGAGTTCCTTCAACGCCTCGTCGTATCTCTTCCCCTCGTACGCGATAACGGCCCGGTCCACGTACACGGCCGCTTGAATCGCACCCTCACTGAGGGACTGCGCTCGCGCGGTAGTTAGCGGGACGGTTACCAGGATAAGAAAAAAGGCCGCCGCAAGCCCGCGTACAAAAACAAATCTCACCCTACAGTTTCGGTTTGGCGCCAAACACCTAATCCTCATAAGCGCTAATTATTAATCTCACCTTGGTTAATTGTCAATTCAAATTGATCGCGGTTCCGAGAGTTCGGCAAGCGATCACATTAGTAGTTGCGTCGATCGCCATGGCCGATGCATCTCACCGCTGGTTAGAAAAAAGCCCGAAGATGCCGGGGAATACGGAGCCGGCGCCCGATTCCAGCTCCTTCGCAACTAGCGCACTGTCCGCCGACCGGCGACTAATTCCCTCAGTTAAGTCAATGCTTTAGGCGAGCCAACCTGTAAAGAACTCTTCTGGCCCACGAATTGAATACCTCTCCCATACTCCTTAGCGAAGGAATCGAAACTCTGTTGACAATCCACCTGCAGACATATAAAAGCGAGGCCGTAACTATACCGACTTACGATCGATGCTGGTCACCTGATCAACGGAGGCAAAGATGGCGAGATTTACTAGCCCGGCCCTTCTTGCGGCAGCGCTGTCGCTAAACTTTTTAGCGCAGAGTCCGGTCTACGGACAGCAGCAAACGCGGGGAGTCGTAACCGCCGTTCAGGGGCAAGTCCAACTGACCCGCCCGGCTCTCGCTAAACCGACATTGTTGCGCCAGAAAGACGACATCATGATCCAGGATGTCGTAGACACCCGGGAGAAATCCACGGCTCGCATGCTTTTCGGCGGCAAGGCCACGGTTACCATGAGAGAGCTGAGCCGCTTCGAGGTGCGCGAGGAGACGCTTCCCGGCGGCGCCACCCGCTCAACCGTCCAACTCAATTCAGGCGCCATTCTCGTCAACGTGGCGCGCCAGCTCATGAAACCGGGAGACGAGGTCATCATCAACACCAACAACGCAGTCGCGACGATACGGGGGTCGATGATATACGCTGAATCTCTTGAGCCGAGTCAAAGCACTTTTGCACAGATATCGGGTACGGCCACGCTTAACTGCCCTCGGCCAACAAGTCCGACTGCCTCGCTGACTCGGTTTACCGCAGTCGACATCAAGGGTCTGGGCGCCGATTGCAACTTGGGTCCGGTCAGAGACATCACAGACGAGCTGGCCGCCCTTTTGCTCCGGCCGTTCCAGTTGCCTCGAGCCCTCACCGGCGAAGGCAACGTCTCCCAAATCATGCGCAACGCCGTGGCCGACACGGCTATTCTCTCACAAGCCGCGCTGACAGTGACCGTTGGTAGTCAAACCCCGCCGCAGATCGTGACACCGCCCCCACCGTCGCTACTCCCAGGCGGAGGGCCCATTCCGGTAAAGTTACCTGGGCCTTGTAGGGACTGTTGACGCGAGAAATCAAATCAATGGCGCCGGTAATTCCGCAGCGGCTCATTCGATGGCGAACTAGTAACGATTTTATGTCGTTCAACGGAGTCAAAATCGTGATTAAAAAAATTTCTTTAGTTTTGACTGCGCTGCTCATCAGCGTGAACCTCGCTAACGCCGCCGCTCCGGACAGCAAAGGGACGGATTTCTGGCTTATGTTCTCACAGAATGTCAACCCGCCCCAGTTGCAACTTTTCATCACTGGCGATGTGAGTACGTCGGGAAACGTCTCCATCCCCGGCCTCAGCTTTTCACAGAACTTTAATGTGACGCCTGGTACGGTTACCAGGATTACTAACATTCCCTCCACTGCTCAAGTTGGTACCGGCAACGGACTTGAAAACAAGGGTATTCACGTCACCTCTGGCAACGAGGTCACGGTATACGGTCTCAATCGCGCCTCTTTCACTAGCGACGCGTACCTCGGACTGCCAACGGATATCCTGGGGACCGAATATTTTGCTTTAGGACATAGTGGCGGGAGTGGGGAATTTTTTGCCGTAGTGGCAACAGTCGATAATACGATCGTGACGATCACTCGTCCCGGACTAAGTCCATCTCCGGTCACTCTCAACACAGGCCAGGTATACCAACTCATAGCCACTAGTTTGTCTGGGACTCTTATCACATCCGACAAACCGGTTGCTGTTTTTGGGGGGAATCGGTGCGCAAGCATCCCTGCGGGCTTCGGTGCATGCGATCACATCGTTGAGCAGCTTCCCCCTACGGAAACATGGGGAAAAAGTTTTGTCACGATCCCTCTTGCGAACCGGAGTAATGGCGACACCTTTCGCTTTTTAGCCTCGACTGACGGCACCAATGTGACTGTTAACGGGACACTGGATGCTACTCTCAATCGCGGGCAGTTTCGCGAGCGGATCATCACTAGCTCGGCTGTAATTACTTCTGACAAGCCGATCCTTGTGGCCCAGTACTCAAACGGCTGTAATTTCGATCCCCCATGTGGCGCCACCGACGGCGATCCCTTTATGATGCTCATCCCACCGTTTGAGCAGTTCCTTAATCAGTACACGGTCAGCACCGCCGACGATACTTCTACGAATCAGTTTCCAGCTAACTTTATAAACGTGGTGGCGCCGACCGCCGCGGTCGGATCGATTACGCTCGATGGCAGCGTTATACCGTCGGCAAGTTTCACGCCCATTGGTTCGAGCGGATTCTCGGGAGCGCAGGTTCCCGTTTCGCGTGGATCGCATAATCTGTCGGGACCGCTGCCTTTCGGCGCGTTCATCTACGGGTTTGGCAGCTTCGACTCCTACGGCTACCCGGGAGGTCTCTCTCTTGCCCCCGTCGCCCGGGTCACCGGTTTGTCTCTTGCTCCCAAGACGGCTACTAGTCCCGTTGGCACCCAGCACTGTCTTGTCGCCACCGTCACCGATCAAAACAACGAGCCGTTAGAAGGGGTGCGAGTGGACTTTAACGTCAGCGGCGCGAACACAACAGGCGGCTTCGCCAACGCCCAAGCCAACGGCCAGGCGCAGTTCTGCTACACCGGGGAAAGTCCGGGACAGGACACCATCGAAGCGTCCGTCGGGGACATCGCCGATACCGCGACCATAGATTGGACCGGCGGGGGCAATACTCCACCACTAGCCGACCCTCAATCGGTCACTCTGGCCGAAGATACGCTCAAGGCGATTACGCTCACCGGCAGCGATGCCGATGGGGACTCCTTAACGTTCAAGCCCAATCAACCTAGCCATGGAACTCTGACGCCAATGGGCGAGGCCACCAGAGCACAGATCTCCCGCGCGCGTCGCCAATTGAAGGCTCGGCTCCAGAAAGATAAGAAGGTTTCGCGGAAACAAATCGCCACGATCCTGGAGTCGTTGGCGGGGAAGACGTATCTCTATGCTCCGGATCCAAATTACAATGGTCCGGACAGCTTCACCTTTGTCGTCAACGATGGGGAGGTCGATAGCGCGCCGGCCACCGTGGACATTACCGTGACGCCGGTGAACGATCCTCCGGAATTGCTAAGCAGGGAAGAGGGCTCGGCATTTGAGGGTAGGACGTACGGTACGCCCGGGATCGCGGCGGTTCTCAAGTTTCGCGACATCGACGGTGGTGATAGTTCTGTTGGCTTAACGATTACCTCGTTACGGGCCAAAAACATACCCAAGGGATGCGGGGCTGAGGTGTTTCCTTCGGACGAGGTTACGTTTGCACCGCCGAACATTTCTGAATCTGTGCCCCTTGTGGGCGATCCTGATTTTGAGGATCCAGCCCGGGTCAAAGGGGAGATAAAGACCGTGGAAATCGGGCCTGCTGCCATGAATGCTGCCACGGCGCACGGTTGCCACGTGACCCTGGTCGTAACCGACTTTCACGTCCAGCGCACCGGGGACCCCACCAGGGAATTCTCGGGAAGCGCCTGCATAGATAGCGACGACCCGGCAACTATAAGACAGTCGTGCAGTAGCGCAGCTACGCTGGTCAGCAGGACCTCCCAGACGAGCGGCAGCGGACCTGCGATCAAGATTGCGCCTCCGAGAGTGCGCTGATGTGCCGGCCGTGAAGAAGTGACTAAATCTTGAACGCCTCGCGCGTTTCCCGCGCGAACAGCTCGTCGAGAACGAGCTTCTGTTTGATCAAGCCCTGCTCGAAAAGATAGCCGTGCAGCGTTTCTAAATTGGCGCGGTTGGACTCCAGACCGTAGGGCCAATAATCCGCGGTCATCAAATCGCGCGTGCTTTCGTACTCGGCGGAAGTCCAGGGCAGACTGACGCGCAAAATGTTGGTGTCGTACAGCGCGCCCATGCAGATCTCTTTCGCTTCGCAGAACGCCTTGTAGAGCGTCTGCGCCACCCAGGGCTCGCTTTCGTAGATCGACCGCTTGATCACCATCACGTGCATGATCGGAAACAGTCCGGTCTTTTTGAAGTAATCCATCTCCGCCCGGCGGTAGTCCGGAAAAAGCCTGCTCACGCGCGGCGAGCCTTCGAGAAAGCAGCCGGGCATGCGCGGCGACATCATCGCGTCGATCTCGCCGCTTTCGATCATCGCGTTGAGCGTCGTGTCCGGGCGACTTTCCATCCGTACGCCAGGCGGCATCTCGAAATCGACCCGGTCTTTTCTGCCGGGATGCTCCTCCCCCGCCTGCACCCAGTGAATTTCATTGGGCGCCACGCCGTACTCGTGTTGGAACAACCCGCGCAGCCACACCGCCGCGGTCATGGAATACTCCGGCACGCCCATCCGTTTGCCGCGCAGATCTTCCACGCGCTCGATGCCGGACGCGGTGTTGACAAAGATGCAGCGATGCCGAAATGTCCGCGACGGAAACACGGGAATCGCGATGAAGGGCCGGCGTCCATGCGCCGCGGCGGTCAAAAACGCGCCCATCGAAAGCTCCGACGCGTCGAACTCCTCGTACTTCATCATGCGCCAGAAAATTTCTTCCACCGGCATGACGAGATAGTTGAGCTCGATCCCCTCCGGCTTGACGATGCCTTCTTTGAGCGGCCGGGTCCGGTCGTAATCCTCGCACGCAAGAGTCAAATGAAGCTGTTTCATTGCTTGCTCTTCCTCGATGTCGGTTTCTTTTTCTGCGCCTTGGCAACCAGTTTAACGAATCGCTGAACTTCTTTGATGAAGTGTTTCTTGCCCTTTTCCGCGAGAAGAGTTTCCAGGTACGCGCTGCCGAGGCAGATCGCGGTCACTCCTACGCGGACGTACTCTGTGACGTTATTCAAGCTGACCCCGCCCGAAACCATGAAGCGAACGTCGGGAAACGGCCCCTGCATCTGGCGAATGAAATACGGGCCACCAACTAGATCGGCCGGAAAGATTTTCACCAGATCGGCCCGGGCGCGCTGGGCGGCGATGATCTCCGTTGGGGTCGCCGCGCCGGGAAAACAGGCGAGGTTGGCCATATGACAAATGCCGACCAGGTTCAACTCCAGGGACGGCGACACGATGAACTCCGCGCCAACGCCGATCGCCCGCTCGGCTTGTTGCGGCGCGAGCACGGTGCCGGCGCCGACGTGAATGTCTTTGCGCGCCGCCAATTCCTTGATAACGTCAAGCGCGCCCGGCACGCTGAAGGTGATCTCCACGAATTTGATGCCGCCTTCGGCGGCGGCTCGCGCCAGCGCCAAAGCTTCGTCGGCGCTCCTGGAGCGCACCACGGCGACTAAGCGGCTGGCGTAAAGTTCAGAAATGAGTTGGATTCGATCCATATCTACGTTTCGTTCAAGACGTTCAATCGCTGCGCTCCGTTCAACCGGCGCAAGGCGCCTCCGTTCAAACCGTTTCTGGAGGTTCCGACGGCTTGAACGATTTGAACTTTTTGAACGTTTTGAACCAACTCCTAACTTAGACTCAGCCCGCCGTCGATGATCAACGTTTGCCCCGTCACGAAATCCCCGCCGGTGATCAAGCCGAGGATCGCCCCCGCCACCTCGTCCGGCGTGGCGATGCGCTGCAAAGGATAGCTCGCCGATGCCTGCGCAATCACGCGCTGGTAAGCTGTACCATAGTGCTCGCTCATCCACGGCGTATCGGTGAAAGCAGGCGCGACGCAGTTCACCCGAACCTTCGGCGCCAATGCGACGGCCAACCCCTTGGTCAGGTGGATGAGCGCCGCCTTGGCGGTGCCGTAGGCCAGCGACGACATGGTCGACGGCGACAACACACCGGAGATCGACGACACGTTGACCACCATTCCCTGATGGACCGCGAGTAGTTCCGCGGCGGCTCTTGTGCAGCGAAACGCCCCTTTGACGTTAACATCGAGAATCTCGTCCCACATCGCGTCGGTCAGACCTTCGAGATCGGAAACTTTCACCCAGTGGGTGACGCCGGCATTGTTGATCAGAATGTCCAAGCGTCCAAACTCATCGCGGATCTTGCCGATCATCTCGCGCACCTGCGCGTCGTTTTGAACATCGGCTTGAATCGCCAGCGCCTTCACGCCGCTGCGCTCGATCTCAGTCGCCAGCGAATCAGCGTCCTTGGCCGACTTGCGGTAATTTATCACCACGCCACTCACACCGGCTTTGGCGAGCGCGCGCACCGCGGCGCCGCCGATGCCTCCGGCCCCGCCGGTCACCAGCGCAACTCTACCGTTCAATTCCACAAAGTCCCCCTCCAGATTTCCATCCTCTATCCTCCATCCTCAATCCTCGACCTTGATCCCTCGAAGCGAAGCCGTCTGTACCGCGTCGATATACCAACTCTCCGGCAACTTTACCAAATCATCCGCTTTACCGTTGTATCGAATCGCCACGCCGTATTTCTTTTCCGCTTCCCCCGGCGTGACGTAGCCGTCGATCACGTCCCAGCGCACCTTCTCGGCATCGCGTCTCATCGGATCGCCATAACCACCCCCGCCGGGCAGATTGACGTGAACGACTTCGCCGGGTTTCAAATCCTTCAGCGCTTTGGCATTGAGCCGGGTCCCGTCGCCCAAGGTCACTTCGCCTTTGGCGCCCGGTTGGCCGCCAAGGAGTCCCGGCGCGGGATAGGCGGTGCGATCGGCGATAGAACTCACGCTCCACCTGCCTTCGCCGCGGCGCGTAAATTCCGTCAACTGGCCAAGCCCACCGCGCCAGGTGCCGGCTCCGCCGGAATCGGCGCGCAATTCGCGCCGCTTCATGACCACCGGCGATAAGCTCTCGATGACTTCGGCGGGCACGCCGGCCACGCCGCTGGGGAATCCGACGGCGTTCAATCCATCCTTCGACGGGCGCGCGCCCGTGCCACCGACCTGAAAGACCGTCAAGGTGAACGGCGGGTTCTCACCGCGCCAAACGCTCAGCCAGATCGGATCGGCCCCCGGCGCCATCAAACGGCCGGGCATCGCGCCGGACAACGCGGCGAAGATCGCGCTCGGAATGAAATGGCCGATCACCTGGCGGCTCGCTACCGGCGCCGGATCGAGAGCGTTCAAGATGCTGCCCGGCGGCGCGCTCACATGCACCGGGCGAAAGCTGCCTTCGTTGTGCGGCACGTCGGGGCAGATTGCCGCTTTGATCGCGAAGCTCGCGTAGGCATGGGTGTAATTGAGCACGACGTTGATGCCGCGGGTGCTCTGGGGCGAGGAGCCGGCGAAATCGATAAAGATTTCGTCCCCCGCCACTTTGACCTTGCAGCGCACCACGATGGGCTCTTCGAAGCCGTCGCTCCAGGTTTCGTTGGTCCATTCGCCGGGCGGCAGTTTCGCGATTTCGCCGCGCACCGCGGCTTCGGAGCGGCGGATGATTTCCTCGGCGATCGGATCGATGCTCTCCAGAGCGAATTCCTCCATCATCTCCAGCAGCGCCCGCCCGCCGGCGTCGTTGCACGCGGTCTGCGCGTAAAAGTCGCCGATCACTTCGTCCGGCTGCCGGACGTTGACCCGCACGATTTGCATGAGAATCCGATTCGGCTCGCCACGGTCGAACAGTTTCATGATCGGTATGCGCAGCCCCTCTTCGAAAACCTCGCGCGCCTCCGCGGAAAGAATCCGCCCG
>ORMF010445831.1_pt1 | contig 13455 bp, 13 predicted proteins | sample 1779871 | NCBI WGS metagenome assembly ORMF01 (sample SAMEA104232316, study PRJEB22302) | groundwater metagenome | biome: forest; feature: aquifer; material: groundwater | place: USA | collected 2011-08-07 | depth 5.4 m | reverse complement strand
GACCGATTCCGGGGCGGAAGCGGCGCGGCGGGTGGGTGAACTGATCGCGGTGCACGTGATCCCGCGGCCGCACCCGAGCCTGGAAGATGTGTTGCCGATCGGCAAAGCCAGTGCGGGCAAGTAGCCGCGCTTGATTGATCGAAAGGCCAAAGGATGATCCTGGCTCGCGTTGCCGGCACAATCGTCGCCACTCGTAAGGACCCGCGCCTGGAGGGCCGCAAACTTCTCATCCTGAAACCAGTGAGCCCGGAGGGGAAAGAAGAGGGCAGCTATATAGTGGCTGTGGACACGGTGGGGGCGGGGAGCCGGGAGCTGGTGTTGATGGTGTCTGGAAGCTCGGCGCGGATGGCCGAAGGCTGCAAGGATACGCCGGTGGACGCAGCGATCATCGGTATAGTCGATACGGTGGACTTGGATGGGCCGGCAGCAAAAGGGAAGGCCTCCAAATGATGCTGGGCCGGGTGGTGGGCCGCGTCTGGGCAACGGTGAAGAGCGCCGGCCTGGAAAGTCACCGGCTGCTGGTGATCCAACCGCTGAGTCCGGAACTGGCCCCCGCGGGCAAGCAACTGATCTGCACCGATGCGGTGGGAGCCGGGGCGGGGGAATTGATTTACTGGTGCCGCGGGAAGGAGTCCAGCTTCCCGTTTCTGCCCTCCGACGTACCGACGGACAACACGGTGGTGGCGATCATCGACGAGCTGCATGTGGATCGAAAAGCGCGCCCGGTTGGGGAGAAACCGGCATGTTGATTGGGCGCGTGATCGGGGATGTGGTGGCGACGCAGAAGCATGCGAGCCATCACGGAAGAAAAGCGCTGCTGGTGCAGCCGCTGCAACTGGATGGATCGGATCGAGGAAACGCGGTGGTTGCCCTGGATGCGGTGGACGCCGGAGTTGGGGACCGGGTGCTGCTGGTCACGGAGGGCTACAGCGCCATGACGGGGGTCGGCCGGCCCAATTCACCCATCGACATGGCTGTGATCGGAGTGATCGACTTGATCCATTTTGACGATTCTCCGCTTCCGCCGTCTTGAACGCTTGCCGTCCTTGCCGCCGGTACTTCCGGCCTTGGATCGCCCTCGATAGAGCAGCTTCACCGCAAGCAGCATACCCATGGTGATCTTTGCGATCTCCATGTATGTGTAGGATTTGAAGTAGCTCCAAAAGGCCTGCCGCTCCGGGATCATGTCCTCGGCCGAAGCAAAATCGATGCCGCGGCCAAGCTCTAGGATCTGGGGCGCCATGATCCAATGCATGATGGCGACAACGACGAGCATGAAAATGCTCAGACCCATGGCGACGCGATCGGCATTGGTGCCAAACAGGATCAAGGCCACCAGGACCAACGCAATCCACAATTGAAAGAATTCCCAGTCATAGGAGAGGTTGCGCATGCTCTCGGCCATGTGGAACTGCAACAAGGCGCGCGTGCGCTGGGGGCCGATGTCCTTCACTTCCTTCTGTGCGCGAGTACTTCTAGATTTGACAACCAAGTTGGCCGAATCGGCTACCGTCATGGAGATCCACCCCATGAACAGGGAAGCGCCCAACCACGCTCCCAGCCATAGAAGGGCAACTCTTTTGATTCGCATGGATTCAGCCCAGTCTAGCGCATGTGTTTACTGAACGCCCAAAACCTGGTGTGCGCGGCGGGCCCTGTGCGCTGGTGGGTACCAGTGAAAAATTGCCCCTCTAGTACCAAGCTTCCGGGCAGTACTAACGGTCAACAAAATTGGAGTTCCGTACCATTTACGGCGCATATCCCTCACTCTACATTGGACATTACAGCGACGAAGCTTGATCTTTTGAATCAGGAGAAATCATGGTGGCGGCAATCATCTGGCAATTTTCATATCTCCAAATACTCGATTTTCTGACGACGATCGCGTTCATGGTGTTGGGTGTACGGGAGGGGAACCCCCTGATACGGTGGGCGATCGATGTCTCTCCTTCGCCGGTGGTTGGCCTGGCGGTGGTGAAAATCGCCGCGCTTTGCCTGGGGATCTACTGCATGTACAAGCGGAAGCTGCGGTTGCTGACCCGGATCAACTACCTGTTCGCGGTGGTGGTGGCATGGAACCTGGTCGCGCTGATCATCAAGGCAGCGCACCTGGGTCCGGGGCTGCTGAGCTAAGCGGGCCTGTCCCACTTCGGAGTAACACGCGCAAAACGGAGCTGCCGTCCGCAGCGCTAACCCGCGTGTTTCTGGCCCGTTTGGGGGCGCGGACGGCGCCCTTTGCGCTATAGTACGATGACAGGACATGCCTACTGGAGCGGAACTGTTTGTCGATGCGATGCAAGCGCTGGGCATCGGCGAGATATTTACCCTGGTTGGGGACCATCTGAATGAAGTCCTGTCGGTAGCGGGAGGGCGTGGGATCCGGATCATCGACTTTCGTCATGAGTCCGGGGTGACACACGCGGCCGACGCGTGGGGACGCATTCACCGAAAGCCGGCGATCTCTCTGGTGACGGGGGGACCGGGTCATACGAATTCACTGACCGGGATCGCGACGGCGTTCCAGGCGGCGAGTCCGCTGATCGCGGTGAGCGGGGCTCCCTCGACGGCGCTGGCGGGGCGGCAGGTATTTCAGGTAATTGACCAGGTGGGAATGGCAGCGCCGGTGTGCAAGTGGGCGGCGGAGCCTGCCAGCGCGGGACAGATCCCGTACTATCTGGGGCGAGCCTATCAGGAAGCGATCAGCGGACGGATGGGTCCGGCGCATCTGACGATTCCGGTGAACCTTTTTGCGGGCAATGCGGAGGGCGCGCTTGCGATGCCTGTTCCGGGGCGGAGACCGGAGATGGCACCTTCGGGCAAGGAAGTGGAGCAGGCACTGGGGCTGCTCAAAAAGGCGGAGCGCCCGATCGTGATTGCGGGGAGCGGGCTCTGGTGGTCAGACGCCGGCCTGGAGCTGCGAAGGTTCCTGAACCGGACCAATCTTGCCTACTACAGCGTAACAATGGCGCGCGGGGTGATTCCGGATACGTTCCGGAACTCGATGGGGTACGCCGACGGGGCGCTGAACAAGGCGGTGCACGAGGCGTTTCCGGAAGCAGACGTGGTGCTGGTGCTGGGCAAGCGGATCGACTACCGGCTGGCGCTGGGCGGTCCGCGGCTGTTTTCGCCCAAGGCAAAATTCATACAGGTGGACATAGTTGAGCAGGAACTGGGACTCACGCGAGCGCTGGAGGTGGGCATCTGCGCGGATGTACGTTCCACGCTGCGATGCATGAACGAATCGCTGGGGAGCAAGACCTGGCCGGCGCGAGCGGCGTGGATGAAACGGCAGCGCAGCTTGCGGGATGACTGGCAGGCGCAACTGGCTCAGACGGCGACGGACCGGTCCAAGCCCATCCATCCGGCCGCGTTCTTTGCCGAGCTGGCGCAAGCGCTTCCGCCGAGCACGCTGTTCGCCTGGGACGGCGGCGATTTCATACATTGGGGCCGGGCGAGGATTCCGGCAATGCTTCCGGGCGGGTGGCTGCGGCTGGGCCCGTTGGGGACGATCGGGTCGGCTCTGCCAAATTCGATTGCGCTGAAAATGGCGTGCCCGGATGCGCCGGTGGTGATGATCACCGGGGACGGGTCACTGGGATTTTACCTGGCGGAACTGGACACGCTGGTCCGTCAAAATCTGGGGGTGGTCATTATTGTCGGCAACGACGCCGGATGGGGGCTGGAGCGCGAACTGCAAGGCGAGTTGTGCGGGAGCACGGTGGCTTGCGAGCTGCGTTCGACGCGGTATGACCTGATCATGAAGGGTTTTGGCGGGGAGGGCGAAAACATCGAGCGGCTGGATCAGGTGGGGCCTGCGATACGGCGCGCCTTCCGGTCGGGCAAGCCGTATCTGCTGAACGTGAATGTTCGCGGGGCGCGCAGCCCGTTCACCGAGTGGCAGATCAGCGGGAAGCAGCAGAAGAAGTAGCACGTCGGCGCTTGGATTTTCGGGCCGGCTGTGATCTACTTGGGTCATGATTCGCTCCATAGCGCTCGTCGCAATAAGCTCCGCCGTTACGCTGTCGGCCCAGGTGAAGATCACCGCGCAGGGCAACACGCAGGTAGCCGTCGAAATCGACGGCAAACCGTTCACGACACTGTACACGGGACCAGAAACCACCAAGCCCTACTTGCATCCGCTCCGTGCGGCATCTGGCGTCATCATTACGCGGATGTACCCGATGGAGAAGAAACAGGGCGATTCCACGGACCACATCCATCAACGCGGGCTGTGGTTCACCCACGGCGAGGTCAACGGGCTGGATTTCTGGGGCAACGATCCGAGCCAGCAAGGCCCCACGAAGGGGAAAGTGCAATTGAAGAAGCTAGGCGCGCTCAAAAGCGGCAAGAGCTCCGGGTCGATCTCAGCGACATTTGACTGGGTGGATGCCGGCGGGAAAGTCCTTCTGACCGAGGATCGAACTATGACCTTTCACTCGGACCCGAAGCTCCGCATCGTGGATTTCGACATTACATTTACCGGAGTTGAGAAATCGCGGTTCGGCGACACCAAGGAAGGGAGCTTTGCCATACGGCTGGCGGAGGAATTGACCGGGAAGCGAAGCGGCAAGATGGTGAACGCGGCGGGGAAAGTGGGGGAAAAGGAAGTGTGGGGGAAGCCGTCGCCGTGGGTCGATTATTCGGGGCAGGTGGAAGGGCAGGCGTTGGGGGGGGCGATATTCGATCATCCGTCCAACCCGAAGCACCCGACCTACTGGCATTCCCGCGACTATGGTTTGTTCGCGGCGAACATATTCGGGGAGCATGACTTCTTCAACGACAAATCGCGGGATGGGGGCATGACGCTGGAACCGGGGCAAAAATGGCGGTTCCGGTACCGGGTGCTGATCCACCCGGACCTGACGGCGGAAGCGGGGCTGGCGGCGGCCTACGATACCTATTCCAAATCCAAATAGCTAAATCGTTAAAGAAGGCTGTATAATGGGCTACGATTCAATTTCAGCTTCAGGAGAAATCATCATGTTCGCAATAGGAAAGAGATTCCTTGTTCTGGCTACTTTTGCGCTCATCGGCGCCACGCTGGCCCACGCTCAAGTGTCGACCGGCGAGTTGGTTGGTAGCGTCACCGACGCTTCCGGCGCAGCGGTGGCCAACGCGAAACTCATCGCCACCAACACCGCCACCGGCGCGGCCGTTCGCGAGGCGACTTCGTCCGCCGCGGGCGACTATGTCATGACGCTGCTGCCGCCGGGCACCTACAATATCAGCGTGGAGGCGCCGGGCTTTCGCAAGACCGTTCAGAACAACGTGCCACTGCAGGTGAATCAGCGCGCCCGCCTCGACTTCGCCATGCAGATTGGCCAAGTGACCGAGATTCTGGAAGTGAGCGCGGCGCCGCCACTTCTGGAGAGCCAGTCATCGGCCGTCGGCACCGTCGTCAATCAGCAGTTCGTGAGCGAATTGCCGCTCAACGGGCGCAACTTCGTCCAACTCGCCATCCTCACACCCGGCGTCAACGGCGCGGGGTTTTCGGTCGGCGGGACCATCCAAAGCGGAGCTCGCCCCGACGACCGGCGCCCCGGGACCGAAATCTTCTCCAACGGAAACCGCGAGGGATCGAACAATTTCCTTTATGACGGCGTCGACAACAACGAGCGGCTGATCCAACTCATCGTTCTGAGGCCCGCCATCGAATCCATTCGCGAGTTCAAGGTGCAGACCAACATGTACTCGGCCGATGTCGGCCGCAACTCCGGCGCGGTGATCGACGTGGTGACCAAGTCGGGCACCAACCAACTGCACGGCAGCGCATTCGAGTTCTTGCGCAACTCAGCCCTCGACGCGCGCAGCTACTACAACGCCAAAGGCACACCCTTCCCGCCGTTTCGCTACAACCAGTACGGGTTTTCGCTTGGCGGCCCGGTGGCACTGCCCAAGCTGTACAACGGCCGAAGCAAGACCTTCTTCTTCGCCGACTTCGAGGGTTACCGCCGCAACACGGTGGCCAGTTCTCTGCGTTCGGTGGCCACCACCAAGATCCGCGGCGGCGACTTCAGCGACGAGACGCCGATCTTCGATCCGATGAATGTGCGTAACGACGCGACCTCGGCCACGGGCATCCGGCGCACTCAGTTTCCAGGCAACATGATTCCCCAAAGCCGCTGGGACGTACCGGCCCGCCGGCTGCTGTCAGCCTTCCCGCTGCCGTCGAATCCCGCCGCGCGCGTCAACAACTACCTGGCCAACCTGAACCTGGTACAGAACTGGGACCAGGGCGATGTCCGGGTGGACCATCAGATTTCGCCCAACGACAACATCTTCTTCCGCTGGTCCATTCAGCACACAACGACCTCGGCGCCTCACACCTTCCCACTCGCGCAAATCGAGGGATTGCCGAAGCCGGTGGGCGTGGGCAATGAAGATTCATTCGCCGGACCGGCGTTCAACCCGGTGCAGCACATGGTCCTTGGCTACACCAAGGTGTTTTCTCCACGGCTGGTGGGCGATTTCCGCGCCGGATTCAATCGTTTCGTGCTTAACTACACGAGCGACGGCTACGAGGCCGGCGGACCCAACCTCGGCAACCTGGTGGGCATCCCGAACTCGAACTCGCATCCGTTGCACACGGTGCTTCCGATCATCAACCTGGGCACCTACGCAGGCGTCGGCCATTCGCGTTCGCTGCCGATCTTCCGGCGATCGAACACGTTCCAGTACATCGGCAACATGACCTACTCCGCGGGCAAACATACGCTGAAGTTCGGCGGCGACCTGCGGCGGCGTCAGATCACCGAGTATCAGACCAATCGCGGCAACGGCCGGTTCAATTTCAGCCGCGGGTTCACCACCGAGATCGGCTCCGGCGCCGCCACGGGCAATGAGTTGGCGAGCTTCGCGCTCGGCTACGCCAGCTTTATCGAGCAGGACTTCACGCTCGCCTGGGTGGGCGCGCGTGGAATCGAGACCGGCATTTACTTTGCCGACGACTGGCGCGCCTCGCGCAACCTGACCCTTAATATAGGAATGCGCTGGGACTACTACAGCCCGTTCAGTGAGGTCGCCGACCGGTGGGCCAACTTTGATGCCGATACCGCGACCGTGAAAGTGGCAGGCGTTGACGGGGTCGACCGCCGGGCAGGGGTCCAGCGCGACTTCAGCAATTGGGCGCCGCGGTTCGGCTTCGCCTATCAGGTGAATTCCAAGACAGTGGTTCGCGGCGGCTTCGGTCTCTTCTACAACCCGAACGGCAACGGCGGGGCGATGTTGCGGTTGCAACGCCACGTTCCGTTCGGACCCATCGTCACCCAGGCCAACAACGACGTCACGCTGGGGACGCGGATGAGCCAGGGATTCCCGGCTCCGCCGGTAGTGAATCTCGCCTCAGCCAAGAACCCCGCCGGCGGCGTGGTGGGCGTGTTCCCTGGATTCAAGAGTTCCTACGCGCAGCAGTTCAACCTCGGCGTGCAGCACCAGATTACGAGCGACACCATCATCAAGGTGTCGATGGTCGGCAACCTGGGTCGGCGTCTGGGCACCACGATCGATCTCAACCAGCCTCTGCCCGGACCGGGAGCGGTGAACAATCGCCGTGCGTTCTTCGGCGTGCGGCCGGCTCTGGCCGGCATCAGCTACGCCGTGTCGGACGGTTTGAGCGCGTATCTATCCGGCCAATTGGAAGTCCAGAAGCGAATGACCAGCGGGCTTTCGGTGATGTTCGGCTACACATGGGCGCACGGGATCGACGATGTGGGCACGGAGTTCGGTGGCGGTACGGGCACGCCGCAGGACATTCGCAACCGGCGCGCCGACCGCGGCAATTCGGTTTACGACATCCGGCATCGGGCAACGGTGAGCTCGTTATACCGGCTGCCGTTCGGCAAGGGTCAGAAGTTCGTGAACCACGGCGGACCGGCCAACCTGTTGATCGGTGGCTGGCAGTTGAACAACATCCTGATCATGCAGACCGGGCTGCCCTTCACGGTGGGTCACGCGGGCGCCAACACTGGCGGAGCAGGTGGCAGCCGGGCGGACTTCCTGCGGAACCCGGAGCTGCCGAGTGACCAACGAACGCTGCAGCGGTGGTTCGATACGACGGCCTTCGGCACGCCGGCCATCTACACGTTCGGGAACCTCGGCCGCAATACGCTGTACGGGCCAGGCCGCTGGAACCTGGACAGCTCGCTGTTCAAGGACTTCAATGTCACGGAGCGCCTGACGGTACAGTTCCGGGCCGAGGCGTTCAACCTGTTCAACCATCCGCAGTTTGGCCAGCCCAACGCGACGGTGGGAACGGGCACGGTGGGCACCATCACCTCGACGGTGGGCAATCCGCGCCAGTTGCAACTGGCTCTGCGAGTGCAGTTCTAACCCAGTTTCAAGGAACACTCGATTGCGAAAGGCCAGACCCGCCGGGGCTGGCCTTTTTTCTCAGGTTATGGAGAAGAAGTTAGGTTTAAAGCGGGTGGTGAGTTCAAGAAGATGGTCGCGGAGCCAGCCTACAGGTGGTTGGCCATCTCCGGTCACGCGGGTCACGAATCGATCGTGGCAAATCTCTGTATAGGTCGCCAACTCCCAGCGAGGACCCATCGTCCCACAATGCGACCGCCGGACGGCTTCACGTTCGGTAAGGAATTGCCGACGAACTGACTACGACGCTATCGCCGTAGCCATACTTCTCAAGCATTTGGTTTACAACATCTTCGGCAACGGGCGATTTGGCAGTGGGACCGACAATAATCTGTCGTATTGGTAACTTAGCGTGTCGCATCTCGCCACCGTCGTCCTGAATAACTGGCACCCTTACGTAAGGTTTAGGTCCATATGGTCCAGAGCGGAAATGAACCTTATCAATGGGTTGGCGTGGGATAACGATTCTCCATTCTTGCTCTTCCTGGAAGGCTGGATGCTTGACCAATACGAGCATCTGAGCGAAGCAGCCCATTACCCCGTGCTTGTCCTGCGTCGTGACTGCTGGTTCCCTCTTCTTCTTCATGTGTTCGCACAATTCTCGGAACTCATTCACGATGGGAGCAAAATCGGAACCGTACATGACTTTGCCAAAGGTTTCAAATGTGGGCTTCAAAAGGCCACGCAAGGCATTGCCTTCGAAGCCGATGCTGTAGCCATCTTCCGAACCATAACCTCGCCACATGCTCAACAGGTCGCCGTTCTCACAAAAACAGGTTGCGAACGTTGATCCAAAAGTGGGGCTAATACAGTCCTTAAGCATTTCCAAGAACGCAAGCTCGCAGTCCCGTTCCACACTCTTCAAAAATGCGACCATTGCCGCCTCCGCAAAAGCTCTCTCTGTGGTGTCGTTGAAAAAACGAGTGTCAGTGGCCCACAAAGTGTGTGACTGGAGAATCCCCTGGAGGCCATCAAATGAGGTGTAGTGATACAGATTCTCGGAGGGGATGTGCATTTTTCTGCTGAGGACACCCGCTACCAAGTTGACGACCACACCTGCCGGGATATCGTAGTTTGGGGACTCATCCATGTGTGTCAGTCTAACGAATCGTGTTCGACCAGGCGGCATCGCATAGGTCTCCCAATCACGGAAGGAGCGGATCGGTTCTCCTGCGTCGCCTGTGATCTCAACCGGGATCAGTACGCGGACAGTCAGCGGGGTTTCGCACGCTGTTGTTCCTCGAAAAACTTCTTGAGGTGCTTCGCTATGGCTTCGGAGCTGCTCTGAAAGTTTTTAGCTCCAGCCTTCTTGACGTTGTAGGCCCAGGCAACTTCCTTCTTCGCGTTTACGAGCTGCACCGTCGCCGTCTGGTTGCCGTCCATTCCGGCGCAATACAGGAATAGGCATCGCGCGACTTTTGATCCAGTTGATTCCTGGTGTGTCTCGACCACGCTTGTTAGCACATAGTCGGCGTCCTCGCGATTCTGTGTCACCACCACGGGAACCTTCTTCTTCACAATCGCGGCGGCGATGTATGAATCGAATCCCTGCTGGGGCTCGATGTAGATTCTGACCACTTGAACCGCAGCCGACAACGGGCGCGGATTGCCCTGTGCGAACAGTACCAGAGCGATAGGCAGCGTGTACTTAATGATCTTGGACATGTTCATCTCCTCTTCCTGCTAGCGTCGGAAGCCCAGCGGCGGCTTTGTTGAGTCGCATCGTTGGTGGGAACAATACAATTCGGCTGATCGCCCCACAGCAATCCCTCAATCAACCGAGTGCGGATCATATCACAAGCGGACGTGGAAATACCGGATCGGTCACCCGCCCTAATCCTGCATCGGTGGCGGCGGGACTCCCCCCTCCCTCTGTTTAATGATTAAACCGGGCTGGTGGGCCGATGGAAGGCATAGGTCGGGGTGGCGTCTGTCGGCTGGCCTGGGGGGGCTCTATGCCGCCTGAGGGAGGCTCGGCGGCATATCAGGACTATCGGTACAATGGGACCGTCACAATGTCTCAATGTCCCGATGAGCAAGTCTTAGAGCACTACACTCTCAAGTGCCTCGACGAAGCCGCCGCCGCTGCCCGGTTGGAGGAACACCTGTTGCTGTGCGAGTGCTGCCAGGACAAGCTACAGGAACTCGACGAGTTTATTTCCGCCTTCCGCATTGCTACCCGGCATTGACCTCTCTCGAATTCCCAACTTCTTCTGCCTGGAGAGATATAAGGAGAAACGAATCGGCATGCCACCGGTTTCCCGCATCTCTCGCAACGCGGCGGTCTGATACGACGTGTCGTGCTGGAAGACAAACCTCTTCTTGCGCTTGTCGAAACGAAGAACGTAGTATTCCCCTTCCCATTCACTGTCTACTGCATACAGCAGTCTCCCGCGGGCGATCGGGATGAGTTTCCACTCGTAGTCGTGAAAAGGTGAATACGCCACCAGCTTCTCCCGTACCGACCATTTTCGCCTGATTTGATGTCCCAAACCCCTCGCTTCGCATACCGCTCTCACTTCGCCGTCTATATAGGCCATCCAGTCTCGATCTTCGTCGCTCCCCGCGCCGGCATGCCTTCTAAGTTTCCGTCTGATCCATTCTCCAACCATAGTGCCTTCGTCCTCCTAAGGTTGATTGGGCCAAACCACTAGACTAGAGGAGAGGAGTCATGGTCAGCAAGTTCACCACCATCCGTAACATCGGAAAGTTTGCGTCCTGCAATGCGGCGGGGGACGTGACATTCCGAAAGCTGACCCTCATTTTTGGCGAGAATGGGAAAGGCAAGACGACCTTGGGCGACATCTTGCGCTCATTGTCCACGGGAACCCCGGAATACATTCTTGGCCGGGCGACTCTCGGAAGCGCGACGCCGCCGTTTGCGCAGGTCTTGCTCGACGGCAACAATCACGTCACCTTCAAGGACGGCAAGTGGGACGCGCCCGGCCCGCGTGTCGCGATCTATGATTCCACCTTTGTCGATGACAACGTTCATTCCGGCCACCATATTGACCACGACCACCGCAAGAATCTCTACGGCGTCATCGTAGGCGAGGAAGGCGTTGCCCTTGCCAATAAAGTAGATGAGTACGACGGGCTGATTCGCGAAGCCAACAAGGACATCACCAGCAAGGGCAATGTCGTCAAAGCCCACCTTCCTCAAGGGTCGAAACTCGAAACGTTTCTCGCCCTTCAATCCGATCCTAAAATCGATGCAAAGATCACCACTAAGCAATCCGAAGTAGCCACGCTGGAGCGCGCTAAGGAAATCAAAGACAAGGCCACTCTAGCACCGCTGGCGCTGCCGCAATTGCCGCCGAACTTCGAGGCTCTTCTGGCGAAGCTCCTCGACGACGTGTCCAAGGAAGCTGAGACACAGGTCAAGCAGCACATTGGCACTCACGCGAAGCCGGGCGGCGAACTGTGGATCGCGCAGGGGTTGCCGCTCGCCAGCGGCGACCAATGCCCTTTCTGCGGCCAAAGTGTTCAGGGCATCGACCTCGTTGCCGCGTACAAGAAGTATTTCAGCCAAAGCTATACGGCCTTCAAGAAGGAGCTTTCGTCCCTTCAGGAATCCGTCGAAAAGGCATTCGGCGAAGCCTCTCTCCTCAGGATTCAGAAGTCAATTGATGACAACGGGGCGTTGGCAGCGTTTTGGGGCGAATTTGTAGCCGTCAACCTGCCCGAGCTTCCGTTCGCCGGGATTCAAACCGCCGTCACCGATTTGAGGAAGGCGGCCTTGAGCCGTCTCAAGACCAAATTGTCGTCACCGCTGGAGGCAGTCCCCACTGACGCGGAGTTCGACAGGGCGCTTGATGCCTACCAGAAAGTCGCGGCAGCCACCGCAGAATACGGAAAAACCGTTGTCGCGGCAAACGAACTCATCGCCGCCAAGAAAAAGGACACCGAGGCAGGGAATCTGGCCAAGGCCAATGGTGAACTCTCCGATCTTCAGGCGATCAAGAAGCGCTATGAACCAGCCGTTGCCGAGGCTAGCCGCCTGTATCTGGAAGCCGTTGCCGCCAAGGCGAGCCTCGACGCCCAGAAAGTTGCGGCCAAGACCAAACTGGACGACTACTGCAAGAAGGTGTTTGCTCAATACGAGGAGCGAATCAACCAGCTTCTCGACATTTTCGGCGCGGGATTCCGTATCGGTGAGACCAAGACCAGTTACGCTGGCGGCAACGTCAGTTCGTCGTTCCACATCCTAATCAACAACGTCCCCGTAGAGCTGGGCGACCCAGACACACCCCTTGGTCAAGCGTGTTTCCGAAACACACTCAGCTCTGGCGACCGCAGCACGCTCGCGCTTGCGTTCTTTATCACGCAGCTTGAGAACGACCCGAAGCTCGCCGACACCGTCGTTCTTTTCGATGATCCGTTCACTAGCCAGGATAAATCGCGACGGCTGCGCACCCAGCACCAGATCAGCAAACTCGCCGATTCCTGCCGCCAAGTGATCGTCCTCTCCCACGATGCCTCGTTCTTGAAGCAGATCAAGGACTGGAAGCCCACCGCAGAAGTGAAGACGTTGCAGTTCTTCCGCACCGGGAGGACGCACTCCAAGATTGTCGAGTGCGACATCGACGAACTGACTCGCGGCGACTATTTCGACAATTACAACACGCTGTACAAGTTTCACAGGGATAATGAGGGCAAGCCCCGGTCGGTTGTGAGGGCGATTCGCCCGCTCCTCGAAAGCTACTTGAGAATGAAACAGCCCAAGGAATTCAGGGCCGATGAGTGGCTTGGCGACATGATTAGAAAGATCAGGGACGCCCAAGCTGGAAGCCAGCTCTATGACGCGCAGCCGTTACTCGAAGAGCTGGAAGCGATCAACGAATACTCCAAGATTTATCACCATGACGAGAGCGCCGAGGCCGAGGGCGAACCCATCGACGACAACGAATTGCAGTCGTTCATCGGGCGAACCTTCGCCTTCGTTGGCGGCTTTTGAAAAGAGACCACAAAACGCAGTCGCTCGCCGCCGGGAAGGGAAGCAAGTGTGTACGGCCTGCCATCGGGCGACGGTGAGCTCATTGTACCGGCTGCCGTTCGGCAAGGGTCAGAAGTTCCTGAACCAGGGCG
>ORMF012304561.1_pt1 | contig 13459 bp, 12 predicted proteins | sample 1779871 | NCBI WGS metagenome assembly ORMF01 (sample SAMEA104232316, study PRJEB22302) | groundwater metagenome | biome: forest; feature: aquifer; material: groundwater | place: USA | collected 2011-08-07 | depth 5.4 m | reverse complement strand
TCCGATCGACATCGCCGCGCGGCCCGCGCGCGATCCGGTCCCGGGTCCTCGGTGTGCGGTGCCGTCGGCCCGCGGGGCGGCTTCGTCTCCGGCTCCCGACGTTCCAGTCGAGACCGAGCCCGCGCGGGCGGAGCCGGAGCCCGAGGTTCCCGCTCCGCGCGACCCGGCTTTCGCCGAGCGCGCTCCAACGCGGGTCCCGCCGCCGAAGAAGTCCGTCGACCCGGAGCACGGCGAAGCCCCGCCGCCCGACGACGGTCGCCGCGACGGGAGTGTTGCGCCACCAGCGGATCCCCCCCGCGATCCGGGCGGGAGCGGCGAGGTCCGAATTCCGATCTTCGGCGAAGAGGTGTGGGGCAAGAACATCGCGTTCGTCATCGATCGATCGGGAAGCATGGCGCCCGTGTGGATCGGCGTTCGGAACGAGCTCGTGGCGACGCTGCGCCTGCTGACGCCCGACCACAAGTTCAGCCTGGTGCTCTACTCCAACGAGCTGTCGGTGATGAACGAGGGGTGGACGAGCGGCACGCCCGCGATGATCGAGCGCGCGATCGCGTGGACCGAAGGCGTTCCAGCGCGCGGCGCAACGGATCCGGAGCCCGCCGTCGAGCACGCGCTGCGTCTCCCGGGTCTCGACGCCCTGATTCTGATGTCGGACATTCGATTCAAGGGTGCCCGGATGGACCGCACGGTCGAGCTCCTCCGGCGGGCGACCCAGGGGACGAAGACGTTCAAGGCGATCAAGCTGTACTTCTTCCCACTCGAGGAAAACGAGTCGACGGCGCGGATCTCGGCGCTGTCGAGCGGGTCGCCCAGCGCGGCGTTCAAGCTGCGCAGCCTGCGATAAGAACGCACGGACCGGTGCGAACGGGCGAGGCGTCGCGCGGTTGAGTATGTCTGCGACCTCGCATACCCGCGCGCGCGCCCGGTCGCACCATCCCCGCCTTCCCCGCCTTGCGCCCCCCCGCGCGCTTGGTATCTTCGCGGGCCCCGTCCCCCGACCCGAGGACCGATCGATGTCGAGCGAAGGCCCCGAGCGCCGCCATTTCATCCAGCACGAGATCGCCGACGATCTCGCGGCGGGGCGTGCGACCGAGGTCGTGACTCGCTTCCCGCCCGAGCCGAACGGCTACCTCCACATCGGGCACGCCAAGTCGATCTGCCTGAACTTCGGCCTGGCGTCGGAGCACCGCGGCCGCTGCCACCTGCGCTTCGACGACACGAACCCGACCAAGGAGAGCCCCGAGTTCGTCGAGTCGATTCAGCGCGACGTGCGGTGGCTCGGTTTCGCGTGGGACGGGCCCGTGCGCTATGCCTCCGACTACTTCGACGCGCTGCTCGGGTGGGCGGTCGCCATGATCCGCGCGGGCAAGGCGTACGTCTGCAGCCTCACCGCCGACGAGATCCGCTCGTACCGCGGGACGCTCACGACGCCGGGGCGCGCCAGCCCGTACCGCGACCGTCCAGTGCCGGAGAATCTGGCGTTGTTCGACGCGATGTGCGCGGGCACGTGCGCCGAGGGTGCCCACGTGCTGCGGGCCAAGATCGACATGGCGCACCCGAACCTGAACATGCGCGACCCGGTGATGTATCGCGTGCTGAACGCCCACCACCACCGCACCGGGAATCGCTACTGCGTGTACCCGACCTACGATTGGGCGCACGGTCAGTCGGACGCGATCGAGAAGATCTCGCACTCGCTGTGTACGCTCGAGTTCGAGAATCACCGCCCGCTCTACGACTGGTACCTCGACGCGATCGGGGCGGTTTCCCCGCGCCCGCGGCAGATCGAATTCTCCCCGCTGCGGATCAGTCACACCGTGCTCAGCAAACGTCGGCTCAAGATGCTGGTGGAGGAGCGGATCGTCGAGGGATGGAACGACCCTCGCATGCCGACGCTCCGCGGCCTCGCCCGCCGTGGCTACGCTCCCGAGGCGATCCGGGCGTTCTGCGAGCGCGTCGGCGTCACCAAGTTCGAGGGCGTCACCGACCTCGGTTGGCTCGAGGACGCCCTCCGCGAGCACCTCAATCGGGTCGCTCCCCGGCGCATGGCCGTGCTGGACCCCGTGGAGCTCGTGCTCGACAACTACCCGGTCGATCTCACCGAGGAGCTCGCCTGCACGAACAACCCCGAGGACCCCTCGGCGGGGACCCGTATGGTTCCGTTCGCGCGCTCCGTGTTGATCGAGCGGGAGGACTTCCTCGAGGAGCCTCCGCGCAAGTTCTTCCGGCTTGCACCGGGGCGCGAGGTGCGCCTGCGCTACGCCTATCTCGTGACGTGTACGGGCGTCGACAAGGACGCGGACGGGCGGGTCGTGCGGCTGCACGGCACCTATGATCCGGCGACGCGGGGCGGTACCGCGCCGGACGGTCGCAAGGTGAAGGCCACCATCCACTGGGTCTCGGCGCGCCACGCCATCGACGCGGAAGTGAGGCTCTACGATCGGCTGTTCACCGCGCACGATCCGGTGGGGGAGGGGGAGGGCGAGCGCGGATTCCTCGCCCACCTGAACTCGCAGTCGCTCGTGACGACGCGCGGCAAGCTCGAGCCCGACCTGGCCGGAGCGCGCGCGGGCGCGCAGTATCAGTTCGAGCGCAAGGGGTACTTCTGCGTGGATGACGTGGACTCGTTGCCGGGCGCGCCGGTGTTCAACCGCACGGCGAGCCTGCGCGACGGGTGGGCCAAACACGCTCGTCCGGGGGAGGACGCTTAGACCGCACGCGCCCACGCAGTCGCTCGGGGATCTCCCGCGCGACCGCCGTCGCCCATGACCACGCCTTACCACGAGTTGTCCGGTCGCGGCCAGCTGCGCCGCCTGCGCGAGCTCGCTCGCCGCGCGCTGGATCAGTTCGGCCTCGACGATGCGCGCTTCGACCTCCTGCGCTGGGCCGAGAACCTAGGCTATCGCGTGACGTCGCCGCGCGAGGCGGCGGGCGCACCGGTGGGCTGCGAGCATGTCCCTGGGCAGTACATGCTGCGCCTCCACCGGCCCGGCTACCACACCCGCGTCGAGATCGCCTCGGAGCTCCAATGGCTCGAGGGCTTGGCCAACGCCGGGCATGCCGTGCCTCGGCCGTGCGTGTCGGGCGAGGGGGCGTGGGTCGTCGAGAGCGGGACCTCCGACGTGCCGGTGCGCTACCAATGCACGCTCCTGCGCTGGGTCCAGGGCCGCGTCGTCGCGGGTCCGCCCAAGCCCGCGCACTTCCGCCGGGTGGGTGGCCTGCTCGCGCGGATGCATGCGCAATCATCGCGGTGGGTTCGCCCGGCATGCTTCGATCGAATGCGCTGGGACTGGGACGGCCTGTTTGGCTACGGCCGCGTGTTCACGCTCGAGGGCGACGCCATCTGGGACGCGGTGCCGACGTCGATGCGCGCCGTGTGGAAGCGCGTGGCGCGTCGCGTCCGCCTGGTGATGGAGCGCTTCGGGGCCGGCCCGGACGTGAGTGGGCTCATTCACGCCGACCTGCATCTCGCCAACGTCTTGTTCGCCGGGGCCGAGGCGAGGGCGATCGACTTCGACGAGTGCGGCTGGGGCTACTGGATCTACGACCTCGCCGTGGCGCTCGACGGGTGGGATCGGCAGGCCGATTACCGCCAGTTGCGCCAGGCGTTGCGCGACGGCTACGACGAGCAGCGCCCGCTTCCCGGCGCGCACTGGCGGGAGCTCGAGACGTTCATGGCCGCGCGCCAGCTGTTCCTCGGGTTGTGGGTGATCGACACCGCCGCCACGCGTCCGCAGTGGCGCCGCCGCGCGCCCGTGCTGCTGCGCGCGACCACGCAAGCGCTCGAGCGCTACACGTCTCCGCGGCACTCGTCCCGTCGACGGCGCCGGTAGTCGCCGCAGGCCGCTGCTAGCGCGCGATCGTCGCGGCCGGGACAATGCCGCGATGCACGAGGGCTTCCCGCTTCGCCGTCCGTGGTGGCTCCTCGCCGTGGTCGTGGCGTGCGCCGATCTCGCGTGCACGGGCGAGGCGCCTCCGCCGCCCGACGGTCCGATCGGCGTGGGCGCGGCGCTCGCCGCTCCGCCCACGCCGATCGCTCTGGGCTCACGGGCCGCTGCGTCGGACGGCGAGCTCGGGTGGGACCTGCTCGCCTCGTTTCCGTATCATCGGCTGGCGAGCGACCCCGTGAAGGGGCGGATTCCGCCGGCGATTCTCGCGCTCGACGGGCGACCCATCCGCATCACGGGCCACATGCTTCCCACGCGCTTCGCGCCGACGCAACGCGTCGCGAGCTTCCTCCTGTCGCGAACCTCGATGGAGTGCTGCTTCGGTCAGCCGCCCCGGGTCAACGAATGGATCTGGGTCGAGGTCGCGGACCCAGGAGGCACGGACCACGTGCTCGTCACGGTCGAGGTCGCGGGGCGGCTGTCCGTGGGAGAATACGCCGACAGCTACGGCGACGTGGGAGGCGTGTATCGGATGACGGCCGAGTCCGTACGCGTGAACCGCATCGCTGGTCACCCGGCCAACCGTCCACCCGGAGACTCCCCGCGATGAGCATCACCACGGCTCCGTGCGCGCTCGCGGCTCTCACCCTCGTCGGCGTCGTTACCGTCGCGTCGGCGCAGCAACTGACCCCGGAGAAGGCGATCTACGGGACTCCGGCCCAGCGCAAGGAGCGCAACACCGCGCTGCGTACGATCACGACGGCGGACCTCAAGCGTCACCTCGAGTTCCTCGCCTGCGACGCACGCGCCGGGCGCGAGTCCGGAGCCCTCGGCGCGGACCAGGCCGCGCAGTACCTCGCGGAGCTCATGCGCAAGAGTGGCCTCGTCCCGATGGGAGATGGCGGCGGCTACTTCCAGCCGTTCGAGGGTCCCGTTCCCGCCGCGATGCCGCGGGGGACCGGGCCGCTCGGGCTCGCCAATTGGGTCGACGTCCAGGAGAAGCCCGAGAAGCCCGTCGCCGCGTCGCTCGCCTACGACAAGGACTTCCGGCCGTTCGCCTCCTCGGGGTGTGGATTCGTGCAGGGCGGCATCGTGTTCGCGAGCTACGGCATCGTCGACCCGGCGCGCGGCTGGGACTGCTACGCCGGGATCGACGCCCGGGGGAAGATCGCGGTCGTGCTTCCCGGGACGCCGACCCTCGCGGGCGACAAGGCCTTTCCCGAGGGCGACCCGGCGGGCACGCTCGCCCGGAAGCTCGCTGTCGCGCGCGAGCGCGGCGTCGTGGCCCTGGTCGTCGCCGATCCGGCGCTCAAGGCGTTCGCTCCGTGCGATCCGGCCGAGCGCTGGCCTCCCGCGGCGGGTCCTGTGTCCGACGCGATCCCGGTCATCCAGGTCACCGCCGGCGCGGCCGAGAAGCTGCTCGCGCCGATCAAGGTCAAGCTCGCGGCGCGCATGGCGGAGATCGCCGCGGCCGGGGCCCCCAAGAGCTATCCGCCGAGCGCGGGTAGCGCGGCGGTCGAGGGGTGGGCCGGTCCGCGGGTCCGCCTCGCGGTCTCCTCGACGGGGCCGTTTACCGGGGGCTTCAAGAACGTGCTCGGGCTGATCGAGGGCCATCACCCCGAGCTCAAGAAGCAGCTCGTCGTGGTGGGGGGGCATTACGACCACGTCGGGATGGGCGCGTTCGGGAGCCGGGGCGGGCAGGGCCAGGTTCACAACGGCGCGGACGACAACGCGTCGGGCACGTCGGGTGTGCTCGAGATCGCGGAGGCGATCTCCCTCGCGTGCCGGCTCGATCGCAGCGTGCTCGTCGTGCTGTTCGACGCCGAGGAGCGGGGCCTCTTGGGCTCCAAGCACTACACCGAGGCGCCGAAGTGGCCCCTCGCGGACACGGTGGCGATGTTCAACCTCGACATGATCTCGCGCAATGGCTTCAAGCAGATCTTCATCGGCGCCGCCGAGCGGAACAGGACGATCCACCAGCTGCTGCTCGAGATCAACAAGCAGTACCAGATCGAGCTTCGCTTCGACGGCATGGAGCCGTTCACCAATCGCTCCGACCAGTTCCACTTCCTCGAGAAGGGGATCCCGGGAATCTTCTTCTTCGGCGGGTTGCACGGGGACTACCACACCGCCGGCGACGACCCGGACAAGTGCAACCTCGACAAGAGTCAGGCGATCTCGCAGCTCGTGTTCTATCTGGTCTACACCGTCGCGAACTTGCCCGAGCGCCCGTAGCCCGATCGAATCGACCTACGTTCCACCGGGGGACACGAGTAACCTACCCCGCATGTCTTTGGTCACTCTCGTGGACGTCGACAAGAGCGTCGGCGGGCCGTTGCTGCTCGAGCGCGTGTCGCTCGCGATCGAGCCCGGCGAGCGCGTATGCCTCGTCGGGCGAAACGGCGCGGGCAAGTCGACGCTCCTCAAGCTCATCGCGGGCGAGCTTGCTCCCGACGAGGGCGAGGTGCGCCGTGCGGCCGGCGTCGTCGTCGCGCGGCTCGCACAGGAGGTCCCGGTAGACCTTCGCGGCCGTACACGCGACGTCGTCGCGCAGGGGGCGCCGCACGTGCTCGCGCTCCTGGCCGAGCACGAGCGGCTCGTACACGAGCCCGGGGGCGGCGATCCCAGGCGCCTCGAGGCCGTGCAGGCCGCGCTCGACGCTTCGGACGGGTGGGCGCTCGAGGACCGCGTTGCCCAGACGATGCTCCAGCTCGAGCTGCCCGCCGACGCCGAGTTCGCCGAGCTGTCGGGTGGTCTCAAGCGGCGCGTGATGTTGGCGCGCGCCCTCGCGGCGCGGCCCGACCTCCTGCTGTTGGACGAGCCCACCAACCACTTCGATCTCGACGCAATCGGCGTGCTCGAGGCGTTCCTCGCGGGCGGCTTTGCCGGGAGCCTCGTGTTCGTGACCCACGACCGGCGGTTCCTCAAGGCGCTCGCCACGCGCATCGTCGAGATCGATCGCGGACGCGTGACGAGCTGGCCCGGCGATTACGAGCGTTTCCTCGTGCTGCGCGACGAGCGGCTCGCGTCCGAGGCGCGGGCCAACGCGTTGTTCGATCGGCGGCTTGCCGAGGAGGAGGTGTGGATCCGCCAGGGGATCAAGGCGCGCCGCACGCGCAACGAGGGGCGTGTGCGCCGGCTCGAGGCGATGCGACGCGAGCGCGCGGCACGGCGGGAACCCGTCGGCGCTGCGCGCCTTGCCGCCGCGACCGGAGCCCAGACGGGCCAACGCGTGATCAAGGTCGAGGGCGCGGGTGTCGACCTCGGGGGCCGAGGAATCGTGAGCTCGCTCACGACGCTGATCGCGCGCGGCGACCGCGTCGGCATCATCGGCCCCAACGGCTCGGGCAAGACCACGCTGCTGCGGCTGCTGCTCGGGGAGCTTGCGCCCACGCGGGGCACGGTCGCCCTCGGCTCGAACGTCCAGGTCGCGTACTTCGACCAGCACCGCGCGCAGCTCGCGGAGGATCGCTCGGCGGTCGCGAACATCGCCGAGGGACGCGAGTACGTCGAGATCGACGGCCGCACGAAGCACGTGCTCGGCTACCTCCAGGACTTCCTGTTCACGCCGGACCGCGCGCGAGTTCCGGTGTCGGCGTTGTCGGGCGGCGAGCGGAACCGCCTGCTGCTGGCCCGGCTGTTCTGCCAGCCGTCGAACCTCTTGGCGATGGACGAGCCGACCAACGACCTCGACGTCGAGACGCTCGAGCTCCTGGAAGAGCTGCTCGCGGCGTACTCCGGCACGTTGCTCGTGGTGTCGCACGACCGCGAGTTCCTCGACCAGGTGGTCACCAGCACGCTCGTGCTCGAGGGCGAAGGCGCGGTCGGGGAGTACGCGGGCGGTTACACCGACTGGGTGCGTCAGCGCGCGCCGGTAGTGCGCGAGGCCGAACGGGCTCCCTCGTCGCGCGCGTCCGCGACGAAGGCGCCCGTCCCGCCCAAGAGGAAGCTCGGGCGCGACGAGCTGCGCGAGCTCGAGCGCCTTCCGGCGAGGATCGAGGAGCTCGAGGCCCGGGTGGCGGAGTTGGCGGGCGAGATGAACGACCCGGCGTTCTATCAGCGTGAAGGTCCCGCGATCGTCCTGGCGCTCTCGCGTCTCGCCACCGCGCAGCAGGACCTCGATCAGGCCTACGTGCGCTGGGAGGCGTTGGAGGGCGCCCGGTAGGTCGCTACGGGCCGCTTCCCACCAGCCAGTCGCGCGGCGCTCCGAACACACCGTTCGCCTGTCGCGCGAGTCGATGGACCGCCACGATCGCCGCGTCCGAGATCGCTCCGTAGACGTGCGGAAACTCCCCGTGGCCCGACGTGTCCTCGCACACGAGCCGGTCTCCCAACGCACGCACGTCGAGCACGACCGCGATCACCTCGTTCGCGCCCGCGAAGAACCGTGCGAGCGTGCCCGGGAGTTGGTCGGGCCACGACGCGTGCACGAACCCCTCCCGCGCGAGCGAGGGCGGGCGGTACTCGCCCTGGAGTCGATCCCGCGCCCACGCGTCGGGGGTGGTGGCGTGAATCGCGAAGCGCCCGTTGGCGGACACGGAGGACATCCCGCGGAGCGTACCTCCTCCGCCCGGCGCGCGATATGCGGGGATCGCGTGCGCTCGCAATGAGGCGAGCTCGGAGGGCTCGAGATGACGGATGCGATCACGTGGGTGCGGCATACGCGGCGCGCGGTGTTCGGGGCGACCTTGGTGCTGGGCGTGGGATGCGGGTGGCTGCTCGTGCCGAGCGGCGACCAGGACCCGCCGCGGGCGGATTCGCCCGCTGACGCATCGCCCGTGGCCTCGCTCGCCGCTTTGTCGTCCCCGGACGCCTCGGTCGAGCTACGCGTCGCGCGGATCCACCGCGACGTGGTGCTCGCCGACCGCGACCTCGGGCGCGCGCTCTCGGCCGCGCTCGACCCACGCGCGGCGGACACGGTGCTCGTGGCACTCCATCACCGCCTGCTCGACCGCGCGCGCGCGATGCCCACTCCGTCCGATGCGGCGCTCCGCGGAGACGCGGCGGCCGCGGCGGCCGCGGTGCGGCGCGACCCCACAGGCTGGCTGGCTGCCTCGGGGTTGCTCACCGTGAACGAGGACGACGTGAGCGAGTGGACCGACGCGTTTCTGGATGCCCTATGGGACGACCCGCCGTCCGCCACGGTGCTAGAATGGAGCGACGCGCGCTGCCGGCTGGTGCACGCGAGGGCGGAAACGCTGGCTCGCGAGCGGCTTCAGGGGCTGCGCGGTGGCACGTTCGCGAGCCTCGCGGCGAAGGATCGCGCGCTCGCCCGCGCCCTCGAGGGGCTCAGGCACGAGCTGTTCGCCGCGCCCGCGGAGCAACCCGTGTCGGGGGGCGCCGGGTCCTGACGGCCCGACCTCCCGCCGTGCGTGCGACCGCGGCGTGGTGAGGAGGCGGATGGTGAAGGGGTCGCTGGCATGACCGTACGCAGTGGCAAGGCTGGGGGCCGTCCGCCCGCCAAGGCGCGAGGTGCCGATCGATCCCGGCGCGACCGGGACGTAAAGGGACCCGCGCCTCGCGCCGTGGACGAGGAGCGTGCCGAACGCATCGTTTCCCCCCGCCGCCGGGCCGGCACGATCGCGGGGGTGTTGGGTCTCTTCATCGCGGGGTGCCTCGCCGGCGTGTACTCGGCGCGGCCGACGGCGACCCACGATTCGCCCGCGACGACGGCCAAGGCGGCGACTCCGCACGCCGGCGCGTCCGAGCGCGTCGAGGTCGAGCTCAAGGACGTCGTCGATGGAGACACGATCTCGGTCGTGCTGGACGGTCGCGTCCAGAAGGTGCGGTACCTCGGGATCGACACGCCCGAGTCGTTCGCGTCCACGTCGAGCGGGATCGAGTACCTCGGCAAGGAGGCGGCGGCGCGCAACGGCGCGCTCGTGAAAGGACGGTCGATCACGCTCGAGTACGACGGATCGCGTGTCGATCGTTACGGCCGAGTGCTCGCGTACGTGTGGGCCGACGACGTGGACGTGTGCAAGCAACTCCTGGCCGAGGGCTACGCCGAGGTCTACCGCAAGGCCCCGAACATCCGGCGCTACGCCGACTACCTCGAGGTCGAGGCCGCGGCGCGCAAGCAGTGCCGAGGCGTGTGGGACGCGCCGGCGAAGAGCGCCTGGGAGGCCGCGCACCCGACCAAGGCAAAGCGCTAGTCATCGCCTACTTCCCGTGGCTTCCCGCCCCGGGTGGCTGAGCGAATCGCAAGAGCCAACACCCCTGCACGCGGTGGAAGTACACCCTGCGGTCACCCTTCCGCGCCCACGCGTCGTCGCCGTCGTATTCGATCGGACCGAGCTCCTCGTCCACGCTGCTCTGGAGCTGGGCGGTCATCGAGTTGCCGCGCCCGTCCTTGAGCGGCAGCGAGCTGGTGAACGCGAGCATCTCGGTCAAGAGCTGCGGGAGATCCGCCCGGCGATACAGGACCTCTCCGCCCTTCTCGGCGTCCGCGTAGTCGACGCCGTGCTCGGCGACGAGCGCCGCGTAGCGCGTGAGCAACCGGTGGGACAACGCCGGATCGGTCGCCCGAACCTTGTCGAGGCCGATCCCGATCACCATGTGCAGCTTGAACGCGAACTGCGCGAGGTCCTGTGGAAAGCCCAGCCGGAACAGCCTCACGAGGTCCCCTGCGCGGATGAACTCGCGCGCGGCCTTGTGCGTCGTCGCGGGCGTCGAGAGGTCGACCCCGCGCGGAGGATTCAACACGACATGCCGCGGCGAGCCGGATCCGCTGGGGGAGCCCGACCCGATCGCGGCCGAGGGCGGAGATCCCGATCCACTGCCCGGTGCGGCGGGGGGGCGCGGTCGGCACCCCACCGCCACGACCGCCATGCACGCGAGCACCCCCACGAGCACGCCGTGCACCGTGGCGCGCGGACCGGGCTCGGAGCGCGGGTCGTGTCGGTCGGCTCGCCTGTGCGCGATCACGATCGCCTCGCGACCGAGCGACTACTTCTTGGGCGGCTCGGCGCCGTCCTTGGGCGGCGCCTCGCCGTCCTTGGGCTTGGCCTCGTCCGCCGGCTCGCCGACCTTCGTCAGCTCGGCGTGGAACGCCTCGCCCGCCGCCTTGAGCACCTCGCGGAACTTCTCGGCCTGGGTGGGATCCCCCCCTTCGACGGGGAGCGCGGCCTTGATCGCGGCGTTGAGCTTCTGGGACGCGGGCACCATCGCGCGCACGAGGTCGAGCATCATCTTGGCCTCGGCCGGGTCCTTCGGCAGCTGGGAGTCCAGGTACCAGCGCCCGTCGAGCTCGACGACGTCGACGGAGTAGCTCTCGCCCTCGTCCTCCTTCTCGTCCTCGTAGGAGAACTTGGTTTCGCCGCTCTCGAGCTTCTCCAGCTTCCCCTGCTCGGCAAGCTTCGCGAAGTCGATGTGCATCTTCGCGAGGTACCCACCCGCGGCATCGACGGCCGCTGCGATGTCTTTGCCGAATACCTTGACGGCCTCGGCCTTCTGGGAGGCGAACACGAAGTCGACGTGCAGCAGGTTCGCGTACAGCTCGACGACCTCGGGCGTGGAGCCCTTCTCACAGATCAGCCCCTTCACGAGCGTGAGGTCGCCCTTCGCAAGGGCAGCCCCCGCGGCAATCATCAGGTCCTTCGGGGTGGCGGCCCCCTTCTCGGTGCCCTCGCCAGCCCGCGCGAGCGGACCGGCAAAGAGCAAGGCGACGGCGATGGCGGGCCAGGTGCGGTGGAGCATGGGTCGTCCTCGGGTGGGTTATCCGGTGGATTCGGCCAACATCAGGCGCAGCGCGGCCAGGTGCTTCTCGGGGGTCGTGGGGCTGTCCGCCTTCGCCGCGAGCGCGAAGTGTTCGTGTGCACGGGTCGCATCGCCGTCGATCAGGGCCAGCTCGCCCAGGTAGTAGCCGGCGATCGCCTTGTCTTCCTCGGTCGTCACGCCCGCGAGGACCTCGGCCGGCGTCCGCGTTCCCGCGTAGCACTCAAGGATCGGGCGCGGCCAGCCCGACAGGCCTTCGCTCGCGAGAATGTCGCGCATGAGCGCATGGTGGTCCTGGTCGTACACCCGCTTGGTCGCGAGGGCCATGAACACGTAGCAGTACTCGCGTTGGTAGCGCCGCAGATGCGCCTCCGCCAGGCACTGCCCAGCCTCGCGGTACTTGCCCTGGATGTACAACAGCGCGCCCAGTAAGTAGACCCAGCGGGGCGACCCAGGTAGCTTCACCTGGGCCTCGGTCAGCGCATCGAGCGCCTGGGTCACCTTGCGCTCGGCGAGCCACGTGCACACGAGATCCTGGTAGGCGAGCTGCCCCAGGACCTGGTCGCCCTTGTCGATCGCCTCGAGGTAGTCACTGCGCGCGTCCGCATGGTTGCCGAGCCGAAAGCGCAGGCGTCCGCGATTCAGGTGGGCGATCGCGTAGCGCGGGTCGACCTCGATCGCGCGGCCGTATGCGGCGAGCGCCTCGGGAAACTGCCCGCTCAGCTCGCGCACTCGCCCCAAGTTGTCGTGCGCCTCGGCCAATTCGGGCTCGAGCACGAGCGCGCGCTCGAGGTCGGCGCGCGCCTGGTCTCGTTGGTTCAGCTCCAGGTGCGCGACCGCGCGGTTGCACAGGGTCTTCGCGTGCTCGCCGCCGAGCTCGAGCGCTCGGTCGAGGTCCGTCTTGGCGCGCGCGTGCTCGCCCGCGAGGATCAGGCTCGCACCGCGCTCGCGCAGGACGACGACCTGATCGGGCTTCGCGTCGAGCGAGGCCGTGTAGTAGGCGATCTTGAGCGCGACGGTTTCCGCATGCTGCCCGCGCGTGAAGTAGTGCTCGGGGCTGCGGCACGCGGTCGCCGAGAGGGCCACGAGCAAGAGCAGCCCCCCGCTCGCTCGCGCACGATTCGCCGTGCTCACGCCGACCCCGGCTCCGGCAACGCCGCAATCTCCTTCATCAGGATCTCGAGCGCCTTGTTCCGGCCCGAGGTCGCGCCGTCCATCATCTCCTTGAGGATCACTCGCTGCGCGTCGTTCTGGCAGCAGTCGTCCACGAGGAGGCGGTAGAAGCCGGTCGTGTTGAGGGGCACGGCGAAGTACAGGTTCTCGAACATCGCCGGCGCGATCGGCAGCTCCTTCGCGCCCCATGCGATGCGGTAGCCGGTCGCCGTCTTCTCGAAGGTCGGGTCGGGCATCGGTCATTCCTCACTGTCGCGGTGCGCACCGTCGGGGGTGCGTCCATCATCCCCGGTTGGATCCGGTCCGTCGGGCACCCACGGGACGAGGCGGGCGAGCTCGCGGGCGATGTCCGCGGGAACGGGCGATTCGACCGCCATCTCGCGTTGGTCCGCGGGGTGGCGGAATAGGATGCGTGCCGCGTGCAGCGCCTGGCGCGACAAGGTACACCCGGGTGGGCGCGGAATCCCGTAAAACTCGTCGGAGACCATCGGGTGCCCGATGGCGGTGGCGTGGATCCGGAGCTGGTGGGTGCGGCCGGTATGGGGCCACATCGCGAGCCAGCTGAACGCGAGACCGGTCGCGTCGCGATACGACCCGAGCCGCCGAATCCGTGTCCGCGCGGTCTTGGCTCCGGGGACGTTGACCTTGTGGCGGCTGTTGCGGTCGGGGTCGGGACCGATTGG
>ORMF010189797.1_pt1 | contig 13460 bp, 10 predicted proteins | sample 1779871 | NCBI WGS metagenome assembly ORMF01 (sample SAMEA104232316, study PRJEB22302) | groundwater metagenome | biome: forest; feature: aquifer; material: groundwater | place: USA | collected 2011-08-07 | depth 5.4 m | reverse complement strand
TGTGCTGCTGCTGGACGTGACGCCGTTGTCGCTGGGCATAGAAACGCTCGGCGGAGTGAACACGCGTCTCATCGAGCGCAACACCACGATACCGACCAAAAAAAGCCAGGTGTTTTCCACGGCTGCCGACAGCCAGACCGCGGTCTCCATCCACGTGCTGCAGGGCGAGCGCGAGATGGCCGAAAATAACCGCACGTTGGGGCGCTTTGATCTGATCGGTATTCCGCCGGCGCCGCGCGGCGTTCCGCAGGTGGAAGTGACATTCGATATTGACGCCAACGGCATCGTGCATGTGTCGGCCAAGGACCTGGGCACGGGCAAAGAACAGAAGATACGCATAGAAAGCTCCGGTGGCCTCAACAAGGAAGAAGTGGAAAAGATGACCAAAGAGGCCCAGGCGCATTCGGAAGAAGACAAGAAGCTCAGGGAGACCGTCGAGGCCAGGAACCGGCTGGATTCCATGATCTATACCAGCGAGAAATCGCTGAAGGAAGTGGGAGACAAGGTCTCGGAAGGCGACAGAAAGAAGGCTGAGGAGGCGTTGACCAAGGCCAAGGAAGCGCTGAATTCCAACGACGCGGCGCAGATGAAGAAGGCCGAGGAAGAGCTGACTGCCGCTTCCCATAAAATCGCCGAAGAGATATATAAGAAAACCAGCGCGCAGGGCCAGGCCGCCGGCGCCGGAAAAAAGAACGGTGAGGCCAACACCAACGGACAGAACAAAGAAGATGTCGTCGACGCGGAGTACAAGGTCGAGGACGACAAATAAACCCATTGGGCAAGTAAACCGAGTGGTAAGCGGTAAGTGATACACTTACCGCTTACCACTTTATTTTAAAGATGCCGACAAAAAAAGATTATTACCATATTCTTGAGGTGACGCGCTCGGCGACGCCCGAAGATATCAAAAAAGCTTACCGTAAGTGCGCTCTGGCGCACCACCCGGACCGTAACCCCGGTGACAAAAAGGCCGAGGAGAGGTTCAAAGAGGCCACTGAGGCTTATCAAGTGCTTTCCGACACAAAAAAGAGACAGCTTTATGACCAGTACGGCCACGCCGGCCTGGAAGGCATGAGCGGCAGCGGGTTTGCCGGCGGCTTCAGCGACATCTTCGAGGACATCTTCGAGGACTTTTTCGGGGCCGGCGGAGCGTCGCGTTCGCAGCAGAGGCCGCAGCGCGGGGAGGACCTGCGCTACGACCTGGAAATCCAATTCAACGACGCCGCCTTCGGCGTCGAAAAAACTTTGACGCTGACGCGTGAAGAAACCTGCGTTGTTTGCAAGGGCGACGGCGCCAAGCCGGGCACCTCCCGTACGACTTGTCCGGTCTGCCGCGGTGCGGGTCAGGTGGTCAGTTCCAGCGGTTTCTTCAGCATCTCACGTCCCTGTCACCGCTGTCACGGGCAGGGCAGTTTTGTCGAGCATCCCTGCGCGGAATGCCGCGGTTCGGGCCGCGTAGCCGTGGAAAGAAAGGTGCAGGTTAAAGTCCCCGCCGGGGTGGATAACGGGCTGCGCCTGCGCATGTCCGGCGAAGGCGAGGCCGGGATGCGCGGCGGAGGGCGCGGGGATCTTTACATAGACATCCATGTGCGGCCGCACCCTGTGTTCACGCGCCAAGGCACCACCATTATCTGCGAGATGCCGGTCAGCTTCGCGCAGGCGGCGCTGGGGGCCGAGATCGAGGTACCGACGCTGACGGACATGACGACGCTTAAAATCCCCGCCGGTACTCAGACCGGCAAGGTGTTCAGGTTGAGAGGCAGAGGTATCGCATCGCTGAACGGCCAGGGGATAGGCGACGAGGAGATACGCGTCGTCGTTGAAACGCCGGCGCATTTGAACGAAAAACAAAAAGAGCTTCTCAAGCAATTCGCCGCGCTCTCAGGCGAGAAGGCGAGCCCCCTAAGCGCGTCGTTTATGGAGAAAATGAAAAGCACATTCGGTAAGAACAAGAATCTGTAGACCTTAAGGAGAGCAATGCCCACTTACGAGTATCAGTGCAAGAAGTGCAGCAAGAAATTCGAGCGCCTGCAGCGCATGAGCGAGGCGCCGCTCAAAAGCTGCGTGTTTTGCCGCGGCAAAGTCGAGCGGCTCATCGGCAGAGGCGGCGGGTTCATCTTCAAGGGCAGCGGGTTTTATATCACCGACTAAAAAAAGCAGGCCCCGCCGGCCGTCCCGGATAAAACCCCCGCCGCCAAAGAAGGCGCCAAGGCCGCCGAGAAAAAATCTGTCGCGCCCAAAACCAAAGAGCATGCCTCCTAAGAACGCGTTCTCCGAAAAAAAGGCCTCGTGGCTGGCGGTGCTGTGCTATATGGCGCTGATTTTCCTGCTGTCGTCGTTTTCGCCGTCCCCGTTTTTCCGTCAGGTGTCAAAATATCATACCGATTGGTTGGTCCATAGTGTAGAATATGGCGTTCTTGGCGCGCTTTTGATACGCGCCATGACGCTGAATTTCCACGCGAGCGTCTGGTTACCGGCCGCGGCGTTGTTGGTAGGAGCGTTGTACGCGGCCTCGGACGAGTGGCATCAAAGTTTCGTGCCTCTGCGCGACGCCAGCGTCTATGACTGGGTCGCCGACGCCATTGGCCTGGTCGCCGGCATCGCGCTGGTCAAAAAAAAATTGAAACCTTTCGGGGCTACTACCAAACCTTATGCCTGAAATCAAGGCCTTTCGCGCGTGGCGCTACAACAAAAAGAAAACCGGCCGGCTCGAGTCGGTGTTGGCGCCCCCCTATGACGTGATCTCCAAAAAAGAGCAGGGACGGCTTTACAGGAAAAGCCCCTATAACGTGGTGCGTCTCATCCTCGGCAAGGAACGGCCCGTAGATGGCGCCGCCGACAACAAATACACGCGCGCCGCGCGCCTGCTCAGCCGGTGGAAGGCCGAGCAAGTGCTGACCCAGGACCAGCGGCCGTCGCTGTACATCTACCGCCAGGACTATAAAGAAGACGGGCGGTCGCAGTCGCGTTACGGGTTCGTGGCGGCTATGAAGCTTGACGACCGCGCCGTGCTGCGGCATGAAAACACGCTGGCCAGCCCCAAAAAAGACAGAATGGCGCTGCTTAAGCAGGTGCGCGCGAACCTGAGCCCTATATTCGGGCTTTTTGAAGACAGGCCGGCCGCCGCGCAGAAGCTGCTGGTCTCCGCCGCCAATATGGCCCCGGCCGTCGACGTGACGCTGGACGGCGTCAGGCACAGGCTGTACGTTGAGTCGCGGCCCGAGCGGATTCAAAAGCTCATCGCGGTGCTGCGTACTAAACCGATGCTCATCGCCGACGGCCATCACCGTTTTGAGGTGGCTTGCCAGTTCAAAGACTGGATGCAGTCCCGCTTTCCCCTGGCCAAGGACGAAAGTTGGCACTACGTGATGACTTATTTTTCCGATTGCCTGCACAACCCGTTCAAGATCTATCCCACGCACCGGCTGGTGCGTGTGCCTAAAAAGGGCGCGGACGTTTGGAAGGCGCTGCAAAAAAGGGGCCGACTGGAAAAGGCGGGCGGGCTCGGTGCGGTGCTGAGGCGCCTGGCCGCTTACCGCGTCGACACCCGGGAGAAGGCCTACAACTTCGGCGTTTACTCCAAAAAAGAAGGTTTCTTTATCTTTACCCTGGCGCGTGAGTACGCGACGCGCGTGAGGCAGAATCCCGTGGACAGGCTGGACGTCGCGGTGCTGCATCAAATGGTAGTCGAACCCTGCTTCGGTATCCGGGCGATAGAGAAGTCCGCGGCCATCGATTTCACGCGTGACGCCGAAGAGGCCTGTCAAAAAATCAAAAGCGGCGAATTCGACATGGCGCTGTTCCTGAGGCCGACATCGCTGAACGAGATGATACTCGCCTCTAAAAAAGGGCTGAAGATGCCTCAAAAATCCACTTACTTTTACCCCAAGCTTCTGTCCGGTACGGCTTTTCACAGTTTTTCATGATCAAGCCCAAGGCGCTCACGTCTCTTTCCATACTTTTTCCCTGTTACAACGGGGCCGACAACGTGGGCGCGCTGATCGAGGAGGCGGTGAAGGTGGCCGAAGGTTACAGCCCCGACTACGAAGTGCTCGTGGTGGATGATGGCAGCCAGGACGCCACCTCGGAAGTGGCGCAGCGTTGGTGCGCGAAAAACCCTCATGTCCGGCTGCTGCGCCACGAGCGCAACCGCGGCTACGGGGCCACGGTCAAGACCGGTTTGCAGCAGGCGCGAAAAGACCTGGTGCTTCTGATAGACGGCGACAACCAGTTCCGCGTCTCTGAGATAGAGAAGCTTTTTTCAAAAATTGACAGCTGTGACGCAGTGGCCGGTTACCGGCTGAGACGCCAGGGCAGGGCACTGAGCAGGCTGGGCGGGTTTTTATGGGCGCGTTTAAGCCGCGCGCTTTTCGGTTTGAGCGTGCGCGATGTGAACTGCGGTTTCAAGCTTTTCAGAAGAAAGGCCATCGAGGGGCTGCCGCTTAAGTCCGACCATCTCTTGATACACGCCGAGCTCCTGGCGCGTTTGCGCCAGAGTAACCGCAAAGTGCAGGAGATAGGCGTCACGCATTACGCGCGCCCCGCGGCCAAGCGGCCCGGCACGTTCACCGGAACGCTGAAAGAGCTTTTCACGCACTTCGTTTCCATCAAAAAGGGGCGCTGACATTCCGCCGGAAAGCCAGCAGGCCCGGCGGCCCTCCACAAAGCCGGCAAGCCTGCGGCGGATATCCGTTGAATCGAGGTTTTTTGTGTGTTATCATCTGTCCTTTAGAAATAACATAAAAACAATCCATGTCACCATTTAACACAAAACTTAGAGTCAATTCAGTCAATTCCATACGTCTCCTCAAGCGCCGGGACATCCCCGAGGGTCTCTGGACGAAGTGTGAGGAATGCGGCGAGATCATTTACAACAAGACGCTGGAAGAAGACTTCAAGGTCTGCCCCAAATGCGACTACCATTTCACGCTTTCGGCCCCCGAACGCATCGCTCAGCTCATCGATGAGGGTACCTTCATCGAGAAAGACAAGGAGCTGTTCTCGGCGGACCCGCTCAAATTCAAGGGCCCCAAATCTTATAGCGCCAAGTTGAAAGAAGACCAGGTCATCACCGGCCTGCGCGACGCGGTGGTCACGGGCGTCGGACTCATGCATCAAGCCCGTGTGGCGATGGGCGTCACTGACTCGCGCTTTATCATGGGCTCCATGGGTTCGGTGGTTGGCGAAAAACTGACGCGCCTTATCGAGCACGCCACCGAGGAGCAGCTCCCTCTGGTGATAGTCTCAGGTTCGGGAGGCGGCGCGCGCATGTACGAGGGCATGCTTTCTTTAATGCAGATGGCCAAGACCTCGCAGGCGCTGGCCAAGCATCATGAGGCCAAGCAGGTGTTCATCTCCGTGCTCACCAACCCGACCATGGCCGGTATCATGGCCAGCTTCGCTTCTCTGGGCGACCTCATCATCGCCGAGCCAAAAGCGCTGATCGGCTTCACCGGCCCGCGCGTTATCGAACAGACCATACGTCAAAAGCTGCCCGACGGTTTTCAGACCTCGGAATTCCTGCTCGAGCACGGCATGATAGATAAGATTGTGCACCGCCGGCAACTCAAAGGGGCTTTGCACCAGTTCATCAGTTTTTTCAAATAAAGCAGAGGACGAAAAAGAGGGAATGTCCCAAGTTACCTTAGGCAACGTCAACAAGATCTACCCCGGCAATATCCAGGCCGTCTTCAACGTCAACCTCTCCATCGAGCGCAAGGAGTTCATGGTGCTGGTGGGTCCTTCCGGCTGCGGCAAGACCACCATCCTCCGCATGATCGCGGGGCTGGAAGAGGTGACCAGCGGCAAGATCACCATCGGCGACAAAGTGGTGAACGACATCCCGCCCAAAGACAGGGATATCGCGATGGTGTTCCAGAACTACGCGCTGTACCCGCACATGACGGTGTTCCAGAACATGGCGTTCGCGCTCAAGCTGAGAAAATATCCCAAGGCGGAGATCCTGACGCGAGTCAACGACGCGGCCGAGATCCTGGGCATCAAAAAACTTTTGGACCGCAAGCCCAAGGAGCTGTCGGGCGGGCAGAGACAGCGCGTGGCGCTGGGCCGGGCGATCGTGAGAAAGCCGCTGGTATTTTTGTTCGACGAGCCGCTGTCGAACCTTGACGCGAAGCTGCGCGTGCAGATGCGCACCGAGATCAAGAAGTTGCACCAGCGCTTGCAGGCGACCATCGTTTACGTCACACACGACCAGACCGAGGCGCTCACGATGGGCGACCGCATCGTGGTCGTCAAGGACGGCGTGGTCCAGCAGGTCGCCGACCCGATCACGCTCTACGACAGGCCCATCAACAAGTTCGTCGCCAGTTTCATCGGCAGCCCGCCGATGAATTTCCTGGACGGCAACATCGTGCGCATCGACAAAAAACTTTATTTCCAGAACAACCCGTTCAAGGTCCGTGTCAGCGAGGCCCACGTGGCCAAAATGGCGCCTTATGAAAATAAGGAAGTGGTGTTCGGTATCCGCTCCGAGGATATTTACGACAAGCTGTTCGCCTCGGAGGCGTCGGCCGACAACACGGTTCGCGCTGTTTGCGAAGTGGTCGAGCCCATGGGGGCGGAGGCCTATCTCTATCTGCGCTCGGGCCCCAGTACGTTCATCGCCCGCGTCTCGGGGCACGTGAGGCCCGGTGTGAACCAGGATCTGGACCTGGTGCTCGACATGGGCAAGGCCCACTTTTTTGACAAGAATACTGAGAGTGCAATCCTTTAGTTAGTCCCCGGGAGGCGTTTTCTGCCGCCTTTTTTCGTACCCATCATAGCTTTCGCGCTTTGGGCGCTGATCTTATTTTCCTACCTGCCTGTGATAAAGCTCAACCTTTATCTGGCCGACCAACTCGTCGCGCCGCATTTCCTGATCTCGCTTTTAATCCTGGTGATCGTTTGGGCGCTTTCGGGGCCGCTCACCGCCACCGTGGTCACGCTGCTTTCGGCGGTGGTCGTGGCCTACCTGGCGCTCAGCTCGAGAGAGCCCTCCATGTTCCTGCAGGTGGTGATCTATGCCGCGCTTTTTACGTTCATGGTTTTCTACCTCTATGAAAGACAGAGGAAAAATAACGACAAGCGCATCGCCAAGGAAAAGATCATGGAGGAGCTGAATCTGGTGCGCGAGGAGAGTGGCAAAAAAGAGCAACTCGGGCGCGCACTGGAGCGTAAGATTGACCGCTTTCTCGATCTGCAGCGTTTCGCCGAGGGCTTGAAAAGCGAACGCGATTTGGCCGGCGCCGCTCAGAAAATTGTCCACGAGGCGCAGGCCGTGCTGTCGCAGTCCGACGAATGCGCGCTGTATCTGGTCAACGAGTCCGAGCAGGAGCTGGCGCTGGTGGCCAGCACGCGGCGCGGAGGCGAGGTGGTGCGTGAAAAGGAGGGCAGTGTCTTCGACCAGTGGGTGATGAAGCGCTACCGCGCGATAGTGATCGAGGACGCGACCAACGATTTTCGTTTTGCCACTGACGCTCGGCAGGATGGTGCCGCGCTGCGTTCTCTATGCGCGAGCCCGCTCATGACCGGCAACAAGGTGCTGGGTGTGCTGAGGGCGGGCTCCCGGGAGCCCAAGCGCTTCAACTCCGATGACCTGAGGCTGCTGAACATCATCTCCAACCTCGGTGCCGTGATCTTGAGAAACCTTCTGCTTTACGACAAGATGAAGGAGCTGGCGCAGACGGACAGCCTGACGGGGCTTTACCTCAACCGCTATTTTCAGGGGAGGCTCGGCGAGGAGCTGGCACGCGCGCAGTTAAGCGGCGCGGCCTTCTCGCTCATCCTTTTGGACATCGATTTCTTCAAGCGTTACAACGACGAGTACGGCCACTCAGCCGGCGATCTGGTGCTCAAGAACATCGCCGTGATCCTTTCGCGCTGCGCTTCCAGCGTCGACGTGGTCGCTCGCTACGGCGGCGAGGAGTTTGTGCTGCTGTTGCCCGGAAAAAACAAGAGCGAGGCGATGCGTGTCGCCGAGCGTATCCGCGGCGAGATACAGAAAAACAAATTCACACTGCGCCGTATCGAGAGCCGTGTCACTGCCTCGCTCGGTGTGGCCAGTTTCCCCGAAGACGGGCGCTCGCGCGAGGAGCTTATCCGCTTGGTCGATAAAAACCTCTACCAGGCCAAGCACGACGGAAGGAACCTCGTATGTGGAAATATCTGACGCTCAACGCGCTGTGGTTCTCGATGCTGTTTCTCGTGCATTTTTTCGGCACGCGGCGCAGCCAGCGCTTCGTACTTTTTTTCATCTTCGCCGTATCCTGTCTCATGCTGTTTCAGGAGTGGGTGGATCCGTTCGCGTGGTTTTTTTATCTGTTATTTTCGCTGACTGTATTTTGGAGCGCCGCGCAGTTCAAGCACTGGGTCTTCTCGTCGACGGCACTTTTGGACGAGGAGCTGGACGTTTATTCCCGGCGTTTTGAAAAGGAAAAGCAGGCGCTGGCCTTCAAAGAACGTGCCGCAGAGAAGGCGGAGATGAAGGCCAACGAGATATCGCATCTTTACGACAAGGCGCGCGAGATGTCGCAGAGCTTGGACCCATTTGAGGCGTTCGTCATTCTGGGAGAGTCGCTCTCCAAGAATTTTCCGTTCACGTCCATCAAGCTGGCGCTTTTGAACGAAGAGGGAGCCGCCGCGGAAATGCCCTCGGCGCGTGAAGTCTTGGAGCTTGAGCGTGACATTTTTGACGCCTGGGTCTACGACAGGAGGGCCACGCTTAAGGAGAGGGGCAAGGCACGCTCCGAGCTTCTTCCGTCCGAAAAAAAAGTCCTGCAGAGTGCCTATGCCAGCCAGAGACCGCTATTCGCCGGACCGGGCGCGCAAATGTCGTTTTCCGCCTACCCCATACTTATAGACAAAAAAATGTTCGCCGCTCTGCTGGTGCTGGGGCCGGACACGGGCGGCAACCCGCTGGTGTCCCTGCTTGTGGCCGGCTTCGTGGCCGAGATGCAGAGGCTCAAGCTGTATGAAAGGGTGGAGACGCTGGCCATCACCGACGGACTCACAGGAGTGTTCGTGCGCAGGCACCTTATGGAGCGGCTCGAGCGTGAGGTGGAGCGCTGCGCGCGCTTCGGATTGAAGCTCTCGTTTCTCATGATAGACGTCGATCTTTTCAAACGTTTCAACGACGACTATGGCCACCTGGTCGGAGACGTCGTGCTCAAGCAGGTCGCTCAGACCATCAGGAAAAGCATCCGCGAAGTGGACGTGGCCGGGCGCTACGGCGGCGAAGAGTTTGGCGTGCTGCTGATAGAGACCGACGAACAGGCCGCTTTTCTGGTGGCGGAAAGAATCCGGCGCTCTATAGACGAAAAGATTTATAAGGCTTATGATGAGCAGTTAAAAGCCAGCGTCAGCATCGGTTGCGCGACATATTCCAAGGTCATGAACGATCCCACGCTGATAGTCGAAGCGGCGGATTCGGCGCTCTATCAGGCCAAGCGCCAGGGCAGGAACCGCGTGTGCCTCTCGACGCTGTCCCAGGAAAACAACGACGGCCCGCTTTAGGGCCGGCTAAACAAAGGTTTTGCGCATGAAGCTAGCGGCCATCGGAGTGGATATAGGAGGCACCAGCGTCAAACTGGGTGTCGTGGACAGACACGGGAAGACGCTGTTTCGCAGCTCATTTTTAACACGCGCCAAACCGGGGCGGAACAAAATGCTGGCAATTCTGGCCGGGCAGGTGCGCGCGCTTAAGGCGCTCGCGGTGCGGTCCGGTCACCGAGTGGCCGGTGTCGGCATCGGCGCGCCCGGCCCCATCGACGTGGAAAGAGGGCTGGTTTACTTTTTTCCGAACATCCCCGGCTGGAAGAACGTGCCGCTTAAAGCTCTTTTGCAGCGTCGCTTGAAAATGCCTGTGAGCGTGGACAACGACGCCAATGCCATGGCGCTCGGCGAATTTCGTTTCGGTGCCGGCAAGGGAGTGAAAAACGGGATTTTCTTGACGCTGGGCACAGGCGTCGGCGGAGGCCTGGTGCTGGACGGCAAGCTGTTTCATGGCCCGACGTTTTCCGCGGCCGAGATAGGGCATATCTCCATAGACGCCAACGGTCTCCGCTGCGGCTGTGGCAGCCGTGGCTGCGTAGAGACCTACGTGGGCAATGGTTATTTCACGCGTGAGGTTGAGCGGCGCCTTAAAATAAGCCGCTCCGGCATGCTTGCCGGCTGGAAAAAAGAGGGCCGCCCCTTAAGCCCTTTGGTAGTGGCCGAGGCGGCCAGGCGCGGGGACAAGCTGGCCAAACAAATGTGGGCTGACACCGGCGGCTATCTCGGTACGGCGCTGGCTGGTATGATAAATATTTTAAACCCCCAAAGGATCATTTTGGGCGGGGGCGTCTCTCAAAGCAAAGATCTTCTTTTTCCTCCTTTAATAAAGGCGCTGAAGCAAAAGGCCTTTCCCATAGCTTTTCACTCCGTACGTGTTGTCGCCGCCAAACTCGGTGTCGACGCCGGTCTCATAGGCGCCGCTTCTCTCATTCTGCCCTAAAACCACAATATCTATAAATTATATTTATTAACACTATGCTTAGTATTGTATAGTTTTAAATAGTTACAATAACTAATTGATAAATTTGCTTATGTCTATTGACTCCATCAAATTATAGTGTATACTCTTATTAAATATTTTTTAAAAGTAATTTATATCCATTGGGAGGCAACGAAATGGTAGCAATGAAAAAAATCATGGCGGGTTTGTTAGTCCTGTTGATGGTCGCGGAGCCTATCCCATTTACTCCTTTCTCCAAAGAGCGCAGGGCCTATGCCGCGCTGCCTTCGAGCGATACCACGACCATGACAGAGGGCAATACCACTTCCACGCAAAGTGAGATAGACCAGCAGACCGCATTGCAACAGCTGATGGCACTTCCTTCGCCGTCACCGATTATGCTCAGCCCTTCGCCGGCGGCCTCAGAGTCCCCATCCACCGCGCAGTTTCTTCCCGCAGCCTCCCCCATGTTAGCGGCCCCCATCACGGATCCGTCGCCCACGCCTGTGCCAGTGCAGGTGATTGACGCCGCCGCCAAAGCCCTGGGTGTCAGCGCGGGCAATTTGGTAGGCATGCAGGCGGTCGCACAGCCGGTCTGCCAGACGGTAGGTTGCCCTTCTTGGTCTTATTTGATTGATTTTACGCTTTATCTAAACGGTGTGAGCACGCACTATGTCGGCGTGGTCACCGACGGAAACATGTTGGGCGTGGCGATGGTGATGCAGCCTCCCAAAGTGCATTTGATCAAGACTGTGTTCAAGCTCGAAGATGTGCAGGCGATCATGAGACAACTGGGCATCAACGATCTCACACAGATCAGAGAAATCAAATCCACGGATCTCTATGTCTGCACCGGCACCGGATGTCCGCGTTGGAGCCGCAGCATCGAAATCACCGTACAGACAGCCAACGGCATCAATATCTATAGAGGGACGGTCACTCAAAACACCGACCCTACACTACCGCGTTACGCGATGGACCTTAAACTGTGGAAGCAAATCCTGCCCGACGGCACCGTCAAAGAATTCGACACACAGGGACGTCTGGTCACCGTCAACTATCCGAACGGCGACAGACTGAACATCAGCTGGGCCTCTATGAGGGCTTACTTTATACCCAAGGACGGCATGCAGATCACTTATTGGAAGGTTGATCCCACGGGTCCCATCAACATCAAAGACAGCGGTGTGCGCGGCAGGCTGTTATACATTTTATTTTATCAATTTTTGCCCAACACCATGATCAAGAAGCTTTCTCAAAGAGAAACGTTTAATGCGGACGGGAGCCTTGAGCTCAGGATCAAGTATGACTTAAGCACAGGAAAGATCACGCGCGTCGAGGACCCCAAGCAGGGGGTGTTCCACGTGTTCTGGAACGCCAATTTCACATCGGCCCGCGTTGAGCTTAAGACCCCGGCCGGACAAGTGCTCAAGGCCTGGGAGGACGTGGTGGATTTTGTTTCTGTAGTGGCTGATGGACGCACAGTAGTGGTGCTACAGCTGCGCGGCAGGCTGGTGCTGCAGCGCATGGCCGACGGGTCGGTACGGCACTATGACAGGGAAGGGCGGGTCATCAAGATAGAGTTCGTTAACGGCGACGTGTTCGAGATGGACTGGGCGACAAATCGTGCCACGATGACCAAGAGAACGGAAGGCGGAACCGTCAAAATCATGCACTGGGAAAACGTGGTCGCCTCTGAAATCAACGCCGATGACGGCCGCCAGGCCATCTTTGATACGGGTTTCCGTGGGCGCTTCTCCTATGCCGAGACATTTGACTCGCTGGGACGCATCATCTTTCTCGAGGTCCCCGGGAAGGGCACTGTAGAATTTGACTGGAACACCAACACGGCCGTGCGCAGGTATTTGAACGGCCTGGTGAAGACTTGGACCAATATGTATGTGATGGTGAACGGTGAGCTCACGCCCGGCACCGAGGTGATTTATAGCAACATCGCCGGACAGCTGCGCCGCGAGCAGATGCCGGACGGGTCGGCCAAGGAGTATGAATACAGCGCCACGGGCGAGCTGATAAAAATCACTGCGTTCAGGATAGGATTGATCAAGGCGACGATCACGTTCCTGGCCGGAAACAAGGTCCAGCGCATTTACACCTACAACTTCGACGGCAACCGAATCAATACCTCGACAGTTTATTCCTATCAAAACGATGTACTGGTACAATCAACCATCTACCGCAATACCGGGACCGTCACCTCGCCCACGGAAATAATCAAAGTGTCCGTCACTATGCACGTCGGTCCCGCGGGCGCCGAGAGAATCCTGCGTGTCTGGACCTACAACTACTACGGCAACCAGATCAAAACTATCATCGTAAATTCCTATCAGAATGACATGCTTATCATGTCCACCGTTTACAGGAACACGGGCTCAGTCACCGCCCCCACGGAAGTCATCAAGCTATCGAAGTCGCTGTTCGCCAACGGCAAACTCGAAAGGGTGTTTAACTACAACTTTGACGGCGACAGGGTGATGACGACAACGATCTGGAGCCCGGACGGCCTGACCTCCACCACTTATCAAGGCGAGATCCTAGGCATTCCTCCGACAAATGCCATCAAGCTCTCCATGTCCGAATTCGACCCCCTCACCGGCGCCCTTAGGAAGAAAACCACCTTCATCGACGGCAATAAAGCCACGGTCACCGACTTCACCGGCCCCAAGGGCAATGAAAAAGCCCAAATGATGTTTAGCTACAACGCCGCCGGCGCGCAGATACTAACGACCACGGTATTCTCTTATCAATCTGACACGCTGGTTGAGTCCACGCTCTGGGGCAATGTGGACCCTTTGACGGGCATCATCACCGTCGCCTCAATGAAGCTGTCTTTTACACGCTTTTTTGGAAATATAGGCGAAGAGGTCCGCTGGAAGACATTTGAATTGGGTCTCGACGGAAGCGTCAAGACCACCACGATCTTTTCCTACATATTTGATACGTTGGTAAGCTC
>ORMF011239612.1_pt1 | contig 13462 bp, 12 predicted proteins | sample 1779871 | NCBI WGS metagenome assembly ORMF01 (sample SAMEA104232316, study PRJEB22302) | groundwater metagenome | biome: forest; feature: aquifer; material: groundwater | place: USA | collected 2011-08-07 | depth 5.4 m | reverse complement strand
GCTGATATGGTGTATAGGCAGTATAAAACTCGGAACGGGATATGAGATGATTTACAATGCTTGGAATGTAATGGTTGTATGCGCCTGCGCCAAGAAAGGAAACATACTCCCCTACCGTAGCATTCTTTCTGCTGAGAGTTGTCATCTCCTGAATTAGCCCTTGCTCAGAAAGAGGAGCAGGCAAGTTTAATGGCTTCTTTACTCTCAGGTTATCTGGAATTGCCTTAAAAAGGTCTTCTACAGACTCCACACCGATGACCTTGAGCATTTCCTGTATGTCTTTTTCAGTATGGGGGATGTAGGACATGTTGTTATACTCTATTGCAAAATGAAGATTGCAAAATGCAAATTGCAGATTGTAAATCTTTTATTTTGAATTTTGCAATTTGCAATGACTATTTTTCTTCCTCCACATACTTTTTATATTCATCTGCTGTCAACAATTCTTTTATTTCCGCCGGACTATTCATCTCGACCTTCAACATCCATGCATCTCCGTAAGGGTCGCCATTTATAACCTCAGGGCTGTCAACCAGCGCATCATTTATCTCTATGACAGTTCCGCTGATCGGTGAATAGAGGTCTGACACAGCCTTGACAGACTCAACAACGCCAAATGTCTCATCCTTTGTTACGGCCGCCCCGTCATTTGGAAGCTCAAGGTAAACAACATCTCCAAGCGAATCCTGGGCGTGGTCGGTAATCCCAATTGTGGCTACATTCCCTTCCATCCTTACCCATTCATGCTCCTTGGTGTATCTTAAATCTTTTGGAAATTCCATAATTACATCTCCTTTCTTTTTTGTTTGTAAAATTTAGTTTGCCGCCTTTGCAGCGGTGTCTCTTGTATAAAACGGGGTTTTTGAAACCTTAGCCCTGACCATCTTATTCCTAATCTCTACTGCCAATTCTGTCTCAATAGGTGAAAATTCAGTTTCTACATAACCCATGCCAATGGCCTTGCCAAGAAACGGCGACATTGTTCCGCTTGTTACTTCACCGATTGCCCTGCCCTTTGCAAAGATTTTATAGTGGCTCCGTGGTATGCCGGATTCTATCATCTCAAGACCAACAAGCTTTTTATTTATACCTTGCCTTGCCTGTTTTACCAATGCGTCCTTTCCAATAAAATGTCCTTTATCTAATCTCACAAATCTATGCAAACCTGCCTCAAGAGGGGTTGTATTTTCGTTAAGTTCATTTCCATACAACGGGAAGCCCATCTCTAATCTCAATGTATCTCTTGCCCCAAGGCCAATCGGCTTTATACCGAACTTACTGCCTGCTTCCATCAATCCGCGCCAAATCATTATTGTAGCATCCCATGGAATATAAACCTCAAACCCGTCTTCACCTGTATAGCCTGTCTTTGATATAACAGCATCTGCTCCCAAGACGTTTCCATTTTCAAAATGGTAATACTTTACTAGAGATAAATCAAGATTGCAAGTATTTTGTAAAACCTCCTGAGACAGAGGCCCCTGTATAGCGATCTGACCAAAATTATTACTTAGATTTTTAATATCTGCAATACTGCCGGCATTTTCCTTAATCCAGTTAAAATCCTTTTCTGTATTTGAGCCGTTTACGCAAAACATATATCTTGTATCACTGAATTTGTAAAGCGTAACATCATCTACCACCCCGCCATTCGGATAACATAACAACGTATACTGTACCTGACCATTTTTGAGTTTAGATGCATCATTGGTTGTTATGCCTTGAACTGCCTCAATGGCCTTTGTGCCTGATACCTCTATCTCACCCATGTGGCTTACATCAAAAAGCCCGCATGACTTACGAACAACGAGGTGCTCTTCTATCACACCGGTATACTGCACAGGCATTTCCCATCCTGCAAAGGGAACCATTCTTGCATGAAGTTCTTTATGGATTTGATGGAGCGGCGTAATCTTTAAATTTTTATTTTCCAATATCACCCAAACCTTTCATTTGGCAATTATTGCAAGTGGGAAAAAAAATGTCAAAGGGAAAAATTTATTAAAATTTTGCCTTCAAGTTTTGCCTTCTGTTTCTTTGCAGCAGCAATCCTCTCGCTCTTCGGCATAATACATTCACCGCTGGATAACGGCAACCTCTTCCTGCCATGGCAGATAGACTCGTCAGCGCCTGTGACTCTTTTTGCCGCTTAGACTTATAACAGGTCTGATGTTAAATTATGTGGGATTTCACAATAAGCGGTTTGGCGGGTGACTATAAAAGATAATTCAAAAATCAAAACAGTGAGCTTCTGGTAAAACTAAATATTATGACTCTAATGTGCCATTACCGCTAAACTTGTCCCTGCAAGTATTAAGCAGGAGCGGGAATCGGTGGCCTTAAATCCCCCCTTTGCCAAAATCCCCCTTTGTTAAAGGGGGATTTGTTCTGCGGTTTCTAATTCCTTAAATTCTTCTTTCTTTAATCTCGGTTCTTTAAACTTCGGTTCTACTGTCCTGTGTGTAAGTTTATTGGGATCAAGCGGTGTATGCCTTGACGGTGGTTTTATCTTTTCAAGGAAGTCTTTGGCTTTTTTATTGGCTTGTTATTTTTCTGTCTTTGTCTTGGCTTTTTCTATTTCATCAAGATTGGTCTTGAGGGTATTCAGATTTTCTTCATATTTTTACAAAGTCTTTATGCCTTTGTTTGACTACCTCTGGCAGGTCTTTTATCTTGTCTTCGGTCTCTTTAAACTGCTTCTTTATCTCTAAATAATATTTAAAAGAAATTACCCCTGAGATTATGGCTGAACTTAGAAAAAGGGCTGGAAAATAATTTATAACCAGAGCGGGGGTTTTGAAGTAGCTCTCAAATAACCAAATAGGAGGTCCCGCCTCGCCACAACCCCTACGAGTTTTCCACCCTTTACTACAGGAACCCTTATAAGGCGCTCCTTCTGGAGGAGACTTCCAATCTCCCCTGCATTTGTATCCTCAGTAACGGTAACAGGTTTTTTCCCCATAATATCCCGGGCTGTTATTTTACTCAAGTCTTTTCCTTCTATAAGTACGGAGAGTAGGTCTTCTTCTCCAACAACTCCCAAAAGCCTGTCCTCTGTATCAACAATGGGAACACTCCCAAAATGCCATCTTGTCATAGCCTCTGCCATCTCTTCCCATGCGGCTTCAGGAGTAAATGTCTTTACATCTGTCTCCATAAGCTGCGCGGCAGTCAGCCTTTTAAAATCTTCACCGCCTAATATAAATTCGGAACGTTTCATATATGTAACACCTCCTGCCTCTCTATATATTTTATCATTTCTTTCCAGCTAAGCTAATGACAGCTATCAGTTTGGGCAGCTACTTTGTTGGTTTCCTGATAAGTAAAAGCTCGCCGCCAAAAACCAACAATCCTACAATAACAGGAATAATATATACGGTATTGGATGTTACAGGTTTCATCTGTATCCAGTACCATGTTGACAGGACATGCTTTGAACCTGTTTCCCCGTTGCTGCCATCCCATGCGGCAAATGCCAGAGGTATGAATTTACCCTCTACAAACTGTATGTCCTTGTCTTTCTCCCCGGTTGTAAGCGGCCTCTTCATAACAACCCGCCATGTGCCGTTACTGTAGGCGCTGCTTGCCTTCAAACCTGCCTTTGCAGCGTCTCTCTGTTCTATCTTCTGGAAGCCGTTGGCATTGATAAGTTTCACGCTCTCAGGTGAGTCTTTTTTCCCGCCTTTCCACTGCCAGATATTGACGGGCTTTGCGCTGTCACCCATGCCGAAATACGGCTTTTCCATCTCTTCAGGTATTGTTACGGAAAATTGCAGAGCCACGCTGTCCTCAAACACATCGCTGCCTTCTGCAAGCTCTTTTGCCTTTTCATCCCCAGGTATGCTCTTTGTCCTGTCATCCCATTCAAGCAGTATTGAAATCTCCTTATCATTAAAAAAGGCCCTGGCAGTAATGCTGTCTATCGTGGGCGTAAAAAACCTTTCCTTTGCAATTATCTGGGGGATGAGATAGAAACTTGTGGGTTGTGGTTCCTTCCATCTCGGATCATCCGGCTTGTCAGGTAATTCCCCTTCAAACCTTATAGCCTTCAGGACAGTATCCGCGTCATTCGGCTTTTTTGTATCATCACCGATGGAGTTTACATAGTTTGCAACATGCCACCTCTCTTCGTCAGAAAGTGTCTTTTTGCTGGCTGGATCTGCAAATGACGGCATCTGCGTTCCAGGGATACCAACGGATATGCGGGTATATATTTCTTTGGGATCGTTATTAATCCTGAATGTCCATGGTTTTGTAAGATTTCTCGGCCATTCCCTGAAGCCGAGGTCGTCCTTTAATTTCTTTGTGCCGCTGCCCTTCCCTTCCTCTCCGTGGCACTCTATGCACAGCTTTTGGAAGATTTCTTTGCCCTTTCCAATGCTTTCCTTTGATGTCTTTACCTGATTCTTATAATCAATTGACGGTTTTTTAGGTTTCTCCAGATGGCCGAGTGATTCAGTAATGTACGCAACCAGGTCCCACCTCTCCTGCTCCTTAAGCTTATCGTCCCAATTTGGCATGGCTGTGCCTGACAGACCACCCCATGAAGAGGCGTGATTCGTGCCTCCGCTTATCACCCTGAAGATGTCTTCATCAGCGGGAAAAAGCTCATCAAACGGTGTTGACTTAAATTTAAACCAGCCTGCCGTAAAATCCCTTGGCGGGGGGCTTAAAAATTTGGCAGCAGGCCCGTCGCCTGCGCCGTTCTCACCGTGGCACCACCAGCATTTTTTGTCGTATATTGCCTTCCCGTTTTCTTTATTGCCCTGGGCCGCAATAGCCGGGATTGAAACCAATACGATGCTTAAGGCAACTAAAATTAGGAGTTTTTTCTTCATAGGTTTTTGACCATCCTTTTCATAATATTTATATTAGAGGAATCCTAACCTCTTAACTTCTTAATACCTCTTTTATTTTTCCCATGACCTCGGCACATACCCTGTGTAGTTATATAGGAATAGTATAACCTTCCACACCTCATCCTCTGTCAGGAAATTCTGCCAGATAGGCATGGCAGATATCCAGGGAGCCCCTTCTTTTGGTAAACCAGGCCCCCCCGTTGTGATCCTCCAGAATAGAAACGATTCCTGCAACTGAGCGATGGTTCCCACATCCGTGAAATTAGCTGGAAGGGGATTAAGGCCATGCGCGAAATGCCCCCTGCCGTTCAGCTTATCGCCGTGGCAGTAGAAACAATTTTTAAAAAACACTTCTCCTCCCTCTTTGACAAGTTGCGCAAATTTCTGAGGGTCTTCCTTTTCTATCTTTCTATAAGGGTTTTCCAATGTCATCAGATTAAATGTCTTGCCAAACACCTTAATTGTAGACGGCGGCGCAGGGTGGATGGACCGCAGTTCCACAGGCGCCTCGTAGGTGGGCCTTAACTGCGCATAGGTTATGCCGGCTCCAAGCAGCGGGACAATAACAAACACGATATTCCTCAATATTCTTTTATTAGGGTCTTCTATGAGCGCCTTTATCGGTCCCACAAGCCCCTTCATACCCTCTTCCGTGGATGTAATCCACAAGAGGCTCATAACCGTAACAAAAAACATGTACATCTGCACAAGACTTGTTGGGATTGGTTGTTTCACTATAATCCCGAATAGTTTAAATATGCTGTATGCAATAGATAGGATAATTACAAGCAGCAATAATCTTGGTATCTTCATCCAGTTGGACCTCCTCAAGATTTATCATATCCCGCTAAACATAATAACAAGGCCTAACGGGATTCATCTCTAATATCTCTAATATCTCTTATTTGGAGTTTGATAGAAAGTTAACCATCATATCAAACTCCTTTGCAAGGATTTTAGCCCCGAAATCCTGGGGCATGACACCAGGAGGAAAACCAGGCGCTACAAAGGTACCTGGTTCTAAAATAGACTCTGCTATATATCCAGCGGCATCCTTTGCCTTACCCTTGTAATCTTTATCCTTAATCCGTGTCTTTGCTACTGTGCCTACGTGCATAAGATCAGGACATATTGGACCCTGCTGGCCAGCTACCTTGTGGCAGACGCCGCAGCCGTACTTTGCTACAAACTCTTCCGGGGTCTTTGCCGGCGCAGCAGGCGGAGCGGCCGCTTCTGTACTGGCAGGAGCCGGAGCCCCCGTCGGTATCTTAACAGTAACAGGGACACCCGCATTTGTCTGGAAATAGGCAATAACAGCATCCACTTTCGCATCTGTTAAACCAATGGCGCCGCTGGTAGTAACCGGCATTGGGCTCACGGTGTCATTGGTACCCTTGACACCATAACCCGGAACAACAAAGGCAGAGGGGAAATTCTCAGACTCCCGTATATATTCCTCGCCATTCTTTGCCTTACCCTTATATCTTGGGTCCTTTACCCTTTCCTCAGCCCTGGCTCCAATAGGCGGGCCGTCCTTACCTGCCTGAATCATGAGTGGCGCTCTCCCTCCCACAGGGTTATGGCACAATGTGCATATGTCGTTGAATACCTTCTCCCCCAGTCCTACAAACTGTTCCATAGTCATGGAACCTAAATCAAGCTTTTCCTCTACAGGGGGCGGCGCTGGCCTAACCTGCGGAATAACTATGTTTGCAAAAAACGCATAGACGCATGTTACTCCTAAGCTGAAAATCACTATCTTTAAAAAGGTCTTCATCTCATACCCCCTCTAAAATCGCTGCCGTAACTGATATTGTTTCAAAGATTTTAGCTGCGGCAGCATGGTTTCTTGGTTTAATGGTTAGCTGCCTTAAAGCTCTTTTTCGCGCCGAACTGGGCAAGCCAGAATATGAATATTATAATGGCCATGAATATAATAACACCCGTGGATATTACCCGTGCCCCATATCCAATGGTCGGAGTAAAGGCGTCAGGAGAAGCATCCCTTAATACGCCGTTCACATGCCAGTGCTGTCGTATGCCAGACCGTATGAAACCCATAAGACCCATGAGCCATGTAAATGTTACTGCGAGAACAAACAAGGCATACTGACTCCTGTCAGGCATCTTGCCCCATTCAAGCGGCGCTGCTTCCTTAGCGCCTTTGAACATGAATATATCTATAATCGTGACTGATATAAGCACCGTAAGGGTGGATGAAACCTGCAGGACCGAAGACGCTACCTTATATACAGTATTGGTAAAGTAGCCGAAATAGACGCCGCATATGACTACATTGATTACGGCGGCCGTAAATATTGCCGCCTGTATGGCATTACCTAAGGGGGCCCATGAAACTGTGGCAATCTTACTGCAGCGCTTGTACAGCGTGAAACTCAGGAAGGTAAATATCAGCATTATGTTGACAGCCGTATTCTTGGCAGGCATAATTCCAAGTGGACCAAGATATTTATGATATGGTCCGCCGAGGGCCTTTAATTCCCCTGGTTTCAGAACCAATGTATGAGGTGTAAACCAGACAAGGAAACACATAACTATGACAAAGGCAATATATTTGGTGTATTTGATGTACCTCTCCGCGCCCTTGGTTCTTTCCATCCCGCACCACAGGTAATAATTGGCAGAAAGGAAGAGTCCGCCGATAAGAATTGCCTGCATGATAAACCACCATGCAAATGAGCCGCCCATAAGGGTTATGCCCATTTGCTGGCTAGTTGCGTATATCTCTGCCACAAGCCAGTAACCTGCAAAAGGGAGCGGGAGCAGGCCTGCTATGGCTATAAAGTTTGCCGTATAGCCCATCCAGTCATAGTGGGCCCTTTCTTCTTTTGTCTGCGCGCTTAAAAATTTATAGGCCGCGTATGCGCCGACGACCCCGCCGCCGAATGCGATATTTGCCACAAATCTATGGAGGTTTAATGGATTCCACAGATGGTTATGTATGGCAGCCCATACATTCCCCTCAAACGCGCCGGTGGCGCTTACACCATGCGGCGCCATCATAAATGAAGCCCACGCGCTGGTAAGGAGCATCATCGTTGTGCCTACCACATTCAACATCCATCCTACGGTCAGATGCATCCACTTGCTGAATCCTGTCTCCATTGCATGCCAGCCATAATAATAGATGTAGAGACATAGACTCTCTGCAAAGAAAAGAAAGGCATAGGCAAGCATGGTTGAACTGAAGACACCTGACATGTATTTCATGAAATCAGGATAAAATATTATCAATGTAAATAAGAGAAGACCGCCGAATACGGCAGTTACGGAATACGCTGTGAGGCTTACCTTAATAAATTCATAGGCCATCTTGTCATACCGCTCGTCCTTTGTGGCCATACCAATGGCCTCTATAATAAAGACGAAGATGGGAACGGCAAGGACAAACGCAGCGAACCAGAGATGCAACTGCGCTGTAAGCCATGCCATAACCCTGCCGTTTATATACTTGTTCTGAGGATAATCACTTACTTTAAGTTTTGGCGCCGGCTGGTATTCTTCTTTTTTGGCTTCCGGCTTTGCCTCTGCATCTGGTGTTTTTTCAGTCTTTACAGCCTGTTCAGAGGCATGTGCCGTATTAGTTCCAATCAGAAAAAATTTTGCTGGTTTTAAAAGCGGGAGGGCAAATAGAAAAGCAAAAAAGAACAGGGCTGCTATAAACCCCCTTTTAAAGAGGCCTTTACTGATAACAACTGAAAATAATTTCATCGTCTCTGCTCCTTTTAGTTATTTTTTAGTAGTGCGACCCTTTAGTGTCGCCTATAGCGAGGCTAAAGCCTCGCACTACTCTACCTGGATGTTTTTAAGGTTTATATATTGGCGACAATCCCTGGAGCTTTAAAAGTGCTGCATCAAGCCCTATAAAATATACCGCGACTATTGCCAGGGCAATGATAAAACTGATAACTGTTTTCATGGCCTTTCTCCTTCACGCTATAATATTTTTTACTGCGTCTTGGTAAGAATCCAATAAAAGAATATCAATGTGGTTATTAATACTATTATAAATACGGCCGGGCCTGCCTTACCTGACTTTTTTTCCTGCATCTTAACCTCACCTCAAATTTAATTTGACAAACTTATCTTTTAATACTATACTGTCTTCCATGTTTAAAAACTGGAAAACAACACCGGCTGATTATCTTATATTCATTGGACTTGCTGTCAATGTGGTTGTAATAACCTTTCTGCTTATCTATTACTTCACCAGATAAAAAAAATATTTTCAAATAAGTTGGACTTCTATAACAGTTTAAAATAATCTTGTCAAGCTTTTTTTTACTTATTTTTTATTGAGTAAGAATTAATTTTTGAGCAGGGGTTATACTTATGGCGCCAGGAGAGTTTACAGCCTGGCAGATATTTTCACATATACCACACCCTACACACTTTTCAGCCCTTAAAACAGGCCTATAGTCATCATCAAGGTATAAAGCCTCGTCCTTCAAGGGGCACTGTCTATAGCATTGCTGACAGGCTGAGAACTTCTCCTCAGCATAATCAAGACACCTTTTCTTATTAATAACTGCCACCCCCATCTTTATATCTCTCATATTATTAACAGGTTTCAATGCGCCGCCCTTACAAGCCGTTATACATGAAAAGTCTGAACATAATCTACAGGCTGAAACCCTTGCTACTATTACAGGAGTGCCTAACCCGGTATCTGAGTCAGCATAGCCTATGCACTGATAAGGGCATGCCTTTATACATTCATCACACCTTGTGCAAAGGGAAATAAACTGGCTCTCCTCCGCTGCGCCTGGCGGACGCAGATAAACAATCTTTTTATGCTTTTTATCTGATTTCTTCTCTTCCTCCTTAGGTAAAAACTCTGCTGCACATTTTGCAACAGTTACAAAGGTCTCTTTAAAGAATTGCCTCCTGTCAGATAATCTTTCTTTTTCCATTAAAATCCACCCCGAAAAAATTATGACATTACATTAACTACATTACTATTTACAAATTTATCACACCTATCCACAATCTCCTGAAATATCCTTCCCACCGGCGAATCCGGGTAGGCAATTATATAAGGCTCGCCGCTGTCAGCCTTCACAGCTATCATTGGATCTATAGGTATCCTGCCTAAAAAGGGAACCCCCATTTCTACTGCCGCCCTTTCACCGCCGCCTATCTTGAATACCTCTACATCCTTGCCACAATGCGGACATGTGAGACCGGCCATATTTTCTATGATTCCAATTATAGGAAGATTGTTTATTTTGGAAAAGGTAACAGACCTCCTTGAGTCTAAAAGCGCCACATCCTGCGGCGTGGTAACTATCACAACCCCGCCCACCTTGTTAACGAGTTCTATCGTAGTTATAGATTCATTGCCGGTTCCCGGAGGCAGATCAACAATCAGGTAGTCAAGTTCACCCCAGTTAAATGACCCAAATAACTGCTGGAGGAAATCGTATTTCCAAACATCCCTCCAGACAATTGGTTCATCAGTCCCCTCCATGAGAAAGGCTATAGAGGCAATCTTTAAGTTAAATGCCTCGTAAGGCTGTATGCCGGCATCCGTTATCCTGAGCCTCTTACCTTCAGCCCCAAACATCTTAGGGATATTTGGACCATGTATATCAGCGTCAGCAATACCAACCCTATATCCCTTCAGGGCAAGGGACGCCGCAAGATTAGCAGAAACGGTACTCTTCCCCACGCCGCCTTTGTTGCTCATGACAAGCACTTTATGCTTAACTTTAGCCATCCTGTCCGCAATAATATTTTTATTGTGAACTTCCTTAGCTTCCTTATCTTCTTTACATTCCTGATTGTCACATAAACTACATGAATAAAGATGAATACAAGCCATTTTATCTCCTTACCTCCAACCTTTTATCCCTTTGTCACGACTGTTTGGGTTTATCAATTTTTAGCTAAATTTTCGGCTTCCTCTATATTAAATTTATAAAGCTCTGCACACCTTTCACACGCGCCTTCCTGGTTCCCCCAGTTTGGGAAATCCACCTGTATAGCCTTTTGCAACTTCTTTGCATTCTCATCTTCAAGATTCATGTCCGTTGCCCACTTATAGGTAGGGAATTGGCATAATGGACAAGGCGTACCAGGCTGCTGGGTCTCCTCCTTCTCCCCCTCCTCCAATTCTGTATCTGAGGCATTCCCCCCCATTACCGCTACCGTTTTCATCATGTCAGTCGACATATCCAATATCTCTTTATGGGTCATCCTCTCCTTACCCCAGAAGTTGTCAAACATAACTACCCTCTGCGGATATGGAACCTTCTTATAAATGCCGCTAAACCATGCGAACCTCTTATCTTTATTCTCTATAGTTTCTCTGCCTTCCTTCGTAAGACGGCTGTCAATATATATATCCCACAATATCTTGTATCTATCCCTTATAAAGTTTTCCTCTGTAACATTAAGGGCAGAAACCTTTATATCATAGCCATAATCCTCATCAAGCATATCCTTAACATGCATAAGTTCGTGTCTTAATGCCTTGCGCAATTCATTAGTGTTATCAAATGTCTCTACCCTCACCTTAATCTTGACCTTTCTGAGATTGCCGGTGTCATCAGAATCCTTTTTCATTAGATTAGCCTCTTCTCTCATAAGGTCCCTGTTAATATATATATCGCTCACTTTATCATTAAGCGAAGGAAACTCTTCAAGAATCTCCTTTATCAAATTCCCGTAGCCGAGGTTATTTAAAAAGAACTGTTCGTAGAGTATATCAAACTCATCCTCTCTGTCTGAAATATCATCAATCTCATATATGGGGTCAACCTTTTTATGGTATTCCTCCAGAAGGCTTAAATCACCCTTCCTCTCTCTTTTTTCTATCTCCTGCCGCACTACTGCCTCTGTTAATGTAGTATCATATTGTATATTCATATTTTTTCACCTCCTATTATTAGTTTAATCCTCTTATGCCCTCGGCACATACCTGAATTTCTGCACCCTTGCATTAGTTCTATCCAAAACATAAATATATCCCTCATGGTCAATGGTAATAAAAACCGGGACATTAAATTCACCATCGCCGCTGCCCATTAAACCAAAACCGTCGACAAAATTACCGTCTTTATCAAATTTCTGGATACGATGGTTGCCTGAATCCGCTACATATATATATCCTGAAGGATCAATTACTATGCCTAAAGGTAATTTAAGCTCCCCATCAGCCATTCCCTTTTTCCCCCATTTCCCTATAAATTTTCCATCTCTATCAAATTTCTGGATACGATTGTTACCCATATCAGAGACATATATAGTCTGCGAGTCATCTACTGCAATCCCAGAAGGATAATGTAACATACCATCAAGGCTCCCATTCACCCCCCATACTGACAGTAGCTTACCATCTTTGCCATATCTTTTTATCCGATGGTTGCCGGAATCCACCACCCATATATCCCCCTTGCTGTCAATCACCGCATTTAATGGGTCGTAGAGCTCCACATCAGGGCTTCCCCCTGCGCTGAAAGTGGTTTCATTGCCGTCAATGTATGACCATTCCCCTGGCTTCTTTTCTTCCACAGGAGTCACGACATTGCCCCATTGCGCCATAAATTTTCCTTCGGCGTCAAATTTCTGTATCCGGTTATTTCCAGAATCCACTACATATATAACCCCTGATGGGTCCACTGCTATCCCCCTGGGGTAATAAAATTTTCCCTCAACCTTGCCTTTGCCGCCCCATTGTTTAACAAAATTAAAATCCTTATCAAACCTCTGAACCCTGTGATTATCTGTGTCAACAATATAAAAACCGCCCTTTGAGCTATATGCAATTGCAGCCGGGGCGGTAAACTCCAGTTCACCACTGCCCACTTGTCCCCATTTTTTAATAAATTCGTATGAGGTGAGTATGATATTAACAACAGCCGGTTCAGAGATGCTACCCTCCCCATCCTTACACCACACATATATATCAGTCATTCCATCTCTTGGGCCTAATGTCCATTCCATCATCCCTGAATAAGAGGTGCATAAAGGATAACTTTGAGGTATAACAATCCAGCTACCTGAGCTTGCTGTTGGCGGGGTCTTATCCTCTGAAACAAAATATCCTGCAATTCCAACACCCCTCTCATCTCTGGCAGAGATAATGAGTTTAATATCCCTTGAAGTAGTCCATTTAGCGCCGCCTTCAACCTCTACTCTGGCCTTGGGTTTTAAGCTCGTTACCTCTTCTGCAACTGGATTAGTCTTTTCTACTTCACTATCTTTTACAGCCATATCTTATCTCCTTTTACCTATTATTTAATGAATGAATACCTTAAGCTTTCATATAAATTAAGTCAAGCTTTAATATAAATTACCCGCCAGCAAGCTGGCGGGCATCTAACCTAAAATCTCCCCTCCCTCGACGGGAGGGACTAAGGGGAGGGTGTGCAGCATTACAAAAAGTTTTCACACCCACCCTGCCTTCCCCATCAAGGGGGAGGAAAACTTTAGGTGGCATTGCTGGTTGAAAAAATTTACTTAAAAACTTTTCGCCTTACGGCGAAGCCTCTTTAAGGTATTACTGTTTCTTTTGAACCTTCTGCTCCCGGGGTAGTAATCCCACCCCCTTTAGACCTTGCAATATATAATAACCCATC
>ORMF011609789.1_pt1 | contig 13465 bp, 12 predicted proteins | sample 1779871 | NCBI WGS metagenome assembly ORMF01 (sample SAMEA104232316, study PRJEB22302) | groundwater metagenome | biome: forest; feature: aquifer; material: groundwater | place: USA | collected 2011-08-07 | depth 5.4 m | reverse complement strand
TGTCGGCCTGGGCGCGCTGCGAAGACTCGGCCCCGGCGCAACTTCTCGCCTGCTGGGTGGACGACCAGCAAAAGCTCGTGCGCGTGGATGCCGGCGCTCCGATCAATGGCGCGGATTGGCAGCGGCTCGTGCTCGCCCTCTCTGCGCCGACGAATGCGACCGGCGTGCGTCTCGTCGCCGCCGCGCGCGGCGGACGGGCGAGGTTCGACGATTGCGGGCTGCTCCGGCTCGCTCCGCGCCAGGCGCGCGTGCGCGTCTTCGTCAATCAGGTCGGCTACGAGCAAGCCGGGCCGAAAAGCGCCGTCGTCGCGGCGAACTTTTTCCCGCGCGACCGCTCCATCGTGACCTTCAAACTCAGGACGCCCGCGGGCAAGGTCGTCTGGAAGAAAGACCTCCCGTGCTCGGGCCGCGTCTATGGCGGCACGGACGACGACTGGGGCTGGTATTTTTGGCGCGTGGACTTCTCGGCGTGGCGGGGCGCTGGCCAGTTTCGCGCGAGCGCTGGAGTCGGAGAAGCCGGCGGCGAGTCGGTTCCGTTCTTCGTGGGCCGCGGCGTGCTGCTGCGGGAGACCGCCCAGAGCGCCGTGGACTTTTTCTTCATCCAACGATGTGGCTTTGCGGTGCCGGGCTGGCACCAGCCGTGCCACTTGGACGACGCGAAAGCGCCGGACGGCTCGCACCTCGACGTGACGGGCGGCTGGCACAGCGCCGGCGACTACAACAAGCTCATGTACGAACACGGCGATGGCGGGGTCGTGTTCGCGCTGCTGAAGGCGCTCCAAGCGGCGCCGGAGTGCTTCGGCCAATACGACCGCGACGCCGATGGGATCGCCGACGCGCTCGACGAAGCGATGTGGGGCGCCCGCTTTGTGGCCAAGATGCAAATCCCGGAAACGGGCGCGCTGCGCAACCACGTCAGCCAAGGCCCCGGGCGCAACTGGACGAAGTGGTCGGCGCCGGACGTTCACACCGACAACGTCGTGGGCACCGCCGATGACCCGGTCATTCAACCGGGCGAAGGCAGTTCGCCATTGGTCAGCGGCGCGTGGGCGCGGCTTTCCGTCCTCCTCAACCAACGGGGTCTGACAAACGGTTACTGGGAAGCTGCGCTCCGCCTCTGGAACCACTCCACCCAGGGCGGGACGAATGTGGGCAGCCCGCATCTGTTGCTGAGCGCGCTCGAGTTTCACGCCGTGACCGCGCAGCCCGCGTATCTGGACTATGCGCGCCGGAGCGCCGAGAGCCTCCTCGCGCAGCAGGTGCAGACCGGCCGCAGGCACGGCGCTTTTGGCAGCTTCGGCGAAATGACCGCGGGCGCTCTGGCCTCCTTCGCCTTGGCCTGCCCGGAGGACCCGCTCTGCCCGAAGATTGCGCATGCCCTCAAAGACTACGTCGGCTTCTGCGCCCGCCAGGCTGACAATCCGTTCGGCCTGAGCGCACAACCCGAAGGCGAGTCCGACCGCTTCCTTCCGGCCGACATGGGCAATAGTTTTCAAATCCTCAGCCGGGCTTGGGCGGCCGCGCTGATTTATCGAGTCACGCGCGAGCCGCGCGCGCTGAGCTTTGCGACGGAGCACCTCGATTGGCTGCTGGGGAAGAACCCGCTCGACCTTTGCCTGTTCGAGGGAAAAGGCGCTTTCAACCCGCCGCGTTATCATCATCGCTACAACCAGATTCCTGGCCATGAGCGCGGCGCGGTGCCGGGGACGGTCCCCAACGGTTTCGTCCGCGAGATGGGTTTGGCCGACCGGCCGGGATTCGATCTGAGTCGCGGCGGCAATCGCGCTCCGTCGTATCGCACCAGCGAACCCTGGCTGGTGCACAACTTGTTTTATCTGCTGGCCGCGAGTGAACTGCACCAGGCCGCGCGCGAGCGCCCGCCGCGCCTCAAGCCGTGATCCTGGAAAAAGCAGTTGGAACCACGAAACACCTCGCGCGGCGGAGCCGCACCCAAAGTCCCGATCAGATCGGGATTCACCGCAGAGACGCGAAGGTGCGCAGAGATCATCGCCCAGGGACCTCTGCGGAACTTCGCGTCTCTGCGGTTGATGAGTGCGCCACAAAATTTCCGCGGCCTGAGAAAACTCTGCGGGATCGCAGTACGAAAGACACGAAAAAGGAAGGTCTCGCGGCCGTGTGATGATTCACCCATTCGGAGAACAGTGCCACCGGCTCATCCGTCTCTGCTTTCGTGTTTTTCGCGGTCTGAACTGCCGGATTTAGGTTGAACCTTGGCGCTTGGAGCTTCTTTGGAACTTGGAACTTGGAATTTGGGATTTCTCGTTCCCAGGCGCGCGGCTCATCCCACATTTTGAGTTGCTTCCCCTGGCCCTCCCCCATATCCAGTGTATCGACGTATGGCCGACAAACCGAAGCACAATTACGACGAGAGCAAGATCAAGACGCTGTCCTCGCTGGAGCACATCCGCCTGCGCACCGGCATGTACATCGGGCGCATCGGCAATGGCTCCCATCCCGACGACGGCTGCTACATCCTGCTCAAGGAGATCATCGACAACGCCGTGGACGAATACATCATGGGCTTCGGCCGTGAGGTCCAGATCAAGATCGAAGGCACGCGCGTCGCCGTGCGCGACTTCGGGCGCGGCATCCCGCTGGGCAAGCTCGTGGACTGCGTCTCGACGATCAACACGGGCGCGAAATACAACGACGAGGTATTCCAATTCAGCGTCGGCCTTAACGGCGTCGGCAGCAAGGCGGTTAATGCGCTCTCGAAGGTGTTTCACGTCCGCAGTCATCGCGGCGGCGAATACGTCGAGGCGCGCTTCAAGCAAGGCGTGCTCAAGGACGAGAAGAAAGGCAAGGCCGCGAACGAACCCGACGGCACCTTCGTCGAGTTCGAGCCGGACCCGACGATTTTCAAGGAGACCGAGTATCGCGACGAGCACATCGCGCGGCGGCTGCGGCATTACTCGTATCTCAACACCGGGCTGAGGCTCATCTTCAACGACCAGGTCTTCAAGTCCGCCCACGGCCTGCTCGATCTCGTCATGGAAGAGCTGCAGTCGGACGGCTCCGAGCCGCTTTATTCGCCGCTGCATTACGCGACCAAGATGCTGGAGTTCTGCTTCACGCACGCGAACAGCCGCTTCGGCGAGACCTTCTACGCGTTCGTCAATGGCCAGTTCACCAGCGATGGCGGCACGCACTTGAGCGCTTTCCGCGAGGGCTTGCTCAAGGCCGTGAACGAATACTCGAAGAAAGGCTACGAAGGCGACGACGTGCGCGAGGCGATGGTCGGCGCGGTCGCGATCCGGCTCAAGGACCCCGTCTTCGAGTCTCAGACGAAGAACAAGCTCGGCAACACCGAAATCCGCACCGAGCTCGTCAACAACGTGCGCGAGGAGCTGCTGCACTTCTTCAATCGCAACAAAGAGATCGCGGAGAAAATCGTGGCCAAGACCGAGGACAGCCGCCAGCTCCGCAAGGAACTTCAGGAGGTAAAGAAGCTCGCCCGCGAACGCGCCAAGGCCATCACCCTCCGCATCCCGCAGCTCAAGGACTGCAAACTCCACTTCGACAAGAAGCGCAACAAAGGCCACGGCTCGATGGTCTTCATCTGCGAAGGCCAGAGCGCCGCCGGCTCGATCGTGAGCTGCCGCGACGTGGAGACGCAGGCCATCTTCGTCCTCAAGGGCAAGCCGCTCAATGTCTGGGACCTCAAGCGCGACATCATGTATCGGAACGACGAGATGTACAACCTCATGCAGGCCCTCAACGTCGAGGACAACCTCGACGGCCTGCGCTACGAGAAAGTCATCCTCGCCACCGACGCGGACGTGGACGGCCTGCACATCCGCAATCTGCTGATCACTTACTTCTTCCGCTTCTTCGACGCGCTCGTGCACGACGGCCATCTCCACGTGCTGGAGACGCCGCTGTTCCGCGTGCGCAACAAAGAACAGACGATCTATTGCTACAGCGAGGCCGAGCGCGACGACGCGGCGGCGCGGCTGGGCAAGAGCGCTGAGATCACGCGCTTCAAGGGGCTGGGCGAGATCAACCCCAGCGAGTTCAAGCAATTCATCGGCGAGAACATGCGGCTGAGCCAGGTCGAGCACGCACCGAAGCCCGACGCCTCCAACATCTTCACCTTCTACATGGGCAAGAACACGCCCGAGCGGAAGGATTACATCATGGGCAACCTCGTCGTGCCGGTGGAGGAGTGAGAAAGCTTGAGGCGAAAAGCCCGCTTGCGATAGGCATCGTTTGCTGCTAGGCGTTCCTCGCGATGCGACTCCGGTTCAATGAACGAAAGGCGACGCAGGCGGCTGCACTCCTCTTGCAGTTGCGAGGCGGCAAGATGAGTTACATGAAGCTCATCAAGCTGCTCTATCTGGCGGATCGCGAGGCCCTGCTTCAATGGGGGCGCCCCATCACCACCGACCGGTATTTTGCCATGGACCGCGGCCCGGTGTTGAGCCGCATCATGGATTTGGCAACGGACGGGGAAGACCCCGGTTCACCGTCCATCTGGGCAAACCACATCAGCGTGCCCTCGAATTACGAAGTGCGGCTTCAAACCGATGCCGGGCGCGACGAGCTTTCGGATGCGGAGGTTGAGTTGCTCAAGAGAGTTTTCCAGTCCCACGGCCATAAGAGCCGGTGGGAGATGGTTGACCTGGCCCACACGTTGCCCGAATGGAAAAATCCGCAAGGCGGCGCAATCCCCATCACGTATCGCGACATCCTCAAAGCGGGTGGCAAAACGGAATTGGAGGCTGCAGCCATCGAGGACGAGCTGGAAGGCGTGGCACTGGCTGAAAACCTTCTCGGCGCGCACTGAACATGGCGAGCTTGGGGGACACGATCATTCTTCCCAAGCCGGGCGCGGAAAAGGAGCACCTGTGGGTTGTCGTCACCAAGCCCGATCCCACCACCGGCGAAGTCATCATGGTCAATCTGACCACGCAACGACCGCACTCCGACACGACCACTGTGTTGTTGCCCGGCGAGCATCCGTTTATCGATCGGCCAACCGTGGCGTTTTATCCCGATGCCCGGCTGGCCAAGGCGGCACTGCTGGATTCGAGCGTTGCGCAGGGAGTTGGTCGCAATCACGCAGTTGCTTCACCTATGCTGCTCCTGAAGTTGCAGAGTGGATTGATGGCTTCGCCATTCACTCCCGCGAAGATCAAGACCGCACTCGTGGCGGCCAAAGCCGCAGGATTGGCGTAGCGCACTGCTGCCGACGACTTGCGCTGCCAGAAGGCCATCCTCGGCACGGACGCCGATGTCGATGGCCTGCACATCCGCAATCTGCTGAACATTTACCTCTTCCGCTTCTTCGACGCGCTGGTGCACGACGGCCATCTGCACGTGCTGGAAACGCCGCTGTTCCGCGGTGCTTGCGCACGGCTACCAGCAACAAAGAGCAGACGATCTGTTGCTACAGCGAGGCCGAGCGCGACGACGCGGCGGGGCGGCTGGGCAAGAGCGCCGGGATCACGCGCTTCAAGCCCGCGAACAGATCGCGTTGGGGGCCCGGCGGCTTCACGGACGCTGGCGTGTCGTCGGTCATCGCCGGGATACTTCACACACCTCGCCGTGCGCAGAGATGTGGCGCAAGTTTCCAACCTGTCAGTATCGCCTGGAATCGTCGCCAGCCGCGGCGATTTCGGCGGAGCGGGGCTCTGTGAGCCGCAGCGCGTTGGATCAGGGAGGAGCGACCAGGCTTCCCGAAGCCCTCTGTGCTGCCGGAGGTGCTGCGGGTCGCAGACCCGCGCTCCGCGTTGGTTGCGGCCGCGCTGCGCTGCGCTGTATCGCGGGTTTCCAATCCGCTGGCCGCAACGACACTCCGAACGGTCTGCCGATTGGAAATTGGTGATACAGCAGGTTGGGAACCCGCGCCATGACGACGGGAGATGTGGCCTCTGCAACAGTGACCGCACTCGGCTGCTCGGGGGGCGTGATGCGTGTGGGCGAACGGATTGCCAGCCTTCGCTGCTTCGCTCGGTTTCATCGCCCGGGTTTAAGGTTGTCCGAGGCCGGCCAGGGAAACTCCCGCGACGGGGTGCGCTGCGCGCGCATCAGTTTCGCCAGCTTCGCCACGAGGTCTGGATGTTGCGGGGACACATCGCGCATCTCGCTCGGATCGTCTTTCAAGTTGTAGAGTTCAATGCGCGAATCGGGCTGCGGGGCTTGGCCACGTGGCCGGAGGTTTTGGCGCACCGCTTTCCAATCGCCGACGCGCACGCATTGCTGGCCGCCGTAGCTGGGGAATTCGCGATACAGAAACGGACGCGGCTTCTGGCGGTGGCCCAGCAGCGTGGGCGCGAAGGTGAGGCCGTCGATGTCTTTCGGCGTTGCCTTTTTCGCGCCGACCAGCTCGAGGAGCGTCGGCAGCCAGTCTTCGAAACCGGTGACGCGGTCACTCACTGCGCCGGCTCGAATGTGCCCCTTCCACCGCACGAGGCACGGCACGCGAAAGCCGCCTTCGTAGAGAGAGCCTTTGCGCCCGCGCAGCGTGCCGGCGGATTGGAAGAAGTCCGTGTCCGTGCCGCCGAGCCGATCGTAGAGCGGCCCGTTGTCCGAGGTGAAAATGACGATCGTGCGTTGGTCGAGGCCAAGCTCCTTCACCAAGTCCATGAGCCGGCCGACCTCGCGGTCCAGGCGCGTGATCATCGCGGCGTACGCGGTGCGCGGCCAGCGGTGCGGGAGATAGTTCTTATCGCCCGTGTAAGGCTCGTCGGGAAACACGCCGCGATACGCGGCCAACGAATCCTCGGGCACTTGCAGCGCCAGGTGCGGCACGGTGGTAGGCACGTAGCAGAAGAACGGCCGTTCCTTGTTTTCGCGGATGAAGCGGCGCGCCTGCTCCATGATCAGATCGGGCGCGTAATCCTGGCCGGCGTAGCGCGCGTAGCTGGCCGGATCGCGCGGGTCAGCCTCAGCCGGAAGCTTCTGGTGCGCGGCGAATTCCGGGTTGCGCAGCGGCACGCGGCGGTCGTTGTCCCACAGATAAGTCGGGTAGTAATTGTGCGCCTGCCGCTGGCAGTTGAAGCCGAAGAAGCGGTCGAAGCCCTGCCGCTGCGGATCGCCCGCGGAGCCGGGCGGGCCGAGTCCCCACTTGCCGAACGCGCCGGTCGCGTAGCCCCGCGCCTGGAGCAATTCGGCGAGCGTCACTTCTTCGGCACGCAGCGGCTTCTGTCCCTCCGGTTTGACTTCGCTGTTGTCGCGAATCCACGCATGGCCCGGATGCTTGCCGGTCATCAGCACGCAGCGCGACGGTGCGCACACGGGGCTGCCGGAGTAGTGTTGCGTGAACCGCATCCCCTCCGCCGCGAGCCGGTCTAGGTTCGGCGTGCGAAATCTCGCCTGGCCGTAGCACCCGATGTCGCCATAGCCGAGATCGTCCGCGAGGAGGAAAATGATGTTCGGCGGACGCTCGGCGCAGAGCGACCGCGTCACTCCGAGGACGAGCAGCCCGAGAACGAGTGTGTTGATAAGTTTCGACGTCATTCGATCCGGCAATCCTGCGCCGCTTTCGTTCGAGTGCGGCGACGGGAGTTGCACATGCGCGTACTCCAGTTCACAAGCAATCGTTTTGGCGAGTCCTGAACATGCCCCTCACCCTGGCCCTCTCCCCTCCGTGGGGAGAGGGAACACGGATCGCGGTGCTCGCCAAGCGAAGCCGCTTTGAGTTTGTGCAAACGCTTACTGCCGTTCTCCCTCTCCCGTCGGACGGGAGAGGGCCGAGGTGAGGGTTTCGTGCGACCGCATACTCCGAGCTCAGCGATGGGCCAACGGATCATCCAACTGAAGTTGCAGTTCGGTCAGCTTGCGTTTCATCGCTTCCAATCGCGCGGCCTGATCGGGATCGGGAAAGTGGTCGTGAATTTCCTCCGGGTTGCGGCGCAGATCGAAAAGCTGCCAGCGGTCGATCTTCGGGTAGTGGATCAGCTTCCAGCGTTCGTTGCGCACCATTCGTTGGACGTCGCGGTAAGCGCCGAAGATTTCCGAGCGGACGCGTTTCCGCTGGCCGCGCAAGATCGGCGCGAGGCTTCGGCCTTCGAGGTTCTCGGGCGCGCTCAGACCCGTCAGCTCGCACAGCGTCGGGAACAGGTCGAACAGGTAGCAGAGCGCGTCTGACCGTTTGCCCTTGGGGACGCCAGGTCCGGCGAGGATGAGTGGCACGCGGACACTGTGATCGTAGAGACTTTGCTTGCCAAGTAATCCATGGCGCCCCACGGCGAGGCCGTTGTCCGCCGCGAAAAGGATGATCGTGTTGTCGGCCTGGCCGGAGTCTTCGAGGGCCTGCAGCACGCGGCCAATCTGCGCGTCGAGATGCGTGATCATCCCATAGTAAGCGGCGATCTCGCGGCGCACCGATTCGCGCGTGCGCGGCCAGGGGAGCAGCGCTTCGTCGCGCACTTTCAACTCGCCGTTGTCGAAGGGGTGCTCCGGCAGAAAGTTTTTCGGGAGTGTGATTCTCGCCGGCGGATAAAGGTCGGCGAACTCCTTTGGCGGTGTGCGCGGGTCGTGCGGCGCGGTGAAGGCGATGTAGAGGAAGAATGGTTTTTCGCTGCGGCGCCGGCACAGGAAGTCAACTGCGGCGTCGGCGAACAGCTCGCTGGAGAAGGCCGTCGCTGTGCGTTCGCGCTCCTTCGCGTACTTGCCGGTCGGATCGAAATCATGGACCGCCACCTTCGTATGATCGCTCATGCCGCCGAAGAAGACCGGCCCGCCGGCCGTGAACGCGCGCGCGTAGGAGGCGCAGTCGTTGTGCCATTTGCCGATGCCGATCGTGTCGTAGCCCGCGCGGCGCATGACTTCCGGCCAGAGCGGCAGCGCGGTCGGGATCGCGCCGCTCGTCGGTGTCGTCGTGGCACGGAAGAGCGAGCGGCCCGTCATCAGCATGGCGCGGCTCGGCACGCAGACCGCGCCTTGCTGTGCCCCCATGCAGAACGCGTGCGTGAACGCGAAGCCGCGCCGGACGAGCCGGTCGAGGTTCGGCGTCTGAATCTCGCGGTTGCCGAGTGCGTGGATGGTGTCGAACCGCTGATCGTCACTGAAGAGGAAGAGGACGTTTGGTGGGCGAGTGGAGGCGAGAGACCACGGGCCAAGACAGATGGAGCAAAGAACCAACGCCACGAAAACACGTGTGAACGCCGACCGGGCGCAACGCCTGCGCTGCGGTTTCAGCAACGAGTTGGTCGCGTGAGTGTTCACGATTGGTTGATGCTGACTTTCTTTACACCACGCAGATTCAGGACGGAACACAGATTTCCTTCCGCGTCGCTCCAACCAATCTGCGTTCCGTCCTGAATCGGCGTGGGAAATCATCGCGTTCTTGGGTGGATAACGAAACGGGTTCCAAGCGTGCGCTTGCCGAAGTTGACGATCAGGCCCCACGGGAGATCGAGGTATTTCAGCCACGTCAGCAAGGTGGCCCGATCTGCGGCACGGATCTCGTCGCGCAGAGAGAGAACCATCACAGGGCAGTGGTGCTCCACGAGCAGGCAATTGAGCTTGGCCTCACCCAGGCGTTCGCCGTCGCAGCAGATCGCGGCGATCGGCTGGTTCCCAGAACCCACGCCCTCAGCCCGGAGGTCGGCATCGAGCAGCCCGCGGTACGTGGTGTCGCGGTAGCCGAGGCGATACGCGGCGTAGATGCGGGCGAGACTCTCGCAAAGCGGCGTCAAGAGCGGGTGCGCTTTCGCGAGCGAGGGAGCTTGCTGGATCAGCTCGCCAGCGCTGACGGGGGGTGGCTCCTCGTCACTGAAGACAAACCGCTTGTGGATCAGGCTCTCCTTCGCGAAGTCGATCAAGAGACCGGTCTGAATCCGCCAGAACTTCAGGTAGGACGTGAGTTGAACGAAATGCTCCGGCGCGAACGCGCCCCACAAGGTTTTCAACTCCGGAACCAGTCGATCGGGCAGCACGAGGTCCGGCTCGAATTCGTCCACGGTGATGCCGCGGTGAACGAGTTTGCCATGTGGTTTGAAGAGATGTTCCACGCCTGCGGCTTTCAACTTGGCCGACAGAAGCTCGTGATAAAACACCTCGTCCAATCCTGGCCCCAGCTTGCGATGCACCTGCATCGCCAAACCGATGACCTCGTACGTCAGCTTGTCGCCTTGCTCGCTCATGGCTTCCGGGCTGGTTCCACGCCGATTCAGGACGGAACACAGATTCCTTTCAAGCTTTCTTCAAATCATCGGTGTTCCGGCCTGGATCAGCGTGGTGCACAGTTTTCTGTGGTGCACATTTTCATGCTCGTTCTGTTTCACGCCGAACCGTTCGAGGCGCTTCTGGACAGACTGCTCGGCCATCGCGTCAACTGCTCGTCTCGTTCGCTCACGGTCATGCCCGATCAGTTCCACGCAGATTCAGGACGGAACACAGATTGTTCTTCAGAATCTTTCCATGAAATCTGCGTTCCGTCCTGAATCTGTCTGGGGTGTTCTTCGCTTTCAGAAATTCAGCACCTGGTTGAGCTGGCTGAAGTAACCGGAGTAAAAGCTCACGATCTTGTAGGCGACTCCGAGCGCGATGACGAGATAGACCACGCGCGGGGTCCACTGGGCCACGGCTTTGAGTTTGCGCGAGGCTTCGTCGCCGTAGAGCGTGTGCAGCCGGCGGAGTGTGTCGTCGAGTTGACCGCTGAGTTCGCCGGTGCGGTAGAGGTTGGCGAAGAGTTCGGGGAACTCAGGGCTGCGGCGCACCAATTCGGCGGGCGTGTCGCCGGCCTCCAGGCGCGGTCTCCAGGTGCCAACGGTGCGGCGCAGCGCGGGCGAACCGCTGGCGGCGGCGGCCAGTTCCCACGCCGGGATGATCAGCACGCCGGCGGTGACGAGCGCCTCCAAGGCGGCGGCGGGCGGGGCCAGCGCGAGCTGCGGGCGGGCGCGGCCGAGCACCGGCACTCCGTGCAAGAGCCGCTCGACGAGCGCGCGCCAGTCTTCACCGTGCCGCCCCTGACAGCCCAGGACGACAACGAAGACCAGGAGGTAGAGCGGCGCGAGCAAGCCGAGCGTCCGGCCTGCGTAAGCGAGTACGTCGCCGGAGAGAAACAACTTCGGGAATGGAAAGATGAAAACCGCAGCGTGCAGGACGAAAGCCGGGTACGCCAGGTCGCCGATCACGCTCCGCAAGAGCTGCGCGCGCTCCCGGTAGTATTGCGCGAGCAGCTTGAAGCAGGCGTCGAGTCGGCCGCTCAATTCCCCCGCGTGCAGCAGCGCGATGTCGAAGGACGGGAAGCGGCGCCCGAGCCGGCGCATGGCTTCGTGGAGCGTGGTCCCGTGTTCGAGTTGTTCGAGCAGCAGGCCGCATAACGCGGGGAAGGAGCGCGCGGCGGGGGCCACGCGCGCCATCTGCAGGGCTTGCAGCAGGGGCACGCCGGCGCTGAGCAGAGTGCCGAGTTGATGGTAAAACTCGGCGTGGTGAGTGAGCTGCCCGGGCGTGAAGATCGGTGGCATAACGCCCCGGCCGCCAGCGCGGGATCAGACGCCCACTTTGTCGAGGTTCGCCTTGAGATCGCGCTTGCTGCGCATACCGACGATCTGCTCCGCCACCTCGCCGTCTTTGAAGATCAGCATGGTGGGGATGGCCCGGACGCCGTATTCGACGGTGAGGGCCTGGTGTTCGTCGATGTTGACCTTGCCGAATTTGAAGCGGCCGTCGCACTCGCTGGCCAATTCGTCCAGGACGGGGGCGATCATTTTGCACGGGCCGCACCACTCGGCCCAGAAATCGACCAACACCGGCAGCGGCGATTCGAGGACTTCCTGCTTAAAATTCTGTTCGGTCAAAGTGACCATATTTGAGCTAACCATAGTGAAAACTCCTGACACAACTTTTCCCGAGGAGAAAAATCGATACCTGCTGAACGCGGCCTTACAACCACGCCGCGTTACAGCCCAAGTAGCAAGACTCGCACGAGCACGAGCAAGCCGATGACGGCCGCGGCAATCGCCAGGCCCATGTCCAATCCGCTCACGCCAACGACGGCCGGCATCGGCATACTGGCCGGCCGGGACATCGCCGGGGCCGCTCCGGCTGCGGGAGCAGCGGGCGCGGGGCGCTGGGCCGGCGCGCCCGCGTGGGCCGCGGCAGCGGCGGGCGCCCCAGCCCCCGGGGGGGGGGCCCCCGCCGGCGGGGGCCGCCCCCGGGGGGCCGGCGGCGGGGGCGGCGGCCCCAGCCGCAGGCGGTGGCGCCGCCGCGGCTGCGGCAGCCGCCGGGGCCGGGATTTTAATCGTCGGCGCGGCCGTGGGTTTCGGCGGCAGATTGATGCGCACCGTTTCCTTCTTGGGTTGCACCTTGACGGCTTCCGCCGGTCTGGGTGGCACGGCGCCCGCAGGCACGTTGGGAATGTTCTCAGCCATAAAATTTAGTCTGGTTGCAAACTAGGATTCGCGCCACGCAGTGTCAAATGCTTATTCTGCGCATCCTCTGCGCAGCGTCCGCCCGCGCCCCGACCGAGTGCGCGTGACCGCGGCGCGGCGAGTCGGCGCGCCGTTCGCCTAACGGCGCCGATCGTCGTACCGGCCGCCGCCGCGCGGCACGCGCTCTTCTTTCGGTTGGGCGAGGTTCACGGTTAATTGGCGGCCCTGGAATTCTTTGCTGTGAAACATCTCGATCGCCTTCGCGGCTTCCTCCTTGGTGGACATTTCGATGAAGACAAAGCCGCGCGACTTGCCGGTGAACTTGTCGAGCATCAGCTTGACCGAGGTCACGACTCCTGCCTGGGCAAAATGGTCATGGAGTTCGCGCTCCAGCGTCCGGTAACTGAGGTTGCCGACAAAAAGTCTCGTCTCGTTCATGACTTGTTGGATGGGTTTGTGGCTCAGAAAACAGTGGGGAGCTCTGCACCCGCAGGATTACTGAATGCCGTCCCAACCGGGACCTGACACTCTGTCACACTGACACCGACACTGCACGTTCTTCGCTGACTGGGCGAGAGCCTAGCAAACCGCCCCCGGGAGTCAACGGCAGATCACACGGCAGATCGCAGCGCGTGCAGTGGCGGCGAGGGCACTGCGACTCGACCAGTGCAGCCACCGGCGCAGGTCTGACAAGATGACGATTCTGCCCTCAATGGTTCTGCCAGCCTGGGCATGGCGGACAAGCGCGCCCAAGTCGGAGCGACAGAATCATTGAGGGCAGAATCATTCATTTCACAGGGTCTTGTTGGGCTGACCCGCTTGTTGGAAAGGTGAGAATTTGGTTCCCCGCTGCTTTCAATGGAATCGCCGGGGCCTCAAATCCGAAGCTCGAAATCCGAAACCCGAAAGAAGTCCGAAATCCGAAATCCGAAGACCAAAGCGCCTCCGCCGGGGCGCGTGGTTCCGCTGGGCTGCGCCGTGCGAGCCCCCCCCGGGAGGCCGTGGCCCGGCGGGACGTCCCCGTTCCCTCGCGTCCGGGGGAAGAGGCCAGGTACCGTGGGGTCTTGAGCTTTCGGGCTTCGGATTTCGGACTTCTTTCGGATTTCGGATTTCGGATTTCG
>ORMF010532671.1_pt1 | contig 13468 bp, 5 predicted proteins | sample 1779871 | NCBI WGS metagenome assembly ORMF01 (sample SAMEA104232316, study PRJEB22302) | groundwater metagenome | biome: forest; feature: aquifer; material: groundwater | place: USA | collected 2011-08-07 | depth 5.4 m | reverse complement strand
TATGGAAGGTGCGCATGGTGAGCTGCGTTCCGGGCTCGCCAATGCTCTGAGCGGCAATGATTCCCACCGCTTCCCCAATGGACACCAAACGGGCCTGACCCAATCCCCAGCCATAGCAAAGCCGGCAGATGCCCCGGCGGGCCTGGCACACCAAGGGCGAACGAACGTAGACCTGCTCTATCTTGGCAGCGGCGATCAGTTGGGACTTCTCCACATCGATGATCTCGTTGCGTTCAACGATGATCTCGCCGGTCTCGGGATGGACCACCGCTTCGGCAGGCACCCGGCCAAAGATACGATCAGCAATGGATTCCGTGAGGGCGCGGCCGGCGCCGGCGGAAATCCAGACGCCGGCGGTGGTCTCACAATCTTCGGCCAGCACGATGACATCCTGGGAAACGTCGATCAGCCGCCGGGTAAGATATCCGCTATCCGCAGTGCGGAGCGCGGTGTCAGCCAGTCCTTTGCGGGCCCCGTGGGTCGAGATAAAGTACTCCAGCACCGAGAGCCCCTCGCAGAAGCTGGACTTGATGGGAAGCTCGATGATGCGACCTGAAGGGTCGCTCATCAGGCCGCGCATTCCCGCCATCTGACGGATCTGAGCGATGTTACCCTTGGCTCCGGAGTTGGCCATCATGTGGATGGGACCGAAGGGATCCAGGTATTTAGGAATCTCCGCTGCGATGTCATCGCTGGCCCCCTGCCAGATCTGGATCGCGTTGCTGTAGCGTTCCTCTTCGGTGATCAACCCCCGTTGGAATTGCGCCTCGATCTGCGCGATCTTCAACTCCGCCTTGGTGATGATCTCTGCCTTGGGGATCGGCACCTCAAGGTCTTTCATCGCAATGGTGGTGCCCGATTGGGTGGCGAACCGGAACCCGATGGTTTTGACCTTATCCACCACGCCGGCGGTGTCCTCGTTGCCGAAGAGGTGGTGGCATTCGCTGACCAGCTTTCGCAACGCCTTGCGGTCCATCAGTTCGTTTTTGAACTGGAGTTCCAGCGGCAGCACTTCGTTGAACAGGATGCGGCCGATGGTGGTCTCCCGCAATCCAGAGACGCCGGGCTGGCGCACTCTGATCATCGCCTGAAGGTCGATCTGCCGGAGATCGTAGGCCATCTTGGCCTCGCTGACCGAACTGAAAGCCCGCTGTTCTCCCTTCGCCCCGGGACGCTCCAGCGTCATGTAATAGCACCCGAGGACCATATCGAGGGTCGGAGAAACGATAGGGTCGCCGGAACTGGGGGAAAGCAGGTTGTGGGTGCTCAACATGAGGTGCTTGGCTTCAGCCACGGCGTAGCGGGACAGAGGCACGTGCACGGCCATCTGGTCCCCGTCGAAGTCGGCGTTGAAGGCCGTGCACACCAGTGGATGGATCTGGATGGCGCTGCCCTCGATGAGGACGGGCATGAAGGCCTGGATGCCCAACCGGTGCAGGGTCGGCGCCCGGTTCAGCAACACGGGCCTGTCCTTGATCACGTCCTCCAGCACGTCCCACACTTCCGGCTTGGCCCGCTCCACGATCCGCTTAGCGCTCTTGATGTTATGGGCGAGGTTCAATTCGACCAGCCGCCGCATCACGAATGGCTTGAATATCTCCAGCGCCATCCGCTTCGGCAGACCGCATTGGTCCAACCGCAACTCGGGACCCACCACGATGACCGACCGGCCGGAATAGTCGACTCGCTTACCCAGGAGGTTCTGACGGAACCGTCCCTGTTTGCCCTTGAGCATGTCTGACAACGACTTCAGCTTGTGGTTGCCGCTACCGGCCACCGCGCGCCCGCGCCGCCCGTTGTCGATCAGGGAGTCCACTGCCTCTTGCAGCATGCGCTTTTCGTTGCGGATGATGATCTCCGGAGCGCCCAGTTCCATCAGGCGGCGGAGCCGGCTGTTGCGGTTGATGACGCGCCGGTACAGGTCGTTCAAATCACTGGTGGCAAACCGGCCGCCATCCAACTGGACCATGGGCCGCAGGTCCGGCGGCAACACCGGCAACACGCTGAGAACCATCCAATCCGGGCGGTTCCCACTCTTGCGGAAAGCCTCGATCACACGCAGCCGCTTGGTGGCCTTTTTCCGGCGCTGACCCGCCGTGGTCTGCACTTCGCGCTGCAACCGCTCGCGCAAATCCTCCAGATCGGTCTGGGCCAGCGCCTCCATGACCGCCTCAGCGCCCATGCTGGCCTTGAAGATGGAACCGTATTTATCGCGCAGTTCTCGAACTTTGGTATCGGTCAAGAGTGTGAGCGGGCGCAGTTCATGGATATCGTCGAGCTTGGTCTCCAGCGCTTCCTTTAGGCGGGACATCTCCTGAGTGAGCTGCCGATTGATCGGCTCGATCTCCTGTAGGATCCGCTGCTCGTACCGCTCCTGATCAGCCGAAATCTTGAGGACCTCGTCCTTCTGCCGCTGGAGAAAGGTCGCATCCAGATGGCCCAGCAGCGTCTGGGTCTCCTTGCGGAGGGTTGCCAGGTGCTGCTCCGCCACTTCCACCCCAGCCTCGATCAGCACCGAGCCGTCGAACTCGATGGTTTCGGCCGCCGGCCGGCCCAACTGCGCCTCGAGTTGCGCCAGCAGTGCCGCGCCGCGGTCATCGACCTCTTTCAGTGCTGCTTCTTGGTTCGCCTCAAGCTCCGCCAGCGTCGCCTGTTTTCGCTGCGCCAACTCCGACAACTGGTCCTGGTAGTTTTGCCGGATCGCCTCGATCGGTGCGTCCCGAGCGGCTTCGGCTTCGGTCACCTGCCGCTGGTACTCGTCCTGAGCCAGCTGCTGGTGGTAGGAGCGCGCTTCCTCATCCACCGAGGTCACGATGTACTGGGCGAAGTAGATAACCCGCTCAAGGCTGCGGGGCGAAATGTTGAGCAGAAGGGACAGCCGGCTGGGCGTGCCCTTTACGAACCAGATGTGGCTAACTGGCGAAGCCAGTTCGATATGTCCCATGCGCTCGCGCCGCACCTTGGACCGCGTGACTTCGACCCCGCACTTGTCGCAAATGATGCCCTTGTAGCGCACCCGTTTGTACTTGCCGCAATAGCACTCGAAGTCTTTGGTGGGACCAAAAATCTTCTCGCAGAACAGACCGTCCTTTTCAGGTTTGAGCGTCCGGTAGTTGATCGTCTCCGGCTTCGTGACTTCCCCATAGGACCAACTGCGGATCTGCTCCGGCGACGCCAGAGAGATGCGGATTGCCGTAAAGTCGTTCACGTCTAACACGTTAGAACTCTCCCTTTTCCATTCCGGTCAAGTCGATGCCCAGATCGGGCACTTCCAGCCCTGCATCCTCAATGAACGTAACCGATTCCTCGTCGTCGTTGAGGATCTCCACCGAAAGGCCCAGGCTCTGGAGTTCCTTCACCAACACCTTGAAGGACTCCGGGACCCCGGATTCCATGATGCTTTCGCCTTTGACAATCGCTTCGTAGGTCTTCACCCGGCCGACCACGTCGTCGGATTTCACCGTGAGCAATTCTTGCAGGATGTGGGCCGCCCCGTAGGCCTCCAACGCCCACACCTCCATCTCACCGAAGCGCTGGCCGCCGAATTGCGCCTTTCCGCCCAGTGGCTGCTGGGTGATGAGGGAATACGGGCCGGTGGACCGGGCGTGAATCTTGTCCTCCACCAGGTGGATCAGTTTCATCATGTAGATCTGACCCACGGTCACCGGATGGTCGAACGATTCGCCGGTGCGTCCGTCATACAGCGTCACCTTGCCGGTCGGCGGCGAGGCCAGCTGATCTTCGTCGTACATCTGCTGGGCAATCTTCGTCAGATCATCCAGACTAGGCGACCGTCCGTCTCGCCCATGGTGGCTCACCCACAGCCTGAGGCACGCCTCCTTGGCGTAGCCGAACTCGTTGTCGTCGAACACCCTGGTGGGATTGAATCCCTGCTGCTCGATCCACCGCCGGGTAATGGCCATACGTTCTGCTTGTGGCAGATCATGAGACAAGGAAGTGGGATCGGCGGCAACCGCCTGGTCCACCATCCACGACCGGGCCAGCGCATCCTCGATGGCCTCGCTGGTGGCGCCGTCAAATACCGGCGACAGCACCCGGAAGCCCAGATTCTTGGCGGCCCACCCAAGGTGGGTTTCCAACACCTGGCCGATGTTCATTCGGGAGGGCACGCCCAGGGGATTCAGGATGATCTCCACCGGCGTCCCGTCCTCCAGGCGCGGCATATCCTCCACCGGCAGGATCCGGGCGATGACACCCTTATTACCGTGGCGGCCCGCCATCTTGTCCCCCTCGGAGAGCTTGCGCCGCTGGGCAATGCTCACCTGGACCAACTTGATGACACCCGGAGGCAGCTCCGAGTGCTCCACGCGAGAGAACACCCGAACATTGATGATCTTGCCGTGTTCACCATGCGGAACACGCAGCGAGGTGTCCTTGACCTCCCGGGCTTTCTCACCAAAAATAGCCCGGAGCAGCTTCTCTTCAGGAGTGAGCTCCGTCTCGCCCTTGGGCGTGATCTTGCCCACCAGGATGTCGCCGGGCCCAACCTCGGCGCCGATGCGGATGATCCCCTCTTCATCCAGGTCTCGCAGGCTCTCCTCGCCCACGTTGGGAATGTCCCGCGTGATTTCCTCGGGCCCGAGTTTGGTTTCACGGGCCTCGATCTCGTGCTTTTCGATGTGAATGGAGGTGAACTTGTCTTCTTGCGCCACCCGCTCGCTGATGATGATGGCGTCCTCGAAGTTGTAACCCTCGAAGCTCATGAAGGCGCAGAGCAGGCTCTGACCCAACGCCAACTCCCCCTGATCCGTGCTGGAGCTGTCGGCCAGCGGCTGACCCTGTTTCACGACGTCGCCCTTGAACACGATGGGCCGTTGGCTGATGCAGGTCCCCTGGTTGCTGCGGCGGAAACGGACCAGATCATGGTTGTAGCGCTGCCCGTCCGCGCCCTCCACCACAATCCGGGTGCCGGTAACGCTGGCAACCACCCCGTCGGTGGACGCCCGCACCACGTGGCCCGAATCCCAGGCGGTCCGCAGTTCCATGCCGGTCCCCACCAGGGGCACCTCCGGCCGGAGCAGGGGCACCGCCTGGCGCTGCATGTTGGAGCCCATCAGCGCGCGGTTGGCGTCGTCGTGCTCAAGGAACGGGATAAGCGAAGTCGCCACGCTGACGATCTGCTTGGGCGACACGTCCATGAAGTCGACTTTTTCCGGCGACTCCACCACGAACCGGTGCCCGTGACGGCCCTCAACGCGCGCCTCGATAAACTGGTTCTTCCCGTCTAGCAACGCGTTGGCCTGAGCCACGATGTAGTGCTCTTCGACGTCTGCGGACAGGTATTCAAACTCCGACAACACGAACGGCACAATCTTTACCATCTGCGATGGAAGCTTCCCGAGCGCCCCGGCCACCGCTTCGTCAACGATATCGCCCTTGCCGGCCAAGGGCTTTCCGTTACCTCCCACGACCGCATCCCGCAACGTTCGCCCAAGCAGTTGGGTCGAATCGCTGGCAAGCTCCTTGACGACGGGGCGGTAGGGCGTCTCGATGAACCCGTATTCGTTGACGCGCCCATAGGTGGCCAACGATCCGATCAGACCGATATTGGGACCTTCGGGAGTCTCGATGGGGCAGATGCGGCCGTAATGGGAATGGTGGACGTCCCGCACCTCGAAACCCGCCCGGTCTCGGGACAGCCCGCCGGGACCCAGCGCCGAGAGGCGTCGCTTGTGGGTCAACTCAGCCAGCGGGTTCGTCTGGTCCATGAACTGTGAAAGCTGTGATCCCCCGAAGAACTCCTTGATGGAGGCGACCACGGGCCGGATGTTGATCAGCGCGCTGGGGGTTGCTTGCTCCGGATCGGTGATGGTCATCCGCTCACGGATGACGCGCTCCATCCTCAGGAGCCCAATGCGGAACTGGTTCTGGATCAGTTCCCCCACCGCTCGGATGCGGCGGTTCCCCAGGTGATCGATGTCGTCGGGGTGGCCGACGCCGTTGTTCAGTTGGACCTGGTGGCGGATGATCTCCACCAGATCGTGGTTGCTCAAGATTCGGACGGTATTCAGCGGATCGAGGCTCAACCGCTTGTTGATCTTGTAACGTCCCACCCGCCCCAGGTCGTACCGGCGAGGATTGAAGAAGAGCGCCGTCACCAACGCGTGCGCGTTGTCCAGGTTGGGAGGGTCGCCCGGCCGCAGCCGCCGGTAGAGTTCAACCAGCGCCTCGTCGGTGGTCTTGGTGGGCTCACGTTCGATGGTGGTTCGGATGTAACGGTGATCATCGTCGGTATCCACGTCAGCGAACAGACCCATCAGGTCCTCATCCGAACCCAATCCGATGGCGCGCAACAGCATGGTCACCGGGATCTTGCGGCGCCGGTCGACCTTGACGGACAGCACGTCCCGGTTGCTGGTCTCAAACTCAAGCCAAGCCCCCCGGTTAGGGATGAGCTTGGCATACGCCAGTTTGCGGCCGCTGGCCGGGTCGTCTTCCAGGGTGAAGTAGACCGACGGTGAACGCACCAGCTGGCTGACCACCACTCGCTCGGCGCCGTTGATGATGAAGGTCCCATTGGTCGTCATCATCGGAAAGTCGCCCATGAAGATGGGTTGTTCGATGTGCTCGCCGGTCTCCTTGATGCTCAGACGCACGTTGACAAACAGCGGCGCAGCAAAGGTCACGTCCCGGGCGCGGCATTCGGCCTCGGGGTGTTTCGGCGTCCGGAACGCGTAGTCCTGGAATCGCAGCTCCATCCGGGAGCCGCTGAAATCTGTGATAGGATTTATTTCGTCAAAGAGTTCGCGCAGGCCTTCTCGTTTGAACCATCCAAACGAATCAACCTGGATCTGAATAAGATTGGGGACCTCAAGCACGTCCGGGATGCGGGCGTAGGACTTGCGAATCCTGGGTACGACACTGCGCTGCAAGGCGGAAGGCAGAGCCGTTAACGTCATACGGTGTTCCTCCTCCCCGCACGAAGCGGGACGTGGCAGCAGCCCTGGACAACAGACCGCGCGTTACCAGGATGCTGGATGGGATTGGACGGAGAAAAGAACCCGGCACAGTACTTGAATACGCATCGCCGTAGATGGCAATTCTACTCCTCGTCTCATATATTGTCAACAACAGCGGCCGCTCGTAATTGCTCAGTCTTGCGGGGACGAGTTGTTCCGGGGGAGCGTCCAGGGAGGCGCAGCCTCCTTGGCAGGGTTCAAGGGGTGTCCCCTTGATTGAACCACCTCTCCCCCTTACCCCCCTTGGGAGGAGAGGGGGCAAATAAAGAGCAATGGTGAGGGGACACCCCTCACACACCCTGCCAGCGGGGTTCGGCACATTGTCCCCCAAAACTGAGGAGATACGGCCGCTCGAATTTGCGGAAGAATCCAAACGCACCGGAGGATGAAATTGCCTGACACCTACATCACGGAGGAACTGCGCGCTCAGGTGGGTAAGGAACGAGACCGAATCGTTTCGTTCCCCGTCGACAACAGCCTCATCCGTCAGTGGGCCATCGCCGTCCGGTGGCCCGAGCCGCCGGAGCGGCTCTACTGGGACGAAGAGTATGCCAAGACGACGCGGTTCGGGGGAATCATCGCACCCCCCTTCTTCAACCCCTTCGCCTACCACGTGGATGAGGAGCGGATGAAAGGCCCATCCACTGCCGGGGTCCTTTCATCGGCTCCCGGGACCCGGCCGCTCAACGGCGGCGGCGAGGTCGAGTATTTCGAGCCCATCCGCCCCGGCGACGTCATCACGTCGGTTTCCAACGTCGCCGAATTATTCGAGCGTCCGGGGCGCCTCGGCGTCATGATGTTCATCATCACCGAGACGCGCTGGACCAACCAGCGAAACCAACTGGTGCGCGTCTACCGCGGCACCAGCATCCGCTACTGAATCGGAGGAGCGGCGATGACCAAGCTCTATTTTGAAGACGTGCAGGTTGGGGACAAGGTCCCGGAATTCCGCCGCCAAACCGGCTTTATGGAGTGGGGCCGCTTCGCCGGCGCCAACGAGGAATACGTGGCGATCCACGAGGATGACGAGGCGGGGGCCAAGTCTGGGCTCCCCGGGGGCATCGGGATGGGCAACCTCCGGTTCTGCTACATCCAGAACATGCTGTCCGACTGGATCGGAGAGGAGGGGTGGATAAAAAAGGTATCCCTCCAATACCGCGGCCTGAACTTGAAGAACGACTGGATTGTGGCCAAAGGAACCGTTACCGCCAAGGTCCAACAGGACGGGGAACACTGGATCGAATTGGATGTCCAAGCCGAGAACGGCAAGGGCGAGGTCACCGCACCCGGAAAAGCGGTGGTTTCCGTGCCCAGCAGAGGGTAATCTCGGTTGGCCCCACCCCCGCTACTTGCCGATACAGAACTTGCTGAAAATGGCGTCCAGCAAATCTGCCTGGGCCGTTTCTCCTGTGATCTCACCCAACGCGTTTACGGCGCTAGTCAGGTCGATAGTGATGAAATCCGCGGGCAACCCGTCGTGGTGCGCCCGGAGCGCATCCTTCACGTGACCGGCCGCGCGTTCCAGCGCAGAACGATGGCGGATGTTGCTCACCACCGGCTCGGATCCATCGAACACCTTTCCGCCGAGCGCAAACTGGCGCAGCTTTTCCTCTAGCTCATCCACCCCCGCGCCCGAAAGCGCAGAAACGGGCTGCCCCGGCCACGCGGCGGCTTCGGCAACCGGCAGCGGGAGTCCTTCGGGGGCGCCGGCGAAGCGAGCCGCCCACGGCGCGGGGGGCAGGTCGCTCTTGTTGCCGACCACGAAGACCCGTTTCCCAACCAACGCTCGGGCGATAGCATCATCCTGGGCGTCCCAAGGGCGGCTCAGGTCCACCACCCACAGCACCACATCGGCAGTATCGAGCGTTGCCCGGCTGCGTTCGACCCCCAGGCGCTCCACCGGGTCCACGGTATCCGCTATTCCGGCGGTATCGACAAACACGAAGGGGATGTCCCCGATGTTGGCCACCTCTTCCAGGGTGTCCCGGGTGGTGCCCGGAATAGCGGTCACGATGGCACGATCCCGCCCCAATAACCGGTTGAGCAGGCTCGACTTTCCGGCGTTGGGACGCCCGACGATGGCGGTACGCACCCCCTGCCGGTAAATCATCCCCTGCCCAGCGGTGGCGATGAGCCGCCCCAACCCCACCAACGCCGCGTCCATTGCTTGAGCCGCGTCGCTGGCCTCGACCTCATCCTCGGGGAAATCGACCAGCGCGGTGAGATACGCCAGCGGTTCGATCAACATGGCGCGCAACGCCCGCACCCGGCCAGAGAGCCCACCGGCCAGGCCATCGACGGCTAGACGCAAACCGCCGGGAGTTTTCGAGGTGATTATGTCGAGCACGGATTCCGCTTGAGCCAGGTCCAAACGGCCGTGGAGGAAGGCACGCAGCGTGAACTCACCCGGCTCCGCCAGCCGGGCGCCCTGCCGCAGCAGCAGCCCGAGCGCGGTCTGAACCACCAGCGGACCGCCGTGACAGGTGAGTTCGACCATTTCTTCCCGGGTGTAGCTGCGCGGGGCGTTGAGGAGCAGCGCCATCACTTCGTCCACCGCCGACCCCGTTGCCGGATCGACCAGGTGGCCGTAAACGGCGCGATGGTCTCGCAGCCGGCCCGTGAATAGCCCCGACACGATCGCGCCGCTCTCAGTTCCGCTGAGACGCACCACGCCGAGCGCACCCGTGCCCAGGGGCGTGGCCACCGCGGCGATGGTGTCTTGGTACATGGCGTGACGAGCGGAATCGGAGCCTGGTAGGTTGAGCGGCGCCGGGCGGAGCGTCAGTCCTTGCGCACCGTCAACCGGAGGCGGTGGCCCTCCACGTCCAGGTCCTCCGTATAGCCACCGGCCTGAACGCCCCGGGCGATGGAGCGGGAAAGCGTCTCCTGTTTGATGTAATTCCCGTGGGCCGACATGACCGCAGCGACTTCATCATCGCCCTCAAAGAAGGTTTCGATGGCATCGGCGATGGCAAAATCGGCGGAGCGGCGCATGGTCTGGATGCGGTGCACCAACTCCCGCGCCAAACCTTCGGCCGCCAACTCCGGCGAGACACTGCTGTCCACCGCAACCACGTAGCCTCGCTCCTCCTGCAACACCAACGGCTTGGCAATCTCCACAATGAGGTTCAACTCGTCGCCCGACAACGCCACCTCCTGCCCGTCGTCCAATGTAACCAAAAGCGGCTGAGCGGCCAGGTAGGCTTGATACCAAAGGGCCCGCTCTTCGGTTGACGCCTTGGCAACGGCCGCCTTGATGTGCCGGAGGTTCTCGCCATACTTCGGCCCAAGCAGCTTATCATTGGTGGCGAACCGGCGATCCACCCCTGGAGGGTCTCCCACGACGACCCTCTTGACGTTGAGTTCTTCTTCCACCTGTTGACCCAAGCGCTCAAGCACCGCCCTTTCTTGATCGGTGCGGGGGGATAGATACACCGCGCCCAACGGTTGGCGAACTTTGACGGCCGCCTTGCTGCGCGCCGCCCGACCCAGGCTCACCATGCGCATGACCAACCGGGTATCCCGGTTCAGCGTTTCATCCACCTCGGCGTAATCGGGTTCCGGGAACTGGGCCAGGTGGACGCTCTCGGGCGCTGAAGGGTCCACGGTGCGCACCAGGTTCTGGTAAAGCTCCTCGGCGACAAAGGGCGTGAACGGCGCCAGCAGCTTCGAGAGTGCCGTCAGGCAGGTGTACAGCGTATCGTAGGCGGCGAACTTGTCGCCGTCGTTCTCGCTCTTCCAGAACCGCCGCCGGGATCGGCGCACGTACCAGTTGGACAGGTCGTCCACGAACTCCTGAATGCGCCGCCCTGCATCGGTGGGGTTGTACGCCTCCATGGCAGTGGTGACCTCCTCCACCAACGTGTGCAGCTCGGACCGGATCCAGCGATCGAGGTCCGAGTACGGCAGCGGGCCGGTCACTGAGACCGGATCGTAGTTATCGATGTTGGCGTAGGTAACGAAGAAGCTGTAGGTGTTCCATAACGTGAGCAGGAACTTGCGAAGGCTCTCGCCCACCAGGTCAACCGAAAAACGCCGCGGGTTCCCGGCGGGCGAGGCGGTGTACAGGTACCAACGCAACGCGTCCGCCCCATGGTTGTTCAACACGCTCCAGGGGTCCACCACGTTGCCCTTCGATTTGCTCATCTTCTCGCCCTTGCCATCGAGAATGTGGCCGAGGCTGATCACGTGCTGATAGGCGATGGAGTCTCCCACCGCGTCGGGAGCCGCCGCATGAAGCAGTGTGGCCAGGGCATGGAGGGTGTAGAACCAGCCGCGGGTCTGGTCCACGCCTTCGCAGATGTAATCGGCCGGGAACCAGGTCCGGAAGGTCTCCCGGTTCTCGAAGGGGTAGTGCCACTGGGCGTAGGGCATGGCGCCGGAGTCGAACCAGGCGTCCACAACCTCGGTAACGCGGCGCATGGGCGCCCCGCAGGCGGTGCAATCGAACAGCACGCCGTCCACGAAGGGGCGGTGGAGATCCAGGTCCTCGGAGTAGCCGCGGATGCCGGGCTTGGCCGCCAACTCCGCCCTGCTGCCCACGCACTCGTGAGCGCCACAGCGCTCGCATTGCCACACCGGCAGCGGCGTGCCCCAGTACCGCTCGCGTGAGATGGCCCAGTCCACATTGTTGTCCAGCCAATCGCCGAACCTGCCCTCTCGAATGTGGTCCGGATACCAATGGATCCGGGCGTTGCCGTCCACCAGTTGTTGCTTCACCATCGTGGTTCGGATGTACCAGGAGGGCTTCACGTAGTAGAGCAGCGGCGTGTTGCAGCGCCAGCAGAAGGGGTAGGTGTGGGTGATGGTCCCCACCCGGTGCAGCAACCCGCGCGCGCGCAGGTCTCGAAGGATCAGCGGGTCCGCCTTCTTTACGAACATTCCTGCAAAATCTTTCGGGCAGGGATGGATCTCGCCTTTCAGGTCGACGTGCTGGATGAAAAAGAGCCCCTCCGATTTCCCAACCTCGAAGTCGTCGGCTCCGAAGGCAGGAGCAATATGCACCACCCCGGTGCCGCCGGCCATGGAAACGAACTCGCCGGCGACCATCGGATACGTCAACGCCTCGCCGTCAGGATGCTTGTAGTTGGCCAATTCCAGCGAACCGGCGCCGCCAAACCGCATCACCTGGAAGCCCATCTCCACAGGATCGAACAGGGGGTGGTAGCGATGGCCCACCAGGTCGCTCCCCCTCACCGTGCCGGCGATGGTGTAGTCCTCGCCCTTCAGCGTCTGCTCTGCCAGCGCCTGGGCCACCACCACACGCTCCCCCGCCTTCTGCGCGACCACGTAAGTCGCCCCGGGGGCAACCGCGAGCGCGGTGTTGCCCGGCAGGGTCCACGGCGTGGTGGTCCATGCCAGGACATAGGTGGGAACTCCGGGCGCAAACAACAACTGATCCGGATCCCGGCCGCCCCGGTGACGCCCTTGGCCCGAGTGCTCCGCGAGCCTGAACTTGACGTAGACCGAGGGGTCGACCGTCTCATCGTTGTAGCCCAGGGCCACTTCGTGGGAGCTGAGCGATGTCCCGCAGCGGGGGCAATGGGGAGTGGTCTTGTAGCCCAGGTACACCAACCCCTTGTCCCACAACTGCTTCATGATCCACCAACCGGTCTCGATGTACTCGTTCCGGAAGGTGACGTAGGCGTTGGGAATATCGATCCAGAATCCGATGCGGTCGGTGAGGTTTTCCCACTCCTTCACGTAGCGGAACACCGACTCCCGGCACTTCTGGTTGAACCGCTCGATGCCGTACTCCTCGATCTCGCGCTTGCTGGCGAGACCGAGCTCCCGTTCGACCTCCAGCTCCACCGGCAGGCCGTGGGTATCCCAACCACCCTTGCGCGGCGCTTGAAATCCCTGCATGGTCTTGTAACGGGGCATGACGTCTTTGAACACCCTCGCCAGCACGTGATGGATACCGGGCATGCCGTTGGCCGTCGGCGGGCCCTCGAACATGATGAACGTGGGGCCGCCCTCCCGCTGGGCGACGCTCTTACGGAAGATGTCGTGCTCTTTCCAGAACGCCAGGACCTCCTCCTCGAGTTTCGGGAAATGAACCTTGCTATTGACCGGTTTGAACATGACCTGCGCTCCTGAAATAGCTGCGCGCGGCTCGCACAAAAAAATCCCGCCCCAATCAAGGGACGGGAAGTTCACCCGCGGTACCACCCTCATTGCCGCTCGCTGCGGCCACTCCGTGCTCGGGGCGCCAGCGTGCCCCTGCCCTGATAACGGGTGGCGGTCCCGGCCAGATCTACTCAGCCAACGGTTCGCTGATCGACGAACCCGGCTTTTCGGCTGGCGGCTCAGGAGGGATGTTCACCACCGCTCGACGTGTCCGCTCCCACCATACCGGACTCGCTGGACGCCACCCGCGGGGCTACTCGTCTCCGTCAATGCCTTGTTCACCTTCGAAAATAGCAATAGCGGCCGGGGAGGTCAAGGGGAATCGATCCGGTAGGGGCGGGTTTGAAACCCGCCCTCGG
>ORMF012343094.1_pt1 | contig 13470 bp, 10 predicted proteins | sample 1779871 | NCBI WGS metagenome assembly ORMF01 (sample SAMEA104232316, study PRJEB22302) | groundwater metagenome | biome: forest; feature: aquifer; material: groundwater | place: USA | collected 2011-08-07 | depth 5.4 m | reverse complement strand
TGATCTCGTCGTCCGTGCCGAGACCGCCGACACCGGCGCGGTTGCGGGCCCCTTTGTAGAAGTCTCCGCCGACGTTCACGCCGAACTGCGGACAGAGATCGTACGATGCGCGAAAGGCCGGCCCCTGCACGTTCGTCGGATTAACCCAGTTGCCAATGTGCCCCCAGTAACCGGGAGCATAAAACAAGGGGTCGATATACCGGTAGCCGGCGGTGGCGTTGAGCGCCCCGGATTTGTAATTGAGATCTCCCCAGAACGCACTGTTCTGGTGAGTGCCGACATAGTGGTTGGGCCCGTTGTGTGTTATGGTCTTGCCAAAATCCAAGTAGGTGCTGAACTGACTGTTGAAATAGTAGTTGACCCAGGTTCCCAGCACGTATACTTCGTGGAAGGCGGGCCCGCCATACGACGACGAGCTTTTGGTCGAGGTGTCATATGCCGTGAAGCCGAAGTAATTGCTCTGGTGTCTCCCAAGGTTGTATCCACCCATGAGCCCCATCATCTGCTCGATCCCGATCTGGCCCGTATATCCGGCGCCGATCGGCTTCTGATTAGAGTTGAATAGATCGACGTTGGGCGATGCGCCGGCAAAGGGGATCATATAAGGACCATCTCTTGTGCCCTGGATGCTTGCCGTCTGACCGCCGAAAAGGGTGAAAAAAGTACGCCCGCGCCTGATATCCAGCTTGCCACCGTCGAGGTACCAATTCCCGTTATCCAACCAGGGCAAGTCGAAGAGACGGTCATTGTCCGGTCGGTAAAAAGAGAGCCGGCTCATGTGAAAGGGGTAACGGCCCAGGGTCAACCCGCTGCCGCGTCCGATGCCGGGCGCCGGCGTTTTGATCGTCAGCGTCTGGAGGTACGTGTCCGCCGCGACGGCGGAGCCCTGGAGCGGCCGGATCTCGGAGAATGAGCCGCCAAGGAAACTCTTGTAGTTATCCATGACCAGGCCGGCATTGAACTTGGCGCCGCCGGCGATATTGGCATCCAGCGTGAGCCGGAAGCTGTGCACCACCGCCTGTCCGCTGGTGGAGCCTGAGTAGGAGGGATATCCCCGGCCGCCGGCGCCGTCGATGCCGGATCTGCTCGTCCCAAGCGGAGTAACGCGGCCATCATAGTCCACGAATACTCCGTTGGAATTGTTGGACCGCACGCCAACGAAACCATCTCCACCGATGACGGGCAGTTTATCGATGACAGATTTCAGGTCGGCGACGTCCTTGGCCAGCTGATCGATCCGCCGGCTGACGGCGGCCATGTCGCGGCCAAGGGCTGCCAGCTCGTCCTTGAACTCCTGGGTGAGACGGCGGAGATTTGCAACTTCCTCCGGCGTCATTCCGGGAGGTCCACCCGGACCCGTCGGGCCCTGTGGGCCTGCTTCGCCTCTGGGGCCTTGTTCGCCCTTTTGACCCGCGACCGGCATAAACTGCTTAAGCGCGCGGTCGAGCGCGACCGCGAACTCGTACCGGGTGAGGGTGCGTTTTCCGCGGAAGTACCCGTCGGGATAACCGATCACGATGCCTTTCGAGCGCAGCGACTCCATCGCCGCGTATGCCCAGTGCATGGGATCCTGATCCTTGAACATATCAGGGGCCTGGGCAAAGGACGGTGCGGATACGGCGAGGGCGAGAAAGACGAATGCCTTCTTCATACTGCTCCTCCTTCATTTTGAAGATAGCAAGGGGCCCGGCGAAAATGCGGGCGGCCGGAAACAGCCATACGCTATCATACGGGCGAGCAGAATGTCAAGAGGCAGTTAGAATTTTTGTAACTGCATTGTTGAGCAGAAGCAGAGGGAGTTAGAATTTAATCGCGACCTCGCTGGAGATTGCGCTAAAACTCGATCGCGAGGGGCCGCTGGTGAGCAGGCCCTGGCCGTTGAAATCGCCGATCTGGTAGGTCAGGCGAAGGAGCATATTGCTGGTGAGGCTGTATCCCGTACCGAGGGTAATGAAATGTTCCGTGGGGTGCATTGCGCCGACGCCGGTTGTAGGCAGTCCCAATCGGGCGCCGGATAGGTGCCAGTAGACGCCCTCCCAGTCGACCGTCGTTCGGAAGTTCCGGGAGATATCCCATCGAAGGCCGACCTGCAGGCGGTTGACATCGTCGTTTGGACCAAGGCCGCCCGGCGCATCCCGATCCTTTGCGGACGTATAGAAATCGCCGCCGAAATTCAACCCAAACTTCCGTCCGATTGTGTAATCTGCGCGAAATTGGGGACCCTGGACGTTCGTTGGGTTCATCCATCCACCAATTCGGCCCCAATAGCCGGGGGCGTAGTACATGGGATCGATGTACCGGTATCCCGCCATAATGTTCAATCCGCGGGAGAGAAATCCGATCTTGACGTTGTAGGCATTTGCGTCTGTCGAATCGGCCGAATCCATCAGGGCCGGTCCGGCAATCGTGCGACCAAAATCGGCTGAGAGCGACAGTCGGCTTGTCAGTTTGAAGTCCGCGGCCGTACCAAGGAGAAACACGTTGTTCGAGCCGGTACTCGCCTGGGTATTTGTGCCGGTCGCGGTGGCAGCATTAAGGCGTATGCGACCCTGCTCCCCCGAGGACCTGACACCTATTCCGACACTGACGCCCGTCACCCGGTCTACTGAAACTCCATCACCCGGAAGAGGCCCGCGCAGCGCACCGGCAATGGGACTTTCGTAACCGGCTAACAGTCCGGACGGCAGACCGTCGGGCGCAGCGCCGAAGGTTGAGGATGAAACCGCAACCTGGGCAGTATAGAAATCGGATGATACGCTTCCGAATGTGCCGCTCAGGCGGATCGCATCCGTACGCACTCCCGTGACCGATCGGTCTCCCTCGAGCGGCCGAACTCCGGGCAGCCCGGTGGGATCTGAAAATGAAATCCCGAGGGATGCGCCAGGCAACCTGCCGGACCCGGAAAGCGAGAGCGTCAACCCAGGTCCGAGGATCTGACTCTGCCCGCCCGTTAGCGTGAGCCGATGGAGGCTGGATGAAGTCGCGGCGCCGGTAGCCGCCGCGTCGGAGCGGAATGTCAATAGTCCCGATCGCCCTGGGAGCGCGTCGGAAGGCCGGCCGGATAATGAGATTACGCCGACAGATCGAGAATCGGATTCCCGGAGGCGTTTCTCAAGACTTGCAACTGCGCTTACTATAGTGGAGTCGGTGTAACCGAGATTGTGGAGATCGTCTTTGAACTCACCGGTCAGCCTGACGACAACGGATATGGATTCGCCGTATCGCTGCGTCGATCCGCTGTGAGCCGTATCGATCGAGGGGAATGTTACGGTCTTGAGAACTCGATCAAGCGCGACGGCAAACTCGTACCGGCTATACGCGCGATGGCCGTCGAAATGGCGCTTGGCATACCCCTGCAGGAGCCCGCGATCGCAAAGACTTGCCATGTCGCGGTACGCGCGATGGCTAAGCGGAACGTCCTGGAAGGTGTTCACGGTCTGGCCGAACGCCGGCGCGGGGCCGGCCGCTGCGACGAGCACGCAAATTGTGAAGGCAAACCGGATCATGGCGCGATTCTTTTTGCCAAATCGAATGGCTTTCGCCGCCGGGTGGTTACATCGGTCTTATTCCACGAAGCTTAACCGATTCCGGCTGTAGATTAATTACATTAACACGACTGGTGCGGAACTGTCAATAGTTCGGTCGATATGCTCGCTCGCAGAGGATTGAAAGTCAAGGTTCATGACGCTTCCACCACCGTTCGGCGAGGAGGATCCCGACGTAATCGTCGTAGGGTGCATCGGGGGTGCGCAGACCTAGGGGAACTAGGCGGCCGAGGCCGCGCGGCGGATGTTCGGCCAGGTAACGAGCTCGCGCGACTTCCGAGGTATGGCGTTCGTCGACGAGCTCGAGCCGACCGGTGTAATCACTGCTAACAAGCTCTGCCCAAACCGCCTTCGCGTGGGTACCGTTGCCCAGAAGCACTGCTTCCGGCTGGAATCGCTTCAAGAGCTCAGAAGCTGCGATCCCCAGATCGGCGCGGGCCACGACCGCACGATGAAAGATACAGCCGTTCGACGATACAACCGCGATGCCGCATTTGGCTCGACCAGGATCGATCGCCAGGACGACCGCGGATGCGGGTTTATCCGCCATATATCAGGAACCGTCCACCTTGAAATCGAGGTTCAATGGATCGGAAGCCTTCGTGTCGTCCTTCGCGAATGCCGTGATGTGAACTTCCCCGGAATAACGGCGCACTCGGTCTACAAGGCCGACGAGCTCGGTCCAGTTCAAGGAACCGACCTCTGGACTGCCGGTCATCGGATCGATTCGAGGTATGATCCCCCGCTGGATCGCGCTCTGACCAAGGTCCTTTAAGAAGGTCATTATATTCGGGAATAGCTTTTCCGGGCCGTCTTTTCCGCTCACGTTGTGTGTGGCGATTACGCGGCCCTTGGGGTAGACGAGCCAGTCGTTGAACGGCTGAAAGTCGATCGCGGCAGGTTCGCCTTCCACACTGTTTGCGACTGCGATGACGAGCAGGCAGACCGGTGTATCGACGAGGCTTAGCTTATGCACCAGCGCATTGATCCGGTCCGGCTCGGAAACGCTAACCGGGCGAATACTGCCGAAAGGAGTCTCCGCGATAAACTGCTTGTCAACGACCTGGATGGCTCGGACGAGATTCTGATCGCCGGGCTTCGCGCCTTTGCCGACAGCAACTCTATTTGCATCCTCCATGGACTGGTAGATGAGCTTTCGGACTGAATCGGGCCGCGCGTTGGCCGGGATGACTATGCGGGACAAGTCCTCGCCGCCGTGTATGGCGATCCGCCGCGTCCGCAGCGCCTCGAAGCGTTTATAGAGCTGCGTCCAGTCCGTCAGGAAACCCACGCCGGCCGCTTCGAGCTCGGCCTTGCGCTGCTCCAGTTCGAGTTTCCGCTGCGCGAGGTCGGCATTTTGTCGTTGTAAAACGGAGTTTTCCGAGGCCAATCGACTGTTGTCCTCCGCCTGATTTCGGAGGATCTTGTTCATCTGGCTGATGTCCGCCTTCTTTTGGCCTATTTCTGCCGCGGTTGCAGCATTTTCACTCGTAAGCCTTATGTTGTCTCGGGAAAGCTCGACGTTCTGGCCTTCCATCTCCTGGTTAGCCTTTTGCTTTTGGGCGATGGCGAGCTGGAGTTTCGGAAGCGCAGCCTTATGCTTTGCGACTTGAGTTTCGAGGTCCCGGTTGTCATTTAACAGGACGGCATTCTCAGAACGAAGGAGATTCCTTTGATTCTCCGCTTGCTGTTTCGCAAGCGTCACGGTCCGCAGATTTCGGTCGGCCGCTTGCAGTTTAGTTTGCGTTGCAGCGAGACGTTGGGAGGCCAAGAGAGCATCTTTAGCCGCCTGTGTGACTTTTTCTTGCTCTTTTGCCAGCTGCCGCGTAACTCTTCCCAGTTCATTTGTCTGGCGGACAATATCCCGTTTCAAGGGCTTCAGTTGTTCAATGGCGCGCTCCCCTTCCAGGATTACCTCGCGAACTTGAGGGACGAGCAGAAACAGCGCGGCCGTGGTGATCCCGGAGATGAAGACGCCCGTGATGCTCGTGATGAGAATGGCGGTATGCTTCGGCCGCAGGTTGAAGAGCGACAGCCTGCGCTTGCCATATTTGCGGCCTATGAGATCGCCGTTATAGGCGATGATCCCTCCCATGAGAACCGTCATGATGAGAGCGAGTGCGGTCCAGCCCACAGTGCAACACCTCCCCTACTGGCGCGTGCGGGATACCAGGAAGATCCCCGCGACGATGCCGATCATGTTTGGGGCAAAGCTGGCGATCATCGGCGAGAGGCCCCCGTTTTTGCCGATCTGATAGAGCCAGTTATATAGGAACCAGTATGCAAATATTATGCCGATCGCAATGCCGAAGCCTATGGCTTTGCTGCCGCGCTGTGGGCGAACGCCAAGAGGCGCCCCCACAAGTGCGAAGATCAAACTGGCGATTGGTGTACTTATTTTTCCCCATAAGTCCACTTCATCACCATCTGTATCGAGGCTTCCGGCGAGCCTCTCCTCGTTGATTTTATCACGCAATTCGTGGAATGTCATGGTGTTGTTATCGCGCTTCTGGGCGCGGAAGATGCCCTGGAGAGTGCGACCCATGGTTACAGGAGTTCCGGTCGATTCCTGAAGCGATTTCGTTGTGATCTCTTTGAAGTGTACATCGACGATCGTTTTTCGCTCCGGATTATCGCGAAGATCGTTGACACGTCCGTCTTCGAATGTCCAGTCGAATCCAGAGACATCCTTGAGATTCGGCCTCGCCCTCTGCGCATAAATGCAGAAGGCCGGCTCGCCGACACTGGCACGATCGTGGGACATCTCGATGATCATCACTTTGCGCAGCGTGTTGGACTTCTGATCGTATCCGCCATACACATTTATGATGCGCGCGACGTGATTACCGTCGGACGATTTCACCGTGTAGAAGAGCTCCTGGCCGGCGGTCGCCAGGCCGCCAAGAACCTCGGCCCTCAGCCGCACAAACTGACGCGTGGCGGGTGGGACGATCGTTTCATCCCAGACGAATGCCACGACGCTCATGATCGCTCCCACAAACGCAACCGGACGCATGGCGCGAAAAAAACTTATGCCTCCAGCGTGCAGAGCGATGTTCTCGCTGTCACTGCTGAGTCGGCCGAAAGCGAGCAGGCATGCCAACAAGACGCTCATGGGCAGCGTCTTCGTAACCAGCATTGGAATGTTGTATATCGCGATACGGGCTACCGTGGGGAACGGGATACCTTTGACCAGGAGTTCCGTCAGGTTGAACAGCGACGCCGTAGCAAACAGCATCATAAGGAACATGAGGATGCTGTTGATCAGGGGACCTGCCAGCTCGTGGACGACCAGGCGGTCTAACTGCTTCATGGCGGCCTAGACCCCGTAACCCTCGCCGAAGTAGAACTTGCGTGCGTTGGGATCTTTGGGAAGGTCATCGGAATTTCCGGCAGCCCTGATTCGGCCGTCGGCAATGATGTAGGCTCGTTCCGTGATGCGCAGTGTGGCCTGGACGTTGTGGTCGGTAATGAGGATTCCGATATCTCGCTTCTTGAGATCGTGAATGATCTGCTGGATATCCTGAATGGCGATCGGGTCTACGCCGGTGAACGGTTCGTCGAGCAAGATGAATGCCGGTGACGTGGCGAGGGCGCGCGCTATCTCTACGCGGCGGCGTTCACCGCCGGACAGCGTCTTACCCTTTTCGTCGCGAAGATGGGGGATGTGTAGCTCTTCCAGCAGCCCGTCGATCTTCTGCTCGCGCTCCTTATTTCCCATACTCGTGAACTCTAGGACCAGCCGGATGTTCTCGGCGACGGTGAGCTCGCGGAAGACCGACGGTTCCTGGGCGAGGTAGCCGATTCCTGCCCGGGCGCGGCGGTACATGGGCATCCTTGAGATGTCCTGGCCGTCCAGCAGCACGCGTCCGGATTGCGGCCGAACTAGACCCACGATCATGTAAAAAGTGGTCGTTTTGCCCGCGCCGTTTGGCCCGAGCAGCCCGACGATCTCCCCGCGCTTCATCTCGAGGCTGACGCCGTCGACGACCTTGCGCGAGCGGTAGCTTTTCACCAGTTCTTCGGCTGCGATTTCCAAATTGATCTACCCGGACTTCTTTTCGGGCTTCTTTTCCGGCTTTTTCTCGGAAGGCTTTGGGGTGAACTGCACGCTGCCGTGAGTTATGTCGTCGTTTTCGAGCTTATAGGCGTAAGGCCTCTTGCCAAGGTCGATCGTGAGGGAATCCCCAGCAAAGTGGCTGGGCCTTTCGAAAGCGGGGTGCATGAAGGTGCCTTTGACATCTCTTGCGATAAGCAAACCCGTCTTCTCATTGAAGATCGCGCTGGTGGCCGTGCCCTCAAGAGTTTGAATCCCCTTTCCGTCGTCCGTGGGCTGCTGCGCATAATAGGTCACCGGACCGTCGAAGACCACGCGACCTTCCTGTTTGAAATAGACGGCTTTGCTGCCGGTTCCCTTGAACGTCCTCACAGCTTTCCCGTCGGCGGTTGGTCGTGTACCGGAAAAGCGAACGGGATTGCCCACCGCTTCCACACGCTCGGCGAGACGGGGATTATCCTTCACAGGAGTAATCGTGATCGTCTGGGCTTGAATCTGTGTCTGTGATCTGGGATCCGCGCGTTCCACGGCTTCGATTGTCGTGGGTCCAGTAATCACATGCGAGCCGGTCAAACTACCTTCAATGCTTTTGCAGGTGAGTATGTTGAAATCGTTGATCTGCGCCACCGGGGCGGCTTGCCGGTGCATTCGGCCTTTGGCCGACGAAGCGCGGGCGCGCTGGGAGGCCGCTGGCGATATTGCCGTCGCGAGTACGAGGCAGACAAGCGCCGAGAGAATTCGAATTGTCGGATGTCGCATAATGGATATCGTTTCCAACCGCGTGTCTACGGATTATGGCAGCGGTCTAGTTCCAGATCTTGTAAGTTCGCAGCTCCGTGCGGAATTCCGCCCGGGGGCAGGGACCAATCGACTCGAAAGGGCGGCTGTCGCCCGGCCGCTGAAACTTGAAGCGGACGTCGCCTTCAACAGTTATCGTGTCCTTCGCCGCGTCCCAAGTCGCCGTTCGTGCGGTGAGAGTTGCCCCTTCCGGTTCGATACTGGTCATGGTCACGCCGCCGCTGGCGACGATGATGCGCTTCGCCTCATTCCCACGTACGAACGGCGCCTGGAAGCGTGCCCGCGGCTTGTTATCCTTGTATAGGATACCGGATGCGATCTTCAGCTCGCTGGTCTTGTCTTTGGCATTGATCTCGCCCTCTTCGGCCCGAGCCTCAATGACTTTTCGAATACCATCGTTCTTGGTCTTCTCGCTCCAGAGTATAGTTATTCCTCTCACAGCTGCCTGGGCTTCGATCAGCTCCTGTTTTTCGATCGGCTTTTCTACCTGCTTCAGGACTTTGACTTTAGGACATCCGGCGATACACAGAACGGAGATGCCAAGACCGGCAAACGCCATGCGAAGTACGATCAATTTGTATATACTTTGCTGCACGTTCAAGCCACCGTCGACAATGTGCGGGCCGGCTGAGGGCGCAGGGTTCCCGCGCTTCTTCGAAGCTGGCCGCACGCGGCGCTGATCGCGTGTCCCCGCTCCATCCGCTGCGTTGTCACCCTGCCGGCCTGTTCGAGCGCTTCACGGAATCTTCGGATTCGGTCGGCTGCGGGCCGTCGGAATCCGCTGGATGAATCGATATAGTTGAATGGTATCAGGTTGACATTGCCCGGCAGGCCGTCCAGCAGGCGCTCCATCTCCCGAGCCTGGTCCGGGCTGTCGTTGATGCCCTCCAAGAGAAGGTATTCGAATGTCAGATTGCGGCGGGTCTTCTCGTGGTATTCGCGGCAGGCGTCCAGTATCTCGGCAAGCTTCCATTTTCGCGCGGTTGGTATGAGCCGCTCGCGGAGATCATCGCTCGTAGCGTGCAGCGAAAGCGCCAGCGTAATGGGCAGGCTCTCTTCGGCCAGTTTCCGGATCCCCGGTACAACTCCTACCGTGGAAATTGTGATGTGCCTTGCGGAGATGCCGACCTCATCAATCAGCAGCCGGACGCTCCGGATTACAGAGTCGTAGTTCAGGAGCGGCTCTCCCATGCCCATGTAAACGACGTGGCTGATCCGCCGATCCGGCTGTTCGCGCTGCAGCTGGAGCATCTGTGCGACGATCTCGCTCGCGGTCATGTTACGGGCCAACCCGCCCAGAGCTGTCGCGCAAAAGGTGCAGCCGGCCGGGCATCCAACCTGGCACGACAGGCACACGGAAACTCGATCGGGGTAGGGCAGATAGACCGATTCGACCTGCTCCCCGTCGGCAAGGTCCAGTAAGTACTTGACCGTCCCATCTGCCGCCGTATCGCGATTTGCGACAGCCAGCAGGCCGATCTCAAATCTCTCAGTTAGCCGGTCGCGAAAGGCGCGCGGCAGATCACTCATGTCGTCGACCGATTCGGCGCCGCGCCGGTAGACCCACTGGGCGAGCTGGCGGCCGCGATAGTCCGGCTCACCCATCTCCAGTGCAACCCGCTCCAATTCCGCCGTCGTCAAACCTATGATGGATTCCATTGACGTGCATCCAGCGTCCAACACCGAACCCCCAATACCGGACGTCCCACAAACACGAAAACCGGCCAGGCCGGTTCGTTTGGGTCTCCTGCTTGTTTAGGACTCCGTCCGTGGTTCCGGGTTGCCATTAATCGCGGTCATTTCTGACCGCTTTTGCAAGGGGTATTGTACCTCATCCAGGAAAGGGTATCGGAGTCCGCACCGATCCAACGTGTGCGCGCATCCTCTTGATTGGCAAGTTCATTCGAGCTGGATCTCGACATGGCCGCTCGTGACTTTCACGGACTTGACGCGTCTCTTTGCCTCGACTTCCTTCGGCCGCTTCTCGCTCAGACGATAGAGCGTGACGCGGTCGAGAGACGCGGCAAGGACCAGGGAGGCCAGCGACTTCGCGAGGCCGGTCTCCCGTTCGCCAAGTCCTGCAATCTCCATCTGCCGGATCTGCGGGTCCGTCAAATAGAGCTCACCTTTCGCAGGGTCGTACTCGATCCGTCCGTCCAGCTCCAGCCGGCCGCTCACGGCCTTTGCGCCGATCAATCGTGCATCGACGGAAGCGGCGAGTCCTATCCGGTCCGAGCCTTCCTCCAGCCGAACGGCCGGATTGGAGAATGATACGGACACGATCAGGTCTCGCTTCTCGATGGGAAACTTCTTCTCGACCGCTCGCTGAATTTCCTCGCGAGACAGGACGATGACGTGCAGCGAGCGCCAGGCAAGCCAGGTAGCCACTGCACTGGCGCCCGCGACCACGAGCAAGATTACGATGAGGCGGGATTTCGATTTGGACACAGGTAAGGAGACGGATTGTCGCCGTGGGTCGGTTCCCTTCAATCGGCGAGACTGCGTTCAACCAGCGTAGCGTGTGATCTCCGTCCACGACTGCGTCAGCATTAGGAGGAGTATTCTTTGACCCGGAAGTGGCGTGGACGGAGATCACACCCTCTGAACGCCGACAGATAGTGCCGCCGCGCTTACTTCCTTGACTCCGCCTGCAGTTTGGCCGCCTGCTTGGGATCGCCAATGTGAAGCGTGTTGTATGCTTGCTTTGAGGTTTTGAACGGCCCAACACCCTCGACTCCATGCCAATCGCCCTGGTGGTGGATGGGGTTTGGCAGGCCGGTCTCCTTCTCCCGCAGCTCGATGTATGACTCCATCCGCTGGGTCAGCAGCTTGACGACGGCCGGTTCGGATTTGGCGACGTTTCGATTTTCGTCGGGGTCCTGGACGAGGTTGTATAGCTCCACGGGAGGCTTGGAATGGAAGTCCGGCTCAAGCGCGCGAATCAGCTTCCACTCCGGCGTCCGCCATCCGTGCTTGCGCATCCAGGTGCACTCGGTGATGTAAATCTCACTTTCATGCGATGAGATTTCCCCTCGAACCATCGGGAATAGGCTGCGGCCGTCGAATGGGATTTTGACTTTCAAGTTCGCAAGCTCCAGGATCGTCGGCACGAGGTCTTTGTGCTGGTTGAAACCCCGTACTCTGCGGCCTGACGGCAGCCTGCCATGAAATCGAATGATGAGCGGAACATAGAGGACCGTGTCGTATATTCCGTGATGGTCGAAATAGCAATCGTGGTCGTATAGCGTTTCGCCGTGATCTCCGTTCAGGATCACGATCGTTTCATCCAGGATGCCGTGCGATTCCAGCGCGTTGAAGATGGTCTGAATACACGAGTCCATATAGGCAATCGCGCCGTCGTACTGTGCGATCACGTACTCCTTGTCGCTGATCCCGGGCGGCATCCAGCTTGCGAAGAAGTCGCAAAACGGCTTGAACGTCATCACCGGGTCCATGGATCGGTTGATCGGGTCGCTCTCGTTGCCGTGAAAGAACATCCGATCGAACGGCTGCGGCGGCAGATAGGGCGCATGCGGATCCATGTGCCGGAGGAATAGGAAGAACGGCTTCTTCTGCGCAACCAGCCGGTCGAGCTCCGGAATGGCGACGTCGTTCAGGTTCTGGGCCTTCGGGCTCCGCCCTTCGTTCCAGCTTCCCCAACCGGAGTAATTAAGATATTGATGGAACCCGCGTGATGCCGGATTTCCTGAGAATCCCACACAGGTCGTGTCGTATCCGGCATCTGCCAGGATCTCCGGCAGGGTCTTCACTTCCGGCCGGAGCGGACCCTTATGACGCAGCGCTACGACCTGCGTGTTGAAGACGTCCATCCCGGTCAGCATAGACGAGTAGGCGCTGGTCGTTGGGATATGGGCGCTGTATGTTTGCTCGAAAAGCACCCCGCCCTGCGCGAACCGGTCGATGTGAGGGGTCGTATGCCGCGGGTAGCCGTAACAGCTCATATGGTCGGCGCGGAGGCTATCCACGCCGAAGAGGACGATATTAGGAAGACGCCCGGGCATACGAGAACTCCAGCATGAAATGGCTCACAACAGAGGACGCAGAGTTCGCAGAGATTGACCGATTCATGTTCTGCGCTTAACAACGCGCTGTCCGAGTCGAAACTCGGGCTCCTATCGAAAACTCTCCGATATCTCTGCGTACTCTGTTGTGAGAATTCTAGGCGAATTGGTGGTGCAGATCGTTGAGGGCGACCTGGGTCTCCTTGAGGATCTGCGTCACCTGTTCGGGCGCTTCGAATCCGATCGACATCATGTCGACCGAGCCCGAACCCAATGCCCATCGCAGGCTCTCGCGAATCTTGTCGACGCGGTCAGGACCCTTCATTGCATCGCCCTGGCCAAGGATCTTCATGCCGATGACGCCCTTGCCGGCAGTCCGCATTCGCTTTAGCAGTGTTTTCACGTTGTCGCAGGTCTCGCTCTTGGATTCACCAGGTACTTTCGCGTCCATATACATCGCCCACGGGTTGAAGCGGGCGAGATCGACTTCGACCCACGGATCGGCCGCCGCCGCCTCCATCGCCGCGTATGAATGGCAGGAACAGCCATGATGGCGGACGATCTTGTTCTGTTTCGCTTCTTCGATCACGTCCTTCACGCCCCGGTACCGCACATTCCAGTCCGGTTCTGTCACGCAGTGCATCAGCAGCAGGTCGATGTACTCCACGCCCAGCTCCTTCCGATACCGGTCGATGTCCGCGCGAACGGCCTCCGGATTTCGGCTGAAGGTCTTGGTCATGATAACGAACTTTTCGCGCGGCATTCCCTTGATCGCCTCACGCAGATACGTGTGCGATCCGTAGGAGTCGGCAACGTCGAAGAACGTGATTCCACTCTCGAAAGCGTGCCGGAACAGGGCCGTGAACTTCTCCTGGCCCAGTTTGGTCTGATTGGAAGAATGGTTGACGCCGACGGTGCCGGTCCCGATGCCGACGATCGAACACTTGATATCCGTTTTGCCCAATCTGATCTTGTCGGTGATCTTGCGGACCGGTTTCTGTTCGTCCGCGGAGGCGGGCAGACCGACGGCCAGTACTCCGGCCGCGGC